>MTLC01000952.1_pt2 | contig 109866 bp, 103 predicted proteins | sample 1982451 | NCBI WGS metagenome assembly MTLC01 (sample SAMN05710165, study PRJNA340218) | biofilm metagenome | isolation source: sample SPH anode biofilm adapted to +100 mV | place: USA | collected 2012-02-03
CTCCGGTTCAAGTCCAGGTGGGCCCTCCAGATAGAAAAGGCCGCTCCACCCTGCGGGTGAAACGGCTTTTTCTACTGGGCCCACCTGGACTTGAACCAGGGACCGACGGATTATGAGTCCGCAGCTCTAACCAACTGAGCTATGGGCCCGGGAGCGGGTTTATTATCCATAAAGAGGGGAAAAAGTCAACCAAGGCACTGGTATTGCCGATCTAGATAGCAAAGACTCATACAAGGCGCACGGGTACGAGGTTTGTACTGGGCGGAAGGGACTTCAGGATGATAAAGATCCCGGTGATTTCGGGTGACCATACGCTGAATGCGTTCATCAAGGGCCAGTGTCAGGCCATGGGCAGCGAGTATGTTCCGGTTTTCTTTCACGACAAGGACGAAGTGATTGCCTACCTGAAGTACGAACTGCCCGAGATCAAGATGATATACTTCTCGGATCAGACGATAGAGGCACAGGCTGTGCTCGACGAGATCGGCAAGGATCCATGGCTGCATTATGGCGGGGTCATAGCGATTCACGACAATCTGGCCGAAAAGGAACTGCTTGAGTCTATGGGCGACCAGAACGTGATAGCCATTCTGCGCCGCAGCGAGCTTGAGCGCGGTTTCGCACGGTTGATCAAGATCCTGAAGCAGAACAAGCAGATCCTGTTCCAGCGCGGCATACAGCAGAACCTGCTCAAGAACATAGCCGGCTCGTTCGTGATAGACAATGATCCGCTCGATATTACGACGTATTCCAATCTGGTTACGAACTACCTGTTCAATGCCAACCTGATCAACAAAGAGACCAAGGAGAAGCTGCATGTGGCACTGCTCGAATTGCTGATCAATGCGATAGAGCATGGCAACTGCAAGATCGGGTACGACGAAAAGACCGCGTGGCTGGAATCGAACCGGGATATCATGGATCTGATCAGGCAGAAGAACACGGATTCTGCGGTGCGGGCAAAGAAGGTATACTTCAACTACACGATAAGCCCCGAGTTCACGCGCATCGTCATTCGGGATGAGGGCAACGGGTTCGATTGGCGTACCAGGCTGTCGTCCAAGGAAGAGACGCCTGGTTTGCATGGCATGGGCATGCGTATGGCCTCGCTGTACGTGCAGAGCCTGTCATACAACGAACAGGGCAACGAGGTGTCGTTCGAGGTGATGCACCAGCACAACGCGTCCAACACGATACCCGCGATATTCGATCAAGCCCAGGAGCGGGTCTTCCAGGATGGACAGTACATCTGCTCCGAGGGCGAGGAATCGGACTATCTGTACTACATCGTCTCCGGCACGCTGTATGTCTACTCGAAGGGCAAGCTGGTCTCGGCGTTGACGCCTGATGACATCTTCATGGGAGAGATGAGCTTCCTCTTGTCCAATCGGCGATCCGCGACGGTGGTCTCCAAGGGTACCAGTGCGTTGATCAAGATATCCAAACAGGATTTCGTCAATCTGATCAGGGACAACCCACACTATGGCATCTTCCTTGCCCGGCTGCTCGCACAGCGGCTGGCCCGGCTGAACCTCCGGACATCCCGGTTGAATACCGAGTACCTGAAGCTCAAGACTGAACTTGCGGCGTTGAAACAGGAATAGCATAGCACCCAGCAAACGGATAAACCCGTTGTTTCCCTTGCTCGCATGCTCCGACGGCTGTATGCTGTCGGTTCGTCACGGGGCCGTCTGGCAACGGGACCTGGGAGCAAGGAGTTCTCTTATGCCACAGTGTGAACCAAGCGCGTACCTCAGGCAGGTGACGCCACGTCTTCGCGAGGCTCTGGCCCGACTGGCGAAGCGTTATCCGTATATCTCGGTGCTCGGCACCGATTCCTTCGGAATTACCTACGCCGCGACGCCGGGCGAGCGGACTGCCGGCGATTCGAACTGGGTGGAGCGTGGATTCGTATTCAGGGCGCAGCGTGATGGCTGTATCGTGGAATATGCGCTCAACGAGCTGCCGGATGGCGATCTTGCATCGGCTCTTGCCGCTTCGATCGATCCACTGTTCCACGGACCTGCTGGGGCGCGCCGGTATCCAACGATACCCGATGAACCGATCAGCGCCGAGCGTTTTGGCTCGTTCGAGATCGATCCTTTTGCCGCCGATCCGGATCAGGCCCTTGATGGTCTGTCCCGAGCACGCGCCGCCGCGCAGGCTGCCTCTCCGGAGATTGTATTCGCATCCGCGCGTCTGGAGTCGATGCGGGTCTCGAAGATATTCCTGTCTCCGAACCGCGAGCTGACACAGGCCTTCGTATGGAGCCAGGCGTATCTGGTAGCGGTCGGCCGCCGAGGCGATGTGAGCAAGGAAAACTACCAGCCGGTGTCCGGACTGGCCGGGCTGGAGATTCTTGGACAGCTGGAGCGCATCGCGCCGGCCTTCGGTGCCGAGACCCTGGAGCTGCTCGGTGCCGGCCGCATCGACCCCGGTGAGTATGAGGTGATCATGGATCCGGACGTGGCAGGGACGCTGGCTCATGAGGCCTTTGGCCACGGCGTCGAGATGGACATGTTCGTCAAGGAACGTGCCAAGGCTACCGAGTACCTCGGAAAACCGGTTGCAAGCCCGATCGTGCAGATGTATGACGGTGCCGCTGGCGTCGACCAGTGCGGCAGCTTCCTCTTCGACGACGAAGGACGGTTGGCCACGAAGACGCAGATCATCCGCGACGGGATTCTGGTCGCCGGAATATCCGATATGCAGTCAGCGCTGAAACTCGGATTCGCGCCTACCGGCAACGGGCGCAGACAGGCCTATGACCACAAGGCGTACGCACGCATGACCAATACCTACTTCTCGCCAGGCGAATCGACGTATCTGGGGATGCTCTCTTCGGTGCGGCATGGCTGGCTGCTGCAGAAGCTGAATTCAGGAATGGAAGACCCCAAGAACTGGGGAGTCCAGCTGGTCGTACTGATTGGCCGTGAGATTGTCGATGGCAGATTGACCGGCAGGATCGTTTCGCCCGTAGTCTGCTCGGGGTATGTTCCCGACGTGCTCTCGAATATCACGATGCTGTCCGATGACTTCGAGCTGTTCGGCTCGGGTTATTGCGGTAAGGGCTACAAGGAATTCGTGAAGGTTTCGTGTGGTGGTCCGTATATCAAGACGAAGATGAGGTTGGGATGATGCTCGATACACTACGTTCCGCCCTGGTCGCCAATGGCCAGGTCGCGGATTACCGGATAACGGAGACCGTCAAACACGGTGTGGAATGGTACTTTGTCGGTTCTAGCCTCGATACGGCCCGATCGGTGACGACGAGAAGCTACGCGGTGCAGCTCTATGTCGATGGCACGGATGCCAATGGCGAGCGGACGCGCGGGGCGTATTCGCTGACGCTGCACCCGACATCGACCGCCGAGGACATCCGGGCAGCCATCGCACGGGGTGCTCGGGCGGCTGCCGGCATGAAGAACCCCTGGTACCCGGTACCAGGGCCGACAGCGACGCAGCAAACGCTGCCAGCCAGCCCCTTTGCCGGCAAGCCCCTCGTCGAGTCGATGGAGGGGCTCCGAGCGGCCCTCTATGCCGCAGAGGATCAAGGCGCGGCCAGGATCAACTCTCTGGAGCTGTTCCTGTCGCGTTTCGATCGGCGCATCGTCAATTCGAACGGGCTCGATGTCCGCTGGTCATCGTATTCCGGCTTTGCCGAGTACATCGTCAATGCCGCCGCGACGGGGCACGAGGAAATCGAGCTGTATGGCGACATCGCATTCTCGGAGCCCGACTACCAGCGACTGACCGACGAGGTTCGCAGGCGGCTTGTGCTTGCCGCTGATCGTCTTCTGGCCATTCCGACGCCGGCCCTCTCCGGCTTGCCGGTGCTGTTCCGTGATGAACTGGCATCGCAGATCTACGGGTACTGGTTCGCCTCATCGAAGGCCCAGGCCGCGTATGAGAAGACCGCGGCCTTCTCGGTGGGTGCCTGCGTCGCCGATGGCTCATTGGGCGGGGATGTCGTGCAGCTGACTGCCGTGCCGTCGGTCGCCGGCAATCCGAGATCGACGCCCTTCGATGCGGATGGGCAGGCCCTGTCGCCTGTGCCATGCATCGAGGCTGGGACATTACGGCGCCTGGTGGGGCCGCTCAAGTACACGCACTATCTGGGCATTGCTCCTGTCGGTGACCAGCCCCTGTTCGAGATGGCACCGGGCGGCGCTGCTCTGAGCGAGCTGGAGTCGGTGCCGCACATCGAGGCCGCCGCCTTCTCCGATTTCTTTGTGGAGGACGCCACCGGCGACTTTGGCGGCGAATTGCGCCTGGGCTATCTTGTCGAACACGGACAGCGGACGCCCATCCGTGGCGGATCGATAACCGGCTCGCTGGCCGAGAATGCCGGACGGGTGCGGCTGTCACGCGAGCGCTGCGTCACCGCTGCGGGTATCGCGCCCGCGGCCTGCTTGCTACCGATTGCCTCGGTAGCCTCCGCCGGCTAGAGCTCCTGCACCATATCGGCTAGCCACAATAAGAAAGAACCCGTCGGGGAGGCATCTCCGACGGGTTTGATATATGATGAAGCGCCTTTGCGAGCGCTGCTATCAGGCTACATATCCTTCCAGGACCTCGGCACGGCCCGGTACCGACAGACGCTTCAGGGCGGCCTTCTCTATCTGGCGGATGCGCTCCTTGGTCAGGTGGAAACGATCGCCTATTTCCTTGAGGCTCATGGCCCTGCGGCCATTGAGACCAAAGCGGTACTGCACCACTTCGCGTTCCTTCTCGGTCAGCGTTTCCAGGACACCATTGATGTCATCCCTGAGTCCGCGCTCGATGACGTACTCGTCTGGCGTCTTGTAGCTGCTGTTCTCGACGAAATCGCCCAGCACACTTGAATCTCGTTCGTCGAAGACGGGTGTCTCGAGCGAAACCAGGTCTCTGGATACATTGACCAGGTCGGCGACATGTGCGGCGTCCATGTCCAGCATCCGTGCAATCTCGGTTATCTCGGCATCTTCAGACATGCCAGCCCCGATGTACTTGCGGGCCTTTTCTATCTGAACCAGTTCGTTGGCGCGGTTGAGCGGTAGTCTGATCATTCTGCTCTTTTCGCATATCGCCTTGAGAATGGCCTGGCGGATCCACCAGACGGCGTAGCTGATGAAGTGGTAGCCCTTGTCGACGTCGTATCGCTCGATCGCGTTGATCAGGCCGATGTTGCCTTCGCTGATCAGGTCGGACAACGGCATTCCCTGATTCTGATAGCGTTTCGCCACATTGACCACGAAGCGAAGGTTGCCCTTTACCAGCATGTCCTTCGCGTGCTTGTCGCCGGTGGCGGCGGCTCTCGCATAGGAGTCTTCCTCTTCCCTGGTCAGGAGCGGCACCCTGTTTATTTCCTTGAGATATATGGAAAGAACGTTGGATTCTGTCGAACTGTCTGCGCTGGAACTTCTGGCCCTGGTTGTTTTCATTCAGTTCCTCCTGCCTTATATAAAGCAAGAACCGTGCCAAACGAAGCATCTTGCCAGGAGCTGGCAAACAGAGCTCGTGGACAACATAGTAAGTATTTGTATCGTATACAATAACGCTCAATGAGCCAGATATGGCACGATCCGGTCGGGCAGTCCGACGATGATCATATGAAAAAATATATGTATGCAAACGATACGCTCAGCGGTGAAGGTACACGAATTTGTAGCTTTTCAATACAGAACCAGGGAAACGAGGCTGTTCTGTTTCGTTTCTACCCACGTTCCGATTCATATGGCAGCCGCGTACGGCCGCAGCACTGCCGATAGGGCAATCCTGAACCGCAGGGGCAACGGTCATCGGTTCCTACGGCGCGTCCGTGCAGGAAGTCTGCCTGAATGACGCGACCCCCCTGTGCCCGCTCTATGGAGCGGAGCATCGGGAATTCGATACTGGTCTCGCGGAACAGCTTGATCTTGTCCATGCACGAGGCTTCGTCGATCTCGACTCGTGACTGTATCCTGAGCCATGCGTCCGCAATGATCTTGAGTACCGCCTCCGCCTCGGTCTGGCTGGAAAAGCGACGCTCATGGGTGCCCTCCAGGTAGCGGCGGATGTGAATCGAGCAGAAGGCCCTGTAATCGTCATGCTCCTGGCAGGCAGCGCGCGGCATGCCATAATCATTGGCCACATGCATATACATCGAGCGGGCTGTGCCTCTCGGTGCGAGGCGCTGGGCGCTTGCGAGCGCCTTGATCGCCAGGCCATCCTTGCCCAGACGCCGCAGCGCGATGGAGAGCCAGTACAGACGACGAGCCAGTTCCATTCTGTTGGTGGCCGCACAGCCATCAACCGCTTCCCGCAACGACCGCAGCGCGACGACGGGTTTATGCGAGGCGAGCGCTCGGCGGCCCTTCTGGAACGCGGAGGTGGAACTGTCTGGCTTGCTCATCATCATCGGTATAAGGTACCAAGGCGCAAACCGGGAATCAAGTTTTGGCCGCCCGCGACAGCAGCAGCGCCAGACTCCTGGCCGTCAGCCGATAGTGGACATGATGCGGCACCAGTGGTTCCTTGCCATGCGGCATGATGTCATCCGGCGAATCCAGCCCGGTATCGACAACGCGGTACCATTCCCAGCCTGGCTGGGGTGGGCACACCGTGAAATTGACGGCGGATGAAGTTCCGTTAAGCATGATGAAGAAGTCGTTGTCGTCACGGTCGGCGACGATGTCGGCTCTGGAACCGTCGAGTCTGGCGGCGATCGCCGAGTCCATGGTCTCCCATTCCGGTTGCGAACCGTCGGGGGCATACCACGCGATGTCCGGTATGGCGTTGTAATTGGCATCCTTGCCCGTGAAGAATTCGGGGCGCCTGAATGCCGTATGCGAGAGCCGCAGGGCTATCAAGGCCTTGGTGAAGCGAAACAGCTCATTATTCTTTTCCATCAGCTTCCAGTCAAACCAGCTCAGCTCGTTATCCTGGCAGTAGGCGTTGTTGTTGCCGCGCTGTGTGCGCCCGAACTCGTCTCCGCCCAGCAGCATCGGCGTGCCGATGGAGAGCAGCAGTGTTCCGATGAAGTTCTTCTGTTGCCGCAGCCGCACTCGTTCGATGGCGGCGTCGGTCGACGGCCCCTCGTGGCCGTAATTGTAGCTGAAGTTGGAGTCGTGACCATCGCGGTTCTTCTCGCCGTTGCGCTCGTTGTGCTTGCCGTTGTAGCTGACGAGATCGCGCAGGGTAAAGCCATCGTGGCTCGTTATATAATTGATCGAGTGGAACGGCTTTCTGCCGTCCCGCAGGTAGAGGTCGCTTGAGCCGGTCAGGCGAGTGGCGATGGCGGCGACGGTGCCAGTGTCTCCCCGCCAGAAACGGCGCACATCGTCGCGGTAGCGGTCGTTCCACTCGGCCCAGCGGCCGCCTGGAAAACCACCGACCTGATAGGCGCCACCCGCATCCCAGGCCTCTGCGATGATCTTGGTCTGTCGCAATATGGGGTCTTCGGCGATCTGCTCGATGACGGGAGGATTCTCCAGAAGCCGCCCCTTCTGGTCGCGGCCAAGAATGGACCCGAGGTCGAAGCGAAAGCCGTCCACGTGCATGTCGACGACCCAGTAGTGCAGGCATTCGACGATGAAGCTTCTGACGACCGGGTGATTGCAGTTGAGCGTATTCCCGCACCCGGAATAGTTTTTGTACCGCCGTGGGCTCTCGTCCAGCATGTACCATATTGTGTTGTCCAGCCCACGGAACGAGAGTGTCGGACCGAGCTCGCTGCCTTCGCCGGTGTGGTTGAACACGACATCGAGTATGAGCTCGATGCCTGCCTTGTGGAGTTCCCGGACCATGGTCTTGAACTCCGTGACCTGCTGCCCGCGGCATCCTGATGCCGCGTAGTGTGCCTTGGGTGCGAAGAACGCGAGTGTGCTGTAGCCCCAGTACTGTGAAAGCTTCTTGCCGGTTCGAGGATCCTTGCGGGGATTCTCGTTGTCGTCGAATTCCTGTACCGGCAGGAGTTCGACGCTCGTGATGCCGAGATCCTTGAAATAGGGAATGGCGTCGATGAGGCCAGCATACGTGCCGGGGTATTGCGACCGCTCGTCCAATTGTGCCGTCAGGCCACGGACGTGGGTCTCATATACCACGCAATGACGCAATGGCAGATTGAGTGGCCTGTCTCCCTGCCAGTCGAAGGCATCATTGTCTATGACAACGCATTTGGGCATCATTGCCGCGTCGTCGAGACGCGAGAATGACAGGTCTGCCTCTGGTGCCTGTGGATCATAGCCAAGCGCGGTTCCGGTACCCCAGGTCTGCCCGCATGAGATGGCCTTGGCATACGGATCTATCAGGATCTTGTTGGGATTGAAGCGATAACCGCTTTCTGGCATGTAGGGGCCATCGGCCCGCCAGGCGTACAGCGCTCCCGGACCTATGCCTTCAACCAGCACGTGCCATATATCACCCGTGCGATTCTGGCGCGGATCGAGCCGCTGTTCGAATATCGGTGTGCCATCATCAGGTTTCGAGTACAGGCACAACACCATGCTGGTAGCGTGCCTCGAGAACACGGCAAAATTGACGCCGCCAGACAGCGGCGTCGCGCCGAACGGCCGGGGATGCCCCGGCATTGCCACCATGGTCTGTTCTTCCACGCGAGTCCCCCGATGCGGCGCCATACCGGACAGTCAGTATAATCTCTGATCGGGCAAATAGCACGAAGAAACTACATTGCCATGCCGCCGTCGATCTTGATGATCTCGCCGGTGATATACGAGGCCATACCGGACGCCAGGAACACGACCGTCGAGGCGATCTCTTCGGAGCGTCCGGCCCGGCCGAGCGGAATCTGCGACATCAGCTTCGTCTTGGCCTCGGCGGGAATGGCGTCGGTCATCGATGTCTCTATGAATCCTGGCGCTATCGCGTTGACGCGGACTCCGCGGGATGCCACTTCCTTGGCCAGGCTCTTGGTGAACCCTATGAGCCCCGCCTTGCTTGCCGAGTAGTTGGTCTGCCCGCCGTTGCCGGTGATGCCGACGACGCTCGATACGTTGATGATGTTGCCGGCACGGCGTTTGATCATCGCGCGAGCGGCCGCGCGGCATACGACGAAGGTGCTGGTCAGGTTGGTGCCGAGTACGGCGTTCCAGTCGTCTGTGGACATCCTGAATACCAGCCCGTCGCGTGTGATGCCGGCGTTGTTCACGACGACATCGATGGGACCGCGGGCGATCGAGGCCTCGATCGCGGCCTCGAGGGCGATGGGGTCCGAAACGTCGCATGCGGACCAGCGCAGCTCCCGGCCCAGTTCCACGGCACGCGCCGCCAGTTCATCGTGCCTTTCGGACTTGCTCCTTGACAGATACTCCACCGAGGCGCCCTCGGCTATGAAGGCCTCGACGACCGCGAGTCCGATGCCCTTCGATCCGCCGGTAACGATGCAGTTCTTGCCTTCAAGCAGGTGTGCTTGCATGTATGATCTCCTATGTGGCGTGATCGCCCTATTATGCCAAAGCCATGATCTGTTCCATCGTCGAGGCTGGTGCCACGACGAGTTCCGTGTCTGCCGATTTCCAGAGGCCCGCAAGTACCGTGCCGGGACCGGCTTCGATCAGGCGCTCGTAGGCGTCGGCCGCCATCGCACGTTCCTCGGCTATCCAGCGGACCGGACTGATGATCTGCTCGGCCGCAAGGCTCCTGATCTCTGCCCCGCTGGTCACGCGACCGCCGGTGACATTGGAGTAGAAGGCGATTCTTGGGTCGGCGAATGGCTCGTCGGTCAACAGCTCCCTGAAGCCGTCGTACGCATAGCGCATGATCGGTGAATGGAAGGCTCCGGAGACCTTCAGCCTGATCGCCCGCTTGGCTCCCGCGGCCTTCACCGCCTCTTCCGCCTTGGTCAGGCCGGCCTCGGTACCCGATAGCACGGACTGGGTCGGGGCGTTGTAGTTGGCTATCCAGGCATCGTTGATGCCTGCGGTGGCGAGTGCCGACTCTATGACTTCCGGGGCCAGGCCGAGCACGGCCGTCATCGATGATCCACCGGAGCGGGTCCCCGCCTCATCCATCAGCCGGCCGCGTTCCGCGACCAGGCGAATCATCTGGCTGAAGGGCATGACGCCGGCCTCGGTCATCGCGGCCCATTCACCGAGGCTGAATCCTGCCGCGCCCGAGAAGGCGATACCACGTTCCTTGAGGCAGAGCGCGGCGGCAACGTCGACCAGAGCCAGTGCTACCTGCGTGTTTCTGGTCTGTTTGAGGTCATCCTCTGTCCCCGAAAAAACAAGAGCGGCCAGGTCTATCTTCGATGCGTCCGACGCTTCCTCGAAGAGCCGCCTGACGGCAGCGCTGGCGTCAAAGAAATCCTTGCCCATGCCTATCTTCTGGGCACCCTGACCCGGGAATAGCACGCATGTCTTCATATGCGATATCCTCCTTCTGGCGTCCACGGGTGTGACCCCATGCTGTGTGTCATCTGCAACACACGCTAGATTCGACAAAATGGCATATAATGTCAATATGGAGCGAGGGTATGGCCAGAACCGGTGACAGCATACGAACAATCCTGGGCGCCGTCCCGTTTGGCATGGTGGCCAGCTACTCGGGCATAGCCTCGCTGGCCGGAGTACCCCGAGGCGCGCGCATGGTCGCTCGAATACTTCACTCCTGCTCTGCATCGGACGGCCTCCCGTGGTGGCGTATCGTCCGGGCCGACGGCAGCATAGCGCTGCCAAGGGGTTACGGGTTCGAGGAACAGGCCGCGCGGCTCGGTGACGAAGGCGTTGCCGTCGATGCCCTGGGGCGCGTCGACCTGTCGGTATTCGGGTGGTTCGGTCCCGTCAGTCGCTCGACTTGATGTAGCGCGTTCCGAACGAATCATAGCCGCAGCCGGCCATCGATGAGCCAAAACCCGACGGGACGAATGGCATATCGATGACGAAGCGGAGAACGCCCTCCTTGACCAGCTGTTGTCTGGCCATTTCGGTCAGGCGGCGGCCCAGCCCCATTCTGCGGTGCTCAGGGTCGACGTAGAGATAGATAAGCTTGCCGAACGAGCTGTCCGATACAAAGACCTTGCGCGCCACGGCGACGGCGACGATCGCGCCGCCGACGGCCTCGGCTATGGCCAGGACGAGTCCATCCCGTCCGCCGCCAGCGAGCTCCCGCTCCATCTCGGTATATTCATACTCGACCAGGGCCTCGGGAAACGATGACAGCGCCTCGTCGAGGCCCTGCCGGTAGAGCGGCACGCACTCGGGCCAGGCGCTCCGGCCTGCCAGCCTCAGGGCGAAATCGCCATCGAGCAGGTCGTCCGTGTCTTCCGGTTCCGGACCAAGGCGCTCCAGCCCACGGGCGACCCGCGCCTCGTCGTACCAGGTGGCTATACGTCTGGACATGGCGCCGAGCTTGTAGTCAAACCAGCGCTTCTCGAGCTCCGGGTATGGCTCCAGGGCCAGCTTGAAGGCCTTGAACACGCCGCGGCCGCGCGACAGGGCAGCGGCCAGGGCAGTTCTGGCTACAGGGTCGCTGACGCCGGCGGCGAAGGCTTCCATCAACTCGAAGCCATCGACACTGCTCCATTCCGGCGGTTCGATCAGGTCCACATCGCCGTCGAGCGCTCCGAGTCTGGTATCAATGCTGTCATCATTGATGGTTACAATATCGCCGGTCTCGGCGTGGATCATGCATTCCAGTTCCTGATTCTCCATCGCGAATATGATCTCTTCCGTTATTGCTTCATCCAGGTTGAACATGATCTTCCTCCAGCACATGGAATACTAATATAGATCGAACCAGGTTTCCTATTGTCTTTTCGGTTGAACGGATTGATACTTGCTGCAACGTGGGCGACATGCCCAGATCCATTTCAGGAGGTTGTATGAAAAGGTTCGCGTTGGTAGCACTGTGCGCACTGCTTCTGGTACCACTCTCCATGGGCGCGTTCGCCCAGACAACGGACATGAAAGCCCTGATAGCTGCAGCCCAGAAAGAGGGGCAGCTCACCGTCATCGCACTTCCCCACAACTGGGTGAACTACGGCGAGATGATAGCGAAGTTCTCCGCGAAGTATGGCATCAAGGTCAACGAACTCAATCCCGACGGATCCTCAGCCGAAGAGATCGAGGCGATCAAGGCCAACAAGGGCAACAAGGGTCCGCAGGCTCCCGATGTTATCGATGTCGGCCTGAAATTCGGCCCCGAAGCCAAGGCCGCCGGCCTGATCACGCCGTACAAGGTGTCAACCTGGGCGACGATCCCGGACAGCATCAAGGACAAGGACGGTTACTGGTATGGTGACTACTATGGTGCCCTGGCGTTCGAGGTCAATACCGACATCATCAAGAACGTACCCAAGGACTGGGCCGATCTGCTCAAGCCGGAGTACAAGGGCAAGTTCGCCCTGGCCGGTGATCCACGCATATCAAACCAGGCGTTCCTGACCGTACTGGCCGCCTCGCTTGCCAATGGTGGCACGCTCAACGACGTTGGCCCTGGACTGCAGTATTTCGCCAAGATGAACAAGGCCGGGAACCTGGTTCCGCTGATCGCGGTAACGGGCACCGTGGCCTCCGGGGAAACCCCCATCACCATCGAGTGGGACTATAACGCCCTGGCCAACCGCGACACGCTCGCCGGCAATCCGAACATCCAGGTTGTCATTCCGTCGACCGGTGTTGTCGCCGGCGTCTATATCCAGGCTATCAGCGCCTATGCACCGCACCCGAATGCCGCGAAGCTGTGGATGGAGTTCCTCTATTCCGACGAGGGACAGATCATATGGCTGAAGGGCTACGGACACCCGGCTCGCTACAACGACCTGGCCGCCCGCAACGTGATACCGGCCGACGTTGCCGCCAAGTTGCCGCCTGCCGCTTCCTATGCCAAGGCCGCGTTCCCCTCGCTCGATCAGCAGATTGCGGCTGGAAAGGCCGTGGCCGATGGGTGGGACAAGATAGTCGGCGCCAATATCCAGAAGAAATAAGGAATACGCAATGACCGCTCTGAAAGAGCGGGGTAATGCGGCCCTGGAGCGTGCAGACGCGCCAGGGCCGCATGCGCTTGCCCCGCATCCGGTTCGACGACGCTGGAGCTGGGCATGGCTCGGGCTCGTGCCGTTCTTCGTGTTCGCCACACTGTTCATGCTGATTCCGGCAAGTTCCATTGTGGTTGGTTCGTTTCAGGATGAGGCGGGGGCCTTTACCCTGGACAATCTGGCCCACCTCTTCAGGCCGAACATCATCGATTCGTATGTTGTTACCATCAAGGTCAGCGCGACGACGGCGGTGTTTGGCGGTGTGCTTGGTTTCCTGATAGCCTATGCCATATCGCTGGGCGGTTTGCCGCGGCCGCTCAAGTCATTCATGTCGACCTTCTCGGGGGTGGCTTCCAACTTCGCCGGCGTGCCGCTGGCCTTTGCGTTCATAGCGACGCTGGGTCGAGTCGGCTTCGTGACGGTGCTGCTGAGAACGCTGCTCGGCGTCGAGCTCTATGATACTGGCTTCAACCTGTACAGCTTCTGGGGGCTGACCCTTACCTATACTTACTTCCAGATACCGCTGATGATACTGATCATCGAGCCCGCACTCGAGGGCATGAAGAAGGAATGGCGAGAAGCCTCGGAGAACCTCGGTGCGTCGACGCTGCAATACTGGACCAGGGTCGGTATCCCGGTATTGCTGCCGTCGCTGCTCGCCGCCTTCATCCTGCTGTTTGGCAATGCCTTCGGCGCCTATGCGACGGCCTACTCGCTGACCGGTGGCCTGATCAATCTGGTGCCAATACTGATAGGTGCCCAGGTCAAGGGCAACGTGCTGCACGATGCGAACCTTGGCTACGCGCTGGCATTTGGCATGGTCATCATCATGACGATGAGCATTCTGGCCTATAGCTGGCTTCAGAAGATCAGTTCGAGGTGGGTCAAATGAAGAAGCATACAGGACTCTCCTGGCTCTGGTTTTTCATCGGCCTGGTCTATTTCTTCCTGCCGCTGACTGCGACCTTCATGTTCTCATTGCGGGGCAAGAAGGGGGTGCTGTCGTTTGTCGCCTACCACAACGTCTTCGTCGATCCGGAATTCCTCAAGACCTTTGGTTTTTCGCTGGAGATGGCGCTGCTGACCGTGGTCGTTGGCCTTGCACTGATCGTCCCGACGGCGATATGGATCCACCTGAAGGTACCCAAGGCAAAACCGGTCATAGAGATATTCACGTTGCTGCCGTTTGTCATTCCGCCCATCATCCTCGCGTTCGGCCTGATCAGGAGCTACTCGAGGCCGCCGCTAGCCCTGGTCTCGACGCCGATGCTGCTCGTGGCGGGCTACGTGATCATATCCTTTCCATACATCTACCGATCGGTCGACGCGGGGCTGCGTGCGATGGATCTGCGCGGACTGTCGGAGGCGGCCCAGAGTCTGGGTGCCGGCTGGGGCACGCTACTCTTCAAGGTGGTGTTGCCAAACCTGCGGACGGCGTTGCTCTCCGCGACATTTCTTACCCTTGCCATCGTCATAGGCGAGCTGACACTGGCCAATCTCCTCGCATGGCCGGCCTTCGGTCCGTACATGGCGCTCATGGGGCGCAACCGGGCCTATGAGCCAGCGGCGCTGGCCATCATGAGTTTTGGCATGACCTGGGGCGCCATCGGGCTGATCCAGGCTCTGACCAGATCGGGCAAGGACAAGAGTACCGGCGTTGGCGTCGGCGCGCACTGAACATCAAAAGCAGGAGAACAAGCATGGCCTTTCTTGAATTGCACGATATCGTCAAGAGCTTCGGACACAACACCGTGGTGCGGCAACTGAGCCTCAATGTCGAAAAGGGCGAGTTCGTATCGCTCCTGGGCGGGTCGGGTTGTGGCAAGACCACGACCCTGCGCATGATTGCCGGATTCGAGACCCCGGACGAGGGCCGTATCCTGATGAACGGCGCCGATGTTGCCGCGCTGCCTCCCAACCGGCGCAAGCTTGGCATGGTCTTTCAGAACTATGCGCTCTTCCCGAACATGAATGTGCGCCGCAACATAGCCTTTGGGCTGAAGATAGCCGGCAAGGACAAAGAAGCGATAGAGCGACGCGTCGACGAGATGCTCGACGTGATACACATGCAGGAATTTGCCCTGCGCTACCCGCATCAGCTGTCTGGCGGGCAGCAGCAGCGCGTGGCGCTTGCACGCGCCCTGGCAATCGAGCCGGCCGCGCTGCTGCTCGACGAGCCGCTATCGGCGCTCGATGCCAAGATCAGGTTGCGCCTGCGCGACGATATTCGCGCCATACAGCAGCGCCTGGGCATCACGACGATATATGTGACCCATGACCAGGAAGAGGCGCTGTCCATATCCGACCGGGTCGCGGTGATGAAGGAAGGCGTAATCGAGCAGATTGGCACTCCCTTCGAGATATACAACCATCCGGCCACGTCCTATGTGGCCACCTTCATAGGTACGCTGAACCTGCTGGAGGGCACCGTGGTCGATCAGGCCGCGGGCACGGTCACGGTGGGCGGTCAGCACATAGCCGTGCGACAGCCGCTGCACGCGGCCGCCGGAACCAAGGTGCCGCTCAGCATCAGGCCCGAGGCGGTGATGATCGATGGTGTCGGGGAATCGGGACAGAGTGCTCCTGACAGCAGTCTGAATGTTTTGAAGGGCACGATCACCTCGGTTAAATTTCTGGGCTCGGTCGTCCGCTTCGTCATCGAAATCGGATCGAACCGCTTGTTTGCAGATTGCTTCAATGCGCCATATCTGTCGGTTCCCCACGCCGGCGAGGCTGTGACCTTGCGCTTCTCCCGGGAGTCCTGCGCACCGACAGCGGTCAACGCCGAGGAACTGAGGCACGCATCGGACGACGAAGGCGAGGAGTAGGCGATGACATGCTATGAGGGCGCCATCGTTACCTGTGACTCGACCGGCACGGTAGCCCGGTACCTGGTCGAGGAGGGCGGCCGGATAGCCTTCGTGGGCAACGCATTGCCAGAACGGTACGCCGCGTCGAGGCGGGTGCCTCTTGGAAACAAGGCGCTGCTGCCGGCCTTTGGTGACACCCACATTCATTTTATGTCGTATGCGCTCTTTGCTGCCGGCCTCGATATCCGCACCGCCACGACGATAGCGGATGCGCGCGATATGGTCGCCGGCTTCGTCCGCGAGCGCAAACCAGCCTTCGTGCTGGGCTTCGGCGCTTCAGCGAACAGTGTCAGCGAGAAGCGGCTGCTGACCAGGACCGACCTCGATGAGGCGTGCGCCGACCGTCCGGCCTTTGTCGTCAAGTATGACGGTCACGCGGGCATCGCGAATTCCGCGCTGATCGAGCTGGTGCGCGCTTCGCTGGGTGGGCTGCGCGGGTTCAATGCCGAGACGGGGCTGATGACGCAGGATGCCTTCTTCCGGGTTACCGATTTTGCCACGGGGAAGGTGTCGTTGCCGGCGACTCTGGGCAACATGCTGACCGCCATCGACACGCTGGCCGGCTACGGGATAGGGCTCGTGCATTCGGTGACCGGAGTCGGGTTCCCGGCGGACATGGACGTGAGCCTGGAAAGCCTGTTTGCGCGCGGTCTGCGCAACCCGTTGCAGTATCGCCTCTTCTTTCAGACCATGGATGTAGCCAAGGCGCTGAGGCGCAGGCTACCTAGGATCGGCGGCTGCTTTGCCACCGCGCTGGATGGCTGCTATGGTTCGGTCGACGCGGCGATGCTGGAGCCATACGAGGCGGCGGCGGGGCTGTCGCCAGAGACCTCCAGCGGTGTGCTGTATTATTCGGATGACCGGGTCAGGGCCTTCTGCGACGAGGCCAACCGCGCCGGGCTGCAGATAGAGATGCATGCGATTGGCGATGCGGCCTTTGAACAGGCCGTGGCCTCAATCGGCGCAGCCCTCGAGGCGTTTCCGCGTGCCGACCACCGGCACACGATCATTCATGCCTGTCTGCCAACGGAGCGCGGCCTTGCTGCATGCGCCAGGCTCGGCATCCATCTTGCCGTGCAGCCGGCCTTCCTGCAGTGGGATCAGGAACCGCTCGATTATATCGAATCGATCATGGGCAAACGCGCATACCGTATTTCGCCGCTGCGCACCATGACCGACATGGGACTCGTGCTGGCAGGCGGCTCCGACGCGCCGTGCACGGTGCCGGATCCGATGGTTGGTATCCATGCCGCCTGCAACCACTATGTACCGGAACAGTCGCTGACGGTCCAGGAGGCGCTGAACCTGTACACACGCAATGCCGCCTTCCTGAGCTTTGACGAGAAGGAGCGCGGCAGCCTGGAACCTGGCAAGGTCGCGGACATGACCGTGCTGAGCGCCAATCCGCTCTCTACCAGACCGGCTGATCTCGGAGCCATCAAGGTAGAGAAGCTGTTGCTGGGAGGTTCGCCATACCGCGCGGGCCAGGGTTCGGCCGGTGTGCTGCTGCGCGGGCTTGCTGGCGGGTCGAAGCGGATCTAGCCCTTGACTGGCGGCAACGAGGCCAGCACCCGTCGCAGGACCGCGTCGACGACCGATTCGTCGGCGCGGCCATCCAGCCTCGCCATGATTGCCCGCTTCGCGGTGACGAAGAGTTCCTCGTCACCGCCACCCGCTGGTGCAAGTGCGGGCGCCGGTGCGGGTGTCTCGGTTCTCGCCTCGGCTCTTGCCTCGACGAACTGTGTCACCCTGACTCCGGCATTTCTCAGGCGCTCGCGTGCGGCATCGGTGATCGTCACCTCCGGATGAACCGCGATGCTCTGCGGTTTGGCCTCCAGGATGTCATCGAGGTCGGCACTGGTCAGGATCAGGCGGCGGCCATCCGGAGCGCGCAGCTCCATGCTGCCGTCGCCTGCTACATCCATCGGAGCGCCAGGCGCATCGACACAGGCTACGCCGAGCGCCGCGATGAAGTCGCGCGCCGCGGGCGTGAACCTGGTGTCGTGATGAAATTCGGGCAGCGAACCTCGGCCATTCTTCCAGGCTTCACGCAATTCAGCTTCGGTGATGATCATGGCATCAGCCTTCCACTCCGGACAGCGATTCCAGCGCCTTGACCGCGGCGTCACGGGCCTGGAGTATCTCGGATTCACTGCCGGACAACCACATGCGCCCGAATCGACCCACGGCCGAAATATGGATCAGCTTGATCGATGCGCCCTTCTCCGCTTCGTTGGCGGCGAAGTTGATGTAGGCGGCAGGGGCGCACTCCAGCACGAGCATCGTCTCGCCGGGCACGATCATCGAGCCGCGTCTGAAACGGTTTATCAGCTGGGCCTGATACGGGTCGACATTGGTTATCACCTGAACCGAGGCTATCATCGGCTTGATGCGGCCTGACTCCTGTAGCCCCAGTCGATGGAGGACGACGCGCCCCGCCTCGAGTACCTCTGCCTGTGACCGCGAATGAATTTCGAACATGCCGAATTCGCGCTCGACGATCTGGGCGCCTGGTCGCGCCTCCGTTGTCTTGAGCGCGATGTCGACGAGACGGAAGACTTCGTTGCCCGGCGCGACCTCGATATACATCGAGGCCATGCCGGCGGTTGGAAGGTCTCCCTGGGTAATCGTACCGACGAAGGCAGCGAACTGCGGCTGCATCCGGTCAAGATACGAATACACCCGCAGCTGGAATGTTTCTCCCATGACGGATCAGGAGTTTCCACGCCCGCCGGAAGCGCCCTTGGTTTTCTGCGGCAGGACCATCTCGACCGATGGATCGGGCCGTGGTATCACGTGTACCGACACGAGTTCGCCCACGCGCTTGGCGGCGGCTCCGCCGGCATCGGTGGCTGACTTGACTGCTCCGACATCGCCACGAACCATGACGGTTACATAGCCACCGCCGATGTATTCGGACCCGATGAGTGTGACATTCGCGGCCTTGACCATTGCGTCGGCCGCCTCGATGGCGCCGACGAGACCCTTTGTCTCGACCATGCCAAGGGCAATTTGCGACAACTCAGCCATCTAGAACCTCCTCTACCACTATGAATACTATACGTGCCGCTTCTGCAATTCAGCAAGCACGCGTTGCGCTATGCGTTCTATCTCGTCGGCCCCGATTGCGGGCGAGGCAGGTACCAGGTGTTCGGCGTCGGTGCCTCCGATCATCGCAGGCGGCGGTGCTTCACGAAGGCCGTAGGCGATGGTCTTGACGCTGAACAGGTGCCGTACGCCGATATTGTCGCCCGTGATGGCGCCGCCCACTCCTCCGGGGCCCAGTGTCATGCACGGCGCGAAACCCGTCGTTGCTCCGGTGGCACCGAGCGAACTCATCGTATTGACTACGATGCGGTGCACCGGCTTCTCGAGGCCAAAGGCGGTGATGACCGCCTCGTCGCGCGCGTGCAGCGCGACCGAATGGCCATCACCGCCAAAGTGAATCAGCTCCAGGCAGCGCTCGCATCCGGCCCGCCAGTCATCGACCTCGTACCAGCCCAGGACCGTGGTCAGCTTCTCGCGCGAAAGCGGTTCCGCGGGGCCGACCGAATCGAGGCGGGCAACCAAAATGCGTGCCGTGTCGGGTACCGCGAAACCGGCCATCGAGGCCAGCACCTGTGGCGACTTGCCGACGGCTCTGGCGTTGGTCGAGCCGTCGGGCCTGAACAGGCAGCGCCTGAGCGCGTCTGCCTCGGTTGGTGACACGAAATAGGCGCCCTGCGCGCGCACGAGTTCGGCAAAACGGGCCGCGACCGGCCGATCGACGACCGCCGCCTGCTCCGTCGCGCAGATGACCGAATTGTCGAAGGCCTTGCTTGCGACCAGCATCCGCGCCGCCGCTTCCAGGTCGGCGCTTCTGTCGATGTAGCATGGCACGTTGCCGGGGCCAACGCCAAACGCGGGCTTGCCCATCGAGTGGGCCGCCCTGACCATCGGCGTGCCGCCGGTCGCAACGATCAGCGAGGTGGCCCGATGGCGCATCAGCTCGTCGGTTCCCTGCAGCGAGAGGTGCTCCATGCAGGCTATCAGGCCGCGCGGCGCTCCCGCGGCGACCGCGGCCTCGGCCATCACGCGGGTGGCCTCGAACGTGCAGCGGGCGGCGGCGGGATGTGGCGAAATGACAATGGCATCACGGGCCTTGATGGCTATCATGCACTTGAAGAACGCCGTCGATGTTGGGTTGGTGCTCGGCACCAGCGCCGCGACGACACCCATCGGCAGCGCGATCTGCACCATGCCGCGCGGCTCATCACGGCCGATGACACCAACCGTCCTGATGTCGCGTATCGCGGCCCATAGATCGGTCGAGGTCAACAGATTCTTCAGCACCTTGTGCTCTACAATGCCGAATCCCGTCTCCTCGACCGCCATCCTCGCCAGCCGCTCCGCGGCGGAGGCGCCAGCCACCGCCATCGCGGCACAGACACGATCGACTTCTTCCTGTGTGGCCTTTGACCAGAGTCGCTGTGCGTCCTGGGCGGCAAGCGCCAGGCGGCGTGCCTCCTGAATGGAGACCAGATCGGCATCGAAATCGCTCATCGCATTCATTGCTCCATCCTGCGATACTTCAATACATGATGGGACGCCGCGCGACGTCCAGAACCGCATCCTGAAAGGCCTGGGCCGCGGCCTCGCACGCCGACTGTTCGCCGGTAAGCATCGCGCCCATGAAATTGGTCTCCGATGGCGGCGCTGTATAGGCGGCGATGCCGACATCGGCCGCCTTCAGCGCGGCATCCAGCGCCAGGCACCCCTCGAGCGGTGGTGCAACGAGGTAGGCGACCGAGGATTGCTCGGCAAGTCCACTTGCCGCAGCCAGATACGAGCCTATCCGGGAGACAACGTGCGGGAAGAATGCCACACCGTCATGCTCGTCCGCCGAGTACCAGAGTGCCCTCGATTCGAGGTACCGTATGGCGGCGTCCAGCCCCGAGCGCAGCTCGGCGGGATCCGGTCCGGCGAGCATCGCTATGATTTCTCCCGAATGCGGCCCTGCGGCGCTTCGCGCTCCGCCATAGAATGAATGGGCATATACGACCGAGACCTCGGCCATCTTCGTCGCTTCATCTATCGAGACGTACAGGGCATCATCATTGTCGGCGGTGATCAGGCCCAGACTGGACTGACCCGGCTTCAGGCCCAGCATGGCCGCGTAGCCGGAACTGACCCTCGGGATGATGCGCGCTGCCAGTACATGGGCATGGATCGGTGTCAGGATGGCCATCAGGAATGCTCCTCGGATAGACGCAGTTTGATGCCCGAAGCCTGGGCCTGCAGCATTCTGTGGGCCAGCCGCAGCGCGTAGGCCCCGGCCTCAAGCGGGTTGACGCCGCCGCCATCGAAAATGTTGCAGATTACGTCACGGTCGGCATCGGACAGGCCCGCATGCGGCCGGTAGCCCATGTAGGCGCTCATCGATTCGGCGCGCCCAAGACCGGGCCGTTCTCCGATGAGGAGTATCAGCACCTTCGGATCAAGCACGTCGCCGATGTCGTTCATCACGCCGACGCGGCATCGTTCGATGAAGAAGGACGTTCCGAGGCTCAGTCCGGCCGTCGCGCAGCCATCCCTGATGACCGGGAATATCTTGCGCAGATTGGCCTCGATCGCGCGGGCGCTGAGTCCATCGCCGACGCAGAGCTGGATGTCGGGGCCCTTGATGCAGCGGGCGGCAAGCGTGGTTCTGGCCTCTGCGGACAGCCTGCGGCCGAGGTCGGGCCTCCGCAGGTACTCCTCGGTACCGCCCTCGACCATGGTGCGCACCGTAAAGAGCCCGAATTCGGCGAGCAGTCCAGGGTCGACAACGCGATTGAGCGTGTCCTTGGTAACGGCCAGGTCGGCCTGGAAGGTCAGCAGGTTACCGGTTCTGGGCCGTGGACCTGCCCTGCCCACTCCGATGCGCGCCGTCGTCGTTTCCATCAGAGCGGCAAGACCATCGGCATCATATGCGGCGGGAACCGCCAGAACCGGAGTCACGTCCCCGGCTGGTTTCGACACGACTCCCGCGACCTCGGTGCGACGAGGAGCCTCTCCCTGAGGCTGGCCAATCGCGGCGATTTCATCGACGACGGCATCGACAATGGCCGCCAGTGTCTGATCATCGATCATCGCATCACCGTGACAGGAAGAAGCTGGCGTCGCCAGCACGCTGGGTCAGGCGGCCATCCCGCATGAGCCCGATGGATTCCAGCCAGGCCTCGAATTCGGGGGTCGGCCGGAGCCTGAAGAGGTCGCGGAGCGTGGCTATGTCATGAAACGACGTGGACTGATAAGAAAGCATGGCATCATCTGCCATAGGCACGCCCATGAAGTAGTTGCATCCGGCGGCGGTCAGCAGCACCGCGAGGTTCTCCGATGAGTTCTGATCGGTGTTGGCGTGGTTCGTGTAGCATACGTCGCAGCCCATCGACAGGCCGCTTAGTTTGCCCATGAAGTGATCCTCCAGTCCTGCCCGGTGTATCTGTTCGCTGTCGTACAGGTATTCGGGACCGATGAAACCAACGACCGTGTTGACGATGAACGGCGAGTATCGGCGGGCCAGGCCGTAGTTCCTGGCCTCCAGCGTCAGCTGGTCCCAGCCATTGTGCGCGTCGGCCGACAGCGCCGAACCCTGGCCGGTCTCGAAGTACATGTAGTCGGGACCCGCGGGATAGCAATACTTCTTTGCCAGCGCGAAGGCCTCGTCGAGCATGCCCACCGAAATGCCAAAGGATGCATTGCCTTTCTCGGAGCCACAAATGGACTGGAAGACCAGCCCGACCGGCGAACCGGACTGCAGGCAGCGCATCTGGGTGGAGACATGGGACAGGACACAGGTCTGGGTCGGTATGCCCCAGCTCCGCACCACATCATACGACATGTCGAGGAGGCGGGCGACCGAGGCATAGCTGTCATCCGCCGGATTGATGCCAATGACAGCATCGCCGCAACCGTATGACAGGCCCTCGTACATGCTGGCTCGGATTCCTTCCGGCGAGTCCGTCGGGTGGTTCGGCTGCAGCCGGTTGGACAGCGTGCCGGCAAGGCCAATGGTCGTGGCCGCGTGCTTGCTGATACGGATCTTGCTTGCGGCATAGACGAGATCGAGGTTGGACATCAGTTTGGTGACGGCGGCTATCATCTCCGATGTCAGGCCGTTGGAGATGCGGGCTATGGCCCCGCCGTCGGTGGTGTCGGCGAGCAGCCATTCACGAAGCGCGCCGACCGTCCATCCTGATATCTCCCGGTAGACCGTCTCGTTGATGCCGTCCTGTATTACCCGCGTCACCTCGTCGGCATCGTATGCCACCGCGGGATTGTCGCGCAGCACGGAGAGCGGCAGGTCCGCCAGCACGAACCGGGCCGCTGCTCGCTCTTCGGCACTGTCGGCGGCGAGGCCTGCCAGCCGGTCGCCAGACTTCTCCTCGTTGGCCTTGCCCATCAGCGTTCGTATGTCGGGGAAATCCCATGTCTTGCCAAAAAGCCTGGTGCTCAGTGTCATGTCCTTCGGCTGCCTCAATGGTAGAAGATAAGGGTCTTGATGACCAGCGGAACGACGCGGCCGTCCATCAACGGCGTACCGATGTCGATATAGTCGCCTTCTTCCAGCCCTATCTGGTCGATGATCAGGAGCGGTCGGTCCCCATCGAGTCCCTTGATGGTCTGGCCCAGCGACTGGGCGTAATCATGCCTGGTAATGACGATGAGCGGCTTGCCGACTGGCAGGCCGTGCGCGAATTCGGCCAGACCGCCCGCCAACGCGGAGAGCCCCGCGTAGTCCAGACCCATGTCGGGCTCCAGCGCCAGCGCGAAACGGTCGGTGGCGGGATCAAGGTCCCAGCGTGCCAGCGCCTCGACCATATCACCCGGCAATGAGCCCGAACCGCCGGACGGCCGCACGACCGGTACATTCCTGAGCGGCAGTATCGATGGATCGGCCCATATCGTCGAGCCGGAGAGCGTCAGCGTCTGGGCGCTGGCACCCAGTACGGTGGCGCGCCTCGTTTCCTTGGGTTCGATTATCGCATAGCGCGCAAAGCCAGGCTCGGCGCGCAGGCTGTCCGCCAGCAATGGTCCGATATCCCCATGGATGGTGACCTCGGCTACGCTGCGCGGAGACAGCGGATGGTAATAGTAGTAGCCGATACCTCCGGAGAACATCATGCTCTTTACCTTGTCGTCAGGCGGGAGAAGCGGCGTCTGGTACAGTCTGGCGGCCAGTGGCGATGTTCCGCCCTGGGCAAGGAGCAGGGCGAGCGTGGCCATCGCGTCGGTGGCCTTCTTTAGATCAGCGAGCGAGGGTCTGTCACCCGCCTCAAGGTGCAGGCCGACCGAAGCCAGGATCTCGCTCCCGGCGCGCGTCACCGACCGTACGACGTCGCCATCGAGCTCGATGACGCGCCCGCCAAAATTCATGGCGGCCGAGGCGCCCGGCTGGCCCAGCCTGAATGTCGCGCAATTTGCGCTGCCGCCGCCGATGTCCATGTTTGCCACCGTCGAGAAGTGCTGTCTGGACCAGGCGGCCGCACCTGAGCCGCGACCGGCCAGCAAGCCCTCGACATTGGGGCCGGCAATCGTGACGACGAAGTCACCAGCCAGTCCGGCTATGGCGGCAAGTACCCGGTCGGCATTCTGCTTTCTGGCCGTTTCTCCGGTGATGATGGCGGCCCCCGTCTCCACCCGCGATGGCGACATGCCCGCCCTGGCATACTCGGCGCGTATGATGGCCGACAGGGCATCGGCGTCTATGGTCTGGCCATCGATCAGGGGCGTGAAGACGATGTCGCTCTGATACAGCACCGCGCGGTCCGCTATGTCGATGCGCGGGATCTGCCCGGCTCGGGCGACCTGCACCAGACTGAGTTCGCTGAATACGACCTGCGTCGTTGTCGTGCCGACATCGATGCCGACACTGATCATTCGCCGGGAGCCATCCATGGTGGGCTATGACTTGTTGAAGGTGGTCTTGCCTTCGGTCTCCATCGAATCGACGATGGCGATGATCACGGCATCGACGGGCAGGGCCTCGGTCTGTACGGTCTGGCGGGCGGAGCTGCCTTCGGTAATCACGACGATGTCGCCTTTGCCGGCATCCACGGTATCGATGGCGACGAATGGCGAGCCCATCGGCTTGCCGTTCTGGTCGGCCTCCCTGACCAGCAGCAGCTTTCGGCCGCGCAGCTTCTCATCCTTCATGGTAGCGACGACGGTTCCGATCACGAAGGCTATCCGCATAGGCACCTCATCAGGATATGGTTGATACCATGGAAGTATAGGGGTGATTGTTGCCGGCCACAAGTGAAATTGGGCACTGGCCGACATCTTGAGCTGCTCTGCCTCGTCCGCTATGCTACAACTACGATGAAGGCCGACCTGCACATGCATTCCCGCTATTCCGATGGTGGTCATTGGCCAGAGGTATTGGTCGACATGGCCACGGCCAGCGGGCTGCAGGCCGCGTGCCTCACCGATCACGATACGCTGGGCGGCTATCCCGAGTTCGCTCGTGCCGCGGCTGTGGCGGGACTGACCACCTGGCCGGCCGTCGAGATCGATTGTGTCGATGATTCCATCGGGTACCGCAGCGAGATTCTGGCCTATTTCCCCGATGGGGCCTATCCGGCGACCGATGCCTTCCTGCGAATCGGCCGCGCCGAACGCGTCCGCACCATATCGGCGCTGTTCGAGCGCGCCCGGCGGCTCTTCAGCGCCCCATACATCGACTTTGACTCGCTTGTCAGCAGAAGGCAGTCGGGCCGCGCGCCCGAAGGCGCTGCCGTCGACGGGACCGCGCTGCGCTATGCCAAGACCGACTTCTTCATGGCCCTGATCGATGCCGGGGTCATTCCCGCGGGCACCGAATACCGCGAGTTCAAGCAGGCCTATTTCGATACCGGGCTGTTTTCGGATGTGCGGTTCAACAAACCGGAACTTGCCGAGGTCGTCGAACTCATCGTCGCCGATGGCGGCATCCCCGTGTTGCCGCACGTGGGGCATGAATTCGGCGACTCGATCCGGACCATGCGCAGCCGCTCCGAACACCTCGACGCCATCTTCGAGCGCTGCCGCGATCTGGGCGTGCTCGGCGTCGAACTGTACGACTATCACGGTGATGATGCCACGGCCATCAACGCACTGGTCGCCAGGAAGAGCCACCGTTATGGGTTCTTCAATACGTATGGCTCCGATTTTCATGGACCGGGCTCGAACAAGACGGAGTTTGGTTCGTTTCATGGCGATTTCAAAGGGTTCCCGCGCCGCAGGGCGCGGAGAAAGGGCTGAACAGTGGCACATTGTACGGTACCAGAGGCCGATGCGATTCTGGACACGGAATTCAGGGTTCACGAAAAGGGATTCGTCAGGCTGGTGGACTATCTCGGCGGCGATGCACGGATCGTTCAGGCCGCGCGCGTCTCGTACGGCGCCGGCACCAAGACCGTGCGCGAGGATGCGGGCCTGATAGACTACCTGCTGCGCAACGAGCACACCTCGCCCTTCGAGCAGGTGGTGCTGACCTTTCACATCAAGATGCCCATCTTCGTCGCGCGGCAATGGATACGCCACCGCACCGCCCGCGTCAATGAGATATCCGGTCGCTATTCGGTCATGAAGGACGAGTTCTGGCTGCCGGCGCCTGAGGCGCTGGCCAGGCAGAGTTCGGACAACAAGCAGGGGCGCGAAAGCGAACCGCTGTCCCCCGAAGACGCGGACAGGACGCTGGCCATTCTGGAGAGCGGCCAGCGCGAGGCCTATGCATCATACATGAAGCTGGTCGATTCCGGCCTGGCCCGCGAGCTGGCGCGCGTCAACCTGCCGCTTTCCATGTACACGGAATGGTACTGGCAGATAGACCTGCACAACCTGTTCCGGTTTCTGTCGCTGCGGATGGATGCGCACGCGCAGCGTGAGATACGGGACTATGCCGCGGTCATCTTCGACATCACGAAGAAGGTCGCGCCACTCGCCTGCGTCAGCTTCGAGCGCCACACGCTCCATGGCGTCCGGCTGTCGCTGGATGACGCCGCCCTGGTCAGGCGGCTCCTGGAGCACGACAACCTGACCGACCAGGAACGGGAGCGGCTGCTCGCCAGGCTCAAGCCCTGAGGTAGCGCTGTTCGCCCATGCCGTAGAGCCCCGTCGCATCGACCTTCTCGCCGCCATCCGGCGACCGCAGCAGGCCCTCGAATGAGCCGAACGGGATGTGGTTATCCATCGAGGTGACCAGCAGGTTCAGATTCGTGTCATTGCGCCGCTCCGGTTTGAAGGCCAGGTCGACGAGCCCCTCGGTATCCTGGATATGCCAGGCGTTCTCTGGCCCATTGGGTGTTGTGACCTTGATGGGCGGCAGCGGAAACACACGGCTGTTGATCCAGAGCACGTTCTCGTTGTAGATGAGCTGATCGCGGACCTGGTTGTCTGTCAGGTTGAAGCCGACACGCCGGCCCTTGGAGTCCGTTCCAAAACCCACAACCCGATCATAGCTCATGCGATAGGGATAGAAGCCCTTCGTGTCGTCCATCACGCCCATAGCATCGGGCCCCTTGAACTCGAAGCGCTCCCCGTCGGCCTCGAACCAGCCCTGCATCGGCATCAGGACCTTGGTGGAGTACATGGCGCGATTCAGTCCAAACGGCAGACACACGGTCGACGGTGCGCTCTGGCGCGAGTTGTACGCGAAGGAGAAGCCGCCCGCGAATGTCCTGCGCCGCTGGCCACGCTTCGAGCTCGTCTCCAGGCTGATGGAGCCGCCAGACAGGTCGTAGCTGTATTCGATACGTGCGTGCCGGCCACTATACCCGACCCGTTCGCCATCGAGGCGTTCGTTGATGCCAAAGCGGCTCAGCGGCACGATCCGTTTGAGCGTATAGAAACGGCTCCGTTCCCTGTCGTAGGCGGAGAAGTGGGCAAAGCCGAAGTGCTGAATCTCCTGGAGCATCGTGAAGAAGAACCATCGACTGCTGCCGAACTGGAACGCCCTCCAGCGCTTGCACCGATAATCCTTGACCCAGCGCGGCACCGCATAGTGGTATGGTCGTTCCACATCGAGCATGTTGGCCCGTTCGACCGGGCCGTTGAAACAGCCCAGCACGAACGCTCCGTCGCGGACGATGGAAGCGGGCGGATCGCTCAGCTCGCGGTTGTATGGCTTGCGCTCGTCGGCACTGTCATCGCCTGCCATTACAGCAAGCCGTCCTTGTACATCCGGTACAGGACCTGCGTGCCCTTGTCGCCAAAGCCCTTCCCCGAGACCGTGTCGAACAGGTGCTCGGCGAGTGCCAGGAGCGGCAGCTGGAGCCCCATCGCCTTGGCCGAATTGAGCGCTATGCGCAGATCCTTGAGGAAATGCTTGGCGTAGAATCCCGCCTCGAAATCGCCGGCCAGCATGCGCGGGCCCATGCCGACCAGCTGTGCACTCTGGGCGGCGCCGCCGCTGATGCTGTCCAGCACGCGGTGCGGATCGAGTCCGGCCTTCTCGGCGTAGATCAGCGCCTCGGTGGCCCCCAGCAGAGCGCCAGCGACCGAAATCTGGTTCGACATCTTCGTAAACTGGCCGGCTCCCGGACCGCCCTGGAGCAGGGCGGTCTTTCCAACCACGTCGAAGAACGGCTTGACCGCGGCGAAGGCGGCTTGGTCTCCGCCGACCATGATCGACAGCGTCGCGTTCCTGGCACCGGTATCACCACCGGAAACCGGCGCGTCGATGGCGACCAGCCCCCGCGCAGCCGCCGCAGCCGATACCCTGACCGCCAGCTCAGGGTCGCTCGTCGTATGATCGACCAGCACCGCGCCGGCCTTGGCCGCCTTGATGATGCCGTCATGACCAAGGTAGACCGCTTCGACATCGGCCGGGTAGCCAACCATGGTAAAGACCACGTCCGCGCCGGCGGCAGCCTTGGCAGGCGTGTCTGCCCAGGTGGCTCCGGCCGCTACCAGCGGTTCCGACTTGGATCTGGTCCTGTTGTAGACGGTTACCCGAGCGCCCGCCTTGAGCAGATGCCCGGCCATGCTGGCGCCCATGACGCCTGTGCCAATAAACGCTATGGAACTACCTGAAACGGTCATGTGTATCTCCCTGGAATGAACGTTGTATTACGCGAACTTGTAGCCGAATCGCCTGAGCATGCCGGCTCGCTCGGCCTTGTCTGTGTCGTTCTCCACACCGCGTGGAGACGAGCCGTCGATGACGCCCAGAATGCCGGAGCCCTGCCCTGTTCTGGCGACGATGGCCTGTACCGGGTTGGCCGTGGCACAGAAGATGTGGCAGACCTCCTGGCAGGCCTTGATCCTGTCCAGCACATTGATCGGGTACACCCCCTGGCCCAGTACCAGGTAGAAAGTGTGGCCCGCCCCGGTAGCGAGCGCGCAGCGCGTGGCGTCATCGATCAGGTCGGGGTCGGTACCCTGCGTTCTGACGAGGCACGGGCCGGACGCTTCGTTGAAGGCCAGCCCATAGTGGGCGCCGGGCACTGAACTCGCCAGTATCTCGGCTATGTCTTCTACTGTTTTGATGAAGTGCGACTGGCCAACGATGATATTTGCGTCCGTCGTCCATGAGAGCTGAACGGCCTCTAACTGCGTCTCCATGAGCATCCTCCGGCTGGCAAGTCTACCCGCGAATCGTTCTGACCGCAAGATCTCGATATGCGGCGATCCTTGCGTGGAAATTCACGATTGGCGCTTGAATATTGGCGCTTGATGATACATATTACACAAGTACAGAGTAAATTGTGTAAAGAGGCTGAATGATGGCGGATGCGACAAAGGCACGAATTTCAGAGGCGGCTACGGCGATCATCAGGGAGCTTGGTCCCGAAGGCCTGACGGTAGACGCGGTGGCCGATCTGGCTGGCGTCAGCCGCAAGACCGTATACAACCATTTCGATGGCAAGTTCGCCTTGATCGAGGGAGCGGCCTCCGCCTGGACGGGCCGGACGCTCGAGGCCTTGCAGCGCATAGCAGATGATCCAACGCTCGCCTTCGTCCCAAAACTCAACGCGATTGTCGAACGGGGCTACGCCGAATTGCGGGCCGGGGGCAAACTGATGTATGGACGCGATGCATCGGTCGGCCTGGAGTTGCCTGGCTTCCGGACCGAACTGAAGGCCACCTTCAGGGGCTTCATCGAGGGCATCGTCCGCGATGCCAAGATGGCCGGTCTCGTGCGGCCCGAGTTCGACACGCGCCGGCTGACCTTTGCGATCATCAACATCGTTGGCGGCCTGACGGTTCTCGATGGTATCGAGGACGAATCATTCTCCAAGGTTGATATCCTGAAAGACTCGCTCAAGGCGCTTGTCGGAGGCATTCTGACCGCCGAAGGCGCAGAGGCGATGCGCGGCTCTCCGCTATTCGAATGAATGGAAGGTAGATATGGAATCAGCACAGAAATCGGTATCAAGGACGTGGAGCCGTCGGCTCCGTTGGCTGATACCGTTCCTGATCATCGCCGGGGCGATAACCTTCAGACTGGTCGCGCTGGGTCGCGTCAAGGCCACGTCGGAGGCACCTCCCGTTCCGGTTCGTACGATGCGTCCGGTGCATGGTGACCTGGTCAAGTCGCTCCGGCTGAACGCCCATGTCGAATCGGAGACGATGGTGACCGTGCTGCCGCTCGTATCCGGTGTGCTGCAGGAGCTGAATGTCGATGTGGGGCAAACGGTTCGCAAGAACCAGGTGATTGCCCGCATCGATGCCCAGCGATTCGAACTGCAGCTCCAGCAGGCCGAGGCGGCCTACCTCTCGGCGAAGTCGTCATACGATCGCATCAGCCAGATGTACAAGGCGAATGCGACGACACAGCAGAACTATGAGCAGGCCAAGAGCCAGTATGAGGCATACTCGTCACAGTACGAGCTGGCCAGGATCCAGCTCGACTACGCCAGCGTCAAGAGCCCTGTCGACGGCGTAGTGCTGGTCAAGCATCTGTCAGCGGGATCGATCGCCGCGCCCGAACGGCCCATCGTCACCATTGGTGATCTGAACGATCTCGTGGTGCGCGCCCGCGTACCCGAACGCTACTATGAAACGTTCACGTCGATGCGCGACGCCATGCACATCACGATAACGCGGCCGGGTGGTGCCGACTACCGCGGCACCATACGCAGCATCAGCCCGTTCGTGTCGGCCGAGACGAAGAACTTCGAGGTCGTCGTCTCGATAGGCGACAGGCCCGAGGCTCTGCGGCCAGGCATGTTCATAGCGCTCGAGTTCGAGCTGCAGCGATGGCCCGGCGTCTACAGCCTGCCGTTCGAGGCTCTCGGTGGCAACGACACCCTCTGGCATGTGGAGCATGGTCGTGCGGTCAAGGATGTGTACAAGCCAGCCAACATGAGCGATGAAGCCTTCGAGGTGCCTGCTGACTGGGCGGACCGCGACTTTATCGTGGAGGGCCAGTACTTTGCCAGGGATGGCGGACCCGTCTCGATACTGCAGGCCGAAGGATCAGGCAAATGATACTGTCCGACTTCTCGGTACGACACCCCGCGATCATAACCATACTGCTCGCCGGGCTGCTGTTGTTCGGGCTCATAGCCGGCACCTCGCTGCACTCGGAGATGATACCGCCAGTGGCGATGCCGCGCGCGACCATCGTCACCGTCTATCCCGGCGCCGGTGCCAAGGACGTGGAGCGGGACATCTCGCGGCTGATAGAGAACCAGATGTCGACGCTGCCAGGCATCTCCGACCTGTCGTCGACCAGCTCCAATTCATACTCGGTGGTCACGATGGAGTTCCATGCCAACGTCGACGTGCACGCGAAGCTGCCGCAGATACGCGAACTGCTCAACGGCATATCCGGTGACCTGCCTTCCGGGATCGATGGCAGCCCCGTCGTGTACATCACCGAGGCGAGCGCGTTCCTGCCCATATTCTCGGTCCGCGTGTCCGGCACCATGGATGCCGAGGCCCTGACCACGTACCTGGAGGACAGGGTCAGCCCCGCCATAGCGAGGATACCCGGCGTCTCCAAGATCAACCTGGTGGGCGGTTCCAGGCACGAGGCCAGGATCACCCTCAATGTGGCCGAACTGGAGGCGCGCGGCCTCTCGGCCCTGGCGGTATACCAGGCGCTGCAGTACAGCAACCTGAATGTACCTGCTGGCAATGCGACCTATCGTTCCAGGGAGCTCGCCTTCACGACATCCGGGGCCTTCTCCGACATCAATGAGCTACGGAATCTGACCGTCGGCTATGGTGACGGCTCATACATCTTCCTGAAGGATGTTGCCGACATAGCCCTCGAGGTGGAGCCCCAGACCGTGCGGGTCAGATCGGGTGGCACGGACTACGTGATGGTCGATGTCCTCAAGCGCGACGAAGGCGATACCATACGCATCGTGGAGGCGGCGCGGTCCGTGTTCGAGGAGGTCCGGAACGAGACCGGCGGAACCGTCGACTATGCGGTGATCAGTGATCAGAGCGAAACGACGACACGGTCGTTGCAGACCGTATCGACCTCCGCCCTGACCGGCCTGGCTCTGACCATCTTCGTAATACTGCTGATACTGCATGATGCCCGGGCCACGATCATCATCAGCCTGTCGATACCGCTGTCCATATTGTTCGCGCTGCTTGGCCTTTACGGTACCGGCCGGTCGCTCAACCTGCTGTCGCTGTCCGGCATGACCGTAGCCATAGGCATGATCGTGGACAATTCCATCGTCGTGCTGGAGCACACCTTCCAGAAATTCAAGGAAAGCGGTGACAAGCGCCGGTCGGCACTCGATGGCGCTGGCGAGGTCGGCGGGGCGGTGCTCGCCTCGACCACGACGAGCATATGCGTGTTCGCGCCGCTGCTGTTCCTGACTGGCATCATCGGCGTCATTCTGAATGATCTGTCGCTCGCCATCGTCTTCGCCCTCGCGGCCTCGGCTCTGGTTTCCGTCGTCGTGGTGCCATGGCTGTCCTCACAGATCCTGAAGCGCGACGACCAGCTCCGGCGACCACGGGCGTTGCAGGCCCTGGAGAAAGGCATCGACCGGATATTCGATGCCGTGGAGCGAGCGTACCGCAGGATCCTGGAGGCGGCGCTGGCCAACAAGCTCTTTACCATCGGCATGGCGGTATCGCTGCTCATCGCGAGCGTGCTGTTGCTTTCGATATTGAAGATCAGTTTCCTGCCACCGACCGATACCGGCGAATTCGAGATACACCTGGAAACGCCGGCCGGCTATGCGCTCGACAGAACGGCGGCGAAGGTCGATCAACTGGATGCCCTCGTGGCTGGCCTGGTGCCGGAAATAGAGGCCTCCGTCTACTATATTGGCACCGACAGCGCGCTCGCCATTACCGGCGCGTCCAACAGGGCGTTCGGACGCATCCGTCTGGTGCCCAGCGAATCCCGACATCGCACCATCCAGCAGATACTGCCGCTTGTGCGCGATGCGCTTTCCAGGCAGTTGCCTGATTGCAGCGTCACGGTGCTGAACGGCGGATTCGATTCACTGCTCGCGATGGGAACGGGTGGACAGGGTTACCAGCTTGAGATATACGGAACCGATCTGGACTCGGTAGCCCAGACGGCCAGAATGGCGCAGACACTTCTGGAACAGGATCCCGATGTGTTCAAGACCGACATGTCGATGCGTACCGATTCCGAGCAGCTCTACGCGGATCTGAGCCAGGAATACATGGGTACGCTCGGCGTCACACCATACGAGGCTGGGATAACGAGCCGCATACTGTTTGGCGGACAGAAGGTGGGTACTCTCCGCATCGGATCGAGCGACTATCCAATACGGGTTACATCCGACGTCGCGACGCAGCGTATCGACGATGATCTGCTCAACCAGATACAGCTCCGTACGCAGGACGGGCGGATGGTCGGCTTCGCTTCCTTTTCCACGGTCGAATCGAAGCCGACGCTGTCGCGCATCACGAGGAAGAACAGGAACTTCTCGGTCGATGTGGTCGGCTATCTCCGCACCGACGACCAGTCCGGAGTCGGCTCGAGGATGCAGCGAGCAATGGCCTCGATGACCCTGCCATTCGGGGTCAAGTACAAGGCCGCCGGCACCAGCAAGCTGATAGGCGATTCGCTGTCGAGTCTGTCGCTGATGCTCGCCATCAGCGTGTTCCTGATATACGCCGTCATGGTTATCCAGTTCGAGCGCTTCATGCAACCGCTCATCATCATGGCGTCGATACCCTTCTGCCTGATAGGCGTGGTGCTGGGACTGTATGCCTTTGGTTCCTCGCTGTCGATCATCGCGATGCTGGCGCTGATAGCGCTGGGTGGCACGGTGGTGAACAACGCCATCGTGCTGGTCGACTATGTGAACACGCTCCGGAAGTCATACGGTCTGGAGCTCCGCGAAGCGCTGATCCAGGGTTCGGCCAACCGGCTGCGCCCCATACTGATGACGTCGATGACCACGCTGTTTGGCGTGCTGCCGATGGCTCTGGCCCATGGGAACGGCTCGGAGGTGTATGCCCCGCTGGGGCAGGCGATCTTTGGCGGACTATTGTCATCGACCGTCATAACGCTCGTGCTGATACCGGTGCTGTACGAAATGCTCGAGAAGCGTGTCACGATAGCGCGGATACCGGATGCGTCGAATCTGGAGATGGAACACTATGAATGATCCCGGACAGCGCCGCTTCTGGCGCGTATCGATAGTCGTCCTGCTGCTGATGGCACTGCCGGGCGCAGCCATGGCACAGGCGGCCGTGTCTGCGGGCTCCGGTGTCGATGCCTTCGTGGCGGAGTACCGGACGGCGGCCGCCTTGTATGCCGCGACGCTCGACTTCTCCCAGGCTCCCGAGCCGGGCCGACCGCTGTCCCCCCTGGCGGCGCGACCCAATCCGCCATATTCGCTTGACGACCTCCTGGGGCTGGCCGCGACCGAAAATCCGGCGCTGCGGGCAAATGGCGCGGCCGAGGATGCCGCGCGCGCCGACCTGACCAGCGCCAGGGCAAGGCGCCTGCCGACGCTCGGCACCGAGACCACCGGGACCTACATAGCCAATCCGACGGATCCGATAGCGATACCAGCGAATTCGTTCGCGCCAGGCATGCCAGGAGCGCCGATTACGTTGTACGAAGGCTCGGGCAATTCGCTATACGACTTCAAGCTGACCGGCGACCTGCCGCTCTTCTCCTGGGGCAAGATAAGCCTGGGCATAGACCTGGCGCGCACCGGGCTGTCGGCGGCCGCCTTGCAACGCCGGAAGGCCGAACGCGAGCTGGCCGTCAGGCTGAGCGCCAGTTGGGACGCGCTTGCGTACGTGAACCGGGCGGGCGATGTACTCGAGCTGCAGTCGCGCATCGGCCAACGGCTCGTGGAGCTGGCCCGGCAGAGTGCCGCCGCCGGCTTCATGACCGCGGCTGATCTGGCCAACGCGCGCATCAAGCTCAAGGAAATAGAGATGGCTCAGACCAGGCTGAGCGAGCGGCGCGATCGCCTCCTGTCGGACATCGCGTCCATGGCTGGACTCGACTCGTTGTCGATTGCGGAACTGCGCATCGTCGCGCCTGCTTCGGGGGCACCACGCTCAACCGAAGACCAACTCTGGACGCTTGCAACGACCGGTAGCGACGACCTGGCCCTCGCGTCTGTACAGCTTGCCATCAAGCAAGGCCAGAAGCGGCTTGCCGAGAAGGAGGCGCTTGGCCTGCCCGACATTGGCCTGCATGTGGAGCTGTCATACGGTGGTCCGAGCATGCCCTTTGCGCAGGACGACTGGCGCGACAAGGATGACTACCAGCTGACGTTCAGCCTGGGAGCGTCAGGCAGCATTCTGGGCAACGGCGTCAAGATAGCCCAGAATGCGCGTGCCAAGGCGGAGCTGGCCAGGGCAGAGGCGCAATATGCAGACGCCCAGCGATCGCTGCGCACCTATATCCACGACACCATGCTCGGCCTGGCCCTGGGAAAGGCCCAGCTCGAATACGCCGCGCTCAAGCAGGATGGCTGGCGCGCCGACCTGGAGCAGCGCCGTGAGGCGTTGCGGGCGGGCGCTGGGTCCGAGACCGACTATCTTGGCCTGATGATCGAGGCGCTTGGAGGACTGGCCGAGGCCTATGGCACGCTGGCCGATTATCGCTCATCGCTGCTGTCCCTCGATCTGGTATCAGGAACGGTGCCGTAGCCCCTACTTGAAGGTCCGCGTCACCTCGACCGCCTTGGTCCAGCGCTCGAGCAAGCGATCGCGCACAGCCGTGGCCATCTCCGGCATGAAGTCGCGCTTGCGACGCCAGTTGTGCTCCACTTCATCAAGGCTCGACCAGTAGCCGATCCTGAGCCCCGCGAGGTATGCGGCGCCCAGCGCGGTTACTTCGCCAACCTCGGGTAGAATGACCGGTTTGTTCAGTATGTCGGCCTGGAACTGCATCAGGAAGCTGTTGGCACTCGCGCCGCCATCGGCCTTGATGAACGGAATCGAGGCGCCACAGTCGCGTTCCATTGCCACGAGCAGATCCCGCGATTGGTATGCTATGGACTCGATCGCGGCGCGCACGAAATGGGCCTTGGTGGTGCCGCGGGTTATGCCCAGCGTCGCACCGCGGGCCTCCGGATCCCAGTAGGGCGCGCCCATCCCGACGAAGGCCGGCACCATCACGACGCCGCCCGTGTCCGGCACGAGCCGGGCCAGCCGCTCGCTCTCCGCGGAATCGGACAGCACGCGCATCTCGTCGCGCAGCCACTGGATGACGGCACCGGCGATGAAGACCGAGCCTTCCAGCGCATAGGTGTAGCCCTTGCCCAGGTCCCAGGCTATCGTCGTCAACAGGTTGTGTTTCGACTCGACGGGCTTGGCCCCGGTATTCATCAGCGCGAAGCAGCCGGTGCCATAGGTGTTCTTGCTCGCTCCGACCTGGAAACACGCGTGGCCGAAGAGCGCTGCCTGCTGGTCTCCGGCACATCCGGTTACCGGTATCTCGCAGCCAAAGAGGTCCTTGCGTGTAAAGCCGTAGTCGGCCGAGCTTGGCAGGACCTCCGGCAGTATCGACGCCGGAAGATTGAGCATCTTGAGAATGTCGTGGTCCCAATGGCCCTCATGGATGTTGAACAGCAGCGTGCGGCTGGCATTGGTCGCGTCGGTCGCATGCCTGCCGGTCAGGTTCCAGATGAGCCACGAGTCCACCGTGCCGAACATCAGGTCGCCGCGCTCCGCCCGTTCACGCAGTCCCGGTATCTGGTCGAACATCCAGACCAGCTTGGTGCCCGAAAAATACGGATCCAGCACGAGGCCGGTGCGCGCCCGGATCTCCTTCTCGTAGCCGAGTGCCTTGAGATCCTGGCAAATGGCCGACGACCGCCGGCATTGCCAGACAATCGCATTGTGTACCGGCTTGCCGCTGATCCTGTCCCAGACTATCGTCGTCTCGCGCTGATTCGTGATGCCGATCGCCGCAATCTGCGATGGCGTTATCTGCGCGGCGTCGATCGCGCCGACGGCCGCGTCATACTGAGTCTGCCATATCTCGAACGGATCGTGCTCCACCCAGCCCGGTTTGGGGTATATCTGATTGAACGGGATCTGTTTGATGCCGATGACGACGCCTGTCTCGTTGAAGACGATGGCGCGTGATGATGTCGTGCCTTGATCAAGTGCCAGAATATACCTGTCGGCTTGCTGCATGACGATGCTCCGTTGGGCCCTGTGATCGCACCAGTATAGGGCTGATTGCGCTGTTTGTAAAACGAGGTGCTTGCCCAAGAAAGAGCTTTTCACGATACTGCACTGCAGACGCACGGTCCGTTGTGGCCGGAGCGCGCCGCCGATTTGATCCGTATTGCGGGCGGTTCGACATCGATCACATCGATGTCGAAGAAGACAGCTAAAAGGGAGGAAACCCCATGTCCGACAGCAGAAAATTATTCACCTCGGAGTCCGTAGGAGAAGGCCATCCGGACAAGCTCTGCGACCAGGTATCCGACGCGGTGCTCGATGCATGCCTGCGGGATGACAAGGAAAGCCATGTTGCGTGCGAATGCTTCGCGACCACCGGCATGGTACTGGTCGGTGGCGAGATAACCACCGACACCTATGTGGATATCCAGACCATCGTCCGCGATGTCGTCAGGGAGATTGGCTACACCAATCCCGACTACGGCATCGATTACGAGTCGATGGCCATCCTCAATACGATACATGCGCAGTCGCAGGACATAGACCAGGGTGTCAGCGGCCACGGACTCAAGGAATATGAAGGCCAGCAGGGCGCCGGCGATCAGGGCATGATGTTCGGCTTCGCGTGCAACGAGACGCCCGAGCTGATGCCTGCTCCGATCATGTATGCGCACAAGCTGCTGATCAAGGCGACCGAGCTGCGCAAGTCAAAGGCCATATCCTGGCTCCGGCCCGATGCCAAGAGCCAGGTGACGCTGGAGTATGATGGCCACAGGCCCGTCCGCGCCGATGCGATCGTCGTATCGCACCAGCACGACCCCGAGACGACCTACGACGAGATACGCGAAACGGTGATAGATCGGATCATCAAGCCGGTGCTCGAACCGACCGGACTCCTCGATGCCGATACCAAGTACTACGTGAACCCGACCGGCCGCTTCGTGGTCGGCGGCCCGATGGGTGATACCGGCCTGACCGGCCGCAAGATCATCGTCGATACCTATGGTGGCATGGGTCGGCATGGCGGTGGGGCGTTCTCCGGCAAGGACCCGTCCAAGGTAGACCGCTCGGCGGCGTACATGGCGCGCTATGTCGCCAAGAATGTCGTGGCGGCCGGCCTGGCCGAGCGTTGCGAGCTCCAGCTTGCCTACGCGATAGGCGTGCCCTTCCCGGTGTCGGTCATGCTTGAGACCTTTGGTACCGGCACCGCCGATGATGCCGCCATCGTCGCAGCCGTCAGGAAGACGTTCGATCTGTCTCCGGCCGGCATCATCCGCACCCTGGGACTCAAGGCGCCGATATACCTGAAGACCGCCGCCTATGGGCACTTCGGTCGTGGCCACTTTCCATGGGAGCAGGCCGACAAGGTACAGGCCCTGCTTGCCTCGATGTAGCAGGAGGAAGTAGCCGACTCATTGCGGTGCCTTACAGCTTCCTGACTGCGTCGAACAGCGCTCTCACGAGATCCGGGGCTTCATCGACCCTGCATGAGAAGGCGAGCGCGTCCACGTCGCTGCCGGTGACAGATCTGGCGCCCGCGTTCGCGGCGGCGGCCATGGCGAGTGGCTTCACCGCCGCACCTGTTCCTTCCCGGCAGACGATCGTTACCACGGCCTCGTGCTCGGTCTTGTTCGAGGCAACGCCGAGCACCATGGGCGAGTTGCCCGGCATCGGATCGGCACTGATCAGCGTGCCTTCGCCATCATCGAAGGTGGAGCGCACGCGGATCTTCACGCCGAAGCGCTCGCCGATCAACGCCGATCTGTCGTGAAGCACGCGCGCGCCGTTGGAGGCGAGCCGGTACATCGAGCGATAGTCGAGCCGGAGCAGGAACGGCGCGTCCGGCACAACGCGCGGATCTGCCGCGGCGACGCCAGGTACGTCGGTGTAGATGTCGACGTAGTCGGCCTTCGCCCAGGCGCCTATGGCGACGGCGCTGGTATCCGAGCCTCCACGTCCAATCGTCACGATGCTTCCATCGGGTGCCACGGCCTGGAATCCGGCGACCACAGGCACGGAACCGGAATCGACCACGGCGATGATGCGCCGGGCGTCAACATCGGTAATCTGCGCATCACCATAGGGGCCGCTCGCACTGATACCCGCCGTGTATGCCGTCATCGGTACGGCCCGTGTACCGCGCGCCGACAGCAGCGAAGCGACGAGGCACGCCGACATGGTTTCGCCGCACGATGCCAGCAGGTCGCGTATCATGCCGGATTCGTCACCGTCACGACTCTCGTCGAGCAGACCGAGCAGCGTATCGGTCGCATAGGGTGCGCCCTTGCGTCCCATTGCTGACACGACGACGACAATGCGATCGCCATGGGCGCGCGCGGCCTCCACCTTCTCAAGCAGGCGCTCCCGAGCCTCCGGGTTTGCGACCGACGTTCCGCCGAATTTCTGTACGATGAAAGCCACGATGAACTCCTTGAGTGATTCTATCAGGAAACTGGTGGATTTGGAAATGCAATTCACCTTCCGCCTTGACGTTGCCGTGCTTTGCCTTTACACCTGTCCCCAGTGGAGCCGTCATGGAAAGCATCAAGGAGATTTATCGCATAGGCTATGGCCCTTCTTCCAGCCACACGATGGGACCGCGCACGGCCGCCGAGCGGTTCTCCGCCGATAATGCCGAGGCGGCATCCTTTCGGGCAACGCTGTTTGGCAGCCTCGCCTCGACGGGCCGCGGGCACCTGACCGATGCCGCGATTGCCTCGGCGTTCTCGCCGCGTCCGCTGGCCATCGAGTGGCGAGCGGACATCGTCAAACCATTTCATTCGAACGCGATGATGCTGGAGGCGCTGGCCGCCGATGGCGTGGTGATCGCGACCAGCACGGTCTACAGTGTCGGTGGCGGCAAGATCGTCCAGGAAGGCGTACCTGTCGATCAATCGGCTTCCATCTACGAGCTGACGACGATGAACGATATTCTGGAACATCTGCATACCACGGGGCAGACCTTCTGGGAGTATGTCGAGGAACGTGAGGGCGCGGGCATCTGGGAGTATCTGGCCGAGGTTTGGGCGGTGATGAAGGCAGCCGTCGAACGCGGCATCGAGGCGGAGGGCGTGCTCCCGGGCGGGTTGCGCCTGCCGCGCAAGGCATCATCGTACTACGTACGCGCGCAGGGCTTTCGGGGCTCCATCAAGCGGCGGTCGATGCTGTATGCCTGTGCGCTGGCCGTTTCCGAGGAGAATGCCGCGGGCGGCCGCGTGGTGACGGCTCCGACCTGCGGGTCGTGCGGCGTGCTGCCAGGCATGATGTATGGCATGGGCAGCCAGCGCGGCTTCTCCGACGCCAAGATTCTGCGTGCGCTGGCGACCGCCGGCCTGATCGGCAATCTGGTCAAGCATAACGCGTCGATATCGGGGGCCCAGGTCGGCTGCCAGGGCGAGATTGGCACCGCCTGCGCGATGGCCGCCGCCGCCGCGGCACAGCTCTTCGGAGGCACGCCCAACCAGATCGAGTACGCGGCGGAGATGGGCCTTGAACACCATCTGGGCCTGACCTGCGATCCGGTCGGCGGCCTGGTGCAGATACCGTGCATCGAGCGCAACGCGTTCGCCGCCTCCCGGGCACTCGATGCCAACACCTATGCCTTGCTGTCCGACGGCCGCCACCGCATTGGCTTCGATACGATCGTAGAGACGATGAAGCGGACCGGCAACGACCTGCCCCGCATATACAAGGAGACATCGGAAGGCGGACTTGCCATTCTTGTGCCCTGCGACTAGGCGCCGATCATCGGTGTTCGAGCAGGTACGCCCGGAACGCCGCGGCATCCGGCTCCATCGCGACCGAGAGGTTGGGTCTGTCCAGCGATGCGGCGATGGCCGGCGGCACGGGTAGCATCCTGCCGAGCGCCGCCTCCACGGCAGCGGCGAACTTGGCCGGGTGGGCGGTGCACAGGAATGCTCCGGTCTCGCCAGGCAGCAGCGCCTGTTCGAGCGCGGCGTACGCGACGGCCGCATGCGGCTCGCTGACATACCCGAGCGCATCCAGCGCCCTGATCGAGCCGACCGTCTCATCTTCACGTACCGATATGGCCTCGAGCCTCCAGCCGTAATCCGACAGCAGGCGCTCGGCGCGCGGCCAGTTGTTCGGCATGCTGACATCCATCGCGTTGGAGGCTGTCGGCACGGTGGCGCGCGGCTCCCAGAGGCCGCTGCGAAGGTAGCGGGGTACCGTGTCGTTGATGTTTGTCGCGGCGACGAAGCGTGCGATCGGGGCGCCCATGGCCTTGGCCATGAGACCTGCGGTCAGGTCTCCGAAGTTGCCCGATGGCACCGCCACGACAAGCCCGTCGTTCCGCCTGGCCTCCGGTATCGCCGCGCACAGGTCCCAGTAGTACACCGTTTGCGCCACGAGCCGCGCAATGTTGATCGAGTTGGCTGAATTGAGGCCGAGCGTCTCGACCAATTTGCGATCGTCGAATGCCGCCTTGACGAGTGCCTGGCAGTCATCGAAGCTGCCGCGTACGGAGAGCGTCTCGATGTTGCCGCCAAGGGTGCAGAAGAGCTGTTCCTGTGCGCGGCTGATCCTGCCTCGTGGGTACAGCACGACGACGCGGATGCCCGCCACATTCAGGAAGGCACTCGCCACCGCCGCGCCGGTATCACCGGATGTGGCCGTCAGTATCGTCATGGTCTTGCCGCCACGGAACCGCGCCAGGCACTGGGCCATGAACCGGGCGCCAAAGTCCTTGAAGGCCAGCGTCGGTCCGTGAAACAGCTCGAGCGCAAGGGTGTCGCCAACCTGTACCACCGGTGCCTCGAAGGAAAAAGCGGCGTGAACCATGCCGGCGATGTCGCGCTCGGCACAGTCGGGGTCAAGGTACGGGCGCAGCACGGCGACGGCGCGTTCGAGTCGGGGCAGGTCGAGCAGCGCCGCCTGGTCGAGTAGCGGAATGGCAGTGGGATAGAACAGTCCCTGGTCCGAGCCAAGTCCGCGCCGCGCCGCGTCGGCGAAGGAAATCCGTTCCTCCGGATGCTTCAGATTGAAGAATTCCATGAGCTATGCCCTTCCTTCCTGCGGGATGACGCGAACCCCGATAGCATCGACCACGCAGAGGCTCGCGAAGGCGCCCTTGTCGGCCGCGCATAGCCTCGAGAACGGCCCCGCTTCGGTTCTGCCCGATACGGCGCTCGTCCATAGCCTTGCGCGCTCGAGCGCGGTGCCGGCGGCCCGTTCATCATCGAAGATGGCGAATATGGTCGGCCCCGATCCGGAAATCCCGGCGGCCAGAGCACCGGCGGAGAGCATCGCGGCCTTGATCGTATCGAATCCGGGAATCATCGGCGAGCGGCATGGCTCGACCAACGGATCGATCATCAACCGTGCCGCCTCGCGGCCATCGCCACGGTGCAGCGCGTCGACGAAGCGGCCGAGCCTGGCTGCCTGTTCTACCGCGTCGTGCAGCGGAATGTTCACCGGCAACACTGCGCGCATCGCCTTGGTCTCCAGTCGAATGCCCGGGTAGGCGATCAACCATATCCAGTCCGCGGGCGCTGGCAGGCGCGACGAGCCCAGCCTCAGACCACCGAGCGCGCATGGCAGGATGTTGTCCCAGTGCAGACCGCCCGAGAGTGTTGCCTCCAGTTCGCCCATCAGCGACCGCTCGGCGTCCTGGTCAAGCGGATTCCCATAGAACAGGTTGCAGGCTCTGACCGCGGCGACGACACTGGCGGCCGACGAGCCCAGCCCCGAGCCAACCGGCATGCCCTTGTGCAGCTCCAGGGCTACGGGTTCGCGATGGCCCGAGATCTGGCGGACACGCTCCAGGGCCAGGGCTACGACGTTGTCGCCCCTGATCTCGGACGCATACGGCCCGCCAACAGTCAGCTCGTCGGACTGACTCGCCGCCAGCCGCACCTCGTCACCGAGCATCCCCGAAAGGGGGCGCAATGCCACACCGAGGTTGTCAAAGCCAACATTCAGGTTCGCCGACGTGGCCGGCGCAAAGACGCTCAGCATCTAGTCCTCCCTGTTCCAGTTCAATGTGCGCATGATGTCCGCGACGATGCCGGCCGCCGTCACCTGGGCGCCGGCGCCGTATCCGCGCAACAGGAACGGTACCGGGCTGTAGTAGCGCGTGCTGAAGGCCAGGGCATTCTCACCGCCCTTGACGCTGAACAGCGGATGTTCCGGCCCCACTGCCCGCAGGCCCACCCGGCCCTTGCCCGACTCGATTGATCCAACGAAGCGCAGTACCGCGCCAGCGCGCGCGGCCTCGGATAGCCGGGCGGCCCATTCCGCATCGAGTTCAGGCAGACGTTCCAGAAACTCGTCCTTGTCCAATGCCATGTAGTCCAGAGGCAGCAGGCCCACAACCTCGATATCGGACAGTTCCATGGACAGACCGGCCTCTCGGGCCAGTATCAGCACCTTTCGGGCAACATCGATACCTGCGAGGTCGTCACGGGGGTCGGGTTCCGTGAAGCCGCGCGCCATCGCTTCACGGACCGAGGCGGAGAAGGTGGCACCTTCACCGAGCCGTCCGAGCAGAAATGACAGGGAGCCGGACAGAATTCCGGAGAAGCTGTCGAGGCTGTCACCGGCGTGCAGCAGGTTCTGCAGATTCTCCACCACCGGAAGGCCGGCGGCGACCGTTGTCTCGTACAGATACCGCCTGTGGTGGCGCAGCGCGACCTGTCTGAGCGACCGGTACTGCTCCATCGAACCGGTGTTGCCGCGCTTGTTCGGGGTGACAACGTTGAAGCCGGCCCTCATGAACGCCGGATAGGAGCCCGGAATCACGTCACTTGCGGTACAGTCGACCAGCACGGGGTTCGACAACCCGGGCCCGAGCGCCGTCAGGGTATCGATGGAGAAGGTCTCGGCGGATCGTTGCAGCTGTTCCTTCCAGGCTGCGGTATCGAGCCCGTTCTGATCAATGATCATGCGCCTGCTGTTGGCCACCGCAACCAGGTTCAGGCCGACACCGTGTCCAGCCAGCCATGCTGTCTGCATCGCGAGCTGGCCGAGCAGGGCCGACCCCACGGTGCCGCAACCGATCAACACCAGGTCAATCGGCAAGGTTGATTCGAAGAATGACTGGTATATCCGCCTGACACCGCGTTCGATCTTCTGCTGCTCTATGACGATCGAAATGGCTCGTTCAGACGAGCCCTGCGCGATGGCAACGATGTTTACGTCGGCACGCGCCAGCTGTGTACAGCACCTGCCGGCTATGCCCTTTGTTTGACGCATGCCATCACCGATCACCGTCAGTATCGCAAGGTCGTCCATGGCGCCGACGTGATCCAGGACAGCGTCGGCAATCTCCGACGAGAATTCCCGCTCGATTGCGGCGATGGAGGTCGACGCATCGCGCTGGTCAACACAGAAGCATATCGAGTATTCACTCGATGCCTGCGAAATGAGTCTGACACCGACGCCCGCCTTGCTGACGGCAGAGAATACCCTGGCCGCGGTGCCGACGCTTCCTGGCAGGCAGGTTCCGGTCACCGAGACCATCGAAACGGCCGCGGAGGCCGTTATCGCCTTGACCGGGCCGCCCGAGGCATCGGTCACCGCCTGAATTCTGGTGCCGCACCCTGGGCCTGAACCGTTCGCTCCGCTGGCGGGTACCATCATGGTCGGCACGCGGTATCGCACTATGGGTCCAACCAGACTCGCGTCCAGGCCAGAGCTCCCCGAGCGGGACAGTTCGGCGGCCTCCTCGAATGACAGGCCGGCAATCTCCCGCATCCCCGACACAATGGCAGGGTCGCACGGGAATATCCCCTGTGAGTCGGTCCAGACCTCGAGCTCAGAGTCCAGACTGGCGGCGAGCGCGGCCGCATCGTCGAAGGTGCCGCACCGGAACCACGCTCCGTGCTGGTCCGGCGCTGCGTCGGATACAACGATGCACGGGACAGCCGGCTCGTGCAAACGATGCTCGAGCCGTTTGCGAACAGGCTCCTCGGTCAATATGCTGGCACGAACGAATATGACAGACATGGTGCGGCTCCGATCGAATTGGCGCGTTACTACTGATAATAACACGACGGTTTGTGGCAGGTACACTACCATGTCGCCGCTCGCCGACCCATGGTAAGCCTTGACGAGGCCGCGCCGTGCGTGCAAGAGTGCCGTTGTGTTAACCGTATCAACTGTCTACAGGTTTACGAGATGAGCGCCAAGCGTATGAGGGATGAACCTCTGTCCCCCGACGAACGTGACCGGTATATCATCGAGCGTCTGCGCAAGGCAACCGAACCCCTCTCGGGAGAGTTGCTGTCCGCCGAGCTGGGCATCAGCCGCGTGGCCTTCTGGAAGCGCGTCGAATCGCTCAAGGCGTGGGGCTATGGCATCGAGGCGTCCAGGAAGGGGTACCGGCTGGTCAGTGACGATGGACTCGCCGGCTGGGAAATCGACGCGCCGGGGCCGGTGGTGCTCTTTGACACGATCGGCTCCACGATGGACGAGGCGCACGCGCTGGCCGGCGGCGGCGCCGCGAGCGGGACCACCGTGCTGGCGCTCGGGCAGAGCGCGGGGCGCGGGCTTGGCGGGCGCTCCTGGGGCAGCCCGTCGGGCGGGCTCTACATCTCGGTGGTGCTGCGTTCCGCTGTGCCGCCATCTCTGGCTGGCGCGCTTTCCCTCGAGGCATCCGCGGTGACGCTGGCGGCGCTTGCCGCCGCGGGTGCCACATCGCCTGCGTTCCGGTGGCCCAATGACATCGTGATGGCAGACGGACAGGAACATCGTCCGCGCAAGGTCGGGGGGGTGCTGGTGGAGCCGCGAGGTGATCTGGGCCATGCTGACTACTACGTCGTAGGCATTGGCCTCAGCGTAGCTCCGCTCGAATTCGCGAAGAGTACCGAATCTGCACGGCGTGCGCACCTTGCCGCCGGCATCGTTTCCGCCCTTGTCGGCTGGGCACTTGAGCCGAGCATCGATCCGGCACGCTGGGCATGGCTGGCTCCCGATTCTGACCGTGCGGTCAGAATCTTGCTGTGGAATGGCGTGGAGCGGAGCCTCGTGGCTCGTGGCTTCAACGACCGGGGAGACCTCCTGCCGGCCGATGGCGGCCAGCCTGTGTCCATCGGCGAGTGTCGGGCAATCGCGTATGAAGGAGAATCATGGTGAAGCAGGATGGATTCAGGATTGTACTCGTATCGCTGTTCGCCGCAATGATAGCGGTGGGCGCGGTCTTCTCGCTGCCCTTGCCCCCGCCTCTGCCTCCGGTCACGCTGGCTGTGTTCTTTTCGCTACTGGCAGGTCTGATGCTTGGCCCATGCTGGGGTGTCGCGGCCGTCGGGCTCTACCTCCTGCTGGGCGCCGTCGGCTTGCCGGTTTTCTCCAATGGCGCGGGTGGCATCGGGCAATTCGCAGGGCCCACCGGTGGTTTCCTGCTCGGCTATGCCCTGGCGGCGTTCGTCACCGGCCTGCTCGTCGACCGGCGGTCGTGGGGGCTGGGCCGGGCGGCGCTGGCGGCTGTCGCTGGGGTAGCTGTCCTGTATGCGTTGGGACTGCCCTGGTTCCGTGCGGTCCTCGACTCCCGACCAGGCAGGCCCATGTCGATGATGGCCGCGATGCTCGTCATGGCTCCATACTTGGCCGGCGACGTGGTCAAGGCACTGGCCGCCGCGACGCTCGTCAAGGCGCTGAAGCCCTTGCTGGTCAACTACCTGCCGGCCAACGCTGTCCCTGGTACGAAGCCATGAAACTGGAGCTCCTGAACCTGTCGCGCACCTTTCCCGACGGCACGAGGGGCCTCGACGGCGCGAGCCTTGTCATCGAGACGCCCGCGTTTGTCGTACTATCGGGTGCGAATGGATCAGGCAAGACCCTGCTGATCCGGCATGCCCTGGGGCTGGAGGTTGCCGACTCCGGTGCCGTGCTGATCGATGGCGTCAGCCTTGCCGCTACGCTGATGTCAGCCAGGCGTCGCATCGCCCTCGTGTTTCAGGAGCCCGAGCACCAGATCCTCGGCGTTACCGTTCGCGAGGACGCGGAGTTCGGTCCCCGCGCCGCCGGTGAGCGGTCCGACGCGTACCGCGGACGCGTCGATGCGGCACTTGCGGCCGCCGGACTCGCCGGGTTCGATGGTCGGCTGTGCGCGGGACTGTCAGGCGGCGAGAAACGCCGACTCGCAATAGCCTCGGCGCTGGTATCCAATCCCGAGCTGATCATTCTGGACGAACCATTCAATGGACTCGATTGGTCCGGGGCATCCAGTCTGCTGCGTGTGTTGCTCGACCTGCGCGCCGCAGGCGTCGGCATCCTGGTCGTTACCCACGACCTGGAGAAGGTGCTGGCCCATGCTGACCGGCTGGTCGTGATGCGGAGCGGCACCGTTGTCGCCGATGGCAAGCCGCGGGAGCTCTGGAACCGCCTGCCACAGTTTGGACTCAGGCGGCCGGCCGGAGATGCCGACTTGCTCGAAGGCATGACCTGGCTGGCGGTCGGGCCATGAAGGGCAAGCCTGGGCTCCGCGGCGCGAAGCGCTTCATCGTCTATCTGGCGCTGCAGATTTCCGTCTTCTCTCTCGGCCTGCCCTGGCTGTTCGCGCCTGCCATCGCGATAATCGCACTGGGCAGGATCGATGGCATGCGCTGGCTGCGTTGGGCGGCGCGATCGTGGGGGTTGCTCGCTGTCGCGGCCTTGCCCGCCTGCGTTGGCATCCCCTGGTCGCTGACGGGCGCGGAATTCCTCCGCGCATGGCTGCCGGCGCTGGACCGCGGCCTTCGGCTGGCGCTCGTGCTTGCATCGGCGGCCTGGCTATCTTTCGGCATGACCGCGGTCGAACTGCGCGAAGCGCTGGTGCTGCTGCTCAGGCCGCTGGGGGCAAGGCTGGCCGGGCGTCTGGCGCGGTCCGCTTCGATGACCATGGCCTTCATACCGTGGACCAGAACCGAGCTGGCCCGGGCCGACGAGGCGGCCCGGCTGCGCGGCTCGAATCCGGCCCGCAGACCGGCACGCCATCTCGTCGCGCTCGCTGTTCCGCTCGTGTCACGATCGCTCGACAAGGCCAGACACAGCTCCGACGCGCTGGCCCTGCGCGACGCCGGATTTGGCTCCTAGAAATTCCTGGAAATGCTGTCTATCAGTTCATCGACGATGCCGTCATCGCCGGCACGTACATGGTCTATCAGGCAGTGTTTCATGTGGTGCTCGAGCACCACGATCGAGGTCTTGGCCAGAGCGCCCCTGGCCGCGGCTATCTGGGCCATCACGTCGTCACAGTAGACATCGTCCTCGATCATGCGCCTGATGCCACGCACCTGTCCTTCGATGCGGGCAAGCCGCGCATCGAGCGAGCGCTTGAGCTCGGCGGGTCGAACGGTCTTCTTGCCTCCGCAGGCCGGACATGATCCGCCCCCATGCTCGTCCATGGTTTCCTTTTCCATATGAATCGCTTCCTTACTTACCGTCTGGTCGGGTCGAATCCTCTGAGCCTGAGCGCGTTGGTCACCACGGATACCGATGACAGCGACATGGCGGCGGCGGCGAATATCGGGTTGAGCAGGGGCCCGCCGAACAGGTACAGCACGCCGGCCGCTATCGGTATGCCGAGCACATTATACCCGAAAGCCCAGAACAGGTTCTGCTTGATGTTGCGCATCGTGGCGCGTGAAAGCGCCAGCGCCGCTGCTACATCCGACAGGTCGCTCCGGGCCAGCACGATGTCCGCCGATTCTGCCGCAATATCGGTGCCGGTGCCAATGGCTATGCCGACATCGGCAGCCGCGAGCGCCGGCGCGTCGTTGATGCCGTCACCGACCATCGCGACGAGCCTGCCCGAGGCCTGCAGGTTCCGCACGGCCGCGGCCTTGTCCTCCGGCAGCACCTCGGCGACCACACGGTCGATGCCCACCTCGCGGCCTATGGCCTCCGCGACGGTCCGAGAGTCGCCGGTTATCATCGCCGTCTCGATGCCCAGCCGCCTGAGCGCGGCGATGGCCGCGGCGCTCGACGGCTTGACGATGTCGGCCACGGCGATGAGGCCGACCAGCGACCCATCGGCAGCGACGTACATCGCGGTCTTGCCATCGGCCGACAGGCGGGCCATGTCATCATCGGCCGCGCCGCTGGCGATGCCACGCTCGGTGAGCATGCGCGCGTTGCCCACGATGATCGACCTGCCCCGCACCTTCGCCTCGATGCCGCGCCCCGGTTCGGCTGAAAGGCTTTCGGGCGCCGCCAGCACCAGGCCCTTCGACTCCGCCGCCCTGATCATCGCGGCGCCGAGCGGATGCTCGGAACCCTTTTCCGCGGAAGCCGCCAGTGTGAGCACGGCATCCTCTTCGATTCCGCCGTATGCGATGACCCTGACGACCGATGGCTTGCCGACGGTTATGGTGCCGGTCTTGTCCAGCACGATGGCCTTGATGCGGTGTGCCTTCTCAAGCGCCTCTCCGCCCTTGATGAGGATGCCCAGCTGGGCGCCACGCCCCGTGCCGACCATGATCGCCACGGGTGTAGCCAGTCCCAGAGCGCAGGGACAGGCGATCGTCAACACGGCGACGAAGACCCGCACCGCGAACTCGAAGCTCTGTCCCCCGAGCAGCCAGGCTCCGGCGGACGCGAATGCTATGCCGACAACGACCGGCACAAAGATTCCGGAGACCTTGTCGGCAAGCGCGGCGATCGGCGCCTTGGAACCCTGCGCCTCCTCGACCAGCCTGACTATCCGCGCCAGCGTCGTGTCAGCGCCGATCGCCGTGGCCCGGAAGGTGAACATCGATGGTCCATTGACCGTTGCGCCAGAGATCCTGTCTCCGGGTTCCTTGTCGGCGGGCATGCTCTCGCCGGTCAACATCGACTCGTCGATGCTGGCGCGTCCTTCGACGATGATGCCATCGACCGGCACGCGCTCGCCCGGCCGCACGCGTATGATGTCGCCGACCGAGACTTCCTCCATCGGCAGCTCGATGTCGACTCCACCCGATACGACCAGAGCCGTCTTGGGCGCCAGGCCCATCAGTTTCTTGATGGCCTCTGACGCCTTGCCCTTCGATCGCGCCTCCAGATACTTGCCGAGCAGAATCAGGGCTATGATCACGGCCACGGTCTCGAAGTACAGGTGCCCGGAGGCCGAGCCATCGCCCATCGCTATCTGGATGGTCGACCAGAGGCTGTATACCATCGCCGAGCTTGTGCCAATCGCTATCAGGCTGTCCATGTTCGGAGCCCGTCTGAACAGCGCCTTGGTGCCGACGATATAGAATCTCCTGCCGGCCCACAGGGCTGGCAGCACCAGTGCTATCTGCACCAGCGCGAAGTTGAGCGGATGGCTTGTCGGGTGCAGAAACGCCGCGAGCGGCAGTCCCAGCATGTGCCCCATCGATATATAGAGGAGTGGCATCGCGGCAGACAGGGCAACGATGAAGCGCACCCGCTGGGACCGCGCCTCCCTGTCCTTGGCCGCCGCGTGTTCGTCTATCGCCACCGGCCCCGATTCCGCGGCGAGCGCCTCGTAGCCGGCATCCTTGACTGCCAGCTTTATCTCGGACAGGCGTGTGGCGCCAGGATCCCAGTCGACCGACAGCTTCTCGGTGGCAAAATTGACCGACGCCGCCGATACTCCTGGCACCTTGCTTACCGCGCGTTCGACCGCGGCCGCGCAGGCGGAGCAGGTCATGCCGCCGATTGGAACCGATGCATGCTTGACCGATACGGGTAGGACCGCTTCGTAGCCGGCTCCTGCTATCGCCGCGGCCACGGACTCGAGGCCCGTCGTCGTCTCGTCATATTCTATCGTCAATGCCTCCGTCGCGAAGTTGACCGAGGCCGCATGTACGCCGGGCACCGAGGCCGCGGCCTTTTCGCTGGCCCGTGCGCACACGGCGCAGGTCATGCCGCGGATGGCTATTGTCTCATGTTTCATTCCGATACCCCCCTAGGGTATAATACTGACTTGCCGTGGAAACGTCTATGACGTATGCTCCTCGCGGAGGAATCCTATGCATACGATCAAACCGCGGGCCATCGTGGCTGCCTTGCTGCTTGGCTGTCTCGCGATGCCAGCCGGCGCCCAGACTCTGAATCCGCCCGCTGCCGCCGATGCCGTCGCCTCGCTGCCGGACGGGCTCTACGCGACCATAGCCACGTCCAGGGGTATCATCGTCATCGAGTTGTATGCGGAGAAGGCGCCGCTCGCGGTGGCCAACTTCGTCGGCCTTGCCGAGGGAACCTTCGCCAGCGGCAAGCCCTACTACGATGGCATTGTCTTTCACCGCGTCGAGCCTGGTTTTGTCATCCAGGGTGGTGATCCCACCGGAACGGGACGCGGCGGTCCCGGCTACCAATTCCCGAACGAGATCGATCCCGCCCTGAGTTTCGGCGCGGCCGGCGTACTCGGCATGGCCAATGCCGGACCCGACACCAACGGCAGCCAGTTCTTCATAACCCTCGGGCCGGCGAAATTCCTCGATGGCTCGTATACCGTATTTGGCAGGGTCGCCGCGGGCATGTCCGTGGTGCAGGCGATCAAGAAAGGCGACGCGATGCAATCGGTCCGCATCGTTCGCAAGGGGGCCAAGGCAGCGGGCTTCAAGGCGGACAAGGCCCGTTTCGACGCGGACGTGAAGGCCTATGGTGCCAATGCCGCGGACCGGGCAAAGGCCGCTCTCGAACCGCAGTACTCGGCCATCAAGGCACGAATCACAGGGCTTGCGGCGGATTCGGGGGGGCTTCTGTTCAAGGTGATCAAGGCGGGGACCGGTATCCGTCCGGCCGCCGGATCGACGGTACGCATCCTGTACACGCTGACGCTCGCCGATGGCCGGAAGCTGGATTCCACGGCCGACCGGAACGATGAGCCGCTCGCCTTTACCCTGGGAGCGCGGCAGGTGATACCGGGCTTCGAGGCCGCCGTCGCGGCCATGGCCGCCGGTGAACGCCGCATCGTCGTGATACCGCCCGAACTTGGCTATGGGGCCAAGGGAGCCGGCGGCGTGGTGCCGCCCAATGCCGTGCTGGTCTTCGAAATCGAGCTGTTGCCGTAGTCCGGCTCATGCCGGGCGGAAGGAATGGAACATGATCCGTCATCATTCGCGTTTATCCATCCTGGCGCTGGGAGCCCTCATGGTGCTGGCCGCCGTGCCCGGACTGCAAGCCCAGACGGCGGGATCATCCGACCCGTTTTCGGTATGGGATTATGCCGGAGTCGAGTCGGGGAATCCCGCGGCATGGGGGCTCTTCCCGGACGCGATGGCCTTCGGTGTCCGCGGCCAGGCCAAGGCCAACGACGTTCTTGACGGTGCGTTTGACCTGGTATGGGGATTGCCTGGCTTCCTGTATCGCTATGCCGACGATGGCGCATCGACCAGCCAGGAACTGACAGGCGCGGTTGGCGTCGGGCAGTCGCTGTCCATGGGAATACGGTTCCGGTGGGATGCCGTGTCGGCCTCAGGTTGGGGGCGACAGGATATTGGCCTGCTGGTCAGGCCTGCCAGCTTCGCGTCGATATCCGTTTCGATGCCCGATGCCTTCGATGTGCTAGGGGATGGGTATGATGGATTTGACCTGGGCTTGTCGCTGCGGCCGTTCGCGGCAGCGGCGGCCAGGGCCTCGATGCTGACACTGAGCGCCGATGCGCACTACACGACAGGTGCCTTCGCGTTCAGCGGCGTCGGCGCCAGATTCATACTTGACAATTGGCTGAGCGTCAGTGGCTCCTATGATTTTGCCTCCTCTGCATTCGGCCTGGGTGTCTCGGTCGCGCTGTCAGGTGTTGAATCCAGCGCAGGATTCATCGCGCCGTATGGTGCTTCCCTGGCGGATGGTACCGTCAGCATCGCGCAGGCGACGCGGCTGGGACATGTGATGCGGCCCGCCTCGCGCATATTCAATGCGTCCGTCTTGGTCATCGACAAGCCTGGCACGTTCTCACCGAATCCACCACGCTTCCCGCTCGACGCCAGACTGGACGAGTCTCCGCTCTGGGTTGGCCAGGCCATTGCCGCGATAGACCGCGCGGCTTCCGATCCTTCTATCAAGGCGCTCGCCATGATAGAACCGCCACGTTTCGATTCGGAGGCGCGCGCGCAGGAATTCGGTCGATCGCTCAGGCGTTTCGGCGATTCAGGCAAGGCGATTTATGTCTATGCGACGAGCATGGACAGGCTGTCCTACATATACGCGGCGTCCGGGGCCCAGCTGGTCGCGATGGACCCGAATGGCATGCTGGGCATGGTCGATGTGTCGGCGTTCTCGCTCTATTTCAAGGATCTGTTCAACAAGCTTGGTATCGATGTCTACAATCTGCGGTCGCATGATGCCAAGTCGGCGTACAACATGTTCAGTGAATCGGGGATGACCGCCGCCGATCGCGCCGCCAAGACGCGCATCGTCGAGGGCCTCGCGGCGCAGGGCTATGCCGTTCTCGATGGTGCCCACCGCGCGGGCATGACCGGCGACGCGGCGGCGGCTCTGGCGGCAGGTCCCTATCTGGATCCGACCAAGGCCATCGCCGCAGGGCTTGTCGATTCGCTCCTCTATCCCGACGAGTTCGATGACCGGGTCGACGAACTGACGGGAGGCGCGCCGCGCATCGACATACAGGACTACGCCCGCGAGCGTGGCCTGTCCTGGGGTGAGCCATGGGTCCGCCGCGTCGCGGTGGTCCACCTGAATGGCTCGATCATCGAAGGCGATGGCGTCGCCGGCGTTTCCATAGGCGAATCGACGGCCGAACTGCTGTCATCGCTGGTCAATGATGCCACCGTTGCTGGCGTGGTGCTGCGCATCGATTCTGGCGGCGGTTCATCGATGACCAGCGACCACATCGCCAGGCAGGTCAAGCGCCTGAAGGACGCGCACAAGCCTGTCGTCGTATCGATGGCGAGCTACGCTGCGAGCGGCGGCTACTACATCGCGGCAAACGCCGACAGGATCCTGGCCGAGGCCGGCACGCTGACCGGTTCCATCGGAGTGACCGGGCTCGACTTCAGCGCGACCAGGCTCCTGTCGAGGATCGGGATCGGCGCGGATGGTGTCAGCGCAAGCGAGAGTGCCGCCTACGGCAATCCCCTGCTGCCGCGGCGGGATCGGGATGCTGACATAAAGCGCGGCGTCATCGACTATGTGTATGGCCGTTTCGTCGATGTCGTCGCCGCGGGCAGGAACATGGACCGCGCCGCCGTCGACGCTATCGGCCAGGGGCAGGTATGGCTTGGCAGCGAGGCCGTAGCCAATGGACTGGTCGATGCGCTGGGCGGGCTCGACGATGCCAAGGCAGCGGTCACGGACCTGCTGGGGCCGGGTCGTGCGGTGGTGTTTGTCGACTATCTGCCCGGAACCATTGGTTCGGGTCCATTCGGCGCCTTGTTCCGGGCGGCCTTCTCATCATCTTTGGGTATCGATGCCCAGCCGCTCATGGATGCCGCGGCGTTTGCCGCGGACATCACGGCGATCGGCAACGGCCCCCTGTACCTGGCACCCGAGTACCTGTACAGGAGGCGATAGAAGAGGGCGTCCGCTCCTAGAGCAGTCCGCGCGAGATGAGGGTCTCCGCGATCTGCACCGCATTGAGGGCGGCGCCCTTGCGAAGGTTGTCCGATACTACCCACATGTTGAGGCCGTGCGGGATGGTCGTATCCTCGCGCAGGCGACCGACGAAGACCTCGTCCCGGCCATCGGCGTCCAGCGGCGTGGGGTAGGTCAGCGTCGAAGGATCATCCATCACCACGATGCCCGGCGAGCGCCTGAGCAGGTCCCTGACGTCTGAGAGCTTGAAGGCGCGGGCTGTGGCGATGTTGATCGACTCGGAGTGGCCGCGGAACACCGGAACCCGCACCGCCGTCGGGCACACCTGAATGGCAGGATCGAGGATCTTGTGCGTCTCGTGGACCATCTTCATCTCTTCCTTGGTGTACCCATTGTCCTGGAACACGTCGATATGGGGCAGCGCGTTGAACAGGATCTGTCGCGGATATACCGAATGCTCGATCTGTGCGCCGGACACCCAGGCCCGAGCCTGCGAGCCCATCTCGGCGATGGCGGCGGCGCCCGTACCCGATATCGCCTGATACGTCGAGACCACCACACGCAGAATCGAGTAGGCGTCGTGTATCGGTTTGAGCGCGACCAGCATCTGGATGGTAGAGCAATTCGGATTGGCGATGATGCCCTTGTGCGCATCCAGTGCCGCGGGGTTCACCTCGGGCACGACGAGCGGGACGCCCGGATCCATGCGCCATGCGCTCGAGTTGTCTATGACGATGGCACCCTCGCGGGCGGCTATGGGAGCTAGCACGAGGCTCGCGTCCGCACCGGCGGAGAACAGGGCCACGTCAACATTCTTGAATGCCCCCTCCTTGGCGGTCCGGACCGTAACCGGCGCACCCTTGTACATGACGGTCTTGCCGTCATTCTGCGGTATATCGAGCGGTACCAGCTCGGACACGGGGAAATCCCGCTGCTCGAGAGTCTTGATCATCTCGCTGCCAACGGCGCCCATCGCGCCGACAACCGCTACCCTGAAACGCTTCATGACTGTCTCCTTGCTATCGATGTATCAACTGATTGCGGACAACGCGGACCTGAGCTTCTCGATGCCGCGTGCGCACTCCTCCGCCGAGCACGAATATGCCATACGCAGGTGACCTTCGCCAGACGAGCCGAACACGCTGCCAGCCACCGTCGCGATACCATGCTCTCCAAGAAGGTAATCGGCCAGTTCCGCGGAGCTCTTGCCATAGCCCGAAATATCCGGGAAGACGTAGAACGCTCCCAGGGGCTCGGGTACCGTGATCCTGGGTATCGATCGCAGCCCCTTCAGCATGATGTCCCGGCGCTTGGCGAACTCGCCGACCATCTGGTCGACGCAGGTCTGATCCCCGGAGAGTCCGACGGCCGCGCCATACTGGATGAAGGTGTTGACGCATACCGTCGTATACTGCCGAACCTTCAGCATCGCGCGGGTGTTCTCTTCCGAGGCGACCGTCCAGCCAAGCCGCCATCCGTCCATCGCGTAGGTCTTGGAGAAGCCATTGATGATGACGGTACGCTGTGGCATGCCGGGAACCGAATAGATGCTCGGAGCCACCCGCCCCGAGCCATAGAAGATCCGTGCGTAAATTTCGTCCGAGAGCACGATCAGGTTGTGCTTGATGGCCAGTGCTGCGAGCGCCTCGAGGCTCTCCTTGCTCTGAACGCAGCCGGTAGGATTGCCCGGGGAGGTAATGCACAGCATCCTCGTGCGCGGCGTAATCCTGCGGGCGACCTCATCCGGATTCAGCGTGAAGCCGTCGGCCTTGCCCGTCGGCACCTCGACCGGAATGCCACCAACCATCGATACGATGGCCTTGTAGTGGTGCCAGTTCGGGTCCGGTACCAGCACCTCGTCACCCGGATTGATGAAGGCGAGCATCGACACGAGTATGCCCTCATTGGCGCCGGCCATGACGATGCTCTGCTTCTCGCCGTCGACAGCGACGCCCGTATCGAGCGTGGTCTGCACGCCAATCGCCTTGCGCAGGGCCGGAAGGCCCAGATTGGGGGCGTAGTGCACCTCTCCGCGCTGCAGTGCCTGGCTGGCTGCCTGTTTGATGTGCTCGGGGGTGTCAAAGTCCGGCCTGCCAATCTGCCAGTGAATGACCTCGCGCTTCTGTGATTCCAGCTCGCGCACCGTGTCAAAGACCCTGCGTATCCCGGAGAAGGGGATGGAGTCGAGTCTGTCCGCGTAGTGCATATCGTTCATGGTGTCTCCTGTCATTTGTGTTTTCGCTGGATCAGCGAGTCATACTCCGAACTGTCGATATGAGCCTCGATGATGGTCGGGCCATCGCTCTTGAACGCCTTGAGAAGCGCCGCGCGGTACTCATCCGCCGTGTCTGCGCGGATCACCGGCACGCCAAAGACGAAACCGGCGGTCGGGCAGGCCTCGTGATGCAGTTCGGTGGCATAGCGCGGGAAGCTCTTGCGATCCTGCTTGAGCCTGATCAGGTCCAGGCTCTCGTCCGCAAGTACGATGAAGACGACGGCCAGGTTCTGGCGCCGGGCTACCGCCATCTCGCCGGCCATCATCAGGAAGCTGCCATCGCCGGTGACACACGCCACGGCGCGGTCCGGCTTGCAGAGCTTGGCGGCTATCGCCGCCGGTACGCCGAAGCCCATCGATGAGCAGCCATTGGTCATCAGCTGGAGGCCGGGCGCAGGCGTTCGCCACATCTGGCCTATCAGGTGTGTATGCGCGCCAACATCGCAGGCCATGATGCCGTCCTGGGGCAGCACTTCACGCAATATGGCCAACGCTGCACGGGGACCAAAGCTGCCAGGGGGTGGCTCCATGGCCTTGAACATCGCATCCCTGCGCGTCTTGAGAGCAGCCACATCCCAGGTCGAATCGATGGGCCTGGTATCGGCCAGTCGCTCGAGCGATGTCTGGATATCGCCGATTATGTCGTAGACGTGCCGGTACACGGTTCTGTCTATATCCGCTTCGGCCGTATCGAGATGGAGCAGCGGTACCTCGGGCATCCAGTCCTCGAAGTTGAACTCCACCGGGTCATAGCCGATCGACACGACGAGGTCAGCCTGTCGGTGTGTCTCGGCAACGCGGTCGCTGAGCGCATGGAACAGGACTCCGGCGTACCAGGGATGCTCTTCGGAGAGCATGCCCTTGGCCATCGGCGTCAGGATGACGGGCAGACGGTGGCGTTCTGCCATGCGGGCGATGAGTGCACCAACACCGGCACGTACGGCCGACAGGCCCACCACCAGTATCGGCCGTGTGGCGCGGTGGAAGACGTCGTCCATCGTGTCCAGCAACGATGACTCCGCGGGGGCCACCGGAAGACGTCGCGGCCATGAAGGGGCATAGGCCCCGGTAGAATCAGGCACCGACCGTGATCCCAGGTCTTCGGGCAGGCCGATGTGTACGGGTCCCGGAGCCTCGGAGCTCGCGATCCGCAGTGCCTGGGCAAGGATCTGGTCGATCCGCTCGGCCGTGAGCCGTGTCGTATATTTAGTGATGGGACGGAACAGCGCCTGCTGGTCGATCGCCATCTGGACGGTCCGGCCTATCAGCTTCTCCGGTGGTTCACTGGATAGCGCTATCACCGATGATCGATCAAGCAGCGCATTGACGACGCCGGTGCTCAGATTGGTGGCACCCGGACCGACGGTTCCGTAGCAGACGCCTGGTACTCCGGTCAGACGCCAGCTGACGTCGGCCATGAATCCGGCGCTGGCTTCGTTGCTGACCAGTATGAACTCCAGCCCTTCCTTGCGCATGGCTTCCATATAGTAGAGCCAAGATCCGCTTGGAACACCGAATACAAACCGGATACCGCGTTCCTTGAGTCGACGTACGAGTTGCTCGGCCACAGTTGTCATAGTGTCACCTCGGTTTCGTATGCAGGAAATGGCAGATCAGGGTGTTGTCACGCCCGGTTGCTCGCAGGCAACCAAGGATATATCCAACATCCTATATCCTATATACTTACCACACTATTCAGGTATTGGCAAGTCGAGCCGTGGTGTTTTGGCTGAACTTCCGAACTTGCTTTCTTTGCAAGATCGGGCAAACGTGCTACAGTATCGCTGAAATACAGGATATTTCCTATATACTATCATTTTCTGCGGTGGGGTCCCTATGAAAAGAAAGATTGTAACGCTCTCCATGCGTGAACAGATATATGATGCGTTGCGCGACTTGATACTGAAGAACGCCTACAAACCGAATGCGGTGCTCCAGATAGACGGGTTGGCCGAGGAGTTCAGTGTCAGCGCCACGCCGGTCCGTGAGGCGCTGGTCCGCCTGGAGGCGGACGGGCTGGTCAGGCTGATACCCAACAAGGGCGCGGTGGTCAGCGACATCCGAGAGGAAGACATCAGGAACACCTGGGAGATGCGCCAGCTGCTGGAGCCCTACGCTGCCGGCATGAGCGCGACCCTCATCCCAACCAGCGAGATAGAGGAGCTTGAAGAGAAGCTCTTCCGGTTGCGCGATCAGCCGTTCGACAATGAACGGTATGTGGAGTGTGACACCAGGCTGCATGAAGTGCTCTATACGCACCTGGAGAATCAGCTGCTCGTCGATACGATCCATCGTGTGCACCAGATGTCGATCAGGATACGTTACTTCCCAGAAGGCTCGGGTGCCTTGCACGAACAGACCGTGCACGAGGTGATACAGGAGCACCTGGCCATACTCGCAGCCATCCGGACGCGTGATGCAAAGCGTATATCAGAACTGGTGCTCGAACACCTGGAGAATGGTCAGAAGCGCGCCATGGCGGCACTGACCGGAGCCACTCCCTAAAACCCCGCCGTCTCCGGCGCGCCGCACACCAGACTGCCAATGTCCTCATGCTTACCAGAATACTCAAAAAATAACCTTGCGCCCTCATCAAACCCATGATAGGATATAGGATATAGGATATAATCCTATCGTATATAGGATCTATGGGTTTCGAAGTTCGATTCGTATTGCTGGACAGGGGGAGTGATGAAATCACAGAGTTCGACAGCGACCGCGCCGGGACCGGCACAGCCGGTGAATGCGGAAGCGCTCTTGGAAAAGGTTGACGTAGAATCTCGCTATCGCAAGAACTTCAGTGACTTCTGGAAGCTTGCGGTGCTGATTATCTCGTCCGCCTTCATTCTTTACCACATGATAACGTCGGGTATCGGCATACCCGAAGCGATCAAGCACCGCGCCATACATGTGGGCTTCATACTTGCGCTCGTCTTCCTGTACTACCCAGGAACCAGGAAGTCGATACGGACCAGGCCGAGCGTCATCGACCTCTCCCTGTTCTTCATCGCGGTGGCAGTCGCCGTCTTCACCGTAATCGATCGGGATGCCTTCCTGATGCGCGGCGGCGTCGCCAGCATGGCCGAAAATATCGTCGGTGGTATCCTGATACTGCTGATACTCGAGGCATGCAGGCGAGCGGTCGGGCCGCAGCTGTTGATACTGGCGATCATCTTCATTCTGTATGCGTGGCTTGGCAAGTACATACCCGGCGTCTTCTCGCACCGTGGCCAATCGATCAAGCGCATCATCTACCAGATGTACCTGGGCAGCAACGGCATCTTTGGCTTGCCCATCGCGGTGTCTTCGACGTACCTGATCATCTTTGTGATTCTTGGCGCCATTCTCGAGAAGAGCGGACTTGGGAAGCTGTTCAACGACCTGGCCCTCGGCATCGGAGGTCGCCTTGTCGGCGGTCCGGCCAAGGTATCGGTCGTCGCCAGCGCCCTGATGGGCATGATATCGGGCAGCGCCGCGACCAATGTGGCGACGACCGGGGCGTTCACCATCCCGCTGATGAAGAAGATAGGCTACAAGGACCACTTCGCCGGCGCGGTCGAGGCTGCCGCCTCGACAGGCGGACAGATCATGCCGCCTATCATGGGATCCGCGGCCTTCATCATGGCAGAATTCCTCGGCATGAAGTATCTGGACATCGCGGCGGCAGCCATCATACCGGCGATCCTGTATTTCGCGGGCGTCTATTTCCAGATAGACCTTCGCGCCAGGAAGATCGGCCTCAAGGGTCTTTCAAAGGAAGACATGCCCGATGTGATGCACACCGTGGCCCGCTACTGGCACATGATTATCCCGATATTCGTTCTCGTGTACTTCATGATGGATGGCCGCACGCCGCTCTTCGCGGCCTTCTACACCGTGCTCGCCACCGCCATACTGTCCTGGATGCGAAAAGAGACACGCGTCGGGCTCAAGGAGCTCAAGGCGATTGCGCTCAATTCGGCCCGCGGCAGCCTGAGCATCGGCGTCGCGATGGCGACAGCCGGCTTCATCATCGCCGTATTGTCGATGACCGGAATCGGCATCATCCTGTCCGACAACATCGTCAGGCTGTCGGGTGGAAGCCTGCCGATAGCGCTTGTCCTGGTGATGGTCGTATCGATCATCCTGGGCATGGGGCTTCCGACCAGCGCCTGCTACGTCATCGCCGCGTCGATTGCCGTACCCATCCTGACCAAGATGGGTGTGTCGCCGTTCCAGGCTCACTTCTTCGTATTCTACTATGCCTGCCTGTCGACGATTACGCCGCCGGTCGCCCTGGCCGCGTATGTTGCCGCCGGGCTCTCGGGCGCCAAATCGAGCAAGGTGGGCTGGACGGCCTTCAGGCTCGCGCTCGCCGGGTTCATCGTACCATTCTTCTTCATCTATTCACCGGCGATGCTCCTGGTCGATGCAACCGCGCTCCAGATCGTGTGGGCGGCCATATCCGGGCTGATCGGTACCTACTTCCTGTCCATAGCGATCGAAGGCTACCTGAAGATTGACCTGCCGATGTGGTTGCGACCGATATTCTTTGTCGCCGCCATTCTCCTGATAGCGCCTGGCATCACGACCGATCTGATCGGCACGGGGCTCGCGGTGATTGGCCTTGTCTATGTGTTCTTCGCCTCTCGGGCCACGAAGGCCGTGGCCGTATGATCGATCGTCACCGGGGGCAGTGCCTGGTTCACGATACTTTTGCTCGGAGTCTATGTCTCTTTCAAGGAGGACGAACGATGATGCATTCTCTCAGGAAGCTCGTTACCGCCGCGGCGGTAACCATGATGATCCTGGCCGCCACCACGGCTTTCGGCGCACCGATCAAGCAGATGTCGATGGGCACTGCCGGAGTCAGCGGCAGCAACTATCCCACCGGAATCGCCATGGCGCAGGTGTGGAACCAGAACATTGCCAACATCAAGGTTGTGGCGATTGCGACAGGCGGCAGCCCGAACAACATCGACCTGCTGCGCACCAATGACATCGATGTCGCGATGTGCCGTTCTCTCGAAGCCTACCGCGCCACCAATGGCGTCGCTCCGTATCCGGAGAAAATGCCATGGCTGCGGGCGCTGACTGGCGGCCTCTTCTCCGACGTGTTCCAGGTCGTAGCCAGCAAGTCCAGCGGCATCAAATCGATCGCCGACTTCAAGGGCAAGCGCATCGCGGTCGGTCCGGTCGGTTCCGGTGGTGAAGTCGACGCGCGCGAGACTCTCGCCGCCTATGGTCTGACCTACAAGGACATGAAGGTCAGCTTCGTCGAATACACCCAGGGCATCGAGATGCTGCAGGATGGACAGGTTGACGGCGGCATTCTTGGTCTGGCTCTCGGCGCCTCGGGCATGAGCGAGCTGATGCTTGACAACAAGACGGTCATCCTGCCGATAACCGAACAGGCACTGGCCAATCTCAGGAAGTCAAACCCGAACTATGGCAGGCGCGTCATCCCGGCCGATACCTATCCGAACCAGCCCAAGGCGATCGAGACGGTTGGCACACCGCCGGATATCATCATCGTGCGCTCCGACCTCGATGAGCAGCTCGCGTACCAGATGACCAAGGCGCTGTACGAGAACCTGAAGACCCTGAATCAGGTTACCTCATTGATGCGCCAGTTCGGCCCCAGCCTCGTGTTGCCCGAAGACCAGATGCTGATTCCGTACCATCCGGGTGCCAAGCGCTACTTCGTCGAACAGGGATGGCTGAAGCCCTGATCAATTCGTAAACGGCATGATATGCCGGGCCGCCCTGGGGAGCGATTCCCGGGGCGGCCATTTGTTTGCGGCAAGGAGCCTTTCATGAACGAGCCATACAGGAAAGATGGCGAATATTGGGTAAGCCCGTATAATTTCAAGGACGAGGTTGAGGCCGCACGGCGGCCAGCGGGCTCGCCCGCGCACAAGGTGCTGATCCACGATGCCACGCTCCGTGACGGCGAACAGACCCCCGGCGTCGTGTTCCGCAAGGCCGACAAGGTGGCGATAGCCAAGGCGCTCGACCTGGTCGGAGTCGATCGTATCGAGGCAGGCATGCCGGCGGTGTCGCGCGAAGACTTCGAGGCGATAGAAGAGATCAGGGCACTCGGCCTCAACGCCAAAATTTTCACCTTTGCCCGAGCCCTGGAAGAGGATATCGATCAGGCCGTCGCCTGCGGCGCGCACGGCGTCGTCATAGAGGTTCCGATCGGCTATCCGAAACTGTTACACCAGTTCAAGTGGACCTGGGAGGACGTGCTGCGCAAGAGCATTCCAGTCATCAATTACGCCCGGTCAAAGGGTCTGTATACGGTGTACTTTCCGTACGACTCGACGCGAGCCAGGGAAGAGGACCTGGACTCCCTGCTGCGAGGCATCATGGACGAGGCGGCGCCCGATTCCATCGGCATCGTCGATACGATGGGCTGCGCGACGCCGGAGGCCATAGCCTGGCTGACGCGCAAGTACCGGGAGGCAACCGGGCTTCCCGTGGAAATTCATACGCACAATGATTTCGGCATGGCCGTCGCGACCGAGCTGGCAGCCGTCGGCGCCGGTGCCCAGGTCGTGCATGCCTGCGTGAACGGACTGGGTGAGCGGACGGGCAACGCCGCGCTGGAAGAGCTGATCATGGCGATGTCGCTCTTGTATGCGGAAGACTCCGGTCGCAACATCGCGGCACTCAAGGATCTGTCTGCCCTGGTATCACGGCTGAGCGGCATACCGATAGCTCGGAACAAGCCCGTTGTCGGTGACGAGAACTTTACGCGGGAATCCGGTATCGGCGCCAACCTGGTGGTGGAGAACCCTCTGGCGATGTTCGCCGTGCACCCATCGCTCGTCGGCAAGACCGGCAGGGTGGTGCTGGGCAAGAAGAGCGGAAGACCGTCGATCGTATTCAAGCTGGCCGAACTGGGGCTTGGTCCGTTGAGCGAGGAGCAGCTGTCACAGGTGCTGTCGATGGTCAAGTCTCTCGGCAATGAAAGGCGGGGTCTGGTCGGTGATGACGAGTTCCGCACCCTCGTCCAGGAGGTTGTGGCCTCCAGCCATGCTTGACGACGCCTCCTGTGGTAGTATAGTTGATTGAATCAATCAGCTCAGGGGGTACGAATGGCAGGCTACATGGATTTTGCGCTCGAAGGGATGGAGGCCGATTTCAGGGGCAAGTCCTGGAACGGACGGTCCTTGATGGCGACGCTCGACGCGCTGTCGGCACGGGAGGCGGCGTCAACCGCTACCTGGGAAGGCTATAGCGCATGGTCGGTGGCGCTGCATTGCGCCAAGTGCAAGCGCATCGTCGCTGCCGACCTGGGCGTGCCGGTACCGGAGTGGCAGCATCCCGAGCCGCTCTGGTTCCCGATTCCGCCCGACACCTCCGAGGAGGCGTGGGCCCGCGACCGTGCCATGCTGGCCGAGCTGCACGATGCCAGCATGAAGGGTCTGCGCACCTTGCCTGAGTCGCGGCTCGTCGAGGCTGCCGCCACCTGGGAGGCTCCCTGGGGCAGGGTCATCGCCTGGCTGGCCACGCATGACGCCTTCCATGGAGCGCAGATCCGTTCGATGGGACTGCCCACGCTGAAGGCCAAGAAACACGACTGAGTGCTACTCGTAGACGATGCGCGGGGCCTTGCGGATCGATATCTTCCATGACAGGCCCGTGCCGATATTGTACGCTCGGGCAAACGAGCCCTGGTTGATGGCGACCGCGACGTTGAGCACCGAATTGATGTAGACGAGCGGTTCGCCCATCGATACGTCGGCAAAGGATTTGGCGTATACCATGGTGTTGCGGTAGACCTCACGCGTGTCGTTGCGTATGGATACCTCGACGCGTTTGCCATAGTCGACGCCGAGCCCGGCAAACAGCGTATGCGGTATGTTCGACCACAGGCTGCCGAAGCGTACATCGAGCACGTCGATCGTGCCATCGAGGGCATCGCCTGTGCGCAATGCATCGACATGCGGCAGCTCTACCAGCGAAGCGGGGTCTATTGCCTCGCCGACCGCCTCGAACGTCAGTTGACCCGAGGCGAGCCTTGCGCCGGTATACGCGTACACGTCGCGTCCGTGAAACGTGTACGACAGCTCCGAGCCCGACAGTCGGTTCACATCCTCCCTGAGGACACGCGCATCCGCGAGGCCAAGCAGCAGTTTCATGTGGGTCAATGTGCCGTTGTCGGGGGTCACGATGATCTGCCCCGCCCTGGTGCGGGCGACGACGCTACGCCGCGATGTACCGACGCCGGGGTCCACGACCGAAACGAACACCGTGCCTTCCGGCCAGTACTGCACCGTCTGGACCAGCCGATACGAGGCCTCCCAGATGTTGTACTGCGGTATGTCGTGGGTCAGATCGAATATCGAAAGTGCGGGGTCGACCTTGAGCGCGACTCCGTACATGGCGGAGACCGCTCCATCCGATGTGCCAAAATCTGTTTGGTAGACGAGTGCCTTTGACATGGGGTGTCTCCTGTTCGGTGGCCGCCGCTATAGTATGTGCCTGATGAAGTCGCGCGTCCGTTGTTCGTGCGGATGCGTAAAGATATCGTCGGGGGTTCCCTGCTCCACGATCCTGCCCTGATCCATGAAAATGACCCGGTGGGCAGCCGCGCGGGCAAAACCCATCTCGTGCGATACGACCAGCATGGTCATGCCGTCGTTTGCCAGGCCGGTCATCACGTCGAGCACTTCCTTTATCATCTCGGGGTCGAGCGCCGAGGTTGGCTCGTCGAAGAGCAAGGCCTTCGGGTTCATCGCGAGCGCCCGCGCTATGGCGGCCCGCTGTTGCTGGCCTCCGGAGAGCTGGCGCGGGAAGCGATCCAGCTTGTCGGCAAGACCAACACGCTCCAGTATTGCGCGCGCGGCCCCTTTCGCCTGTGCCGCCGGCATCTTGCGTACGATTCGTGGCGCCAGCGACACATTCTCCAGGATGGACATGTGTGCGAACAGGTTGAAACTCTGGAAGACCATGCCCGCATCCTCGCGGATGTGCCTGAGGTCGGCCCGTCGAGCGGTGACCAGGTCATCGCCAATCCAGATTTCACCCGAATCGAGCCTTTCCAGCCGGTTGATGGAACGCAGGAGCGTGCTCTTGCCCGAGCCCGACGGGCCGATGATCAGCACGACCTCGGCCTTGTCGACGCCCAGCGAGACGCCGTCGAGGGCTCGAACGCCGGTGCCGGCATCCACATCGCCAAATGTCTTGACCGCGTGCTCGACCCGAATGAAGGCGCTCATCGTACCGACTCCCGTCTGAGCCTGTTCTCGAGGGCACGCACGAGCATCGAGAGGCTCACCGTCAGGCACAGGTAGAAGAATGCGACAACATTGTATGTTTCGAAGAATTTGAAGGTGCTGGCGGCGTACACCTTGCCAATCTGGGTAATGTCCTGGACGCCGAGCACCGAAACCAGTGCCGAGTCCTTGATGATCGCTATGAATTCGTTGGCAAGCGCCGGCAGCACGTTGCGGATGGCCTGGGGCAGCACGATCCTGATCATCGTCTGTGCAGGAGACAGACCAAGCGCGTAGGCTGCCTCGATCTGGCCCTTGTCGACGCTCTCTATGCCCGCCCTGAATATTTCGGCTATGAACGCCGCGTAGCCGAGCGTCAGCGCCAGTACTGCCCTGGTCGCGAAGCTGAAACTGCGCGATTCAAAGGGCTGCATGACGCCGGCCCTGATCAGCGGACCAAGCATGCCATTGAGGATGCCCGCCATAGCCGGTGCTCCCACGAAGGCTATGTAGTAGAGTATGACGAGCATTGGCAGCCCGCGCACCAGCTCTATATAGAAGGTTGATGCTTCGCGGAGCGGACGCAGGCGGGACGAACGCGCAAGGCCCAGCATCAGGCCCAGCATCAGCGAAATGCCGTACGCCACGATGGCAACGGTCAAGGTCACGCCGAAGCCCTTGGCGACGGCTCCGAATATGACCCGGTACGACGCATCGGTCAGCGCCGTGCCCAGTGATATGGCGCCAAGCCCGACGAGCAACACGAGCCACCACGGGATGCCCCGGAATGCCGCGGCTACCTTGTTCTTCTTCATGTGTCCGGGTCTCCTTGGCCTCGCGGTGTCTGGCAATTGTAGGGCTTGTGCTTCAATTGTCAAGTTGGGCAGCACGGCGTTCTGCAGCGCTGTCGTGCGAGGACCTCTTGCTTTTTCGCCGCACCGCGGCTCATAGTCTGATCATGATCAAGACACTGGCACGGGTACTCGTCGCCCTGAACACCAATGTTCGCAAGGAATACATTGCCTCGGGCTTTGCCTGGGGATTGCTCCTTGCTCTGGTGCCGGCTGGGAATCTCGCCTGGATCCTGCTGTTCTTCATCTCCTTCTTCCTGAAGAACAATCAGGCCTTCCAGTTGCTGACCATCGCGCTGCTCAAGATCGTGCTTCCGCTCGCGGCGCCATTGCTCGACGCGCTGGGCTACGCGATCCTGACCGCGGGCGCGCTGCAGGGAGCCCTCACCGCGCTGTACAATCTTCCGATCGCGCCTCTCACACGGTTCAATAATACCCTGGTGATCGGCGGCCTGGTCGCTGGATTGGTGCTATGGTTGCCGGCCTTTCTGGCCATCCGGGCCGCGGTGCCAGCATACAGGAACAAGCTCGCGCCAAGAATCATCGGGAGCAAGGCGTACAAGGCCGTTCTGAGGCTGCCGCTGATTTCCAGTCTGGCCAAGGCGATAGCCTCAGCCGCCGATCTGGCCGGCGTCGTACGATAGGGGTGGCAGGTATGAAGGTCAAGAAAGCAGGCAGGATTCCACCGCTGTTCCGCAAGCCCATCGCCGAGCCGGATTTCGACAGGAGATTCCTGCGCTTCATCGAGCTGCCCGCGGACAAGGAATTCGTGCGTTCGTCGTTCGTCCTGCAGGATGGATGGTATCGCCTGAAAGACGGACTGGACGCGGCGCTACTGAAACGGTTGGGAGCGATGGCGAAGGCGATCACCTCGAACCGCGGCATCGTCAAGATCGGGCCCCTGGCGCTCAGCATGGTGTTTGCGGCCGGTCTTGTCGCCTTTGGTCTTGCTTTCATGAACCCGTTGCTGGAAGGCGCCATCGAGCGTGGCCTCGCTGCGGCCTTCGAGGCGCGTGTCGACGTGACCGGCCTGCGGTTCGATCCGTTCAGGATGCGGATAGGCGTGGTGGCCATCACGGTTGCCGACCGTGACAGGCCCATGAGCAACCTCTTTGAGACGGGCCGCGTTGAACTGCGGCTCGACCCGGCTGCGGTGCTTCGGGGCAAGGTATACATCGAGGAAGCGAGCGCAGCCTCCGTCCTCTTCGGGACGCCGCGTGCGGTCTCCGGCGCGTTGCCGGAATATCGGCAGAAGGCCAAACCGGTCAAGTCGTCACCGCCTGCCGGCCCGCCCCTGGTCGATCTGCAGAATTTCTCGGCGCAGGCCCTGCTTGAGCGCGAGAAGGCGAAGCTTAAGAGCAGCCAGGCGTATGATGACGCCGCTGCGGCCTATGCCGAAGCGGCCGCCAGGTGGAGTGCGCAGAGCGAGTCTGCACGTGCGAGCGTCGACGGACTGAAGGCCTCGAGCACGGCGGTTCTGTCCATCAATGTGAAGGGCCTCAAGAGCGTCGAGGCGGTGAGCGCGGCGCTTCAGGACGCACGGTCAGCCATTTCTTCGGTCAAGGCCGTCGGCCAGCAGACGGCTGATGTTGTCAACGGGCTCCAGACCGACATGGACAAGGCGGCGTCTCTGGAGAAGCTGGCCCGGTCTGCCGCCGCCGATGATCTGAAGCGCCTCAAGTCGTATGTCGACCCCAGAAGCGGCGCCGCGATGGAGGCACTCGAGCCGAGCCTCAGGGAGATCCTGTCCGATTCGGCGGAGCGCTACCTGGGGTACGGCGCGCGTGCCCTCGAGATGGCGGCAAAGCTGAAGAAGGACGGAACGAGGGAGCGCCGCTCTCCGCAGGCGGTCGCGGCGCAGGGGCGCGACATCCGATATCCGGCCCGCGCGTATCCGGACTTCAGGCTTGGTCTGTTCGGTGCCGATTTCAGTGTGGATGGCACGCGGTGGCAGATATCGCTCAAGGAACTTTCGAGCGACCCGAATCTGGTGCCGGAACCACTCACCTTCAGCGTCTCGGTATCCACCACCACGCGTGAGGTGGTGTTTCACGGTGTCGCGGACCTTCGCGATGCGGCCAGCGACCTGTTCGTCATCGACCTGACCGGAACGGGTCTGCCCGTCGATCTCGGATCGGCGCTCAAGGACGTGGGGATCGGTGGCTTCACCGGCATCGCCGCATGTGGCCTGCACGGCTCGGGCAGCGCAGTGGGAACCGTATCGGCGAGGTCGGACATACACATTGCCGACAGCCGCCTCCTCGAACCATCGGGAACCGTCGCGCGTGCCATTGCCCAGGCCATGGAATCCGTCGGCACGATCGATGTCGGTGTTGATTATGAACAGGAGGACGGCGCCGCGCCACGGTTCGCCGTGACGACGAACCTGAACGGGCTTGTCGGCGCGGCGCTTGCCGCAACGGCGGATCGCTATGCGCGGAAGGCCGAGGCTGAACTTGACGCAGCCTTCAGGAGCTATGCCGGCACCGAACTGGAAGGAAAGCTGGGTGCCAAGGACGGCGCCACCACCCTGCTCTCCGCGGCCAAAGGCGACAAGACCGCCGCCGACAGTCTTGGCGCCTCGCTGGACGCGAAGAAGGTGGAACTGGAAAACCGGGCCAGCGCCCTCGCCAAGGGCGCTGCCGCCGATGCGTTGAAGAGCGTGGAGATTCCCACGCTCAAATTCTAGAGGTTCAGGGCTGGTATTCGAAGAACCACTTGGTGTTCAGCTTCTCGAGGGTGCCGTCTGCCTTCATCGACGCGATGGCCGCGTTGAAGGGGACGACAAGATCCGAGCCTGGCTTGAATATGAAACCGAATTCCTCGGTGCCGAGCGGGCCGCCAATTGTCTTGAGCTTGCCAGGGTTGGCACCGATGAAACCCTTGCTTGAAGCGGCATCCATCAGCACCGTATCGACGTCGCCGGCAAGCAGGGCCTGCACGGTGGCGCCGAAGGTCTCAAACAACTTGATGCGCTTGTTCTGTTCATTGCCATCAAGGACGTTGTAAACGGCGACATAGAAGTTGGTCGTGCCAGCCTGCGCGCCGATCAGCAGCTTGGGATCGGCCGCGAAGGACTTCTCGTCGGTGAAGCGCGTCTCGTTCGCGCGTACCAGCATGAATTGCTGCGACACCATGTACGGGTCGGAGAAGTCGACCTGTGCCTTGCGCTCGTCATTGATCGTGATGCCATCCATGCCCACGTCGAACTGACCATCGCGGACGGATTGTATCATCAGGTCCCAGCTGGACAGTTTCCACTCGACCTTGGCGTTGAGGCGCCTGGCTATCTCGTTGACGGCGTCGTACTCCCAGCCGACCGACTTGCCTGTCTTGGGATCGACAAAATTGAGCGGTGTATAGGCGTTTTCAGTGACGGCGACGATGGTCCTGCCCTTCAGGTCGGGCAAGCCTGCGCTCATCGTCGGGGCCGATGCCGTGCCCGCGGCAGACGCCGGTTTGGCGCATCCGAAGCATGCGAACGTCAGCGCGACCGCCATGGCAAGTGCCAGAACCGCGAATGTACGTCTCTTCATTATGGAATCCTCCTTGCGGCCGCCCGAGCGGTTCGGCCGTTCATGCTATTTGTACACCGTCACGAGTGGCGCAACAAGGCCGCTCCGGAAAGAATGCGACGGCCGTTGCGTCATGCGAGCGTGCGTTGGATATACGAGCTGTAATCCTTGATGAGCGGCTCGTAGGGCTTCTCGAACAACGGGCTGGATATGACGAAATCGGCGGTAGATCTATTGCATGCCATGGGAATGTTGTAGAGCACGGCTATGCGGAGCAGGGCCTTCACATCGACATCGTGCGGCTGTGGTTCCATAGGGTCCCAGAAGAAGATGACCAGATCGATGCTGCCCTCGGCGATCTGCGCTCCCAGCTGCTGGTCACCGCCGAGTGGGCCGGACTTGAGCAGCTTGATGTTGGCCGCTGGAGCGCTTGCTCCACCTTCGGTGGCGCGTTTGCGCTCTATGGTTTCCGATACCAGCTTGCCGGTCGTGCCGGTGCACACGAGGTCGTGCCTGAGGAGCGATCGCCAGTTGTATTCGACCCAGCCCACCAGATCCTTTTTCCTGTTGTCGTGCGCTACCAGCGCAATCCGCTTCTTTGACTGCATCGAAAGCCTCCTGTGGCGAGTCTAGGCGAGAATAAGGCCGTCGAGCGGCCGGTCGGCTGGGCCCGTTGGTACCCGATCCAGCCGCTGTTCCCTGAAGCCGTATCCCAGTGCCAGGAATGGCTGGGCCGCGCCATCTCGCCTTTGTCGTTCGGCCGCTACCCCTGCCAGAAAGCGGTCATAGTAGCCCTTGCCTCGTCCCAGCCGGCCTCCGCCGTTATCGAAGCCCAGGCCTGGAACCAGGGCAAGTGTCGGCAGCGCGGCTATGGCCGCCGCCGAAAGCGGTACCGCGTGTGGGGGTGGCGTCGGGATATCCCATCGGTCGCGGGGCCAGTCGCGCCATGCCTGGTCGAGCTCGATGAAGACGATGTCGTCGCCATCGATGCGCGGCACGGCGACGCGCCTGCCATCACGGATAGCCGCCTCAAGGAGGGGCGCGGTGTCTATTTCGGAGGACATCGACAGGAAGGCCAGAATCAGCGAGGCGCCGCCATATGAGTCCAGCGCCGTAACCAATGCCGCCGCGGCTTGAGCCGCCTCCCGTCGACGTGCCGCAGACAGTGACCTGAGTGTCTGCTTCAGTTCGGAGCGCAAGGCGGCCTTCTCGGTGGCAAGACGTGAATCGGGCGCCATGCGGGTCAGGCCTTGTCCGCGGCCGCTGCCTTGTCATGCTCGTCGATATCCGCGGCATCCCAGGGATACGCGACCCATTTGTCATCGATATCGAGCCCCGACAGATAGATGGCCACTTCGGGCGGCATCGCCCCGCGCTTTTCCTTGAGCTTGTTGTGGAGCACCGCCACCGCGATCGATGCTGGATGGTGGGCCAGAAGCTCCCTGACGCAGTATTCAAGGGTCACGCGCGAATCGTCGACCTCGTCGACAAGCAGGATGCGCTTGCCTTTGAGCTGTCGCTCGGCCTCTTCTATCCATTGCATCTTGCGCGGGTTGGCAGTCGGCTGATTGTGCTGGTCGTAGTACGCGATGCCGACTGCCAGAATGGGCTTGTTGATGAAGGTGCGCAGCATGCGTGCCGGGATGAAGCCGCCCGAACCGATGGCGACTATGACGTCTGTCTCATATCCCGCCGCATCAATGCGCCGTGCAAGATCGCGCACCGTCCGGTGGATGTCCTGGTAGGTAAAACGGTACTTGTCCATGACAGATCATACGTGACCGCGCCCCGAAGCGCAAGCGGCCGGGTCCGCTGCCCCGGGTGCCGGCTTCTCACTTCATATCGATACAAAAGGGCGAAAATCATGACGCGTCCCTGAGTTTTTACTTGTAGCCCGCAAAAACATGCCATATACTGGCAGACGTTCGTATGTCTCTATAGAAACGAGGAGGAGCTATTTATGCGCACACGCTTCGTGCTGGGTACTGTCTTGACGCTGGTACTCGCCATCGCCCTGGTTGGCTGTGGCGGGGCGGCCAAGCAGGCCGATACCATCAAGATCGGCTGGTTCGGTCCGCTCACCGGCGACACCGCTCTGTGGGGTCAGGCCGAACTGAATTCCGTCAAGATGATGATTGATGATTACAACGCCGCTGGCGGCATCAAGGTCGGCAACAAGACCTACAAGCTCGAAGTCATCGGTTACGATGACAAGGGCGATTCAACCGAGGCCGTCAACGTGGCCAAGCGCCTTTCAAGCCAGGATCACGTTGTCGCCATCGTCGGCCCCCAGGGCTCAGGCGAAGCCATCCCCGTGGCGCCGATTCTTGCCGCGGCCAAGGTTCCATATGTAGCCTCAACGGCCACCAACCCCAAGGTAACGGTTACCGAGAGTGGCGCTGTCAATCAGTACAGCTTCCGCGCCTGCTTCACCGACCCGTACCAGGGCAAGGTCGCCGCGTACTTCGCCTACCAGAAGCTCGGGAAGCGCAATGCCGCGATCTTCATGACCGTGGATGACTCCTACTCTGCCGGTCTGGCCCAGTACTTCAAGGAAAGCTTCGAGAAGCTCGGTGGCAAGGTTGTCGCAGAGGTCAGCTTTACCGCTGGCGAGAAGGATTTCCGAGCGCCGCTGACCAAGATCAAGGCCGCCAATCCCGATATCATCTTCATGCCGAACTACTACACCGACGTCGCGCTCAGCGCGAAGCAGGCTCGTGACCTCGGCATCAACCAGATTCTGCTCGGCGGCGACGGCTGGCCATCGGAGAACCTGATTTCACTCGCAGGCAACGCTCTCGAGGGCAGCATGTTCATCAACCACCTGGACTTTGATGGTGATGTCGCCAAGCCGTTCCGCGATGAATACAAGGCCAAGTATGGCAAGGTTGCCGAGCTGAACTCCTACATGATCCATGACGCACTGCTCATGGTAATCGACGCGATCCAGCGCTCTGGCTCGCTCGATGGCGAGAAGATCAAGAATGCCCTGGAGACCTGTGACATCGAAGGCGTTACCGGTCACATCAAGATCGGACCAACCCATGACCCAGTCGGCAAGGATGCCTGGCTGATCAAGATCATCGGGCCGAACATGGTGTTCCAGGAAAAATTCGCCGCCAAGGACTAATCTGTCCTGAATGTCTGCCGTCGCGACCACCTGGCCGCGGCGGCTCTATTTTTGGAAACCCCAAAGAAAGGGACCAATGACCCAGTTCTTACAACAACTTGTCAACGGCCTGTCAATCGGTTCCATTTACGCCCTGATGGCCGTTGGATACTCACTCGTCTATTCGATCATGAATTTCTCGAACTTCGCACATGGATCGGTGATCATGCTTGGCGCGTATTTCGGGTTCTTCTCGATGACGCTGCTTGGGTTGCCGTTCATTCCGGCTTTCTTCGTCGCCGCGTTTGGCTCCGCCGTCATCGCCGTCTCACTGGAACGGCTGGCCTACAAGCCCCTGCGTGATCGTAAGGCGCCGTTTCTGTACTTCATCATCACCGCGATGGGCGCCTCGATATTCATTGACAACTTTGTCATAGCGACCATCGGTCCCACGCCGAAGATGTACCCCCAGGTGTTTGCGCAAGGTCCGATCATGCTCGGGCAAGTAGCTCTCGGGCGCATTGATCTGGCGATGTTTGGCATTTCGGCCGTCTGCCTCCTGGCATTGATCCTGTTCATCGATCATACCAAGATGGGCAAGGCGGTTCAGGCCACGGCCTATAATATGAAAGCAAGCGCCCTGATGGGCGTGAATCCCAATTTCGTAATCATCCTCGTGTTCGCCATCGGTGGCGCGCTGGCCGGTGTGGCAGGCGTCCTCTATGGCATGAAGTACCAGGTATTTCCTCAGATCGGCGCGATAACGCTGAAGTCATTCATAGCCGCGGTCTTCGGCGGCCTGGGAAGCCTTCCCGGGGCGTTGCTTGGAGCGTTGCTGCTTGGTCTTATCGAAACGTTTGTATCCGGGTATCTTTCTACGCAGTATCGTGACCTGATCGCCTTTCTCATCCTGATAGCCATGCTGATCGTTCGACCCACGGGAATCATGGGCAAGAACGCAGAAGACAAGGCATAGGGGGCGATATGGAATATATTCTTGGTATTTTCGAGTTATCGGCCATAAACCTTGTCGCGGTGCTCGGGCTGTCGATCCTGACCGGCTTCACCGGGCTCTTCTCGTTCGGACATGCCGGCTTCATGGCCATCGGCGCCTATGTCGGCGCTATCGTTACCGCCCGACTGCACTTGCCGTTCATCGTGGCGATACTCGCCGCCGGATTGGTCGCGGGCATCATCAGCATAGGCATTGGCCGCCTGACGCTGAAGCTCAAGGGCGACTACTTCTGCATAGCGACGATGGGCTTCGGAGAGGCGATACGCCTGATCCTGAACAACTGGGCATGGGTCGGTGGCGCGCGCGGCTGGGAGAGCATTCCGCAGTTCAAGGGCATTTCCGTATCCCTGCCCTTCATCGTGGCCATCATATCCGTGATACTGGTCTGGAACATGGTCAATTCGCGGCAGGGCAGGAACATGGTCGCTGTTCGTGAAGAGGAACTTGCCGCCCAGATGGCCGGCATCGATGTGATGCGCACCAAGATGATGGCACTGGTGACCAGTGCGGTGCTCGCAGGCATCGCCGGTGCCTTGATGGCCAACTTCGTCGGTTTCATCGCACCCAAGACCTTCAACATGACCAAGTCCACGGAGCTGACAATAATCGTGATCTTTGGTGGCATCGGGTCCATATCCGGATCGGTGCTTGGAGCCCTTCTGCTGACGGCTCTGCCAGAGATTTTCAGGGCGTTCTCGGACTGGCGACTCGTATTCTACGGTCTGGCCGTGATCGTCATCATGGTGGGGCGGCCTCAAGGATTGCTGGGTGGCATGGAGCTGACGCCAGCCGGACTTCGGAAGGCTGCCGCCGCCAACAGGGCCAAAGCTGCCCTGCTGGCTGAATCCAAGGCATTGGAAAAGCGGGGCGAGATATGAGCGCCATACTGGAGCTGAACGGACTCACCAAGCAGTTCGGCGGATTGATCGCCGTCAATGATGTCAGTCTTGCCGTTCCCGAAGGCGGGATCTATGGCCTGATCGGCCCGAACGGTGCTGGCAAGACGACGATATTCAATCTGATCACCGGTGTATACAAGGTTACCAAAGGCACCATCCTGTTTCAGGGGCGCCCCATAACCAATATGGAGCCATATCAGATTGCGGACAATGGGGTAACGCGAACATTCCAGAACATCCGGCTCTTCAAGAACCTGACGGTGTTCGAGAATGTCTTTACGGCCTGCCATACCGGTGCCCACTATTCCCTCATGGAAGCTCTGCTGCGGTTGCCCCGCTATGGCCGTGAAGAGAAGGCGATTCGGGCCAAGGCGACCGAATTGCTGAACATCATGGGCCTGCAGGACCGGCTCGATGTGACGGCCAACAACCTGCCATACGGACTGCAGCGGCGTCTGGAAATCACCCGCGCGCTGGCGCTTGACCCGAAGCTGTTGCTGCTCGACGAACCCGCCGCAGGCATGAACCCGGACGAGACCAATGATCTGATGCGTCTGATCAGCGAAGTGCGCGACAAGTTCCACCTCTCCGTGCTGGTAATCGAGCACCACATGGATCTGATCATGGGTATATGCGAGCAGGTTCACGTCTTGAACTTCGGCTGCACCCTGGCCAGCGGAACGGCTGAGTCGATCGCCGATGATCCAAAGGTCATCGAAGCGTATCTTGGCGGGGAGGAAAAGAAATCATGCTGAGCGTACGCGATCTACACGTATCATACGGCGGCATCCACGCGTTGCGCGGGGTCTCCCTCGAGGTCAACACGGGCGAGATTGTAACGATCATCGGAGCAAACGGAGCGGGCAAGTCGACGCTTCTCAACTCGATATCGGGATTCCTGAAGCCAACCAGGGGCGATATCACCTACCAGGGACATATTCTGGGCAGGCATCCGGCCAAGATAGTGAAGGCCGGCATCTGCCATGTGCCCGAAGGGCGGCTGATCTTCGCGAACCTGACGGTAGAGGACAACCTCTACCTTGGCGCGTACCTGCGGACGAACCGGGCCGCGATTGCCGAAAGCCTGGCCAAGGTGTATACGCTGTTTCCCAGGCTCAAGGAGCGGCAGAGGCAGTCCGCCGGCACCTTGTCTGGTGGCGAGCAGCAGATGCTTGCGATGGGCCGCGCCCTCATGACCGATGGCGATCTGGTTCTGCTCGATGAACCGTCGCTCGGGCTTGCGCCGTTGCTGGTACAGACCGTATTCGACATCATTGTCGAGATCAAGAAACTGGGCAAGACGATCCTGCTCGTCGAGCAGAACGCGTACAAGGCGCTCGAGGTTGCCGACCGGGCCTACGTGCTCGAACAGGGCAAGATCGTCATGGAAGGTCCGGCATGCCAGATCATCGAGAACCCGGCCATTCGTGCCGCGTATCTCGGGGTCAAGAGCGATGCCAGCGGCTAGCCGGCACGCATGAACTGCCAGAATCGCTGGCAGGGCAATTCTGAGCCGGCGCGCGTCGCCGGCCTCTTTTTTTTATCAGTCACCGGGGGGCTCCATGCATGTTGTCGATCTGACCCAGTTCATCGCTTCCGATATGCCCGTTTATCCGGGTACTGAACCGCCATCGATAGCGGACGCCACATCGATTGCCGCCGATGGTTTTGCCGAAAAGCTGCTGACGATGTACTCCCATACCGGGACCCACATGGACGCTCCGGGTCACATGCTCCCCGGCAGGCGTACGCTCGATCAGTTTCCGGCCGACAAATTCGCAGGTCCGGGTGTCGTCATCGACCTGTCGCTCCGTTCGCCCGGGCCGATTTCGATACGCGAATTGCAGCCTTACGCCGATCGGGTAGCGCGGTCGGATTTTGTGCTCTTCCATACGGGATGGTCGCTCAAATGGGGCGAACCGGAATACTACGCGGATTTCCCGGTGCTATCCGCGGAAGCCGCGCAATGGCTGTGCGGCTTCCGGATCAAGGGGCTCGGCTTCGATTGCATATCGGTAGACCCCGTCGGCGCGTCGCCCATGGCGATTCATCATATTCTCCTGGAACATGATATGGTGATCATCGAGAACCTGCGCGGGCTGGAGTCCCTTGTCGGAGGCGAGTTCATGTTCGCGTGTCTGCCACTGAGGATTCGGGACAGCGATGGATCTCCGATCCGTGCCGTGGGCATCCTGACCGATGGCCGCGATGAGACTGTGGACTGAAATGGAGATGCGTGCAATGAATGAGACGATACGACAACTGTTTGCCAGAAAATCGGTGCGGGCCTTCGATGGCAGGCCCATTTCAGTCGATGACAGGAATTTGATCATCGATGCCGCGATCCAGGCTCCCACCGCCGGCAACCAGGCCCTGTATACCATCATCGAGGTGACCGATCAGGCCCTCAAGGACAGCCTCGCCATCAGCTGCGACAATCAGCCATTCATTGCCAAGGCACCGCTCGTGCTGGTGTTCCTGGCCGATTGCCGGCGCTGGCTGGACTGCTACGAGTATGCCGGCGCGTCGCCTCGGCGGCCCGGGGTGGGTGACCTGCTCTTGGCCGCCGAAGATGCGATGATAGCCGCACAGAACGCGGTAACGGCGGCCGAGTCGCTGGGCATCGGTTCGTGTTACATCGGTGACATTCTGGAGAACCATGACCGGCATGTCGAGCTGCTGAGGCTCGACCAGTATGTGGTGCCGGTAACGATGCTGGTCTTCGGGTACCCGACGGAGCAACAGAAGGCTCGAACCAAGCCCGCTCGCGTCGATCGCCGCTACCTGGTGCGGCAGAATGCCTACTCGCGTCTGCCCGAGGCCGAACTCCGGGCCATGCACTCGCAGGCCGATTCCGAAGGAGGCACGGGTTTCGACGAGTTCATGCGGGCGTTCTGCACGCGCAAGTACATGTCTGACTTCGCGAAGGAGATGACACGCTCGGTGGCCCGCTATCTGGTGGCCTTTGACCGGGGAGACAAGCCGGTTGCATAGGCAACGGCCGTGGCATACTATGGTGACATGCAAGAAGTAAGTGACAAGAGTGTCTGGCGGGACAAGGCCGCGGAGATAACCTCATTCAAGTATCTCTCGCCGGTCGAGCTGGACATGCTGCTCTCCAGGGCCTCCATTGTCGTATGCCACGCCGGCGAGACCATCGTCCATGAGGACGAGATAAGCCCATGGTTCTTCGCCATTCTCGGCGGCACGGTCAGCGTATCGGTCGAGGAGGCCACCCTCGACGGGTCTTCACGCAGCGTCTACATGTGCACCCTGGGCCACGGCGATGTCTTTGGCGAGGCGGGGCTGTTCATCAAGGTGAAGCGCACCGCCTCGGTCAGCGCGGCCGAGGATGTAACACTGCTCAGGTTGCAGCGAAGCGACATCAGCGCCTTCATAAAGAGCCAGCCCGCCGGTGGCAACAAGCTGCTCCTGGTAGTCATCTACAGCCTGCTTCGCAAGCTGCGGGCCGCCAACCAGGAACTGGCGTACGAACGCAAGGCAGACATGGACCAGGCCGACGTTGACAGCCTGCTGGCCGAAATGATGGGGAGCTGAGCGGTTTGGCCACTCCGGGCACCTCCATGATCAGCCTTGACAGGATCCTGCAATCACAGGGCTTTGGCTCCCGCAAGGGGTGCCGCGCTTTGATAGAAGGGGGCACTATCCAGGTAGGCAGCGAGACCGTCGACGACCCCGCCGCGAGCTTCGATACCAGAGGCCTTGAATTCAGTGTCAATGGCCAGACGTGGCAATACCGGGAGAAGCTGTACATAGCGCTCAACAAGCCGGCCGACATAGAGTGTTCGCGCAAGCCGAGCCACCATCCTTCGGTGCTGTCGCTGTTCCCCGGGCAGTTTGCCGAGCGGGATCTGCAGCCGGTCGGCCGGCTGGATCACGATACGACGGGGCTGTTGCTGCTCTCCGATGACGGTGCCTTCATCCATGCCCAGTCTTCGCCCAAGCGGCACGTTCCCAAGGTGTACCGCGCCACGACCGCGAGGCCGGTTACGCCCGAGTTGATAACCGCGCTGAAATCCGGAGTCCAGCTGGTCGATGAGCCGGGGCCGCTCAGGGCCGTCTCCTGCGAGGCCATCGATGGGTACCGCCTGGAGATCGTGCTGGAGCAGGGCAAGTACCATCAGGTCAAGCGGATGCTCGCGGCGGCCGGCAACCATTGTTCCGCCTTGGAGCGCATAGCGATAGGCCGGCTCAGGCTCGACGAGCTTGGTCTGCAGCCCGGCGGCTGGATCTACCTGGATGAGGAGCGGCTCGCGCTGCTGACCGCTGACGAGAGCCGGACTCCATCATCGATGGCTCGCATCGTGTAGAGCCGTGATCCATAATCGGAGAAGATCCGCACCTGCTCGTTGTATCCAGTGCCGGAGAACTGTTGCAGCAGCTTGATGCCATAGGCGGAGAGCAGGTCGCCGTTGGCGACATAGGCTTCCTCGGCCATCTTGAACAGGTAGTGCGATGACAGCACCGTATGAACAATGCCATCACCGCGGATTCTGATCGGCAACACGCGGTTGACCAGATTGCCAAAGGCCCGCACATTCAGGTACTGGGTTCTGCCCGTCACGCTGAAGCTGGCCATCGGATCCAGGCCTGGCACGGTGATGATGTCCTGTCCGCGCCCGACCCTGGCGGCGCCCTGAAAGAGCCCGACCACGGCTTCGCGGCCGTCGCTGGATACCACTGCCCAGAGGGTCTTGTCATCGTCAAGCCTGTTGGGTACTCGCCAGAATTGTCCGAACTGCAGCAGCTGTCGATGCTCCTTGTAGAACGCTATCTGTGCGGCGATCGCCTTCTTGTCAAATGACGACAGCATCGTCAGGTCCAGCTCATAGCCCAGCAGGCCGAAGGCGGCGACATTGAAGCGGGTTTCGATCGTGGCCGCCCGCAGCGTCTGCATGTTGGGGCTGGCCGAGACATGGGCGCCCATCACGCTCTGCGGGTAGCCATACGACGTGCCGCCCTGGATCGACAGCCGCGCGAACGCGTCGGTGTCGTCGCTCGTCCATGCCTGCGGCATGTAGCAGAGCATGCCCAGGTCGAAGCGGTTGCCTCCGTAGGCGCATGATTCGAACAGGACACGCGGAAAACGCCGTACCAGCTCACCAAGCACTTCGTACAGCCCCAGGATGTAGCGATGGTGGAACTCTCCTTGTCGATCCGGGGGCAAGGCCCTGGAATAGGCGTCGGACATGTTCCGGTTCATGTCCCACTTGACGTACGAAACGGTGCCGCTGGAGAAGACCGACGACATCGCCTCGATGAGCCAGGCGCGCACCTCGGGCCTGGACATGTCAAGGACGAACTGGTTGCGGCCATAGGCAGGTCTTCGATCCGGAACCGAAACCGCCCAATCAGGGTGGGCGCGGTAGAGCTCGCTGTCTTCGCTTATCATCTCTGGCTCGACCCAGATGCCAAAGTCCAGGCCAAGCGCGCGTATCCTTGCAGAAAGCTCCGCGATTCCACCGGGCAATTTCTTCTCGTTGACCTTCCAGTCTCCCAGCGAGCTCGTGTCGTCGTCGCGGTGGCCGAACCATCCATCATCGAGTACGAACAGCTCGATGCCGAGAGAGGCTGCCTCCCTGGCAAGTGCCATCAGTTTTTTCGTATCGAAATCGAACTCTGTTGCCTCCCAGTTGTTGATCAGGATCGGCCGTACCCGGGTTTGCCAATGGCCGCGCACGATGCACTCGGCGGTGAAGCGGTGCAGCGTATGGCTGAGCCCGTTGAAGCCATCCGCCGCAAACGACATGACCGCCTCGGGGGTCGGCAGCGATTGCCCCGGTTCAAGGAGCCATTCGAAACCGGAAGGATTGATGCCGGTCACCAGGCGGATCTTGCCCTGGTAGGTGACCTCCACCATTTCCACATGATTGCCCGAATAGACAAGGTTGCTCGCATAGCACTCACCGGACAATTCATCGCAGCCATCCGCCGCGAGCATCACGAACGGGTTGTGGCGATTCGAGCTGTTGCCTGTCTTGGAGTCATTGACATAGATGCCCGGCTCCAGCGGCTTGTCATGCCGCTCCCGCTCGTATGCCCAGCATCCATCGAAGGTGATGAGGCGCCAGGATCCTCCGAACAGGTCGAGCTGTGCGCTCATCAGCCGCTGAACCCGAACCGCTGTTTCAGAATCATTGCGCAGCGCCGCGAATCGGGTGATGACATCATGACGCGCATAGACGCAGTAATACAGCAACAGCGTCATGTGCTTCTCGTCGTCGCGGAGTGTCACTTCTGTCGTCGATGCGCCCGCATCCAGGGCACTTGGCAGGCCATCGATTTCCGGCCGGCCCTGGAACGATCGATGTGAAACGTACCGGAAGTCCGTGGTTCGGCTGCCGTCCGCAAACACGAGTTCCACGGCAGGCTCCCTGAAGTCTCCCTTGCCGAGCCCGGAGTATTCAAGGCACTGGTCATCGAGTCCGATGTTCTTATGGGACTGGCTGCAATTGACCATGGTGCCATACGGAACATCGTTCTTCTGCCGGAGTGGCTCGTAGTCGTCCATGTGCCGGAGCCGCGGGCCATAGTACAGATGCTCGAGTTGGCCGGTGGCCAGCGTGGCGAATATGTAGCTTGTCCTGTCGGTATCCAGGTGAATGACGTCAGGCATGCGCACTCCTCCTTTCGTCCAGGTCGGACCGTATGTCCTGATAGTATGAACCATTGAGGCGATAGCCTTTGAGGTAGGTGGCAAGCGAGACAAGCAGCAGCATGATCGGAACCGCGAACATCAGGATTCTGATGCCGGTTCGCGCGCCTGTCGTCTGCGTTACGTTGGCCACGAAACCGAATGCGGCCAGACCGATCCCTGTCATGAGGCCTGACAGAGCCATCGCGAATTTGACCATGAAGGTCTGCATCGAGAACACGATGCTTTCGCTCCGCACGCCAAGCTTCCATTCGCCGTAGTCGACGGCGTCGGCAAGCATGACGCTGGTAAGCACGAGCGACAGACCGAATCCAAAGAAGAGCACGACACCGGCCATTGCCATCAGGGCGATACTGGTACCTGCCAGCGCTCCGACGACGTACAGCGCACCATAACCGGCGATCGGCATGATGGCCGAAAGGATGAATACCTTTCTTCGCTGAAGCCGCTTGGCCAAGGCCGGAAAGAGGAGCATCGCCAGTACCTGGGCGCCTCCAGCGGCCAGGTAGAACGTTCCATAGAGCTTCTCGTCGCCTATGTCATACTTGAACCAGTAAATGCCCAGGCTTGCCGTAAGGTTGATGGCCAGCGTATAGAGCGTCATTGCGACCATGATGACGACGAGTTGGTCGTTGCGGGCTATGGTGCCGAAGATATCCCTGAACCTGAATTTTCTGTCGTTCGTTACGACTACTTTCTCGCGAACGAACGCGACCGTGATGACGTTCGTGATGACGAATATGATTCCAATGAAGACAGCCAGCCAGAAGAAGCCGGCAGACTGCTGCACCCTGGTCGGCAGGGCGCCGGGAGCCACTCGACCCATCGCGCTGACGATTGCCAGTCCGGCGGATCCGACGGCCACGTTGCCTGCCGCCGCGAATATCCTGGGAATGACCGATATCGTGTTGCGCTCTGCCTCATCATCGGCAAGCGCCGGTATCATCGACCAATACGAAATGTCTTCGAGCGTATAGGTCATGCCCCAGAGTATGTATACGACGCTGAAGAATACATACTGGCCGGCACCGTTGATGGCCGGGTTGGAGAATAGAACGAGCAGGACGATCGTGTTGCTCAGCGTGCCCGCCAGAATCCATGGCCTGAATTTGCCCATGCGCGTTCTGGTGTTGTCGACAAGCCAGCCGGCCATCGGGTCGTTGATCGCATCCCAAATCCGGGCAACCATGAACAACACCCCGAGGAAGGCCGGCGCCAATCCGACAACATCGGTAAAGTAGAACATCAGGAAGGTATTGACGATGCCACACGCCATGTCCTTGCCCAGGGCGCCGATTCCATAGCTTGCCTTCTCGGTAGCGCTTAGCCTCATCACCATGCTCCTTGATTCAATGATCGCCCTGGCGGACTCGCGTGCCAGTATCAATCCAGCCCGGCGGCCAGTCAAGCGGAGCCCGGACACGAATTCTGGAGCATTTCAAGACAACCCACTTGACTAAGACGATGTACTACTATAAATAGAAACAATAGCAGAAATTCGATATTTGTCATGTGGGACTTTGACAGTGGCTTTCCTGGGTCTTTTGACCTATGCTTTTTCCATGAACAGGAGGAACGGATGAAGAGAAGCATTGCGGTTCTGGCGGTGGTCGCGCTCGCGGCATCACTCATCGCGGTTGGTTGCCAGAAGAAGGCGACCGAAACCATCAAGATCGGTGTAGCAGGAGCCCACACCGGTGACCTGGCCTCCTATGGCTTGCCTTCGGTCAACGCGGCCAAGCTGGTCGTCGAGGCGATCAATGCCAAGGGCGGCATCAATGGACGCATGGTCGAACTGTTTGTCGAGGATGACCAGTGCAAGCCCGAGCTCGCGACCAATGCGGCCTCGAAGCTGGTAAGCGACAATGTCGTCGCCGTTATCGGCCATATCTGCTCGGGTGCGACAAAGTCGGCTCTCGGCATCTACAAAGACTCCAAGATCGTCACGATCTCCCCGTCGGCCACCAATCCTCCGCTGACCCAGAGCGGCGAGTACCCGAACTTCTTCCGGACCATCGCGCCGGATGATGCCCAGGCGAAACTTGGAACCATGTTCATCAAGGACAAGCTTGGCCTCAAGTCGCTCGCCATCCTTCACGACAAGGGTGACTACGGCAAGGGCTATGCCGAGCTGGTCAAGCAGTTCGCAGAGGCACAGGGCATCAAGGTCGTGCTGTTCGAGGGCGTGAATCCCGGAGCTCCCGACTACTCAGCCGTCGTCAACAAGATTGGCAATTCAGGCGCCGAGGGCGTCGTCTGGGGTGGATACCATCCCGAGGCATCCAAGCTCGTGCAGCAGATGAAGGACAAGGGCATGAACCTTCCCTTCCTGTCTGATGATGGCGTCAAGGATGCCACCTTCATCGAAGTCGCCGGCAAGTACGCCGAGGGCGTCTACGCCTCCGGCCCGATGGACACCAGCTCCAACCCGCTCGCCATCAAGGCCGTTGCAGACCACAAGGCCAAGTTCGGCGACGAGCCGGGCGCCTTCTTCCTGAACGCCTATGCCGCGACGCTGGCCGTAACCAATGCGATCCAGAAGGCCGGCAGCACCAACTACGACGCGGTCGTCAAGGCACTGCGCTCGGAATATGTCGATACCCCGCTGGGCAAGATCAGCTTCGATGAGCGCGGCGATGTGATCGGTTTCGGATTCTCCATCTATCAGGTCAAGGACGGCAAGTTCGTCGAGCTGAAGTAAGGAACCGGATTCGGGCATCTGTAAACGTCGGCCGTTCCGGTATGCAAAGCCGGAGCGGCCTGTTTTTTTGCATATCCTGATTCTGGAACCGTTTTCCACAACACGTGGTACAATTGCGCGAGCTCGGTAGAGAAGGATTGGAAACATGGACTATTTCCTGAAGCTATTTCTCAGCGGTACGGCCAAGGGCAGCATTTATGCGTTGATAGCGCTGGGCTATACCATGGTGTATGGCATCGTGCAGCTGATCAATTTTGCGCATGGTGAGGTCTACATGATAGGCGGTTTTACGGCGCTGATCGTGGGAGGCTTTCTCTTCTCCATGGGCATGTCGGTGCCGGTTGTCCTGGTGCTTTCGATCCTGGCCGCGGTCATCTACTCGTCTGCCTTTGGCTTCACGATCGAGCGCCTCGCGTACAGGCCGCTGCGCAACAAGCCGCGACTGTCGGCCTTGATCAGCGCCATCGGCATATCGATGATACTGCAGAATTTCGTGCTGCTGGCGCAGACCGAGAAGTACCTGTCGTTTCCATCCTACTTGCCGGAACTCGCCTTTCTGAAGCCCGTGCGCGAATACATCAATTCCACGCAGTTCATCATCCTCGTTACGATATCGGTGATCATGATACTGCTGACCATGCTGATCAAGCTGACCCGGATCGGCAAGGCCATGCGGGCCACCGCACAGGACAAGGACATGGCGCTGCTGGTCGGCGTTGACATCAATCAAGTGATATCGGTGACCTTCATCATCGGTTCCGCGCTGGCGGCCGTCGGAGGAGTGCTCATCTGCTCGTATATGGGACAGATCAACTATTACATAGGATTTGTCGCCGGCATCAAGGCGTTTGTCGCGGCGGTGCTGGGTGGCATCGGCAGCATCCCGGGGGCCGTACTGGGCAGTTTCATTCTGGGCTGGGCGGAGAGCCTAGGCACCGGCTACATATCCAGCGACTATGAGGATGCCTTTGCCTTCATCATCCTGATATTGATATTGATCCTCAAGCCCGATGGAATACTCGGCAAGAACCAGAAGCAGAAGGTGTAAGCGCATGACCCACAAGAAATTGGCATTCGAACTGATAGACGCACTGGGCAAATCGGTCTGGTTCGTCGTGCTGCTGTTCCCGTTCATGGTCATGAAGGCGACCGTGACGAGTGGCGTCGCGATGATTCGATTCCGATGGGAGAATCTCCCCGGCATCGCCATCGCCTCGTTTGTACTCTCGTTCGTCTGGGGGCGGGCGCTGGAATGGAATGAGCATCGCGGCGACACGGTCAATACCAGTACGCCGCTGCATCGCGTGCAGGACGCGGTCCTGTCCGCATGGAGCCGCAAGCCGATACGGCGGACCACCATCAGCGCCCTGTTGATGCTGATGGCCATCTATCCATTCGCGCTGGGCATGTATCATACGAACATCATGATAACGGCGCTCATCTACGTCATCCTGGCGCTGGGACTCAATATCGTGGTGGGGCTTGGTGGCCTGCTGAACCTTGGCTACGCCGCCTTCTTCGCGGTTGGAGCGTACACCTATGGCCTGCTCTGGAAATTTGTCGGCCCGGTATTTACCGCGGCGGCAATAAATACCGGCTGGCTATTCTGGATTGCATTGCCTCTGGCCGGCATTCTGGCCGTGGTCTTTGGCATTCTGCTGAGCCTGCCGGTCTTGCGTCTGCGCGGTGACTATCTGGCCATCATCACGCTGGCCTTTGGCGAGATTGTCAGGATGGTATTGCAGAACTCCGGTCCCGTGACCGGCGGCGCCACAGGCATCAGCCTGATACCGCGGCCCTGGCTCCTGGGCATGCGCTTGCCACCACGGCAGGCGGCAACGTACATCTACTACATCGTCGTCGTGTTGGTTATCCTGACCATATTCGTCGTCAGGCGCATCGAGGATTCCAGGGTGGGCCGCGCCCTGGAGGCGATGCGCGAAGACGAGATAGCGTGCGAGGCGATGGGCATTGACCTCGTGCGCAACAAGCTGAGCACCTTTGCGCTGGGCGCGTTCTGGGCTGGTATCGCCGGTGTCGTGCTGGCATCACAGACGACATACATCAACCCGGACAGCTTCACCCTGTGGGAATCGATCATGGTCCTGATGGCCATCGTCATTGGCGGCACCGGTTCCATTCCAGGCGCAATCGGAGGCGCACTCCTGTTGAAATTGCTGCCGGAATACTTCAGGCCGCTGGCCCAATACCGCATCCTGATATATGGAGTGGCGATGATCATCGTCATCATCTTCAAGCCGGATGGCTTGTTCCCGCGCAAACGAAAAGCATATACCTTCGTTGACAAGACGGCGTCGGGCGCTACTACGGAGGTCGGCAAATGAGTGACGCGATAGCACCCATCCTGGAAATCCAGGACCTGTCAATGGTGTTCGGAGGATTGCGCGCCATCGACCATGTATCGATGCATATCAGGAATGGAGAGATATGCGCGCTTATCGGTCCCAATGGGGCCGGCAAGACGACCATATTCAACTGCATAACCGGCGTCTATGTGCCAACCGAAGGCGGCGTTGCCATCCAGCGTGGCGACAGGCCCAAGGAGCATATCCAGGGGCTCAAGCCGAACATCATCAACCAGAAGGGGCTGGCCCGCACCTTCCAGAACATCAGGCTGTTTGGCAAGATGACCGTGCTGGAAAACGTGATGATAGGCCGCCACAACTCGCTGAAGGCCGGCATATTCAAGGCCATCATCCGCGACAAGGCGACGAGGGAAGAAGAGCAGCGGCTGATCGAAGAAAGCCACGAGATTCTCAAGAAGATGAAGCTGGAGATGTTCATCAACGAGACGGCACGGAACCTTCCGTATGGAGCCCAGCGTCGGCTGGAAATAGCCAGGGCCCTGGCTACCGATCCGTTCCTGCTGTTGCTGGACGAGCCTGTCGCAGGCATGAACCCGCATGAGACCAAGGAACTTGAGGAGACGATCAATCTCATACGTGACAGGGAGAAGGTTTCCATCCTGCTTATCGAGCATGATATGAGCCTCGTCATGAATGTTTCCGAACGAATCTACGTGCTTGATTACGGACGCCTGATAGCCGAAGGAACACCCGAGGAGATCAAGAGCAATCCCGAGGTAATCAAGGCGTACTTAGGAGAATGACATGGCTTTGATGGAACTGAAGAACGTCAGCACCTACTATGGCAATATACAGGCTCTGCGCGGCATTTCGCTCTCGGTCGAGGAAGGCGAAATCGTCACCCTGATCGGCGCCAATGGTGCCGGCAAAACCACGACGCTGATGTCGATTTGCGGCATCACCGCCATCAGAAGTGGCGAAATATTCCTCGATGGTGTCGACATATCGAAGAAGCATCCGAACAAGATCGTTGCCATGGGACTGTCCCAGGTTCCCGAGGGCAGGCGTATATTTCCCCAGTTGAGCGTGCTGGAGAATCTCGACATGGGCGCCTTTCTGCGGAACGACAAGGACCTGATAAAGAAGGATCTTGATGAGGTCTTCGACATCTTCCCGCGCCTGGCGGAACGACGCAGCCAGCAGGGTGGCACCTTGAGTGGTGGAGAGCAGCAGATGCTGGCAATATCCCGCGCGCTGATGGCACGGCCCCGCATCCTGCTGCTCGACGAGCCGTCGCTCGGACTGGCACCGCTGATCGTCCATAACATCTTCGAAATAATCAAGCGCATCAATGTCGAGCGCAAGACCACGATCTTCCTGGTAGAGCAGAACGCCAACATGGCTCTGAAGATCGCCAACAAGGGCTATGTCCTGCAGAATGGTACCATCAAGATGGCGGACACCGCGGAGCATCTGCTCGCGAACGAGGAAGTGCGCAAGGCATATCTGGGCCTGTAACTCGATCAGGAGGAAGCGATGAACGTTGGATTTTGCATGACCAGGAATCCGGTGACCATCACCCCGGACACCACAATTCCGGATGCGCAGGCCATGATGCGCGAGAAGAAGATACACCGGCTGCCGGTGGTGGACAAATCCGGCAAATTGGTCGGCATGGTGACCGCCGCGGATCTGTCGCACGCGGCCGCCCCCAAGGCTACCACGCTGGACATGTATGAGTTGCATTACCTGATATCCAAGATGCGTGTCGATGCGGTCATGGCTACCAAGGTGGTGACCATTGCCGAGGACCTGCCGGTGGAAGAAGCCGCTCGCATCATGGATGACAACAGAATAGCCGGATTGCCTGTCGTGCGGGGCACAACGCTGGTTGGCATCATCACCGAGTCGGACCTGTTCAGGCTGTTCATCGAGCTGTTTGGCGCGCGGCATTCCGGCGTGCGCTTGACGGCGCTGCTGCCCGAAAAGCCGGGCGAGCTGGCTGCGGTCGCCGGTGCCATTGCGGCCGCTGGTGGCAACATCATATCGCTGGCGACATTTGAGGGCGAGGATGCCTCGAACCACTACTGCACGCTCAAGGTCGAGGGGCTGTCCCGCGCCAGGTTGCTCGACGCGCTCAAACCGCTCGTGACGAAGGTTGTCGACGTCCTGGAATCCTGACCGTCCGACGCTCGATGGGCTGATCCAGGCATTGTCGCCAATGCCTGGCTTGCCCGGCGAGTCCAGCCGGGGCTCGATGGTGCCGCCATACCGCAGGAACCCGCGGCCAGACTCATCGGATGCGCCATGGCGCGAGGCCGCGGTTCTGGTGCTGTTCTATCGTGATGCGGACGAGCTGCGCTTTCCACTGATTGTCCGCACCGATGATGGCGGTACCCATGGCGGGCAGATATCGCTGCCCGGAGGCTCGCGCGAGGTCGACGAGACGGCGGAGTCATGCGCCCTCAGGGAGACCGAGGAGGAGCTGGGCATCAGCCGCACCATGATCCGGTTGCTGGGAGCACTGAGTCCGCTTCGCGTGCCTCCAAGCCGGTTCGTGGTCTGGCCCTATCTGGGGTACGCTACCGTGCCGCCGCGGTTCGATCCATCGCCTGCTGAAGTCGCGGCGCTCGCCCTGCCCACAATCACGGAGCTGCTTGACCCCTCGTGCGTCGGCGTCGAGCGAATCATGTACGATGGACAGGTTTGGCCGGTACCATGTTATCACCTGGCCGGCGGCGTCGTGTGGGGCGCAACGGCGATGATACTGGCCGAGCTGGTGGCGATCCTGAAGCGCCCGGCTGTGTGATCGAGGGAGCCTCGCCTGACAAGTTCGAAGCGAGGCCCTGATGTCTGGCTCAGCCGACCAGCAGCCGCACGTCTTCTTCCACGGAACCGATCCCGGCGATATTGAACTTCTCGACGAGGACACGTACCACATTGGGCGAAAGGAACGCCGGCAGCGTCGGGCCCAGATGGATGTTCTTGAAGCCGAGTGACAAGAGTGCCAACAGGACGATGACCGCCTTCTGCTCATACCAGGCAATGTTGAACGCGACCGGAAGCTCGTTGACGTCCGAGTGTCCGAAGGCATCCTTGAGCAACAGCGCGGTAACCACCAGCGAGTAGGAGTCGTTGCACTGGCCGGCGTCAAGCACGCGCGGAATGCCGGCTATGCTACCCAGGTCGAGCTTGTTGTATCGGTACTTGGCGCAGCCAGCCGTCAGGATCACGGCATCGCCCGGCAGAGCCTTCGCGAAGTCGGTGTAGTAGTCGCGGCCCTTGGCTCGGCCATCGCAGCCGGCCATCACGACGAACTTGCGAATCGCTCCTGACTTGACCGCTGCCACGATGTCGCCGGCCAGCGCGGCGACCTGATCGTGGGCGAATCCACCCACGATGGTACCGGTCTCGATCTGTGTCGGTGCCGGTCGATTCCTGGCCGCTGCTATCACGGCGGAGAAGTCCTTGTGACCCGACGCGTCGGCATCGATATGCGGGCAACCTGGGAAGCCGGCCACGCCGGTCGTGAACATCCGGCTCTTGTATGAGTCAGGCGGCGGGACGATGCAGTTCGTCGTCATCAGGATGGCGCCATTGAACGACTCGAACTCACTGCGCTGCTTCCACCATGCATTGCCATAGTTGCCGACGAAGTTGTCATATTTCTTGAAGGCCGGATAGTAATGGGCTGGCAGCATCTCGCTATGCGTGTACACATCGATGCCGGTGCCCTTGGTCTGCTCGAGCAGCTGCTCCAGATCCTTGAGATCGTGACCAGAGACGAGGATGCCAGGCTTGGTGCCGACACCGATGTTGACCGAGGTGATTTCCGGCTTGCCATAGGTCCCGGTGTTTGCGCCGTCCAGAAGCGCCATCGCGCTGACGCCCGTGGCGCCGCATTCCAGCACAAGGCCGGTCAGCTCGTCGGCAGACAAGGAGTCGTCGGTCGTGGCCGAAAGCGCCTTGTGCATGAAGGCCAGCACCGACGGGTCACGCGCGCCGAGCACCGATGCGTGGTGAGCGTAGGCTGCCATGCCTTTGAGCCCATAGATGACAAGCTCGCGGAGTGAACGGATGTCCTCGTGCGCCGTGGCGAGCACCCCGACCGTGGCGGCCTTGGTCGAGTAATCCTGCTCGGCCGATGTCCAGAGCGCCGCATCGCTGCAGGTTCTGGATCCCTTCCCGGCGCATGACTGTTCGACGAGTGTGCTTTGTGCAGACTTGACGCGGTCGCGCAATGCATCGCGTATCCTGAGCGCGGTGCCGATGGCGGCGCGGAAGTAGTCGTCGTCGAAATTGGCGTTCGTGATGGTGGCAAAGAGTCCATCCATCACCATGTTGTCGGCTTTCTCCGTATCGATTCCGAGCCGCTGAGCCTCCGTGGCCCATGCGCTGACTCCCTTGAGTGTGTGGATGAGCAAGTCCTGCAGGCCTGCGGTGGCGGCGGGCTTGCCGCAGGCTCCTGCTGCGAGCGTACAGCCCTTGTTGCCGATGGCTTCCTGGCACTGGTAACAAAACATGAACGACCTCCTGGTGGTTGGTGTACCGGATGATTCCGGCCTGAATGAGCAAGACTGAAAATGGCCGGATCAGAGCCAGGTCAAGGCGCCTCCCTTGGCGCTGACAATAACGGTGGAAATCGGCACGTTGTGCTCGATGCCCGCAAGTGCCTCGTTGACAAGTCGCTTGAGTCCACCACAGCAGGCCACGTCCATGATCGCTATGGTAATTGACGCGACGCCCGCGTCACGAACCAGGGCACGGATCTTGTCAATGTAGACCTCTTTGCCGCTGTCCAGTTTGGGACAGGCGATGATCAGGCGTCGGCCGGCCAGCAGCACCTGATGAAAGGCGCCGCAGGCATAGGCGGTGCAGTCGGCGGCGATCAACAGGTCGGCGCCCTGAAAATAGGGCGCGCGGGGATTGATCAGATGCAGCTGCACCGGCCATTGCTCCAGCCGGGTCGCGCTGGCGGATCCGCCCAAGGCGCCTGGTCCAGCGGAGGATGGACCAAAGGCCATCGCCGCCGAGGCGGTACATCCACCTGACATGCCGTTGTCCACCCGGTGTTGAGCCGGCGATACGGCGCGCAGCGGCTGGAAGGTACCGAAGCTTCGCTCCGCAGGAGCCGGGATCGCGATATTCTTCTCCTCGAGAACCCGCAAGGCCTGCGCGTGCCAGCTGTCCTGTCCATGGCTTGCGAGGTGTTCCAGATGAGCGGTGATGGTGGCCATGCCCTTGGGCAGGATGTGCTCGATGACACGGCGCTCGTCATATGCCTCGACATCCCGTTCGACGGTCGTCAGCGCTCCGCGCGGGCACTCGCCGATGCATGCGCCGAGACCATCGCACAGGCTCTCGCCGACCAGCCTCGCCTTGCCATCGATGACGCGCAGCGCGCCTTCATGGCAACCGGTCGTGCATATGCCGCATCCGTCACACTTCTCCTCATCGATCTCGATAACCGTTCTCGTCGCCATGCCGCACCTCTCGGATAAAATAGGATAAAGGTACCAAAATACCAAATACAGATAATGACTTCTTCTCGACGTGATCAGGCAGCCCTATATCACCGCCATGTCCTTGATCGTGTAGGCGGCCGGCGTCTCGGTGATCGCATATCGGGCTATGTCCGCAATGGTGCGCTTGCTCAGGTACGCGACCAGATCGATTGCATGAACGGCAATTTCGTGCCCGAAGATGCAGTTGCTTGGGGTGCAATGATCCATCCTGAACGGGCAGAACTCGCCGCTCAGAGGCCCATCGACAGCCTCGATCGCATCCCTGAAGCTGATGGCATCGGCAGATTTAGCCAGGGCAAACCCGCCGCTTGGGCCTTTGACCGAGCGCACGATTCCAGCATGAACCAGTCGCTGCATGACCTTGGCAACATGATGTTCGCTGGCACCGATGATGGCGGCAAGGTCCTTGCTCTGGACGAGGTGGTCCGTGCTGGCTGCGAGACCCCCGAGCGCATGGACCGCTATGAGCGAGGCGTCTGAAAAGTGCAGTATTCCGTTTGCTGGCATTGTGGTATTACAATGCCACAATATGTCGCGTTTGTCAATCCGCTGGACCATCGATGCCCGGAATCCTCCTGGGAGCTTTACGCATGGTTCAGCCGCACGTATACTGGCCCTCGAAACCCATGGAGGCGCGCATGAGCATATTCGTATCCGTAGAGGACCCGGAGGGCGAACCCCTGATCGAGGTCTTTGAAATCGAGAAGATCTTCAGGAAGTTCCCGAAGGATTCCGGTCAATGCCTGCGCTTCGTTACCGAGCAGGTCGACGCCTCATTCAACTCCTTGCAGACGCCTGCCCTCCTGGCCGAGCTTGAGGCCCTGTCCAAGGCGACGCTTGCGGCGGACGAACGCGCCGAGCTGGACCGGCTGCTCAAGGTGTGCGCCAAGCACACCGGCAAGAAGAACGAGTACGTTCGATTCTACGGCGAGACCATGTCATCGGAATGATGCGCTTCGCCTTTCGTGGTTCCGAAATACTGGCTCCTGCCGCAGCGCAGACGGCGGATGCCTCGACACCGTTCGACAGCTTCGGCGTTCAGCTGCCAGAGCCGCTCGAGACGCAGCAGTTCGGCGATGGTTCGCTGGGCCAGTCGTTTCAGCCTGGACTCGAGGCTCCCGATGGCTGGGCATGGCTACCGCTCCGGTCGGTGATCGGCGGCGCCGAGTCGCCATCCTGGCATCCGGCCGCCAGGGCGCTGGCCCTGCTGAACTGGCGAGCGGCAACGCGCTTCTGCGGACGCTGCGGCGCCCCCAATGGAGACAAGCCCGATGAGCTGGCGCGATGGTGTCCAGCCTGCGGTGCCATCACCTATCCACGCATCTCGCCGGCTGTTCTGGCCGTCGTCCGCCGCGATGACACCATTCTGCTTGCGCGCAATGCCATGAACAAGACTGGCGTGTGGAGCATTCTGGCCGGCTTCGTCGAGCCGGGTGAAACACTCGAGGCCTGCGTCAGGCGCGAGGTTCTTGAAGAGGTATCCATCGAGGTGGAGGTTCGGGGATATTCCGGATCACAGCCGTGGCCCTTTCCCGATCAGCTGATGATTGGCATGCAGGCGACATGGCATGCGGGAGAACTGAGCCCTGATGGCGTGGAGATCGTCGAGGCTGGCTGGTTTGGTCCCGATGATCACCCACCATTGCCCATGCATGGCAGCCTGTCCCGCGCCTTGATCGATGCAGCCTTCGCGGAAATCAGTCGGGCAGGTATTCCGCGTTGATATGCCGCAGCGACGCCAGAATGTTGCGCTTGGCATCGGAAGAACCACCGGTCAGTGCCTCGACCCGGTCGCGGACGCGATCACGCTCCGAGTGGTCATTGTACCCGCAGGTGCACGTCGAGGCGACGAAGCCGAGTTCGGTAGCAAGTTCGACTATCTGCTTCTCTTCGACCATATACAGCGGTCTGATGATCCTGAGCGGATACTTGTGATAGTTGACGACCGGCGGCATCGTCGATAGCTCGCCCTTGCGAAGCATATTCATGAACAGCGTCTCGAGTACATCGTCGAGATGGTGGCCCAGTGCTACGGAACCAAAACCATGCTTCATTGCGTACCGGATCAGTTCGGTGCGCCGCTGTGTGCTGCACCAGTAGCAGTTCATGGTCCGTCCCGGCTTGAGTCGTCCCTCTACCGCGACATCGATGATGATCAGCGGTACACCCCAGGACTCATACTCCGCGGCCAGCCGGTCCGACAGGGCGTGCGGCGAGAAATCGTTCCTGATATGCAAGCCGACCAGTTCCGCGTCCAGCCGGCCCTGCCGCTTCTTCAGCGCGAGGTCGCGGGCCATCACCGCGGAATCCTTGCCCCCCGAGGCGCCTATCAGGATGCGTTCGCTAGGTCTGACCATGTCCCAGGTCTTGATTGCCTTGACGATGAGGCCGTCAACCGCCTGCTCTATCGTTCGTGTCACGGCTAGTTCTACTATCGAATCGCGCAGCGCAACAAGGCCGTTCCGTTCGCGGGCGTTCGTTCTGTAAAAAAGGCCCGATTCCACTTGATTTCCGGGAAGAATGTTGCCATAATCAATATGATATCAATATGATATCATATTGATTATGGCGATGAAAGCCAAGGAGACTACCATGAATACCGATACCGGGACGGTGACGAGCGCGTCGGGTGAACAGGAGCGCACCCCGTGGCACATGCACGGGCTGGTCATGCTGGGCCTCAACATCGTGGTGATGCTCGCCGCCGCGGCCGTATCCGTCGTCTGCACCGTGCGGATCGATGCGGGCAGCGTTACGGCGATCAACATCGCGGGAGCCGTTGCGGGATTGATCTATCTCTGTCTGATCGGCCCGATCCTCTTCGCGGGTATCAAGGTGCTCAAGCCCAACGAAGCCCAGGTGTACACGCTCTTTGGGCGCTACCATGGGTGCCTCAGGGATGCGGGCATGTACTTCATCAATCCCTTTGCGATGGCGGTACAGCCGGCTTCGACCGCTGATGTATCCACCGGAGCGACGGCCGACAAGAACATCGGTGGCGTCAGGGCCGGCGGTCTGGGCCGCGGCAGGTCGCCCGCCCGCACCATATCGCTCAAGGCGATGACCCTGAACAACGACAAGCAAAAGATCAATGACGCTCTGGGAAATCCGATCATCATCGGCATTGTGGTTGTCTGGAAGGTCATCAATCCGACCAAGGCCGTCTTCAACGTTGACCGTTATGCAGAATATCTGTCCATCCAGTGCGACTCGGCATTGCGCAATATTGTCAGGCTGTATCCATACGACCTGCCCGATGAAGAAGGCGAGACGTCGCTGCGGGGCTCCAGCCAGGAGGTGGCGCAACGTCTGAAGCTGGAGATCCAGCAGAAGGTCGAGGTCGCCGGCATAGAAATTCTCGAGGCGCGCATAACGCATCTTTCCTATGCCCCTGAAATAGCGGCCGCCATGCTACAGCGGCAGCAGGCATCCGCGATCATCGCGGCGCGACAGATGATCGTGGAAGGAGCGGTGGGCATGGTGGAAATGGCACTGGCCAAGCTGAGTGCCAACAACATCGTCGAGCTCGACGAGGAGCGCAAGGCGTCGATGGTAAGCAATCTGCTGGTGGTACTGTGCTCCAACAAGGATGTCCAGCCCGTCGTCAATTCGGGTTCGATCTATTGAACGAGTGGAGCGTGGATCATGGCCGTTGACAAGGAACCGGACAAGAAGCAGGTGCTGCTCAGGCTCTCACCGTCGCTGTGGCGCGAGCTTGCCGCATGGTCCGACGACGAGTTCCGATCCATCAATGGCCAGATCGAATATCTGTTGACGGAATGTGTCCGACAGCGGCGGAAAGGTTCCAAAGGAGAGAGCAATGATTGAGCTGAGCGGTATTTCCAAGACGTATGCCAGGAGCGCGGTGAAGGCCGTTGACGACCTGTCCCTGACCGTGCGCGATGGTGAAATCTTCGGGTTCCTGGGGCCGAACGGTGCCGGCAAGACGACGACGATCAAGGTGCTGACCGGCGTGCTCCGGGCCGATTCTGGAAATGCCAGGGTCGATGGCATAGACATCGCCGCCCAGGCGCTCGTAGCCAAGCGCAAGCTCGGCTACGTGACCGACAATCCAGAACTGTTCGCCAGGCTCAAGGCCGCCGAATATCTCAATTTCGTGGGCGATGTCTATGGCGTCGATACCGCGAGCCGGCAGGCGCGTGTGACCGAGTACGCGACGCTCTTCGAGATCAAGGACGCGCTTGGCGGCAGCATCGGCAGCTTCTCGCACGGCATGAAGCAGAAGCTCCTCATTACCGCCAGTCTGCTGCACGATCCGTCCAACTGGATCCTGGACGAGCCGATGGTCGGTCTTGATCCAAAGGCCGCCTTCGCGTTGAAGGAACTCATGCGCCGCCGCGCCGCCGCCGGCAAGACCGTGTTCTTCTCGACGCATGTGATGGAGGTCGCCGAGCGGCTCTGCGACCGGCTCGCCATCATCAACAAGGGCCGGATCGTATTCATGGGAACCCTGGCTGAGCTCAAGGCGATGCAGGGAGCCGACGGCTCGCTGGAGAGCCTGTTCCTCGAGCTGGTCGATGACGAGGCGGCTTCTGGAGCCGAGGCGGAGGCAGTGCCCGGAGGCGGGAAATGAGTGTCTTCGTCAGCCTCGCAAGGCTCTACGTCCAGAGCTTCTACAACCTGCCCGGCAAGAAGGCGACGGGCGGGAAAACCACCGCCAGGGAGATCGGCAAGCTCGCTGGCATAGCCGCGCTGACCGTGCTGCTCGTGGCGGACTTCGGGTACCTGTTCGTCATGCTCAACCTGAACCTCTATGCGGGCCTGGTGATGGTCGGCATGCAGGGAATGCTCATACTGAACGCGGCGGTGATGTCGACGATGCTGACCCTGGTGATCGGCTTCATGATGTCGCTGTCAACATACTACCTCAACGACATGGAGCTGCAGTTGCTGTCCATGCCCATCAAGCCGCGCGCTCTGCTGGGCGCGAAGTTCGTCGCCGTGTACGTCTCGGAGGCGGCATTCTCGCTGTTCTTCATGACGACGGCGATGATCATCTTCGGCATCAAGGAAGGCCCGGGACCGCTCTTCTACGTCTGGGGCACGCTGGCCGGTCTGTTCCTGCCGCTGCCCGCGCTGGCCGTGTGCTACCTGCTGCAGATCCCGCTCCTTTCGTTCGCCCGGTTCCTCAAGAACAAGAAGACCATCATGATGGTGGGCGGCGTGCTCGGTCTGATTCTGGGCCTCGGCTTCAATGTGTACTTCCAGAAGATGATGCCGCCGACCGCCGATCCAAGCGGCCGGGCCGCGGCGTTCGCCGGCCCCCACTCGATGGTGGCGGCATTCGGCCGCTCCTATCCCCCGGCGCTTTTCGCCTGGCAGGCTATGACAGATCCCGCATCGTCCGGCGGTCTCATCGCCGTGCTCAAGCTGATCGCATCGTGCCTGGCCGGTCCCGCGGTCGTCGTATGGCTCCTGTCCGGGGCGTACGCGAAGAGCCTCGTCGGTTTCAACGAGGCCCACATCAAGAAACTGACCAAGGCCGGCGCCGACGCCTTCATCGCGAGGAGGCTGCGGTCGGGCAATACGTTCCGTACTCTGGTGAAGCGCGAGTTTGACCTGATGAACCGCGAGCCGATGTACCTGCTCAACGGACCGTTCATCGTCGTGCTCATGCCCATCATCGTCGGCATCATGTTCATCGTTCAGAAAGACGCGATCATGTCGGAGGGAGGCCTTGCCGGCATCGCACGGCTGCTGCAGGGCGGATTCGGCGCCGTCGTCGCGGCGCTGGCGGGAACCTTCCTGGGATCAAGCACCAGCATCGCCTGCACCGCGATTTCCCGCGACGCCAAGGCTCTGCCGTTCATCAAGAGCCTGCCGATCAAGCCCGGCGATTACATGCTTGCCAAGCTCGGTCATGCCATGATATTTGGCGCCTTTGGCAGTGTCGTCGGCGCGGGCTTGCTCGTGCTTGTCCTGCGGCTCGGCGTGGCTGACATGTTGGCGGGGCTCGGCGTGGCGCTGGCACTGTCGTCGCTCTTGAACCTGGGCGGCCTGTGGCTCGACACGGCCAACCCGCGCCTGTCATGGGACAACCCGATCGCCGCGATGAAACAGAACCCCAACGCGGTCATCGCCATCCTGACTTCCATGGGAATCGTCGCTGGCATCGGTTACCTGTCGTACAAGTTCTCGCTGGGGGTCGGAGCCTTCGCGCTCTGGTTTGGCGCCGTCCCGACCGGCGTCTTCGCTGCGCTCCTTGTGCCCTATGTGAAGTTCGCCCAGAAGCGCCTGCAACGGATGGAAGGCTAGTCCAGACGCTTCTTGAAGCGGAGCATGCTGAAGGATATCACCGCAACGCCGATGGCCAAGAGCGCCAGAGCCTGTGGCCACAGCTGGCGCATGCCGTCACCCTTCAGGTATATGCCCCTGACGATGACAAAAAAGTAACGGAGCGGAAGCAGGTAGGTGATCGGCTGGATCCATGACGGCATGTTCTCGATGGGGAAGACGAAGCCCGACAGTATGGTCATGGGGAACATGAAGAAGAAGAGCGAGAAGAACATGGCCTGCTGCTGGTTGGCGGCGATCGTGGAGACGAAGAGCCCGAGGCCGAGCGTGCTCAGTATGAACACCAGGCAGAGCGACAGCAGCAGCAGGATGCTCCCTCTGGGGAAGATTCCAAAGACGATGGTAGCCGCGACGATCACGAGCACGCTCATCACCATGCTGACAAGGGCAAACGGAACGAGCTTGCCAATGATCAGTTCGGTCGGCTCGAGCGGTGTCACCACGAGCTGCTCTATCGTTCCCATCTCCTTCTCTTTGACAACCGAGAGCGACGTAAAGATCAGCGTGAACATCATCAGCAAGAGGGCCAGCACGCCAGGCACCATGAACAGGCGCGTCTTGAGTTCAGGATTGTACCACGCCCGAATCTCGGGCGCCGTTACCGCGGTCATGCCGCCGGAACCGTAGCGGGCCACGATGCTGGAGGCGTACGACAGGGCTATGGTCGCACTGCTCGATACCGCGCCATCGGCGCTCAGCTGCAACGACGCGCCCTTGCCCGAGTCGATATCGCGCGAGAAGTTGCGCGGTATGGCAAGATTCACTTCGGTTCGGCCGTCCATGAAGCATGCATCGAGGTCGTCGTATGACTTCGCCTGGACGGCCAGCACGAAGTACCCGGAGTTGAGGAACTGGTCTACCAGCTCGCGGCTCCGTGTGCCGTGATCGAGGTCATACACACCCAGGGGAACCCGGTAGACGTCCATGTTCGCCGCGTAGCCGAGCAGGATGATCTGGAGTACCGGTGCTACCAGCACCATTACCCGCATCTTCCTGTCGCGCCGTAGTTGCTGGAATTCCTTTTTGATGAGTGTGACTACCCGGTTCCACACGCGCTAGCTCCTGGTCCTTGATATCCGGAAGGTGCCGAGGCCAAGCGTCAGCACGATGAAGCCGGACAGCACGAGCATCTCGCCATAGATGGACGAGATGCCAGCGCCCTTGAGAATGATGGCTCGCAGAATGGCCAGATAGTAGCGCGCCGGCAGTATGGCGGAGATGGCCTGAATGATGGCCGGCATGTTGCGAATCGGAAAGACGAAGCCGGTCAGTATGAAGGTGGGCAGCACGGTGAGTATGGCGCTGATGGTAAAGGCGGCCTGCTGCGTGCTCACGATGGAAGATATCAGTATGCCGATGCCGAGCGAGGCGAACAGGAACAGGATGGTCGTCAGGTACAGAAGGATGAGGCTACCCTTGACCGCGACACCGAAGAACAGCCAGCTTGCCAGCAGTATCAGTGTCGTCGACAGCAACGCCACCAAGAGGTATGGCAGGGTCTTGCCAGCGACCAGTTCAAGCGGGGTAATCGGTGAGACACTGAGTTGCTCCCTGGTACCATGTTCCTTTTCACGCACCAGTGTCAGCGCCGTGGAAACGACGGCAGCGAGGGTCAGTATCAAGACGATGAGTCCCGGAATCAGCGAGTTGACGCTCCGCAGTTCCTGGTTGAAGACCACCCGTGGCCTGAGGTCGATTCTGGCTGCGCGCACCGGGGCGCCGGCGTGGGCGTGCGCGCGGGAGAATGCCTGGTCCGCACCGGTGATATAGCCGATGGCGGTCGACGCCGTCGTACTGTTGCTGCCGTCGACCAGGAATTGCACGGCCGCCGTCTCGCCCCGCTCGATGGTGCGGGCGAATCCTGGTGGTATCGTCAGTACCGCCAGCGCCTTGCCTTCGGCGAGTACCTGGTCCCGTGCCTGTGATGAATCGATCATGGACTGCAACGTGAAATAGGACGAATTGAAGAATCCGCGCATGTATTCGCGGCTCAGGTCAGTCCGGTCGAGATCCCAGACCGCCAGCTTGATCTCCTTGACGTCGAGGCTTATCGCATAGCCAAACAGGATCAGCAGCGCCAGCGGCAGGATGACGAGTGTTCCAAGCGTACCGATATCCCTCGATATCTGGCGGAACTCCTTCTTGATGATTGCCCGGATGCGCATGAGGCTCTGCATTGGCACTACCTCGTCTCTATCAGGTGGAGGAACACATCCTCCAGCGAGGCGCGTATCGGCTCGATCCTGTGAACCTTGACTCCTGCCTCCGCCAGCCTCGATGTCAGCAGCTTCATGCCGGCGCCTTCTGTCAGATTGACGTGCAGAAACGCGCCGAACATCGATACGCCCGCAATCCAGCTTGTATCGGACAGCGCCTGCATCGCACGCGACGCATCGTCGCAGTCTACCTCGAACACGGGCCCGGGCATGTGTTCGCGCTTCAGGTCTGACGGGCTTCCCTGGGCCACGATCCTGCCCGCGTGCATGAGCACTATGGAATTGCAGAACTCGGCTTCATCCATGTAATGCGTGGTTACCAGAATGGTCGCGCCCGCGGCGGCCAGATCGTGTATTATTTCCCAGAAGCGGCGCCGCGCTACCGGGTCGACCCCACCGGTTGGCTCGTCGAGGAAGACCACGGACGGCTTGTGCAGTATGGCGCAGCCAAGAGCAAGGCGCTGCTTCCATCCGCCGGAGAGTTCACCGGTGATACGATGCTGCTCGCCCGAGAGCCCTGCCAGCGACAGCGCCCGCTCCTCCGCCTGGCGCAGGCCTTCACCGGACAGCCCGTACATGCCACCGAAGAACCGTATGTTCTCTATCACCGAAATATCTTCGTACAGCGAGAAGCGCTGGGACATGTAGCCGATCGTGCGCTTGACGTCCTCCGTCTGCGTGTTGACGTCGAAGCCGGCCACCCGTGCGACACCGCTCGTCGGGCTCAGGATGCCGCACAGGATGCGGATCAGCGTCGACTTTCCGGCGCCGTTGGCGCCCAGCAGCCCGAACACGGTACCCCGCTCGACCGAAAAGGACACACCGCCGACCGCGTGGAAGGAGCCAAAATGCTTCTCGACTCCCAGTACCTCTATGGCGGGTCCGGCGTTCATGCGGCACCCCTGACCAGCGCGATGAAGACATTCTCGAGGCTCGGGCTCTTTGGTCTGAGTCCGGTCAGGGTCATATTCGCCGCACCGAATGCGTTGCCGATACAAGTCGAGGCCGCCTGGCCATCCTCGACAACCAGGTCGATATGGTCGCCGAACAGCTGTATATCCGATATGCCGGGCAGCCCCGCGATCAAGGCGCCGGCCTTGCGCAGGTCGTCGCAGGTCAGCTCCAGAATGGCAAACCTCATCGATTGCTTGATCGATTGCGGTGTCCCGGTGACCAGGAATCTCCCATGGTGCAGGAGGCCGACGGCGGCGCACCGCTCTGCCTCGTCCAGATAGGGCGTTGCCATGATGATGGTCATGCCACCAGAAAGCAGGTCGGATAGTATCGACCAGAACTCCCGCCGCGAGACGGGATCGACTCCTGTCGTTGGTTCGTCCAGGAACAGGACCTCCGGCCGATGGATCAGCGTGCACGCGAGTGCCAGTTTCTGTTTCATGCCGCCCGAGAGTCGCGCTGCAAGTCGTGTACGGAATGGTGCCAGACGCGTGAACTCGAGCAGATCCTCGCGACGTTTCCGGTAATCGTCCACGCCATTGATCTCGGCAAAGAACTCGATGTTCTCGTCCACGGTAAGGTCGCCGTACAGGCTGAAGCGCTGGGACAGGTAGCCGATACGCCGATTGATGTCCTTTCCATCCTTGGAGACATCGAGGCCCAGAATGGAAAGATGACCCGAGTCTGGCGGCGTGATGCCACAGAGCATTCGGATGGTCGTCGATTTTCCCGCCCCGTCCGGGCCGACAAAGGCGAACATCGTGCCGCGCTCCACAAGGAGCGAGAGGCCGTCGACCGCCCGGATCTCGCCGAAGCTCTTGTGGACGGCTGCCATCTCGATGGCCGGCGCCTCGATCACGGCTTCACGATCCGCGCATCCGCAGGCATGCCGGGCTTGAGTATGCCGTCCGGGTTGGGAATATCTATCTTGACACCAAAGACCAGCTTGACCCGCTCATCCTTGGTCTGGACGTTCTTCGGTGTGAATTCGGCATCCTGGGAGATGTAGGAGACCTTGCCGGCAAAGATCCGGTTCGCCGCGCTGTCTATGCGGACCTCCGCGGCTTGTCCGACCGATACAGCGCCCAGACTGGTCTCCGGTATGTATATCATCAGGTGCACCTGTGACAGATCAGCTATGATGTAGAGTCCCGTGCCTGCCCCGGCCAGTTCACCGACTTCCACGAGGCGCCGCAGGGCGGTTCCGTCAATCGGGGAGCGTACCGTGCAGTCGTCTATCGCCTTCTTTAGCAGTTGCACCGAGAATCTGGCTTGCTCGAGCTTCGCTCGCGCGCTCGCGACTTCCTCTGGCCGGGCCAGATTCGACAGCTTCTTCAGACTCTGTTCAGCCTGTGCATACTGGGCTTGTGCCACCGCATACCTGGCGTCAGCATCGTCCTTCTGTTGTTTCGTCGCGCTTGCCACCGCGAACAGGTTTCTCATGCGCTCACGATCGGCATCGGCCAGCTTGAGGTTCTCCGAGGCCTGGGCAAGGGACTCGCTGGCCTGAGCGATGTCTTCTTCCCGCGCACCCTTGAGCAGCAGCCGCAGCTGGGCATCGGCATAGTCAACACCCGACCTTGCTTGCGCCAGTTGTATATCGAGTGCCTGATGATCGATGGAGGCGAGCACTTCGCCCTTGTGTACGAGTGCGCCTTCCTGCGCCGACAGGCCAAGGATCTCGCCCTGGGACTTCGATGACAGCCGCACCTCGGTTGCCTCTATCGTGCCCGAGGCCGTGATCGACGTATCGGTTCTGGAACACGAGCCCAGGGAGATGAAGAGCACGGCTGACAGCCCCAGCCAGATCCGAAACCTGCTGCAGTGACACATCGTCAAAATAGCGCCTCCAGAGCGTCCTGATATGGAATGATTCGAGACTGGGCAACGCGACTCCTGTTCTCGACGCCAAGGATTCCAAAGAACAGGATGTCGAACATATTCCTGAATACGGTCTGCGGGTCAGAAGGCAGTCTGGAAATGGCGGAGGGATTGGCAATAGCCTCGATGGCGGCGAAGAGTATGCCGGTGAGCAGCCGTGGCTCGATTTCCGAGCGCACCAGTCCATCCGTGCGTGCCTGCAGCAAGAGCGCCTCGACAATCGGATAGATTCTGTCCTGCCGTATGCGCTGCACCCTGTCCCAGTAGTGCCGGTCGTTCTGCAGCATGTCGCGCATCAGGACCGGCGACAGGTGCCGGATGAAATCGGCCATCATGGAGAGAGCCGTGGCCAGCCTGACCAGGCACGGTTGGGCGTCATCGTTCGTGATGGCGGACAGAAGCGAGGCGATGCGGTCAAGCTGGAATTCGAACGTCGCATTCAGCAAGGAATCCTTGTTGGGGAACTGCTTGTACAGGGTCCGCTTGCTGACACGGGCGAATTCCGCGGCGCGCTGCATCGTCAGCGATGCGAAGCCATACCTGAAGACAAGCCGTGCGACGCTCTCGAGGATATCGTCTCTAGTTGACATGGCGACCGACACGAAGTATACACATTAGGTATAATACGTATACCAGTCGTCCGGTCAAGGTCAAGAGCTCCTGACCGCCACTACGATCATGCCTGGAGGAGTGCCCGCATGACCCCCATGAAGTCTCTGGGCTTCGTGCTGCTTCTGCCGCTCATGCTTCTCGACTCCTGCGCCAGTGGTGGCGGAATCTGGAAGTCCGTCGCCTTTTCGGCTCCGAGCAGCCGCTGGGGTGTGGACATTCGAATGGGCTATGTCGCGGAAGGGCTGTATCCGGAATTCTTCTCCATCGATTTTTCGCCTCTCCTGCGCAATGTCTCTGATGGGGCAATTCCTCTGGATGTCATCAACCTGTATACCACTGCCACGATCGACGAAGAGCAAGGATACAGTGGCTTTCTTGATCACCGGAGCCCATACAAGGACAGCTGGTTCACGGTCATGCTCGTCAGGGATACCCAGGCGGCTCGCCAGTGGCTCTTGTCGGAGCCCGACAACCCCGCAGGCTTCAGGCCCGAGGCACTGGCCGCCCTGGTGATGTCCGATCAGGCCATCATCTATTCCCTGAGCCGGAGAGGCATTCCGGGGGAGCCACGCTGGACGGCATATGACGCGCTGTCGGTGCTGCGGCAGGAAAGCGTGCGTATTGACACCCGCGTCGATCGTGAGGGCCGGGTCTGGACCCGCATGGACGCCATCATTGGCACGAGGTCTTCGCTCGCAGATCCGCGGCAATCCAGAATGAGCAGGCTGTTTTCGTTTCGGTTCTATACCGGCCAGGCGGATGAGGAATTGCTGACCGGCATAGATCCATGGCACCCGGTTGATCTGTGCGGCCGATTGTATGCGACGCATCTCTCGGGTTCAGAGTCCGGTGTATTCGTTCTTGCCTTCTTCAATGGAGCACGCTTCATGACCAGAGATGGCATCAGTCATGACACCTGGACCGAAGGATTGATTGCCGACTACGAGCGAATGTTCGAGCATCTCGAGATCGAGGTGTTCTGACACACGGACATCGCGGCCCTGGCGCAATACCCTTCGACTATGCTGTCTCCGCCTCCTCGATTCCCATGAATTGGCTCCGGTACAGATCGGCATAGAAGCCATTGGCCGCAAGCAGCTCGTCATGCGATCCGTGCTCGATGATGCTGCCTTCGTTCATCACCAGGATCGTGTGCGCATCTCGAATCGTCGACAGCCGGTGGGCGATGACGAAACTGGTTCGGCCGACCATCAGCTTTTCCATCGCCTGGCGGACAACGACCTCGGTTCTGGTGTCGACCGAGCTGGTCGCCTCGTCCAGAATCAGGATGCGCGGGTCAGCGAGGAAGGCGCGGGCTATGGTCAGCAGCTGCCGCTGTCCCTGCGACAGGTTCGAGGCCTCCTCGTTCAGAACCGTATCGTAGCCGTCGGGCAGAACGCGTATGAAATGATCCGCCTGCGCGGCGGTCGCGGCGGCCACGATCTCATCATCCGTGGCGCCTTCGCGCCCGTACGCGATATTCTCCCGTATGGTACCGCCAAACAGCCAGGTGTCCTGCAACACCATGCCGAACGAGCGACGCAGCATGCCGCGCGGTATGTCGCGGATGTTGACACCATTGGCATGTATCTGCCCCTCGTCTACCTCATAGAAGCGCATCAGCAGGTTGACCAGGGTGGTCTTGCCCGCCCCTGTCGGGCCTACGATCGCCACGGTCTGCCCGCGCGGCGCCGTCAACGACAATCCCTGCATGAGCCGGCGGTCTCTGGTATAGCCGAATGACACCGACTCGAATGATACATCGCCAGCCGCGCCTTTGAACCGGTCAACAGCGGCGGAAGCAGCCGGAGCGTCCGGCTGTTCCTCGGCCTCATCGAGTATCTCAAAGACACGTTCCGCGGCTGCCACCGTCGATTGCAGTATGTTTGCTATGTTGGCTGTCTGGATGATGGGCTGGGTGAATTGCCTGGCGTACTGGACGAAGGCCTGAATGTCACCCAGCGTTATCATGCGTATGGTTGCCATGTAGCCGCCAATCGCGGCTATCAGAACATAGCCGATGTTGTTGATGAAGCTCATCGTCGGCATGATCACGCCGCTGACGAACTGGGCCTTCCAGGCAACATCGTACAACGCGTCATTGACAGCATTGAAGCGCTTGACCGATTCGCGTTCATAGCCAAAGGCCTTCACGACCGGATGCCCGGAGTACATCTCCTCGACATGGCCGCTCAGTTCGCCAAGCAGTCGCTGCTGGCTCTTGTAGTAGTTCTGCGAGCGCTTGGTAATGAAGGTCGTAGCAACCATATAGAGTGGCAGGGTGGCTATCGCGACAATCGACAGTTGCCAGCTTATGGTCAGCATCATCACGACGCTGCCGACAAGAGTAACCAGCGAAGTGATGATCTGTACGAGGCTCTGCTGCAAGGTGTTGGCTATGGTATCGACATCGTTGGTAACCCGAGACAGGATATCGCCGTGGGCGCGCCTGTCGAAGAATGACAGCGGCAACCGTGCCAGCTTGTCATTGATGGATGTGCGGAACGCGTACACGGTCTTCTGTGATACGGACGCCATCACCAGCTGCGTGGCGTAATTGAAGCCAGCCGAAATCACATACAGGCCAAGAAGCCACAGCAGAATGTTGGCGACTCCAGCGTAATCGATCGAGGCGCCAGGCACATGCTTTGCGACGCTGACGACGCCATTGAACAGGATCGTTATCGCGTTGCCCAGTATCTTGGGGCCGACGACCGAGAACAGCGTGCTCAGCACCGCCATGCCGAGTACAGCCATGATTGATGTCCGATACGGACGCAGGAAGCCAACCAGGCGGCGCAGGCTGCCCTTGAAGTCCTTTGCCTTCTCTGTCGGCCTGCCCATGGTGCCCGGGCCACGGCCCAGCATCTGCGTTGGCTTCATGGCCGGTCTGGTGTCTGAATCGTGCTGGCTCATACCGCTTCCTCCGCGCTCATCTGCGAGGCGACGATTTCCCGATACACGTCACTGCCATTCAGCAGTTCCGTGTGCGTGCCCATGCCGACCACGCGGCCCTCATCAAGAACAATGATCTGGTCGGCATCGCGGATGGTGCCCACGCGCTGGGCGACTATGATGACGGTCGCGTCGGCGGTCTGCTTCCTGAGTGCGGCCCGCAGCCTGGCATCGGTCTTGAAGTCGAGTGCGGAGAAGCTGTCGTCGAACAGATAGACGAGGGGGTGCTTTGACAATGCCCTGGCAATCGCCAACCGTTGCTTCTGACCGCCGGAGACATTGGCGCCGCCTTGTTCTATGCGAGCGTCCATGCCCCCATCCTTCTGGGCGATGAAGGCGGAAGCCTGCGCCACATCGGCCGATCGGGCGAGTACTTCGTCGGTCGCGTTCTCGTGGCCAAAGCGGAGGTTGTCGGCGATGCTGCCGGCAAACAGGATCGGCCGCTGGGTCGCCAGCCCGAGCATCGCCCGCAGGTCATCCTGCGGCATCTGCCGGATGTCCACGCCATCCATCAGGATGGCGCCGGAGTCGACATCATAGAATCGCGCGAGCAGATTGATTATCGTGCTCTTGCCCGAGCCGGTTCCTCCGATGATGGCGGTCGTCGACCCCGGCTTGGCGACGAAGGATATGTCCCTGATGGCAGGCTCGGCCGCGCTGCCATAGCCAAAGCTGACGTTGCGGAACTCCACGATGCCGGCGCGATGCTCCGGCAGCAGCGGCATAGTCGGATCGACAATCTCAGGTTCCCTGTCCAGAACCTGGTTGATGCGCCCTGCGGAGACTGCAGCCCGCGGCACCATCACGAATATGGTCGTTACCATGATCACCGAGAACATGATCTGCGATGTGTATTGTATGAAGGCCATGAGCGATCCGATCTTGATGTCGCCTGACCCCATGCCGAGTCCGCCGAACCACACGATAACGACGGTGGAGACATTCATGACCAGCATCACGAATGGGGAGAGCATGGCCATCAGTTTGTTGACCCTGAGGGTTGTCGCGGTCAGGTCGGCGTTCGCCGCGGCGAAGCGGGCCCGCTCGTGCCCGACCCGGTCAAAGGCCCGCACGACCCGAATGCCCGAGAGGTTCTCGCGCATGACACGGTTGAGCGCATCGAGTCTTGTCTGTATCAGCGCGAATATCGGCATACCCCTGAGCGCCAGCGCGATTATGGTCAGGCTCATGACCGGTATGATGACCAGCAGAATCCAGGACAGCTTTGGCTCTGTCGTCAGCGCCATGACGAGCCCACCGACCGCCATCAACGGAGCGCGTATCATCATCCGCTGCATCATGAAGACGATCTGCTGCACCTGGGTAATGTCGTTGGTCGTCCTGGTTATCAGCGATGAGGTGCCAAAGGAATCCATCTCGCGCAGCGAGAATGAGGAGACACGCGCGAAGACGATCGAGCGCAGGTCGCGGCCAAATCCCATCGAGCTGCGGGAGGCAAGGAATACGGCGGCTATGCTGGCGAGTATGCCTGTCAATGAAACCAGCAGCATGAACCCTCCGGTGCTCCATATTACCGCGAGGTCGCCCTTGGCAATGCCGTTGTCCACGATCGACGACATCAGCGCCGGCAGGCTCAGGTCGGTCATCGAGTTGGCAAAGGTCAGCAACAGCGCGACGACGATCGAGGGCGCGTATGGCTTGAGAAAACGGAATAGCTTCAGCATGGGGTGTTCGACTCCTTCCCGGCATCCTCGTGGCAGCGCCCCCTGCAGGGATACCCGTGGCGCCCCGCCATGAAGCCCGAGGCCTTGGTCAGCAATTCGGCAAGCCGGCGGCTGTCATCGACGCCCATGAACTCAACGACGGCCTCGACCTCGTTCAGGGCGCGCTCACGGAACTGGGCCGCTTGCGTGCGGCCTTGCGGAGAAAGCCTGACGCGTATGGCCCTGCGGTCATGCTCGTCGGCATAGCGTTCCACGAGTCCACGTTCGACCAGTGTGTCCAGCAGCTGACTGGCGGTCGGCGGGCGCACGCCGAGCCGCGCCGCGAGG
>MTLC01000178.1_pt7 | contig 107022 bp, 96 predicted proteins | sample 1982451 | NCBI WGS metagenome assembly MTLC01 (sample SAMN05710165, study PRJNA340218) | biofilm metagenome | isolation source: sample SPH anode biofilm adapted to +100 mV | place: USA | collected 2012-02-03
ACCCGCCGCATCGGCGGGATATGTCTTTGCATCGAGGCTGCTCGCCAGTATGATCCGGTCATCCCAGCTCTGTACCGTGTATCCCACTGCCATGATGCCGAGATACATGAAGAACGCGAGCACGACATTCATCACGGGACCGCCAAGCGCTATGATGATGCGCTTGGCAGGCGGAGCGCCGAAAAACGATCCCGGTTCCTTTGGAAAATCGTCCAGCCCCGATTCTATGGCCTTGCGGTACGAGTCCTCGCCCTTCATGCGGCAATAGCCGCCAATGGGCAGCGCCGAGATGCTGTACGCTGTTCGCCCCCAGCGGCGGGTAATCAGTCTGGGCCCCCAGCCCAGCGAGAATTCCTCGACCTCGACCCCGACCATTCTGGCCGCAAGGAAATGGCCAAGCTCATGGAAGAACACCACGATGCCGAGGCCAACGAGTCCGAGGATTATCGTAACAAACGTCATGCAATCTCCTTTAGGGCGAGCGCAGCCTGCTCACGTGCCCTCCGGTCGGCATCCCGTACCGCCTCGAGCGAATCGACCACCTGTGGATGTTCATGGTCGAGCGTTGCGGCGACGACGCGGTACAGGTCGGTGAAACGTATCGAGCCGTTCATGAAGGCGGCGACGGCGACCTCGTTGGCAGCGTTATATGCAACCGTATTTCCTTCACCCGCTGCCAACGCCTCGTAGGCGAGCCCCAGGAGCGGGTAGCGTGCCGGCTCAGGCTTCCAGAAGGTCATCGGCGACTCGGTCGGATCAAGATCGGCTATGTGCTCATCGATCATTTCGGGCCATGACAACGCGTTGATGATGGGCAGACGCATGTCCGGTTTCGATATCTGCGCATAGAGCGAGCCATCTGTGGTCCGTATGAATGAATGTACTCTGCTTTCAGGATGAATGGCAACGTTGATCGATGCGGGGCTCAGGCCGAACAGCCGGGCAGCTTCGATCACCTCGAGGCCCTTGTTGGCCATCGAAGCTGAGTCTATCGTTATCTTCGCGCCCATGTTCCAGGTTGGATGGGCAAGCGCATCGCCCGGCTTCACGAATGGCAGGCGTTCCAGCGGAGTCTGCCGGAAGGCGCCACCGGACGCGGTCAGTATGACGCCGCGCACCGATCCCGCGCCGAAGCGTTCGATCATGTTGAATATGGCGGCGTGCTCCGAGTCGACCGGCAGGATACGCCTGTCGTGCAGCGCGGCTTCCGCCAGAACAAGGCGGCCGGCCATCACGATGGTTTCCTTGTTGGCCAGGGCCAGATCCTTGCCGGAACGCAACGCCGCGAACGACGGCTCGAGGCCATCCGCTCCGGCTGCCGCGTTGACAACGATGTCGGCACCGGTCTCTGCAATCAGGCGTACGAGGCCGTCAGCACCGTGATAGCTGATCCCGTCTGCGCGCGGCACGGCACCGCTGAGACAGAGCGTCGCGGCAGGGTAGGCCATTGCGGCCCGGCACAATCCGTCTTCATCGCGGTGCGCAGAAAGCCCGACAATCGTGAAACGATCGGGGTGGCGGGCAACAACATCGAGCGTCTGCCGGCCGATTGAACCGGTCGAACCTATCAGTATGATGCGCTTGGTTTGCGGTCCGGGCATGGAGGCTCCGATCAGGGCAGCAGTCCCATCGCCGCGATGAAGGCGGCGAACAAGGGGGCGGAGAGGAGCAGACTGTCGAACGAATCAAGCATGCCGCCGCGTCCGGGGACGATCGTGCCGGAATCCTTGACGCCCGCGGCCCGCTTGAGCGCGGATTCAAGCAGGTCACCGGTCACGACGGCCGCGCCGATCGTGAGGCCGAGGCCCACCAGCAATGGCCAGTTGGCCACGACCAGGGTCGGAAAGCATACGGGACCAAGCAGGGCGGCAAGCAGGCTGCCACCAATACCGGCCATCGTACCTTCGAGACTCTTGTTCGGAGATACGGCGAAGATGCCGCGGTGTCTGCCCAGCGTCACGCCGGCAAGCCATGCCATGCTGTCATTGCCAAACACCATGAAGGCGAACCATACCAGCAGCATGCCTGCTCCCTTTGGAGCGCCAAGAATGGCTATCATCGCCGTACTGAGGGCTCCGGGGTACAGCAGGTACAGCGCGTTGGCGCCGGCTCTGGCTATTGCTGTCTTGATCATCCGATCGCTTCGAGGAAAGGCGATGGGAAGCGCTCCCATCGAAAACGCCGCAATGATAGCCACGGAAAGGGGAGCGAGCCAGCCGGCGACGATGCCGTCCCCTTCATGCGCCAGACGCGCCAGATAGACGGTGACTGGAGGAGTCAATGCCATGACGAGTGCCACCGCCGAACGATGCATGCCTGCATCGGGTTCCACGATGGCCCGCAACTCGAGGGCAGAGCCGCCACAGAAGGCGAGTATGATGACGACGATGGGAAGATGGTTGTACGATGGCACCAGCAGAATCAGGGCGAACAAGACCGGAACGATGATGCCTACAAAGAGCACCCTGGTCATGAAGTTGTTCATCGCGCGTTGCCATACCTTCGCTCGCGGTGCGTGTATTCCTGCACGGCACGCTCCAGATGCTCGTCGGTCCAGTCGGGCCAGAGCACGTCGGAAAAATACAGCTCGGAATAGGCTGCTTGCCATATCAGGAAATTGGACAACCTGAGTTCTCCGCCGGCCCTGATGATGAGATCGGGGTCAGGCATGTCCGGCACATCGAGGTAGCCTCTGAACTGCTCTTCGGTCATCGCCGTGTGGTCGGCGGGCAGGCGCCGTATCGCTCGCACGATCTCATCGCGGCCACCGTAATTGATGGCCAGATTGACCGTGATTCCGGTAAGGGCGGCGGTATCCGCCATGACCTGTCTGATGGCAGCCTGCACCTCGGGTGGCAGGCCATCGATATCGCCCGAGTGAACGACACGCACACCCTGCTCGCGATAGAAATCGAATTCGGCGCACAGATAGGTGCTTACGAGGCCCATCAGGAAACGGACCTCTTCCTGTGCTCGCTTCCAGTTCTCGGTGCTGAACGTATACAGCGTCAGATACCGTATGCCAAGGTTCCTGGCAGCCAGCACTATCCTCTTGGCCGCCTTCAGCCCTTCACGGTGCCCTTCGGTGCGAGGCATGCCTCGAGCCTTGGCCCAGCGACCATTGCCATCCATGAATATGGCGACATGCGCCGGAATCGATCGCGTTGTGGTGGGCATACCTAGACTTCCAGAATTTCCTTCTCTTTTTCTTCAAGCGTCTTGTTGATCTGCGCTATGTAGGAATCGGTCAGCTTCTGAAACTCTTCTTCGGCCTTCTTGACCGAGTCTTCTGGAATATCAGTCTTCTTCTTCAGGTCTTCAAGTCCATCACGCCTGATATTTCTGATCGCGACGCGGGATGACTCGGCCATGCTCTTGGCGCTCTTGACGAGCTCCTTGCGTCGTTGCTCGGTCAGAGGCGGAATCGCTATCCGGATTACCTTGCCGTCGTTCGAAGGATTCAGCCCGAGTTCCGACTTCTGGATGGCCTTCTCGATCTCGCTGATCAGTCCACGATCCCATGGCTGAATGACGATGAGCCTGGCCTCGGGTACCGAAACGGTCGCCACCTGGGCTATCGGCGACTTCTGCCCATAATAGTCAACCCTCAGTTTGTCTAGAATCGTCGGTGAGGCGCGTCCGGTCCTGATCGCCGCGAAATCGTCCCTGAGCGAGGCTACGGTCTTCTTCATGCGTTCTTCGCATGCGTTCTTGATATCGTCCATTGCACTCCCTTTCGAGCATCCTCTCAAGCAGGATCCAAAGACCAGTGAGGCCGGCTCCGCGAACGGAACCGGCCATTCTCAGGCTTGTATCAGTTGTCGCCGACCTTGAAGTAGACATAATCGACGATGCTCAGCTTGGCCCCGGCTGCTTTTCCAACCGTTTCCATCATCGCCTTGACCGTCTGCTTCTCGTCCTTCACGAAGCCCTGGTCGACCAGGCAAATTTCGCTCATCAGTTTCTTCAGCTTGCCTGCCAGGATGCCGTCGACAACCTTGGCTGGCTTTCCACTCATCTTCTCGTCGCCTTCTACCTGCTTCTTGAAGATGTCCTGCTGCTCCTTGACCCAATCGGCGCTGATCCTGCTCTGGTCGACAAACATCGGGGCAAAAGCCGCGACGTGCAGGGCCAGATCGTGGATGAACGCGGCGACTTCGGCGTTCTTGAAGGCCTCGGGCTTGTCTGCCTGGAGCTTCACAACCACACCGAGCTTGCCCTCGCCATGGGTGTAGGCATGCAGATACTCATCGGCGCCGGCCTTGACCAACGAGACTCGCTTCAGCGTGATGTTCTCCTTGATGACGCTGGCAAGGTCCTGAACGATCGCCTCGAGCTCGGCGTTGGGCGCGGCATAGCCCTTCTCCAGGCTCAGCTTGGCCATCGTGTTGCCACCCTTGATGAAATCATCATTGCGGCAGACAAAGTCGGTCTCGCAGGCTACATCGACCATGGCAATGGCGGACTTGCCTTCGGCTATGAAGACGCGGCCTTCATTGGTCGCACGGCCTGAACGCTTGGCGACACCGGCGAGGCCCCACTCCTTGAGCTTTCGCTCCGCAAGGGCGAAATCGCCTTCGGCCTCGACAAGTGCCTTCTTGCAGTCCATCATGCCGGCGCCAGTCTTCTCGCGCAGATTCTTTATGTCGCTTGCCTTGACTTCCATTACAGGCTCCTTATTTGGCGTAATACTTGTCTTCTTCGACGATCGGCTCCTCGACGGCGCCCGCTACCGAAGGTGCCGCGGCCACCGGCTCGGTGGCGGCCACATAGTTCGCCGGATCGACTTCGACTTCTTCTTCCTCGGCCTCGGGCTTGGTCTCCGCGACGGCTGGCGCAGCCTCGTCTTCGTCCTGAAGGGTCTCGATGATCTTGAGGCCCGTCTCGCTCTCGGCTTCGACCACCGCGTTGGCGATGATCTGGGTGAACAGCGAAATGGAGCGGATGGCGTCGTCATTGCCCGGGATGGGGTAGTCGATGCCTTCCGGGTTGCAGTTGGTGTCGACGACGGCGACGATGGGGATGCCCAGACGTCGGGCCTCGGCCACCGCAATCGCTTCCTTGCGGGTATCGATGACGAACAGGATACCGGGCAGCTTGGTCATGCCCTTGATGCCGCAAAGGTTCTTGTCGAGCTTGGCCTTCTCCTTCTGGAGCTGGGCCTGTTCCTTCTTGGTGAAGCTTGAGAAGTCTTCCTTTTCGAGCTTGATCAGGCGCTCTATCGACTTGCGTACGGTTGCGAAGTTGGTGAGCATGCCGCCCAGCCAGCGGTTGTTCACATAGAACTGCTCGCAGCGCTCGGCTTCCTTCTGGATCGCCTGCTGCGCCTGCTTCTTCGTCCCGACGAACAGTACCGGCTTGCCGGCGGCGACCGTCTTGCGAACGACCTCGTATGCTTCCTTGATCGACTGGATGGTCTTCTGCAGATCGATGATGTGAATGCCATTGCGTTCCGCAAAGATGAATTTCTTCATGCGCGGATCCCAGCGCTTGACCTGGTGTCCAAAGTGTACGCCGGACTCAAGCAGGCTCTTCATGGTGACTACAGCCACGTGTTCCTCCATTGGCTCCCGATACAACCGGAAGCCCCCTTCACTGGTTCTCGCCGAACAGGCACATGCAGGCATGCGCCACGGCGGAAGATTCGGTCACCGAGCCATGCGGCCTGGCGGTACCGTGTCAGCCTTCGATTCAAACTGGATCGGATAGCCTGACGACGACAGAATGGCATAAAATTCATGCAGTGGCAACCCCACGACCCCGGAGAACGAGCCGTCAAGCCGTTCGATGAAGAACGCGCCGCGCTCCTGTGCGCGATAGGCACCGGCAACGCCAATCCATTCTCCCGTATCAAGATACGCCTCGATTTCCTCATCGCGCAGAGGCGCGAACGTTACCCGGGTTTCAGACAGGGCGGAGGCCTTGGTGCCCGTCGCGCGATTGATGACGCATAGGCCCGTGGACACGACATGCGTCCTGCCAGCCAGCATCCTGAGCATCGATCGCGCCTCTGCGCGACCGGATGCCTTGCCGAGCGCGACATCGTCGACCGACACCAGCGTGTCGGCTCCAAGGGCCCAGTATGGCGGAACTGGCGCATCCCGCGAGCCTTCCACGACCTTCAGCTCCGCCAGCGCGACAACGCGCCTGGCTATGGGCAGGTCGTCAAAGACGCTCTCGTCAACCTCGGCGGGTGAGCAGGTCACATTGAAGCCATGATCGCGCAGCAGCGAAAGGCGCCGGGGAGATGCGCTGGCCAGAAGCAGTTGCGGTTCGCCGTTCGTATCGGTCATGGACCGATGCTATACCGGGCCACGTGCCGCTGTAAAGCTTGACAATGGCATCACTTCCATCGTACTACTTGCAGGTCGAGCGATTAGCTCATATGGATAGAGCGGCAGCCTCCGGAGCTGCAGGTGGCCGGTTCGAGCCCGGCATCGCTCAGCGGACGCGCAAGCACTCGTGGTGCCTGCGCGTTTTTTTTGCCATGGACTATCAGCCGATTGTCTTCTGACTGACTACGGATTATAGTGCCCGCAGCATGGGGGAGTAATCGATGGCCTCTCTGACGCTGCACCAGCTTACCGAAAGCACCTATATCATCCCGTCTCCGGCTACCATGGGCGTATGGGTTTCAGACAACAAGGCGACACTGATCGATGCCGGCAATGACGAGGAGGCGGGCAGGCAGATCCTGAGGCTGCTCACCGCGCGGGGCTGGAGCCTTGAACTGATCGTCTGTACCCACTCCAATGCCGACCATATCGGGGGCAATGCCTTCCTGCAGAAGCGGACCGGTTGCAGAATAGCCGCCACCCCGATCGAGGCGGCCTTCATCGAGCAGCCGTTGCTCGAGCCGACGCTCCTGTACGGAGGGTTTCCATCGAAGGCACTCCGCAACAAGTTCCTGATGGCCAAACCGTCGCAGGTGACCGACCACATTGCGGCCGATGGCGTCATTCCAGGCAGTCCGCTTCGAGCGATGGCGTTACCTGGCCACTTCGTCGGCATGATTGGCATCGTGACGCCGGACGATGTCTGGTTCCTCGCAGACAGCCTCTTCTCGGAGCACATCATCGACAAGTATCCGATCTTCTTTCTGTATGATGTTGCCGGCCACCTGCAGACGCTGAAGAGCCTCCGCGGGCTTCAGGGGCGCTGGTTCGTACCCAGCCACGCCGCGCACACACAGGATATTATAGCGCTGATCGACGCCAACGAGCACCGGATAGCCAGCACGCTGGCCGTCATACAGGGAGCGTGTGGCGATGGCGGGGCATCATTCGATGGCATTCTGCAGCATGTCTGTTCGGAACTCGGAATCGCTCTGGACATGAATCAATACGTACTGGTTGGCAGCGCCATCAGGTCAATGCTCGCCTACCTTGTGGATCATGGCGACATCGAGCCGCACGTCGCGGACGGTACGCTGCGGTGGACCCGCACCGGCGCCGCCAATCACGCCATCGATTGACGCATGCAGCAGAGCGAGCATACCATGTCGCCACCATGAAACCACTGCGTTACACAGGTTCAATCGTGTTCATCACCGGCGGATCGAGCGGCATAGGGCTTGCCACCGCGGTCGCCTTTGCCCGACAGGGCGCGGCCGTCCATCTGGTGGCCAGGACACCAGCCAGGCTCGCAGCCGCCGTCGATACCATTCATCAGCGCCTATCCGATTATGGCATGGATGCGTCAGCCTGGCCATCGATCACCACATCGAGCATCGATGTGACATCGGCAGCGGACGTCGATTCGATACTCGCCGCTGACTTCAAGCGTGTTGGCGTTCCCGACATCCTGGTCAATTGCGCCGGCACGGCCAGGCCTGGGTACTTTGAGGAATTGACGCCAGCCATCATGGAGACCACGATTCAGACCAACCTGCTTGGCACGATGTATGTCTGTCTGGCCGTCTACCGCGCGATGATCGCCGGTGGCAAGCACGGGCACATCGTCAATGTATCGTCATTGGCTGGGCTGATCGGCGTCTTTGGCTATACGGCATATGGTGCCTCCAAATTCGGCATCATAGGATTTTCCGCCACGCTCAGGGCCGAAAGCCGGCTCCATGGCATCAGGGTGTCGGTCCTGTGCCCGCCTGATACTGACACGCCGCAGTTGCACGAGGAGAACAAGTACAAGCCGGCCGAGACGCGGGCCATAGCCGGAAATGCCAGGCTGCTTTCTCCGGAGACCGTAGCGGATGCACTGCTTGCCGGGTTGCCTGCGAAGCGGTTCATCATCTTTGCCGACCGCACCAGTGCAATGATTCATGCCATCAACCGTTTCATGCCCTGGCTTGTCGATTTCTTCATGCATCAGGATGTCATGAAGGTTCAAAAACATGTTTCCAGCTCGAAAGGAACGCCACGATGAGTACAGCAATGCCGGCGAAGAACAGCGCGCGCAGCGATATTTTCGACAAGTGCAATGAGTTTGTAGAGGCCGAGGAAGCGCGGACAGGCGGATGGTATCCATATTTCAGGCCAATACAGGCCAATCGCGGCTCAAAAGTCGTCATAGAAGGCCGCGAGATGATCATGGCGGGTTCGAACAACTACCTGGGCCTGGCCTTTGACGAGCGGGTCCGTGCGGCCGCCATCAAGGCAGTGGAGAAGTACGGCACAAGCTGTTCCGGCTCGCGGTTCATGAACGGCACGCTGGCACTGCATGAGGAGCTCGAGGAGAAGCTCGCCAGGTTTGTCGGCATGGAGGCGGCGCTGACGTTTACGACTGGCTACCAGTCAAACCTCGGGGCCATTTCTGCACTGCTGGGTCGTGAGGATCATGTCGTTACCGACAAGCTCGATCATGCCTCGATCATGGATGGCATCTTCCTGGCACGAGGCATGCAAAAGGAAATTTCACTGCATCGTTTCAAGCACAACGACATGGCGGATCTGCGCAAGGTGCTCGAGAAGATACCTCCCGTCGGCGGCATACTGATCATCCTGGATGGCGTATTCAGCATGGAAGGTGACATAGCACTGTTGCCCGAGATACGCTCGATTGCCGACGAGTTCAAGGCCCGGATCTACCTCGACGAGGCTCATGCGCTCGGCGTCCTGGGGGCGACGGGGCGCGGCACGGTCGAGCACTTCAATGGCGCGGTCAAGCCGGACGTCATGATGTGCACCTTCTCGAAGGCGCTCGCTTCGATCGGAGGATTCGTCGCGGGCAGCGCTCGTGTTATCGATTATATAAAGCATTTTGCCAGACCGCTCATTTTCAGCGCCAGCATGCCTCCAGCCACCATCGGTGCCGCGCTGGAGGCGCTGCACATCATCGAGCAGGAGCCGCAGCGGGTGCACCGCCTCCAGGCTATTGCCAGGAAGATGCTGGACGGCTTCAGCGGCATGGGATTCGAGATCGGGACAGCGGAGACGCCGATCGTCCCGCTGCACATTGGCGACAACCAGAAGACATTCCTGTTCTGGAAGGCATTGTTTGAACGTGGTGTGTACGTGAATCCGGTTATTGCTCCGGCGGTTCCTCCCAATGGAGCACTCATTCGCACCTCATACATGGCCGTGCATACCGATGAGGAACTCGATGCGATACTGAGCATTTCGGAAGAAGAGGGCAAGCGCCTCGGCATCATCTGATCGGCTGACACCGTCGGTAAATTCAAAGGCCCGGCCTTCCGCACAGGAAGACCGGGCCTCTTGCAACCGTGCCTGTATGGTCCTATTTGCCGCTTCCCGAGCCGGATCCCGAGGCCGAGTACTTGCGGAGCTTCGTCAGAAGGTCTCTGGCCTTCTGCTTGACGGGCGTTATGTAATTGCCGTCGGCAATCCGCATGATCGCCTTGATGGCCGCTGGATCCTTGATGCCGCTATTCTTGTCAGCCAACGCCTCGAGGGCCACGATGCTTTCGAAGGCCAGGCTGTTGTCCGGCATCAGGATGTCGTAGCGGTTGATGATGAAGGCTATGGTCTGAGTCACATCGTCACCGTCCATCAGGCCAATCTTGCCAATGGAACGGATGGCGGCAGCTATGACCATGGGCTCGTTGTCGGCGAGCGCCACCTTCAGCAGGATGTCCTTTGACTCCGGGGTCTTGAATTCTCCGAGCAGCAGGCATGCCTCACGGCGAATATCAGGGAAGTTGTTGAGAGCGCGGCCCACACCGGCAGAACGAACGACCGTAAAGGTGCTCTCGGTGGCAAGGTATTCAAGCGACTTCCTGACTTCGGGGCTGGTTCGCCCCTCGTCCACAGACTGCCGTATATATTGCAGGGCAACGAGTTTCATGTCCTTGCTGTCCGCATAGGCTTGTTCGTGAATGATCATCGTCTCGAGAGGATCCTGCAGATATGATTCCTCTACGGTTCGTTCACCGCCAGTCGAAGTAGTCGTAGTCTGGCTCCATACCGGTGATGATACGAGCGCGACGATCACGACGAACGCTCCTAGATGACGATTCATGATTACCTCCAAATAGCGATCTTCCATGTATCGCCGATTTTCTCAAGGTTGTAAAGTACCAAGCGCTCACCCTTGGCCGTGATGGTTATGGCCCGAATGCGCGTCGCTTGCATGAACTCAATGTCGTCGACCCGATCATGTTGCCTGGATGGATAGACGACATAGAGAAAGTAGTCCCTCAACGTATGCAACACGATACCCTGACGCTTGAGCACCGGTGAATCGGAAATCTGCGCAAGCGTCTCCGCCGATGAATAGTGGTCTCTATACGCATCGGTCAGCACCAGTACCCACGCGTCGTAATCCTTGGCCTGTATGATCGAGTTGAGGCTGCTGATCAGCGCCCGTATGTCGACGAAGGTGGTCTGTTTGAGCTCGATGCTCACCGATGCCGGGTCAAACGCATCGGGATTGGCCGGTGTCTCCGCCGGCGCGGCCTGCTCAACGGGCAAGTCGATGGCCTCTGGCGCCTCTGGTTGCGTCGACACGCAGGATACAAACCCGGCAAAGCAGACAGAGAGCGCAAGCGTGACCAGACACCGGAACGTACGAACTCGTTGCATGGTCCTATAGTAAACCCTTGTCTGGCTCTTGTCAAAATGACTTCTCATCGCGTTTTTTATTGATGGCAACGATCTTTTGAAGTATGATAACCCCATTATATGAACCAGGTGACCCTTGAAACTGCGAATATCGCAAAACTGCACCACATGGAATATGAGACAATGCCCGAAGTGGTTGTCTCTGCCCCTGGAATCGTGCGTCTGCTCGGAGAACACACCAGCGACGCCGACGGTCTGGTTCTGTCGTTTCCCTTCAATCGGCGCGTTACCATAGCCTTTTCGACCCGGCACGACTCATCCATTCGATTCTTCGCCGCCGACCTGAACGAGCGGAAGCGCACGAACCTTTCCAATCTCAAATTCAAGCGCGAGGACCGTTGGGCCAACTACATCAAGGCGGAAATAGCCTCGATCGCGGAACGTGCCAATGTCAGAGGGTTCAATATCACCGTCTCCGGTGATATTCCCCAGGGATTGGGCCTCGGCTCGGCGACAGCTCTCCAATGCGCGGCAGCCTGGGCCGTCTGTCTGGTTTCCGGCCACGAACCGGTCGCAGAGAGCCTTGCCCGATCGATGGTGGAGACAGGCAAGAGCTATTTCGAGCGCGGCTCCAAGTCGGCCGACTACCTGCCGACGCTCGCCGCGCGAGCCGATTCCCTTTCGTATATCGATGCACTCAAGGGAATCGCGGATACACTGCCATCGCTTCTGGGCGATGTCCAGCTGATCCTGACCGATTCAAGAGTGCCCCGCCCGCCGCTGGACAGCGAGTTGCGTCAGCGTTCCAACGATTGCGCGACTGGGCTTGCGATCATGGTAGGCGGCGGTTCACGACGGCTTCGTGACTATTCAATCGAGGAACTCGATGAATTCATGGGAATCATGCCCGAGCGGGTCCGCCGCCATTGCGCGTTCATCGTGGACGAGGCCCAGCGCGTCAGGGAAGCGCGTGAAGCGGCACTGCATGGCGACATGGCCTCGTTTGCCAAGGCGCTGAACAAGTCACAGGCTGGCCTGCGCAACAACTATGAAATTTCATGCCCCGAGATCGACTGGCTGGTCAAGCGCGCGCTGGAGATCGATGGAATACTGGCCAGCAGGATGATTGGCAAGGGATTCGGAGGATGCACACTGACGATCGCGCAGCCAGGGGCCGCGGAGGAGTACCGTTCGCGCCTGGACGAATACGAGAGGATCTTCGGCTTCAAACCGAGCGCCTTGGATATTTCGGTCGGCGCTGGTATGATCGCCGAATAGCCGCTCCCTACGGGTGGCGCCAGGAGCGTCGATGAAGATTTTGCTGACAAACGATGACGGATATGCGAGCGATGGCATCAAGGCGCTGGCGCGCGCTCTTGGCGACGGCCATGAGGTATGGACGCTCGCACCTGATTCAGAACGATCGGGCATGAGCCATGCCATGTCGCTCCGTCATCCCATCAAGATCAGAAGGATCGCCGAACACGAGTACGCATGTTCAGGATCGCCTGCAGACTGCGTCATTCTGGCCGGGCACGGCGTCATACCATTCAAACCTGACATCGTGATATCCGGCATCAACAGGGGGCCAAACCTCGGCACGGACCTGATCTATTCAGGGACCGCCGCGGCCGCACGGCAGGCATCGATCATAGGCCTGCCGGGCATTGCCGTTTCGCTGGCTACCTACGTCGGGCCATTCGACTATACGGCGCTGGCCAGGCTGGTCGCCGACCGGCTCGACTTCTTCCTGAACCTGTGGTCACCCGATGTGTTCATCAACCTCAACGCTCCCCCGGCGCCTGACACGTACCAGTATACCGTCGTCGACGCTTTTCCGAGCAGGCGTATCTACCGTGATACGCTGAAATTCTTCGACGGCCCTGACGACTATTCGTATTGCTTCTTCATGGACGGACATGTCGATACCAGCGAGGAACCCGGCAGCGACGATGACATGGTCAACAAAGGCTTCGCGACGGTTACCAGGGTGCTCACGTATCCATGCTCGGCGGAGAAGCCGCAGCCCGTTGCAGGCAGTACAGCTCCATGAAGCCAGCCGGATCGGAAGGCGCGCGAGCCATAACCGAAGCATCCGCAGCCTATCGGGCCGGAGCGTATGAGGCGGCCATAGCCGTGCTCGCGGGCGCCACCGTCGATGAGCGTGACTATCTTGATCTGGCGTACCTCCTTGGTCTGTGCTATGCCCGGCTCCAGCGCCATGATGAAGCGTTGCTGTATCTGGAACAGGTCGTTACGACTGGAGGCGCCGACAGCCGATCGGCGCAGTGCAGGTTGACCCTGGCATACATATATTCCGTGACAGGACGCGCCCGACTCGCCGAGTATGAGCTGCTCAAGCTCATAGACTCCCCCTATGATACCGCGCGGGTGCGCGCGGCACTGGGGCATGCGAGCTGGAAGCAGGGACGCCTGGATGATGGCATCCGCTGGTATCGACAGGCTCTTGACCTTGACGAGGGCAGCCTGACAGCATTGAATGGATACGGCTATCTGCTCGCCTGCGCCGAGCGGGACCTCGAAACGGCATTTGATTGCTGCCGCAGAGCCCTGGATGGCGCTCCCGGCAATGCTGCCTATGCCGATTCACTCGGCTGGGCCTGCTTCAAGCTGGGGCGCATGGAAGAGGCTGGTCGCTACCTCTATGAGGCCGCCGAGGTTCTGACCGATAATGAAGAATGCCGCGAGCACGTCAAGGCTTTTGAAAAGGCGGTTCTTGGATCATGAAACGACAGATACTGGCGATAGTGCTTCTCGTACTGACCATGGACGCCAGCGCTCAGTTCGCATACCGCATACAGTCACCCCTGGCGGCAGAATCATTCCGGACCGGTGTCGAAGCCTATGGCAAGGGCCGCTATGCCGAGGCCTTGTCCCTCTTCGAGCGTGCGCTGGCCACTGACAAGCGTGACCCGCTCTGCCTGTACTGGCTTGGGAAGGCATATTACAGGCTCGGGATCACCGGGATCGCCTTTGCTCGATGGACCGATGCACTCGGCATAGCCGGTCCATCACCATTCGTTGAGAGCCGGCTTGAACTCGCCGGTGCCGAGAGCAATCCTGCCGGCCTGCCTCCTCCTGATCGCTACGTGCGAGTCTCGGAGCTTTCAGGAAGCAAGGGCAAGACACTGCTGTTTTCACGGCCATCATGGGTTGAGCCAAGGCCCGATGGTTCCATCTATCTGGTTTCGCATGGTACGAACACGATCCTGCACCTCGATGCGAACGCCAGAATTCTCCAAACCATCAACGCCGGATCCGGCGGCTTCGACAGGCCGTTCGCATGTACGGTTCTTTCCGATGGCACCATGTTCGTAACGGAGTTCGAGGCAGACAGAGTAGCCCGCGTCTCACCCGAAGGCCGTGTGCTTGGGTATATCGGAGATGCTGCCGGCGCTGGAAGGCTTTCCGGACCCCAATATATAACCGCCGATGCCGATGATTTTGTCTACGTTGTCGATGTCGGTTTCGCCAGGGTCATCAAATATTCGAGCACCGGAGCGATGGTTCTGACATTCGGTTCGCGCAACGCCGCCTTCACTGGCCTCACGATGCCCACGGGCATAGCCGTCATGCAGAACCGGGTCTTTGTCGCCGATTCCGCACAGAAGAGCATCTTCGTCTTTGATCTGTATGGGAATTACATGGCAACGGTCGACACCGTGGCGCTTGAGCGGCCGGAAGGTCTGCGCGCCACATCCGATGGACGGCTCCTGCTGGCAGACAGCTCACGGGTGCTGCTCATCGATCCTGATACGGGAGCCGCTCAGACGATCTATCGATCCGAACGCAAGAATGGCCGCATCGTATCGGCGGCGTTCGATGCGAATGGCGAGCTCCTGGCAGCCGACTTCGATGCGTCCGAACTGGCCTATCTCTCAGACCCCGTGACCCGATTCTCGGGTCTGTCCGTCGAGGTTACGCGCGTCGATCCTGCGGCCTTCCCCCGGGTCGTGCTCGACCTCCGCGTCAAGGATCGATATGGGCGCCCGATGACCGGGCTCGGTTCCGGCAACTTCTATGTATCCGAAGGCATCACCACCAAGGAACGACGCATAGAAGGAGAGAAGCCTGTCGACTACCTGAAGTCATACATTCAGCCAGCAGCCGACTTTACCCTCGATGGATCGCTCGATGCCTCGGCCCATATCGACATGGTAATGATGCTGGAAGGTTCTCCGGCCGTGGCGGCGATGCGGCTGGAGGCAAGGGATGCCATTACGGCACTCTATGCATCGCTCGGCAGCGACGCATCGGCACAGATCGTGGTCGCGGGCAAGCAGGCTCAGCCTCCCGTGAGCGGTGGCGTTGCACCCATCACCAGGGCGGTGCTCGGCTTCGAGCCTGCGGACAACTGGCACTTCGATTCGGGCCTGCGTCTGGCTTCAGCGGCGCTCTTCAACAGCTCCGGACGACGCGCATTGGTCCATGTCGGTACTGGATCGGTCAATGAAATGATGCTCGATGGCCCATCACTGTCCGAACTCGCCTCGATACTGGTCAATAACGGCATCACCTTCTATGCGGTGATCATTGGAAGATCAAGCCCATCCGAGCTGCTCAGCCAGCTGGCCGCCAAGACCGGCGGAGCCATCTATCGTGCGGACAGACCTGAAGGTGTATCCATCATCGCACAGCAAATCCGCGCCAGACCGACAGGGATGTACCGTCTGTCGTATCGCTCCGTAGCGGACGATGGCTTTGGAAAGTCTTATCTTCCGTTCAACGTTGAAGTGTATGTGCGCGATCGTTCCGGAAGGGAAGAGAGCGGATTCTTCGCACCGCTTCGCTAGATACCGAGCTTGACTCGTTCGCATCGTTTCTGTATAGTGGGCGACGTTCCACGCCATCTTAGCTCAGTTGGCAGAGCGCGTGACTTGTAATCTCGAGGTCCCCGGTTCAATTCCGGGAGATGGCTCAAACGAGTCCGGTGGCGATCGGATCTCATGGAGAGATTCCCGAGTGGTCAAAGGGGGCAGACTGTAAATCTGTTGGCTTACGCCTTCGAAGGTTCAAATCCTTCTCTCTCCACTATGCAAGGACCGCCCCCGGGGCGGTCCTTGTTTCTATCAAGAGGTTAGATGCGATGACGAAGGAATTCTGGGCAGAGGGCCTCCGTTTCGAATGCGCCCGTTGTTCGGCCTGCTGCCGCCATGAACCTGGCTATGTTTTCCTGTCACAATTTGACTTTCGCAGGCTTCTTGACCATAGTGGACTTGTCTTTGCAGAATTTATCGCTACATTCATAAGAACGGTCGATATTGGTACCGGGCTGGCGCTCTCGCTTCGTGAGAAGAATAACAACGATTGCATACTGTGGGGTGAAAAGGGCTGTTCCATGTATGAGGCACGGCCAATCCAGTGCTCGACGTATCCGTTCTGGCAGGGTGTCATCGATACGGAGGCCGATTGGGAACGGGAATCCCTGGATTGTCCGGGGATAGGGCATGGGCCGGTCATGTCCGCCGCGCCATAGGCGAACGGCTGTGGCAGCGACGCGCATCGCCGCCCATCATCATTGAGTACGATCGTGCATTGGAGACTATCGATGAAGATACGCTTCTGGGGAGTTCGGGGCTCGTTGCCGACCCCTATGACTCCCGCCAGACTTAGGAGCAAGATTTCTTCCATCGTGCAGCGCATAACTCCGTCCGACCTGCAATCGCAGGAATCGCGTGAGCTGTTTCTGGCTCGCTTGCCCGACTACCTGTTCTCGACGATTGGTGGAAATACGGCATGCGTAGAGGTCAAGACCAATGAGCACTGCCATCTGGTCTTCGACGCCGGTACGGGCATTCGTAACCTTGGCCAGGAAATACTCGATTCCAAGAAGCCGGCCTCCATACACCTGTTCTTCTCGCACTTTCACTGGGATCACATACAGGGCCTGCCATTCTTCGCGCCGGCATTTGACCCAAGGACCCAGCTGTCGATGTACAGTCCGCTTTCCGACTTGCGCGAGATCCTTGAGGGACAGATGAGGGCGCCCTATTTTCCAATCGGGCTGGATGCGATGAGCGCCCAGAAGGAATTCGTCAGACTCGAGGGACGCGGTGTTCGCATCGGCGCGGTCGACATCCAGTTCAGGGCGATGAGCCATCCTGGAGGATGCTACAGCTATGCGGTTGAAGAATGCGGCAAGAAAGCCATCTATTCGACCGACACGGAGCTGGATCCCAAGGACTTCGATCGAACGCCAGAGAATGAATCCTATTTCAAGGGAGCCGACGCGCTGATCATCGATGCACAATACACGCTGGGCGAGGCAATCGAAAAGCAGTATTGGGGCCATTCCTCGTTCAGCCTTGCTGCCGATTTTGCCGCATCATGGAACATCAAGCGTCTGGTCCTCTTTCACCATGAACCTTCATATGGTGACCAGAAGATCGATACGATCCTGAAATCGGCATCCTGGTATCTGAAACACATAGAGGATCAGGGAATTGAAGTAGTGCTGGCACGGGAAGGCGTCGAGATTGAAGTTTGAACAGGTGCTGCGAACAGACCATGAGATACGCCTTAGCGGAGCACAGGTAGCCGGTCTGTATGTGCTCCTGCTTCGGGATGAGGAATCCCTGGACCAGCATCAGCGCGCTGCGCTGGAATGCCTGAGGACGCTCCTGTACGAAGACCTATCCATAGAGGACATGGAATGCGTTCAGAGTCTGTATGCCTCCTCCATCGCACGGCAATCATCCAGTTGATGAGAGAGGCACACCTGTGACCACCACCCCAAAGAAGAAGCCATTCATCGCCATAATGGCGGCGACGCTTGCCTTCGTCGCCCTCGTCGCAATCGTCCTTGGCGCCGGAGGACTCGTGGCGCTGTCGATGCTGGATCGGCCGCCTGCCACCATGCCGCCTGCCGGAGTCGAGATACGAGTAGCCGCCGGCGAATCCGGCAACTCGGTCGCACGCAGGTTGACCCAATCCGGGGCTATCAAGTCGGAACTGCTCTTTCGCATGCTGATGAAGGCCCGCGGGCTCGATCAAGCGCTCAAGGCTGGCGATTACCAGATACAGCCGGGTATGGGCACAACCGCCGTGCTGGAAATGATAGCCGCGGGCAGGCAGATACTGGCGAAGGTCACCATTCCGGAAGGCGCCAGCGTGGATGCCGTTGCCAGGGCCGCAGAAGCGGCAGGAATCGCGTCAGCCACGAGCGTCATCGATGCCGTCAAGGACCGAACCCTGCTGCAATCGCTCGCGTTGCCGTCTTCATCGGCCGTAGGGTACCTGTTCCCGGACACCTACCTGCTGCCCAAGAACGCCGGAGCCGAGCAGCTCGTCCGCCTGATGGTGGAAACCTTCAGAAAGAGGCTGTCGCAGGAAATTCCGGAAACGCTTGGTCTTTCCGCTGCAGAGGTGCATGATCGGGTCATTCTTGCGAGCATCGTCGAACGAGAATATCGGGTTCCCGATGAGGCCCCCTTGATGGCGAGCGTCTTCCTGAACCGGCTCAGAATAGGCATGGCGCTGCAGTCGTGCGCAACGGTGGTCTACGTGCTGTCGGAACGACAAGGCAAACCACACCCAACGAGGCTCTTCGATCGCGACCTGGCAGTCCAGGATCCCTTCAACACGTATCTGCATCGAGGCCTGCCGCCGGCTCCGATATGCAATCCTGGCCTGACCGCACTTGCCGCGGCATTCAGGCCGGCGTCCTCAAAATACCTCTACTTCAGGTTGATCGATGAAACCGCCGGCAGGCATTATTTCTCCGAAACCCTTGATGAGCACATCAGGGCCGCCGTGCTCGCGGTAAAGCCAATGAGTCAATGAAGCGCATACCGGAACACGTCGTACAGCAGATCGTATCGGCCACCGACATCGTCCGCATCGTCGGTGAATATGTCCGCCTGGAGAAGCGGGGAGCGCGCTGGGTGGGGCTATGCCCGTTTCATAATGAAAAGACTCCTTCGTTCGGCGTCAACGAGGACCGCGCCTTCTTCTATTGCTTTGGCTGCAAGAAGGGTGGCGACGCCATCACCTTTGTCAAGGAGATTGAGAAGTGCGGCTACGTCGAGGCGCTCGAACGACTCGCCGAGAAGGCTGGCATCGCGATCACCTATGAAGGGGAGGAAGATCCGGCCGAAGCGCAAGCGGCAAGGGAACGGGATTCACTGCTGGAACTATACGAGCGACTGGCGGGAACCTTCCACCACCTGTTGCTTTCGGATCGCGGCGGCATGTCGGCACTGTCGTATGCGAGGAACCGGCATCTCAGCGACGCAACCATAACGGCCTTTCGACTGGGCTACGCACCCGCTGACCGCGGATGGCTCTACCGATTCCTGAAGAGCAAGTCCTATTCCGACGATTTTCTTGCGGGTTCCGGGCTCTTCTCAAGAAACTATCCGACGACATCGATATTCTCCGATCGATTGATGTTCCCGATATGCGACATCCGCGGACGCGTCGTGGCGTTTGGCGGCCGGGTCCTGTCGGGAGACGGTCCAAAGTACATCAACTCGCCGGAGACTGCCATATTCAGGAAGCACGAAACCCTCTTTGGCCTGAACATGGCCGTGGCATCGATGCGTTCCAGCGGCGAAGCCATCCTCTGCGAAGGATACATGGACGCCATAGCCTTTCATGCGGCCGGTGTCTCGAATGCGGTAGCACCACTCGGGACCGCCTTCACCGAATCCCAGGCATCGATACTCAAGCGCTACGCGCGGGTCATCATCCTGTCATTCGACAGCGACGAAGCCGGAAAAAGGGCGACCGAACGAGCCCTTGGCATCGCCGAAGCCGCCGGAATGGCCGTCCGTATCCTCAGGATAGCCGGTGCCAAGGATCCTGCGGAGATTCTTGAGAAAAACGGCGCCGAGCAATTGAAAAAGAATTCCGTTTCAACTATAACTGCTGATGAATTTATCCTTGGCAACGCGGAATCTCTGGCCACAGCCGGGGGTTCCGAGTCGCAATCCAGGGCTTTTGAGTATCTTTTCCCTTTCATCGCAGGAATTGGTTCCGATATACAGCGCGACGCGCTGATCAACGGCGCGGCCGCTCGTCTTCACGCAGATCCCGCTTCAGTACGGAGCGACTTGGATCGATTCTTGAAACAGGGGGTGGCTCGCCGTCCCGAGGCTCATGGAGCCGAGCAGGGTGTCTTCCAGGCCGGAGCGGATGCGGAGCTCGTTGCCGCACTGGCCTCGAACGGAACCAGCTTTGCCATGGCGCGAGCGGAGATAGGTCCCGGAGATTTTGATGACGAGGCACTCAAGGACGCGTTCATTGCAATGGAGGAATGTTATCGCAGCGGTGACCAGAGCATAACCGCGATCATTGATCGATTGAAGAGCGTTGAACTGAAGGCATTTATCATGCAGAAGGTCGCCGATGGGACGTATGCCATCAATCCTGAACGCTTCATCGTCGATGGCGTGCGACGCGTCAAGGAACGTGCCCTCCAACGCCGGAAGCAGCGCATTGTGGCCCGCATACGTGAATATGACCAGGAACGTGACGGCGATGAGCTGTCTCTGAATGACCTCTTGTATGAAAAAATGTATCTTGATGGAGAACTCACCAGAATAAAGGAAGAGCGACATGGCCGACCCTGATATCGATCCCGCTATCGCGAAATTGCTTGAATACGCGAAGGCAAAGAAGACGATCAGCTTTGACGAACTTTCCGACTTTCTGCCGGAAGAATTCCTCAATTCCGACAAGATCGACGGCGTACTCGCGATACTCGAAAGCAACAACATACAGGTCGAGGAAGAAGATCTCCAGCTTGAAGAAGTGCCCGAGCAGAAGGAGCAGGGTCCCGGAGCCACGTCCACGCAGGAGAAGAAACGCCTTGTCTACAACGACAAGGAGAGTGCCGTTGACGATCCGATCCGCCTCTACCTCCGTGAGATTGGCAAGGAGAACCTGCTGACCGCAGAGCAGGAAGTCGAGCTTTCCAAGCAAATGGAGGAAGGCGAGAACATAATCAAGGGGATCATCAAGAAGAGCGGCATGCTGATTCCGGAATTCTATCAAATTTCGGTAAAGGCAAAGCGTGAATCCGGCTCGCAACAGCGCAAGGAGAATTCCGAACGCATCGCGGAGCGCCGCAGGCTCAACCAATTCTATCGAGACGTGCTCAAGGATACCCAGGCTGATCTGCGCACCTACATGGAGAACAAGAAGCGAATCGCCTCGCGCGGTGGCGATGTGAAGGCAGACGAGGCCTTGTCGAAGTCGCGAGAGGCCCTTCTGGACAGGCTCGGCCTTGCAGACCTGCATCCGGAAGAGATCAACTCGTTCTCCGAGAAATTCATCAACGCTGCGAAGCGCATCAAGAAATACCGGCGCGAGCAGGAACGGCTCGAGCGTACGCTCCAGGTCGACAGTCTGCGCGAACTCCGCGTCCTCGGACGCAATCTGACACTCAAGGAGCGCCGTGAGCAGATAGAATCCGACCTCGGCATCGGGGCAGACGAGATAAAGGAACGCATCAGGCAGATACAGGTTACCGAGAAGAAGCTTGAAGAACTCGAGTACTCCTTCGAGAACAACTGCGAAGTGATCATCACGATGGCCAAGGACATCAACCATGGCAAGATCATGATGAAGAATGCCAAGGACAGACTCATCAAGGCGAATCTCAGGCTGGTTGTATCGATAGCGAAGAAGTACACCAACAGGGGCCTGCATTTCTTCGACCTTGTACAGGAAGGCAATATCGGTCTGATCAAGGCCGTTGAAAAATTCGAGTATCGCAAGGGCTATAAATTCTCGACGTACGCCACCTGGTGGATCAGGCAGGCAATCACGCGATCGATAAGTGACCAGGCCAGGACCATCCGCGTGCCTGTCCACATGATCGAGCAGATCAACAAGGTGGTCAGGGAGTCTCGCCAGCTGATGCAGAAGCTGGGCCGCGAACCTACCGACGAGGAAGTAGCACAGCAACTCGGCTGGCCGGTTACCCGGGTAAAGAGCGTCAAGAACGTCGCGCGGGAGCCGATCAGCCTGGAGACACCCATTGGCGAGGACGAAGACAGCCTTCTGGGTGACTTCATAGAAGACAAGGAAATTGAGAACCCAAGCGTTCAGACCGATTACAAGCTCTTGCAGGAGCAGATACGCTCGGTATTGTCCACCTTGCCACCGCGAGAACAGGAAGTGTTGCGTATGCGCTTCGGCCTCGATGATGGATATTCGCTCACCCTTGAAGAAGTTGGACTGTATTTCAATGTGACGCGCGAGCGCATCCGCCAGATTGAAGCAAAGGCACTCAAGAAACTAAGGCATTTCAAGAGAAGCCAGAAACTGCGGGACTATGTCGATCACTGATACCATTCCGAGGTGGCTCTATCGTTGATCTTGGTGTGCATTCCGTGGTATGATGGATCGGTTGTTTCGACATTCACTCAAACGAGGTGACAGTATATGCTGATGGAAGAACTTTTCGAAAGGCTTCGCAAGTTCCAGGGATTGCTGATGGAGCGTGTGGCCATCGAAAAGGAAATACGCGAGCTGCCAAAATCGATTGCCGCCCAGGAAGAAGTGCTGACAAGGGCCAGAAAGAGCTATGGAGAACGAAGCGTTCGGCTTGAAGAAGCCCAGTCGCGGGTAGGACAGCTTCGGGCCGAACTCGCCGATGTCGTTCAACACAAAGAGAAGTCCGAACAGCAGATGGATACGATCTCGAACCCACGGGAATTCGAGGCTCTGAACAAGGAAATTACCGAAGCCGGGCTCAAGGAAGACCAGCTTCGCAAGGACCTCAAGCGCGAAGACGAGAATCTCCATGAAGCCGAAGCCGAGGTTCTGGCCAGCGAGACGCTGATCGCCTCTCAGGAGACCGAGGTCGAAGAGAAGCGAACGCGCATCAAGAACGATGAAGCCTCCATGAAGGCTCGGGTATCCGAGCTGAAGGGTCTTGAAACAGAGACCACCACCGATATCGATTCCGAAGTTGTATTCAAATTCGAGCGCATCATAAAGTCGAAACAGGGTGTCGGTATCGTGCCGGTCAAGGGTGTCGTCTGTTCAGGATGCTCCATGATTCTGCCAGCCCAATTCGTCAATGAGGTGCGCCAGAGCGACAAGATAGTCTTCTGTCCTTACTGCTCGCGCGTCCTGTTCTACCAGGATAGCGATGGTACCCAGGAAGACATGATCGTCGACATTGAATCCGGATCGCTTGCCGATCTTGATGATTTTGGCGAGGATTCCGACGACGATGGCTACGATACCGACAACGACATGGATAGCGATTCCGACAAGGACGGCATCGGCGATTCGGACGACTAAGGTATAGCAAGGGGCGAACCGGGCCGCCGCCATGATGCTGCAAGGCGTCATGGAGGAAAGTCCGGGCTCGACAGGGCGCGACGCCGGCTAACGGCCGGGCACATGGCTGGTGACGGTCATGCGACAGACAGCGCAACAGAAAGCGAACCGCCATCGCAGATCTGCGGTGGTAAGGGTGAAAAGGTGGGGTAAGAGCCCACCGCGTCTGCGGCAACGCGGACGGCATGGCAAGCCTCGTCGCCGAGCAAGGCCGAACAGCGGGAGCACGGCTCGTGCGGTTGTGGTGCCTTCGGGCATCCGACGTCCCGCGGGTAGGTCGCGTGAATCATGGAGCAATCCTTGATCAAGATGGATGGCGGCCTCCGCGCAAGCGGAACAGAACCCGGCTTATAGGTTCGTCCCTTTTCTTTGCTCGAATTGACTACGGTGCGCCCATCGTGATACAACAAATCGAATCATATGAACGATCACTCCCCGGCGCGAGCACATGGCACTGACCCATACCTCAAGAAACTTCGACGACGGAAGATGTTGCTTGGTATAGGCATATCCTTGATCGTCGTTGCCGGCGCCTTCGCGATCGTGGTCGGGGTCCGGAACATCGCCCGGAGCAACAAGGATCCCAGGATTCCCAAGCGAACAGTTATCGAACAATGGAACGGCAAGGACTACTCGGCCGTATCAGCTGCATGCGATACGTCATTGGAGGCTTCACCGCTCGATCCATTCTATCTGACCTTCAAGGGGCTCGCATCGTTCTATCTGGGTATGGCCGAGAGCGATGGTGAGAAGCGAATCGAGTATATGGACCAGTCGATCTTCTCCCTGCGCAAGGCGCTGCTCGACGTACGTGCACCCCTACGGCCAGAGGCAACATATATCCTTGGCAAGGCATATTTTCACAAGGGTGTCGACTTCTATGATGAATCCATAACGACGCTGCTGGAGTCTGTCAAACTGAAGTATTCTGCCGCTGACATCTGGGAATATCTCGCTTTGGCGAGCCAGGGCATCGGTGAACTCAAGCAGAGCACCGGCTACTTCGACCAGGCGATGGCAGCAAAACCAGATTCACCGGAGCTGATGATCGCAGCAGCGTCGGTCGCCCTGCAGACCGGCGATACGGCAAAGGCGGAGGCGCTCGCTCTGAAGGCGCTGTCCACGACATCGGACGAGTATCTAGCCGAGCGAAGCAATTTTGTACTGGGCGACATCTACCGATCGTCCGGCCGAATGACCGAGGCGCTGGCCCGGTATGATGCCATCAAAGAAAAGAATCCGGAATCAGCCGACGCATGGTACTATGAGGGACTTGTATTTCAAAGCGCCGGCGATCCGATAAAGGCCCGCGCCGCGTGGCGCAAGGCCGTATCGATCGACCCGATGCACTCCGGCGCACGACAGAAACTATCTGAACGTTCTTGATAACCTGTAAGGAGCCCAGATCATGAAGAAGAAGCTGTTCGATTCCCTCATACTCGATATCGGTATCGACCTGGGTACCTGCAATACCTTGGTCTATGTTCGCGGAAAGGGAATCGTCATCAATGAACCTTCTGTGGTAGCCGTCGAGCGCGGCACCAAGCGGGTCATAGCGGTTGGCTCCGAGGCCAAGCGCATGCTCTGGAAAACGCCGGGCAATATCATTGCGATCAGGCCGCTCCGTGACGGCGTCATAGCAGATCCTGATACGACCGAGAAGATGATCAAGTATTTCATCCAGAAAGTAATACCCCGGCGCTGGTTCATCAAGCCGCGCATGGTCATCGGCATACCGACCTGCATTACCGAAGTCGAGCGCCGTGCCGTCATCGAAGCCGCGTACAAGGCCGGTGCCCGCGAGGTCGAGGTGCTCCCCGAATCGCTGGCGGCGGCCATTGGGTCCGACATTCCCATCCATGAGCCAGCTGGACACATGATCTGTGATATTGGTGGCGGTACGACCGAAATATCGGTCATTTCACTGCGGGATCTGGTCGTCACGAACGCCATCCGTATCGGCGGTGACGAATTCGATGAGGCCATCATCAAGCACATCCGCGCTGCCCACAACCTGATCATTGGCGAACAGACGGCCGAGCGGCTCAAGATAGAAATCGGCAACGCGAGCCCCGACAAGATCATCGAGAAGGTGGAGATCAAGGGTACCGACGCCATCACGGGTTTGCCGCGTCGCCTCGAAATCGATTCGGTCGAGGTGCGCGAGGCGCTTCAGGAACCGGTCAACCAGATTGTTGAAGAGATCAAGAAGACACTCGGTCAGACTCCACCGGAACTCGCGGCCGATATTGTCGAGCGTGGTATCGTCATGGCGGGCGGTGGTTCATTGCTCAAGGGCCTGCCCCGGCTCATCGCGAAGGAGACCGGTGTACCGGTCATTCTGGCCGAGCGGCCGCTTGAGTGCGTCGCCATAGGAGCCGGCAAATATTTTGAGATGATTCATGGTACCGAAGTATTCGGATCTGCCAGCAAAATGAACCTGTAAATACCATGGCATTCCGGGACAAGGATTCGGCACGAAAGACCCTCGGTTCGGCGTTGCTGTTGTCGGTCGCGCTGATCATGCTCATCGTATCCACGAGGAGTCTGGTTGGCTTTCCCGAACGGGTGGGCCTCTCGGTGCTTTCCTTCTTCCAGCGAGGCTTCGATGCGGTGGGGGACTTCTTCTCGGAGACGGCGAACAGCATTGTCGAACTCAGGAAGCTTGAGGAAAGCCATCGCGAACTCCTCAAGCGTGTCGAGGACCTCGGCAATCTGGAGCGTAATTATACGGAGCTGAAGCTCGAGAACGACAGGCTCAAAGAGCAGCTCGGCTTTCAAAGAGAGGCGCCATATCATTCGATCGCTGCCAAGATCATCGCGCGCGACCCGGAAAACCTCTATTCAACCCTGGTACTGAACAAGGGATCGATCGATGGCGTGGCAAAGAATCAGGCGGTGATTGCATACCAATCCGGCATGGAAGGCCTTGTTGGTCGCGTCATAGAGGTAGGCCGCTCCAGTTGCGTTGTTTCTCCCATCTATGATGCTTCCGCCTACGTTGCCGTTCGATTGGAGCGTTCCAGGTATGATGGTCTCGCTTCAGGTTCCGGCACCGCCGATGATCCGATCGTCATTCGCTACATCAAGAAGCGAGCCAAGGACGAAATTCAATTTGGTGATTTGGTAGTCACGAGTGGATTGCAGTCCATCTATCCAGCTGGCATCAGCGTCGGCAGAGTGACGAAGCTTCGAGTCTTCGATTATCTGACCTCTCTGGAGCTCGAGATGGATCCGGTCATCGATTTTGGCCGCATCGAATATGTCTTTATAGTCCGCAATGATGCACACGCGGGCGCGGAGTAGGGTCTATGATACGTCGCTTGTTGCTGTCATTCGGCTTGGTCTCGATACTGCTCGTGGTCCAGTCGACGTGGCTCGAGGCAATAGCAATACATGCGGTCATCCCCGACATCTCACTGCTGGCGCTCGTGTATCTGGCCTTCAAGAGTCCCGGCATCGAAGGCCAGGCTATAGGATTCGCGGCAGGTCTCTTGCAGGATGGAATCAGCGCCGCTCCTCTTGGTTTGAATGCGTTCATCAAGGCGGCCCTCGCGTGGACAGCGAATTTGCTTTCGGGCAAATTCTATATCGACAAGGTGCTGATGCCGGCCCTGTTCGGCATCGTCGCGACTCTGCTCAAGGCGCTGTACTTGATCGTGCTGGCATTCTTCTTTCCCGGGAAGGTGCTGGCGTATGACCTCTTCAGAAGTGTTCTATGGATCGAGGTTGCATACAACGCAGTCGCCGCGCCGATTCTGTTCCTGTTGCTCGGCCCGCTTGATCGATTCCTGCTTCCCAGGAATGTACACGGATGAGCGATTTCTCGGAGGGACCGAAAGGACCGGATCCATCGAGGGCAACGCTCCTCATGGTTCTGGCCGTGTCCGTAATCGGCATCTACACCGCATATCTCTTCAACCTGCAGGTTATCCGCGGGCTGGAATACCAGAAGAAGGCCGTGTCGATTGCCAGACAGGTCGAACGAATTCCGGCGCAACGCGGAGAAATCTACGATAGAAGCTACAATCTTCCGCTCGTCCTGAATGTCGACTCATTTGCTCTGGTCGTTACCCCTGCTGAAATTCCAGCCAGCATGCGTGACACCGTATTCTCGAAACTTGCTGCCGTCCTCGATGTATCACTCGATGAAGTGCAGAAAAAGATCCCTCCTTCATATTACAAGCTGTTCCAGCCTGTAGAGATATCGAATTCGGTGGGACAGGATATCGTCGTGCGCATCGCAGAGCGCATAGATGAATTCCCGGGTGTCTCCTGGTATTCGCGACCCAAGCGCAACTATCTGGAATCAGGTAGCTTCTCCCATCTCATCGGCTTCGTCGGTGATATCTCGAGAGACGAGCTCAAGGTCTACTACAACAAGGGCTATCAGGCAGGCGACATCATCGGCAAGGCTGGCGTCGAGCGGCAGTACGACAGTCTTCTCAGAGGCAAGGATGGCAGGCAGTTCAAGACCGTCGATGTCCATGGTCGCAATGTCGCGTCCGGTTCAAGAGACGTCGACCCGCCGCAAATGGGCAAGAACATCGTGCTGACGATTGACAGACCTACCCAGATTCTCGCGGAAAAGGCGCTGGGAGACCGTATCGGCTCGATGGTTGTCCTGAAACCGGCGACTGGCGAGATACTGGCCATGGCCTCTTGGCCATCCTTCAGTGCCAACAAGATCATTGACAAGGGTGGCAACAATGAATATGCGCGCTTGCTCGCGGATCCGCGCACTCCACTCATCGAACGCGCCATACAATCGAGCTATCCACCCGCCTCTACGTTCAAGACCATCATGTCAACGGCCATCATCGAAGAGAAGGCCATACCGCTGCAGGAGAAGGTTCTCTGCACCGGCGAAATAAGTTACGGCGATCGAGTCTTCCGTTGCTGGATCCATAAACCGGGACATGGATGGCTCAATCTTGAAGGCGCGCTCGCTCAATCATGCGATGTCTATTTCTGGGAAGTCGCCAAGGACAGGCTGGGAATCGAGCGCATGGTCACCTATTCCAGGGAATTCGGCTTTGGACAGGCTACCGGTATCGATCTGCCCGGCGAGGTCGCCGGATTCGTTCCGTCCCCACAATGGAAAGAGCGACAGTTTCATGAGAAGTGGCTCGGCGGCGATACGCTGAACATGGCGATCGGACAGGGATATCTGCTGGTTACCCCGCTTCAGCTGGCGGACATGATGGCGATGGTCGTCAACGAGGGGGTCATCTACCGGCCCCATGTCCTGCAAGAAGTGCGCGATCCTCGCGATGGATCCATATTGATGAAGACCACTCCAGAGACGCTGATCGCTTCGAGCATTTCAAAGGATACCTTCAAGACCGTCAAGGAATACCTGCGGGGTGTCATCGTCAATGGCACGGCTCATTATCCCGTGAATACCAGAGTGGTGAATGTCGCCGGAAAGACAGGAACAGCGGAGGTCGGATTGGCCGACCGGTGGCATTCATGGTTTGTGGGCTATGGGCCGGTAGATGCGACCAACCCGGAAGACATCATCATAGTCGTGGCTATGATAGAGGCGACCAATCCGTGGGAATGGTGGGCGCCCTACGCCACCAACATCGTATTCCAGGGCTATTTTGCCGGACAGACCTATGAGGAAGCGGCGGCAAAACTTGGGCTGCTCAACAAGTCAGTGATCGTCGGTTCGAGGGTGGAGTGATGGCATCTATCAGGAATCAGTTGAGATCAGTGGATTGGACCATAGCGATTGCAATGTCCATCCTGATGATCATTGGCATCCTCTTCATATACTCATCCGGAACAACGAGCGAGGGCAATCTGGTCTCAACGGAATATCTCAAACAGATACTATGGGTCGCCACCGGACTGCTCCTTCTGGTTGCATCCTCGCTCATCGATCTGAAGCGCATATCCGATTATCTGCCATTGGTCTACATTGGATTCCTGGTCATCCTCATCTATACGCGGTTCTTTGGCAAGGTCGTCAACGGGGCCCGATCATGGCTCGGGCTCTTCGGCGATTATGGTATACAGCCGTCGGAGTTCATGAAGATTGCTACCGCACTCTTTCTTGCCCGCTATCTGGAACAGAGCGCTCATGAGTCAACATCCATGAAGCGCTTCGTGATTTCTTTTGCGATTGTCGCCGTGCCCATGGGCCTGATACTCCTGCAACCCGATTTTGGGACGGCGCTGGTATTCTTCCCGCTCTATTTGGCCATGGCATACATCGGGAATGTCAATCGAAGGTATCTGTTCATGATCGTCGCGATCGGAACAATTGCGATCGTGATGACCGTCATGCCGATCTGGCAGACCGTCATCGCCGCAAAGCCATCGATCATGCTGAGAATCTTCTACGAAAGGCCCTACGTCTATTATGTAATGCTGATCATCGCCTCATCCTTGCTCCTGTCCATTGTCGGTTTCCGATTCTTCAAGAAGCAGTACTATTACTGGACCGCATACACTGCCCTGATTCTGGTGCTGGGCATCGGAGCATCCCTGGTCGGGCAGCATCTGCTCAAGGAATACCAGGTGATGCGCCTGGCCGTCTTCCTTGATCCCAGCGTCGATCCGCTCGGATCAGGCTGGAACATACTGCAATCGATTACGGCCATCGGTTCCGGTGGATTCTCCGGCAAAGGCTTCCTTCAGGGCACTCAGAGTCATTATCGATATCTGCCGCAGCAGAGCACGGATTTCATCTTCAGCATTATATCCGAGGAACTCGGGTTCCTTGGCGGCATAGTCATCTTTGCGCTGTTCCTGTATATACTCATACGATTGGCTCTGACCATCAAGAATCTCAAGCGCCTGTCGGCCGCCACGTTTGTCGGCGGGATCTTTGGCATCATTCTCTTTCATTTCATGATCAATGCCGGCATGACCATGGGAATCATGCCCATCACAGGAATACCGCTCTTGTTCCTGTCATACGGCGGTTCATCGCTGTGGGCAATCTGCATTGGCATAGGAATTTCACTGGGCATCGGCGCCAGGCGGTTCGATGCATGAATACGATTGACCCGTGCGCCCGCTTTGGGCCTGAGCTCGCCCGCATTCAGAAACCCGCCCGGTATCTCGGTGGTGAGAACGGATCGATACTCAAGCCGCAGGCCGATATACGCATTGCGCTCTGCTTTCCCGACATGTACGAGATTGGCATGGCCAACAATGCGATGCGCATACTCTATGCCAGCCTCAATGCGCTCGATGGTGTCGCGTGCGAGCGCGTCTTTTCGGTTGCTCCCGATTACGAGGCGCTCCTCAGAGAATCGGGCACGCCACTGTATAGCCTTGAGTCTGGTACGCCAATCGGCGAGTTTGACATCGTCGCCTTTACCGTCGGCTATGAGCTGGCCGCGACCAATATCCTTGGCATTCTCGATCTCTCCGGAATTCCACTGTATGCAGATGAACGGACCGCGTCATCTCCTATCATTATTGCCGGCGGCCCGGCCATAACCAATCCCGTCCCATATTCAAGAATACTCGACGCCGTCTGGATAGGAGAAGCCGAAACCAGATTCTTTGAACTTGTCGCCGAGCTCTGCGCCGAGAAACGCTCGGGAGCCGCCCGAGACAGGCTCTTGAGCATGATTCGGGCCGAATCGGCTTTTTGGGTCCCGGGGAAGCGAGCCGTCAGAAGCATCTATGCCGATTTCGAGACCGCACCGTACCACTTTGCATTTCCTGCGCCGGTCGTCAAGCCAATTCAGGATCATGGCGTTGTGGAGATCATGCGCGGCTGTCCGAATGGTTGCCGCTTCTGCCACGCCGGCTACTACTACAGGCCACGTCGCGTACGATCAATGGAACGCATCTTCGAAGATGTGGAAACACAAGTCCGAGTCGCGGGGCATCGTGAAATCAGCCTGTCATCGCTTTCGAGCGGAGACTATCCCGGGATAGTAGAGTTGCTCGGAGCCCTCAACAATCGCTGGCAGCGAGAGGGTGTCTCATTCCAGTTGCCATCGCTCAAGGTCGAATCATTCCCGCTTGCATTGCTCGATGATCTATCGGGCACAAGGAAGAGCGGATTGACATTCGCCGTCGAAACACCGCTTGACCAATGGCAAATGACCATCAACAAGCGCGTCAGCATCGACAAGATCAAGTCCATTCTCCTTGAGGCGGAGCTGCGCGGATACAAGGTGGCAAAATTCTATTTCATGATCGGCCTGCCTCTGCCATCCGCCGATGAATCGGAAGAGCATGCCATTATAGATTTCATTCGCGAGATTTCCCGCTGTACTCGGACCATGCGTATCAATTGCACGGTGGCGACATTTGTTCCAAAGCCGCACACGCCATTTCAATGGAGTGCCCAGCTTACCGATAGGGCCGCAGCATCCAGGATCTATGCCATCAAGGATGCATTTCGGGGAGACTCCCGTGTCAAGATTTCATATCATGCGCCCTATCTCTCATGGCTTGAAGGCATCGTCGCACGGGGTGACGAGCGGGTAGGGGATCTCATCATCTCCGCCTTTGCGAAGGGTGCACGATTCGATGCGTGGGACGATCTCTTTGACAAGAGCGCCTGGCAAGCCGCGCTCGCTGAATGGCCCGTTGACCCGGCGCTGCTCATCGCAGGCGACCTTGACCCGGAGCAACGCCTGCCCTGGTCGGATATATCGATGCGCGTCTCGACGGCCTTCCTGAAGAAGGAACGTCAGCGGGCCATCGATGCGACCATGACGGTGCCCTGTGAGGAGAACTGCGCGGCGCCCTGTGGAGCCTGTTCCGATTCGGCAACCATCAAGAATCCCGAAGGAATCGAAGAGAAGATCGCCACATACCTTGACCAAGGCAATCGCCAGGCCGCTGCCGTTACTACAGCCATCGAATCGGGGCCTTCTCGGCATTTCAGGCTGCTGTTCAAGTACACCAAGGTCAACAAGGCGGCCTATTTCGCGCATCAGGAAATCAGGGCGATGATCAGTTCTGCATTTGAGCGATCCGGACTCAAGCTCGAATATTCACAGGGCTTCAACCCAATGCCACGACTCGAAATTTCCGAACCCCTGTCTTTGGGATACGAGTCGGAAGATGAATATGGCGTGACGATCGTTGCATCACAACCCGCGGAGGGGCTCGATAGTGTCGTTGCAAGGGCCAACCGATTGTTGCACCGTGACATGCAGATCCTGAACCACCTCGTGGTGCCGATAGTCGATGGAATACATTTTGATTCGCTTTCCGCCATTCACTGGGGCTCCAGATTCAGCATCTTCGCCGGCGGGGCCACCATCAATCCGACAGAACTCGCAGACAGTCTGGCGAGGATCGTCGCCTCAATACCGGCTCTGGCCGCATGCAGGTTGTCGCCCTGTGACGACCACATCGATGTGGAGCTTCCATTTACCGGCAAGCGCGAGTACGGCTTGTCATCGATCTTCCAGCTGGCAACGGGTATGGCCGTCAGGGATTCGGGAGTACGGATTGTTCGCCGAGAGCAATTCGCACACGTGGCCGAAGGCGAGGCAACCGTGCATCAATCATATTTCCAATATTACGGCGGGCTCAAGCACTAGCACTCGTAGGGGCTACTGCTGCACAGGCCCATGTGGTTCACGATGTTCGCAAGTAGACAGAATATACATTATCGGAAGTTACGTGCACGCTCCATCAATGAAAGGGGGGCTCCCCTTTGCGGTATTCATCGCATCAGAAGTTGATGGTGACTCGCCCTATATAGACCGCATCGCCATACAGCTCGGTGATTCCCCCCGAGCCGAAGTCTATGCCATACGAGGCAGCGAAGAACTGCACGTAATAGGTTGCGTCTGTATCGTCACTGTTCGATTTGTAATCGGGATTGCCTGCCACTGGCTCCGTGTAGAATGATGCATAGGATCCGCCAGAGCTTATGGATCTGAGCAGTTGGTAACTGGTCGGTCCGGAGGATGGAAAACTGACAGTCGGCTCTGGTGCAGCCAGGAAGTCTATTTCGGCATAATCAGCGGTAGGCAGATTCGCCTGGGGTATCATCGGAATCGGAATCGTGCCGTCCAGCAACGGTTTGCTGTATCCCAGACCGGATGTACTGAGCAGATACGACGATACCGACGCGCCAGGCACGGTATTGGTAGCGCCCTGCCTGGCCGTTATGCTCGCCAGGTCGTTGTCTGCATCGGTATCACTGGCATAGATCTTGTAGAAAAAATCAATGCCGAGAAATGCGCCATCCGGACTCGAAGGACCGGCGAAATCAAGCGCAGAGACACTTGTGGAGATGGACCGCGGATTGCCAGACAAGTAGCTGATGGTATCGATGCCACACGACATCGATACCATCAAGACCAGGGCCAGTGCGGCAGGCTTCCGCATCAGTGCTTCTTGGCCACGAGAGCGCTTACCGGCGGCGGTTCTATCGATTCCAGGCAGTCCACCAGTTCATAGATCAAGACAGGCTTGTTCTTGCCCTTGACCCGGATATTGTCAAGCTCGCGGACGACGAATTTGTCCTTGACTTGCGCATATGTGTACTCGCTGATGATGATGCCGGTGCCATATTCCTTGTTGGTGGCTTCGAGGCGCGAACAGAGATTCACGTTGTCGCCCATCAGCGTATAGTTCATGCGCTGCTTCGAACCCATGTTGCCGACCGTCATGATGCCGGAATTGATGCCGATACCGATGCGAATGTGCTTCGCCTCGGGCCAGCCCTTGTTCAACTCCTCGAGGGCCTGCATCTGTTTCAGGGCGCACTTGCACGCGAGTTCCGCATGGTTTGGCAGCGGCAGCGGGGCGCCCCAGAAACACATCACCGCGTCTCCTATGTATTTGTCGAGGGTACCACTGTACAGGATTGTCAGATCAGTCATCGCCGTCAAATAGACATTGAGGTGGTTGACCAGTTCCTGCGGCGTCATGTTCTCGGATAGCGTGGTGAATCCGCGAATGTCGGAGAAGAAAACGGTCAGCTCCTTGTCGACGCCTCCCAGTTCGGGCGGATTGACGGCCAATTGCTGAACGACCTCCGGGCTCAGGTACTTGCCGAACGTATCTCGAATCTGGCGCTTGTCACGTTCCTCGGTAAAGACGCGATAGACGACGACGGAAATGAAGGTAAGGAGGGCTGCAAGCGCCGGCGTGGAGAAATTGATGAGGAAGGCCCGGGAGTCGAACGCCATATTGACGACAAAGAAATATATGACGGCCAGGACCAGCGTTCCGAAGAAGCCAAATATGGCCGGCAGCCTTGAGCTGATGATGGCAATCAGCAGGATGATGAATCCGAGAATGGCCAGGTCAAGCCAGGCCGGAGCCTGATGGATGAAGTTGTCCATCAATATGGTATTGAGCGCGTTGGCATGCATCTCGATCCCATACATGATGCCGAGTGGCGTCGGCTTCTCATCCTCGGCAACGCCAGCGGCGAACGCACCGACCAGAAGGATCTTGTTCTTGACGGCGAGCGTCCGCTTCCATTGCGATGGATCCGGACCAGGATCACGATTGGCATAGGCGGCATATGAGCGAACTGGGAATGTCTGCTCACCATCGGAAGTAGGACTTGAGCGGTACCCCATGAAGTTGACGAGCATCTGTCCGCGTTCGTTGATGGGGATCCGGATCTCCGGCACTACCCTTCTCTTTCCTTGCGCGACGAGATTGCCGTCCTTGTCGAACGTATCGGGTTGCACCTGAATGCTGTATGGAACAAGCTCGTTGCTATCTGGATCACGCACCATCGGCGACGGAATCAGGATATGCGAACCAACGACAACCTGAATGTCATCAAGTGTCTTGTTGAAATACCTGAGCGCCAGCGATAGCGTTATCGCCGGTACGAAGGTGTCCTTGTAATAGCGGACAACATAGTAACCAGGATCAGGTACGCCATCGTCGTTGGCGTCTTCTATCTTCAGGGGCGCCTCTGCCTTCATTCGGTCGGTAAGCCGCACTAGTTCAGGCGCCGTGATGGGTGTCGCTACGTCATGCATGCCACCCTTCTCATCCTGCCAGGCAAGGCGCTCGAAGGAGGCGTCGTCAACGGTGAATCCAGGCTGCAACTCATCGAGTCTGAGCAACTTTACAAGAACGCTCGTTCGCAGGATGAGTGGCTGGCGCCTGTATATCATGTCGTCATCAGATAGAAAATTGGCATGACCATAACCGGCGGCGGCACGGCCGAGGGGCTCAAGCGGGGGTTCGTAGCCATAGAACGCATTGATCGTCTTCCAGTTGCCGGTTATATGCTTGACCGAACCGAATCGCTCATACAGGGCATTCTCCCGTGCAGCCATGGGATCATCCTGGGAAGCCGTCCCGTATGGTGAAAGGACGGTCTCCAGGAATACGCGGCCGGAATCATCAAGCGACTTGGCGAGCAATGCGTCATTGGTGGGATTGGAGTCCTCCTCGATGAAGAAGACATCCATGAACAAGGAATTCTCGCGGTTATTCTGGTCTTTCAGTCTGGAGAACGCATTGATCAGATCCGCATGCCGAGTGCGCGGGAACGGCCACTTGCCGTATTCTGAAAGTGTCTTCTGGTCGATTCCAAGGATCAGCAGGCTGTCGGAAATCTTGAGGTTCTGATGGGACAGTACCGCGCCTTCCTGGATGGCCCTGGATTCACGCCCGGTCTTGAGTCTGAAATGGGTATCGAGAACCGAACCCTCGATATTCTGAAGAAAGCGCGTCGTCCCCAAAAGGCCCGCAAAGATCGCGAATATCAAGATGGCGATGACGAACGCAAACCGTTTGGCCTCGAATATCCTGGCTCTCTTTCTCGGCATAGCCACCCTCCCCATTGTTGCATCAGCGGAAATCGGTAAAAAAAATGCCCGACCATCCGGCCGGACATCCTTGCACCTTCGAAATAGAAAGTACTAGTGAACGAGCCCGAGCGACTTCAGCATGATTATACGATCATGGGCCAGCTTTGTCCAATCACTATCGGTGCCTGTTGCAACAAGCCGATTATACGCTTCCAGAGCCTTGTCGTACTGCTTCATGTTCTCGTATATCCGTCCAATCGACAGGATGACACGACCAGAACCTGGCTCCGACGGATACTTGCTGTCGACGCGTTCAAGGTACTTCAGAGCGCCATCCTGATCGCCTCTATCCTCGGCAACGGAGGCCGCATTGGCAAGAGCAACCGGCGCCATATGCGACTTCGGATACTTGTCGCCAAGTGTGGCGAATGACTTCTCTGCAGCCGGCAGGTCATTGATCGCGACCTGCAACTGGCCCTTGATCAGCAGTGCTCGTGCCGCCGCATATCTTCCGGAATACTTCTGGATCACCGTGTCCGCTCCGGCCAGAATTGCTTCGGATTTGGCAGGCTTGTCAGCATCGGCCGCGTTTGACCATGATGCGAAGTCCGCCTCGAGCTTCTCGAGTGCGAGCGTTGAATTCGTGTTGATCGAGCTGTTAACCACCGACACGACACCGGCTCCGACGACCAGGACCACGACAGTTATTCCAAAAATCAGGAATGCCCTTCTGTTTGCCTGCAGAAAATCATTGAGATGATCCGAAAATTTCACTTTTCCCGAGGGACGGGCCTGGGATATTCCCGCGGTCCCGGTTTCTTTAGAGCTCATAGTAGTGTTACTCCTTAGGGTTGGCTATGCCGAGTTCCTTGATCAAGCGAGAGAGATACGTTCGTTGAATATCCAGGATCCTGGATGTCTCCGTCTGATTCCACTTGTGTTCTTCCAGCGCGCTTGCAATGAAATGTTTCTTGAAGATGGTCAATGCCTCCTTGAGGCTCTTGCCACGGAACTCATCATTGTCACCGCTGACATCACCGATGAGCAGGTCCCGTGCTCCAATGATCTTGTCCTTCGCGATGACCACCGCGCGCTCGACCGCATTTTCCAGTTCACGCACGTTGCCGGGCCATGGATATGACAGCATCTGCTCTATCGCCTGATCGGTGAAACCGCTGAACTGCTTCTTCGTCTCGCGGCTGAATTTCTTGAGAAAGAAGTCCGCAAGTGCCGGTATATCGCTCTTGCGCTGGCGCAGCGGTGGTACATGAATCGGCAGGACATTCAGCCGGTAGTAGAGATCGCTCCTGAATTCGCCGCGCTTCACCTGACCATCGATGTTCCTGTTGGTCGCCGCGACGATCCTGACATCGACCGTCACGGTATCGCTTGAACCGACTCGTTCGAATGTCTTCTGCTGCAGTACGCGCAGCAGCTTGGCCTGCAGCTTGAGCGGAAAGTCACCAATCTCGTCAAGGAATATCGTGCCGCCGTCGGCCAGTTCGAAACGGCCTCGCCTGTTCTGTACTGCGTCGGTGAACGCGCCCTTGATGTGACCGAACAGTTCACTTTCAAGCAATCCCTCTGGCAATGCGGCGCAATTGACGCGGACAAACGGGCCATTCTTCCGGTTCGACTTCAGGTGGACCTGTTCAGCTATCAGTTCCTTGCCGACACCACTCTCCCCAAGAATCAAGACCGACGAATCGGTCTTGGCGACCCTGTCGATCAGATCGAGCTTCTCGAGAATTTCGGGGCTCTCGGCGACCAGGACGTGGTAGCCCTTGTCGGTGGATATCTGGTCGCGAAGGTAGCCAATCTCTTCTCGTGCTCTCTCGAGGTACTTGGCGTTCTCTATGGCGATGGCTGACTGTACGGCAAATATCTCAAGCCACTGCAGATCGGACTGAGTGAAGTATTTCTTGTCTTTCTTGTTTATGATCTCGAGGACACCAACACACAATCCGCGCACCAGCATTGGTACGGCAAGTATGCTGTAGGTCGGGAAATCGATTGACTTTGAAATATCGCCATAGAATCTGGAATCGGTCTCCACATCGTTGACGATCAGTGACTGGCCATGTTCGGCCACCCAGCCAGCAATGCCTTCACCCGGGTTCAGGCTGAACTTCTTGATATCGCGACCCTTCGGGCCAAGCGCTATCTCGAAATACAGCTTGCCGTCTTCTTCGTTCCTGAGCAGCAACGAAGAAGCCTCACCGACGGTGAGGCGCGTTGCTGACTCAAGTATCTGAGTCAGCAACGACGTGGCATCGCCATAGTTGGAATTGATGAGCGTATTGATCTCGATCAGCGTCTCGAACTTCTCGGGATCTATACGGTCGATCATATTATGAATTCTTGCGGGAACTGTCCTTCTTCTCCTTGAGCAGGTCGCCGAGGGTAAAGCCCTCATTCGAGGTGCCCTCGTCCATGAAGCGGGACATTTCAGCCTGCTGCTGCTTGCGCTCAAGATCGCGCACCGACAGAGAGAGCTTCTGACGCTCCGGGCTGAGTTCGGTTATGACCACCTTGATCGGTGACCCTACTTCGTATTTCTTGACGGCAACTTCATATTCCTCGTCACGATTGGCGCTGAGGTTGGCCTTGTTGACCAAGCCCTCTATGTCGCCGGGAACCTTGACGAACACACCGAAATCGGTGATCGAGGAAACCGTACCCTCGAGCACAGAACCGACGTGATAGGTACCGGAGAAGGCCTGCCACGGGTCATCAGAGAGCCTGCGTACCGACAGCCTGATGCTGTGGTCGTTCGGCTGATTCTCTATGACCATGACCTCGAGATCTTCACCGACCTGAATCTCCGAGCCGGCATTCCTGACCTTCTTGGTCCAGGAAAGCTCTTCAGCGGGGAGGAATCCGTCGATGCCATCTTCAAGCTCGACGAACGCACCGGAGGCGGTGATCTTGACCACCTTCTTGGTCAGGCGCATACCGACCGGATAGCGGTTGTCAATCGTCGTCCATGGGTTCTCGTGAACCTGGCGGAGTCCAAGCGATACCTTCTGCTGATCGAGGTCGTAGCCAAGAATCATGCATTCGACGCTGTCGCCAACCTTGAGCATCTCGTCGGGTCGCTTGACGCGCTTGACCCATGAGAACTCGGAAATGTGAGCAAGGCCTTCTATGCCGTCTTCGAGCTCAATGAAGGCACCATAGTCGGTCAGCTTGGTCACCGTGCCATTGACGACGGCGTCAAGGTGATAGCGCTCCTCGAAGGTTTCCCACGGATCCTGGCCGAAATGCTTCAACGAAAGGTTGATGCGGCCCTCTTCCGGATCGATCTTGATGACCTTGAGCTCGATCTCCTGGCCCTTCTTGACGAAGTCCTTGGGCTTGGTCACATGTCCCCAGCTCATGTCGTTGATGTGGAGCAGGCCATCGAAGCCGCCCAGATCGATGAAGGCGCCGAAGCTGGTAAAGCTCTTGACGGCACCCTTGACCGTATCGCCAATCTTGACGGTAGAGAAGAATGCGTCCCTGCGGACCTTTATCTCTTCTTCAAGGTACTCGCGGCGATTGACCACGATATTGACGCGCTTTTCCGAATAGAGGCGCTCGATGTAGAACTTCGACTTGACCTTGATCAGGTAGTCGCCCTTCTCGACACGCTGCACGTCGGCCTTTGAAACAGGAAGAAAAGCACGGAGGCCGTAGCCGAGGCTCACCTCAAAACCGCCCTTTATCTCTTTTTCAATGACGCCTTCGACGGTCTCGTGGTTCTTGTGGGCGTTCTGAATGTTCCGCCAATGCACCTTTTCGTCGGCTTTTGACTTGGAAACATACGTTTCGCCTGACCTGGTCTCCTTCTTCATGAGCACCACGGTCACCACGTCGCCAACCTTTGGCGGCTCTGTGAATTCGGAGAGCGGGATCTTTCCCTCGCTCTTGGCCCCAACGTCAACGAATACGCAGTCGCTGGCGACCTGTACCACCTGCCCCTCGACGAGGTCGCCCTCTTCCAGATGGTTCATGGATTTTAGATACTGTTCCTGTAACTGTGTCTGGATGCTGTCGTCGGAGGGAGCGACCGCGCCCATTTCCACTTCCTTGCCCATACGGTTCCCTTGCTGTTGAATTTTCGCATTCACAATGTCATAAACTTGATCTATGGTCAAGTATGAGGTATCCAAATAGAAGGCTTTCGGGGCTTTTTTGAGGCTGCCCTCCGCCTTATTCCGGTCTATTTCGTCACGCATCTCTATATTCTGCCGAATTTCATCAAGTGTCAGTCCATCGGTATTCTGCTGAAAGCGCCGATTGGCCCGCGCTTCGACACTCGCGTCTATATAGAACTGGACTTCCGCGTCCGGGAATACGACTGTGCAGATGTCACGACCCTCTACGACTGCATCGATTCCTGAGCCCAGCTCGCGCAGTATCCTGTTGACGATGTGTCTGACCGGCACGATGGCCGACACCTGCGCGACCACGGCTTCGACGGCGGCGCTACGCAGGAATGGCTCGACCGGCTCACCATCCAGCGTCAGCCTGCCGGTGTCGTATCCGAGCCGTATGCCCTGCGCGAAGGCAATTACCTCATCAGGCTGCTCGGGAGCGATGTCTGACCGCAGGGCTCCGTAGGTAATGGCCCGGTACAGATTGCCCGAGTTTATGTATACGAAACCGTTCCTCTCCGCTACCATCCGCGCTATCGTACTCTTGCCGGTGCCGGCCGGCCCATCCATCGCCACGATCATCAACGAGCTCCTTAGCGATTCATTTCTCTCAGAGCTGACAGCTCCTGACTGGTCAGTGGCCGCCATCTGCCTTCGGCCAGGTCTCCAAGATGCACCGGCCCGATGGCGATCCGCCGCAGGAGCAGCGCCTTGAGTCCGAATTGCTTCAGGGCGCGTCGTATTTCCCTGTTCTTGCCTTCGACAAGCTTGATCAGGCATGACCGTTCGCCGGTTAGCTCCACATGCTCCGCCTTCAGCGTCTCCCCGTCATCTGCGAGACCGGCTTCGAATTGCTCACCAAAGGTACGGTGTATCCGCCTGTCGGTCTCGACGAGGTATTCCTTCACGAGGCCCGATGAAGGATGTCCAACGTCCCTGGCAAACAGGCCATCGTTGGTGAACAGCACAAGCCCGCATGATTCCAGGTCCAGCCGGCCGACGTTGTAGACGCGTTCCTTGATGTCCGGTTTCAAGAGCGATGCAGCGATGGGCCGACCCCGGTCATCAGACATGGCACACAGGAAGCCAGGTGGCTTGTTCATGGCCAGGTAGTGCAGGCGATCTTCCTTGACTACCGGCCGGCCATCGACGTCGACACGATCAGTAGGCAAGGCGCGCGTGCCCAGCTCGGTGATGACAACCCCGTTCAGCCGCACGCGACCTTCCCGTATCATCGATTCGGCGGCACGCCTCGAAGCTATGCCGGCATGCGCGAGCAGTGCCTGGATTCTGGTGCCCGCGGGTTCGTGCGGAGACTCATCGCTCACGGTTCGCCCTCGAGCTCAAAACGATCGCGTTCGGTTTCGTCCAGCTTTGGCAGATCGGCGATGCTTCCGAGTCTGAAGAACTTGAGGAACTCGCGGGTGGTGCCATACTGGATCGGCTTGCCAGGCGCGTCCTTCTTGCCCACTTCCTTGATGAACTGCCTGTCCAGCAAGAGGCGCATCATCGTATCCGCCGCCACACCTCGAATGGACTCGACCTCGGCGCGGGTGACCGGCTGCGAATACGCGATGATCGACAGCGTCTCGAGAGCGGCCCTGGACAGCTTCTGCTCATTCTTGCGTCCGTAGCGCTCCTTCAGCAGCTCCCATAATTCCCGTTTGGGAGCGAGCATCCATCCACCGCCCATCTCGGCCAGTTCCAGGCCATGGGCGGACGCATTCAGCGTGTCGCGCAGGTGCTCTATCGCCGCCTCTACCACATCCTTGGCAAGGCCACTGATCCTGGCGAGCGCAGCGTTGTCGACTGGCTCTGACTCCAGGAACAGGATCGTCTCGATGAGCGCCGCTTCGCGATCAAGATTCAGGTCCATCGGGGCTCCGCTTCTCATATCTTCGTATTTGGATGTCGCCAAACAGGCGATGCTGATGAATTGAGATCACACGGTACTTGACCGCCTCGAGCAGAGCCAGAAACGCGCAGATGATGTCGAGCGTCGATCCTGGCCGTGTTATCAGATCGAGAAAGGCGAACGTCGAGCGCGATTCAAGCAGTTCATGAATGAGGGTCGTCTTCTCGTTTATGGATACTTCTTCATACATGTCGATAATCCGCTCGCTCGACATGCCACCCATGAGGCCGGAGAACGATGTCAGCAGATCCCAGACATCGATCTTGTCCCAGAGTTCCTCGTCACCGAATGGCAGGGCGCGCTGCATCTTCTTGCGCTCTATCGACCATTCGACCTCAAGCTCCTTCTGCTCCATCAATTCCGACAACTTCTTGAACTTCTGATATTCAATCAGTTGCTCGACCAGATCGCGGCGTGGATCGTCAATCTCGTCGGACATATCGAATTCGACCGGCAGAAGCATCCTGCTCTTTACGTACAGCAATGTTGCCGCAAGCATGTAGAACTCGGTCAGGCTGTCGAGATCGACCCCCTCCGCCTGGGCAATGGAAGCCAGAAACTGTTCGGTTATCGAGGCTATGGGTATGTCATAGATGTTGACCTCGTTCTTCTTGATAAGAAAGAGAAGAAGATCGAGTGGCCCTTCGAAATCGGCAAGGTGAAAGCTGCGAACGCTCTTTGCCGGTTCGAGGGCTGGTTCTGACGCTGTTTCCATGGACTCCCGCCGGCCGATTATAGTGGGGCTTTGGCGTGCAGGTAAATCCCCTGCCCGCGTACAGACTCAAGCAGCGACGACAAGAGCATGCCGGTAACCGGATGCCTCAGCTCTGGTGCGATCTCAAGGAGTGGAACGAGCACAAAGGCCCGCTCGGCTAGGCCCGGGTGGGGCAACGTCAGGACCGAAGTCTGCACGACGGTGGATCCGTGAAGCAAGATGTCGATATCGAGAGTACGCGGCCCCTTATGTCGCTCCCTGGAACGATCCCGCCCGAATTCCGCCTCTATGGCCTGCGTGCGTTCCAGCAGTTCCATCGGGCTCAGTTCGGTATCCCCCGCAACCACGACATTGAGGAAATCGGGCTGGTCGAGTACATATCTGGGCGCCGTCCGGTAGACCGATGACACCCGAACCGAACCCAGCACCTCGCGCAGCCGCGATACCGCGCCGGCAAGCAGTTGTTCCGAGTCACCGACATTGGAGCCAAGACCCAGGTAGGCGCGGATCAGAAGAGGCCGCCGTCGTCATCGTCGTTCAGCGGCTTCGCGGCCACCTTCGATGCCGTCTGTCCGATCGCGGGTTCTGCCTTGGGTTTCGTTTCGGCGGCAGCCGCTGGCCTGGGTGCCGCCTGTGGTGGAATGGCGGCTGTGGCCTTCGGGGCCTTCGGCTGGCCGGGCTTGCCCTGGTCATCCTTGGAACCTGCCTTGGCAGGAAAGAAGATGGCGCGCACCTTGGCTTCCAGTTCGGCCGCAAGAGCGGGATTCTGTTCAAGCATCAGCTTGACGTTTTCTCGGCCCTGCCCCAGCTTCTCCTCGCCGTAGGTATACCAGGCGCCTTTCTTGTCCGCGATACCGCACTTGATTGCGGCATCGACGAGGCTGCCGGTCGCCGAGATGCCCTTGCCAAACATGATTTCGAGCTCGACGCGGCGGAACGGCGGCGACACCTTGTTCTTGACGACCTTGACACGGACCTTGTTGCCGATGGCCTCTTCATCGCCCTTCTCTATCGTCTCGATCCTTCTGACTTCGAGCCGTATCGAAGAATAGAACTTGAGCGCATTGCCGCCTGTGGTGGTTTCCGGATTGCCGAACATCACGCCGATCTTCATGCGGATCTGGTTGATGAAGATGAGAATTGTCTTGGACTTGCTGAGCGTGCCGGTCAGCTTGCGCAGAGCCTGGCTCATGAGCCTGGCCTGCAGGCCAACATGAGCGTCCCCCATGTCTCCTTCGATTTCGGCCTGTGGCGTCAGCGCGGCTACCGAGTCTATGACAATGATGTCGACAGCTCCCGATCTGACGAGTGACTCGGTTATTTCAAGAGCCTGCTCGCCATTGTCCGGCTGGGACACCCACAACTCATCGGTATTGACGCCGAGGTTCTTCGCGTATATTGGATCGAGCGCATGCTCGGCGTCTATGAACGCCGCGATGCCACCCAGCTTCTGGGCCTCGGCTATCGCGTGCAGAGCCAGCGTTGTCTTGCCGGACGATTCGGGACCATAAATCTCGATGATGCGTCCACGCGGGTATCCTCCGACACCCAGTGCTTCATCGAGCAGGATGGAACCTGAAGGGATCGATTCGATGCCGAGGGCGTTGGTGTTCTTGCCGAGCTGCATCAGCGAGCCCAGGCCATATTGCTTCTCGATCTGCAGACGGGCTGCCTCGAGCGCCTTCAGCTTCTCGTCGGCTGTCTGTGTCGCATAGTTCGTCTCATTCTTGGCCATTCAGTCCTCCTGTCGGAACCTACGCGGTTCCGCGCACTGGTGCGCGCATTGGCGCCCTCGGCGCCCTCGGCGCGCGACTGCGGAGCCCACTATATCCTGCGAAACCAAAATTGTCATCAACGACAACCGGAATCAGCGCTTCCTGAATCCATCGAGTGGTGACAGGGCGGCCGCCTTCCGGGCCGGTCCGAGTGCCGCGATGCATGAGAGTCCCACCGTTGCGGCAACGACAGCCGCGATTTCGGCGAACGGTATGTGCACGGGTATCGATGCAAGGTAGTACGCGGGGTCCAGAATCCTGTACGGAACGGGTGGCAGACCACCGGAAAGGCGGGCCGACAGTTCCCTGAACACATTGAGCATTCGTTCCATCCAGGCGAGTATCTGGTTGATGCGCATGCTGACCAGAAGCCCACCGCAGGCTCCGATCACGGCGCCCACGGCCCCGAGCGCCGCCCCACCGAGCGAGAAGATGCGCGCTAGATCGGCGGGGCCGGCCCCCAGGCTCTTCATCACGGCGATCTCCTGCCCGCGCTCGAGTACCAGCGTGGTCAACGCGCTCGACACGTTGACAGCGGCTACGGCCACGGTAATCGCCATGATCAGCAGCAGCATGGTCCGCGTGCTGGCCAGCGACTCGAACAGGTTGCGCTGAATATCCTTCCACTGATAGACAGAGAAGCCCGGAGGCAACCTGCCCATGACGGCATCCCTGGCCTTCGATGGCACCTTGAACGGATCGGCGGCCTTGATGCCGATGAAGCTGCGCATGTTCTCTGGCGGCAGTATGCGCGCCGCCGTGTCCTGGCGCATGAACAGCCACTGGGCATCCAGATCCCTGTATCCGGCTGATACGACGCCACGTACGTTCAATATGGACACGCGCGGCAGCATGGCCCCCGACTGACCCTTCCTGATTGTTATCAGGTTGATCGTATCGCCGGCATTGAGCGACAGCTTCTGCGCCATCGCCGAACCAATCAGTGCGTCATACGGATTCTCCAGAGAAGCCGAGCCGGAAACCACACCGAGGTACTGCAGGGTCGACGGATCGGTTACAAAGCCAGGCTCGACGCCCCTGATGGCGGCTCCCTCACGGGCTCCGTGCGCAAACACGACACCGACCGATTGCCGCTCTATCCAGGCACCGGTGATGCCCGGGGCGTCGCGCGCGGCATCCCTGGCACCGACCAGATCCGTCGAGGCGTAGGGGATCGCCTGCGCATGGTACGTTCCCAGTTCGACATAGCGCGCGGTAATGCCGCTGATCATGCCATCGGCGACCTGCATGACCGTGATGAGCGGCACAAGGCTCAAGGCCACGCTGAGCACGGCGCCGACCAACGCCTTGCGCGCCTGGTCACGGGTGCCGGAGGCATCGCGTCTGCCTGCGAAGAACCTGGTCGCGACAAACAGTATCGGTGCGCCTCTCATGATTCGAGGAGCACTCCGTCGCTCAGCTGGAATCGCCGGCCCGCGCGCGCTGCCATGCCCTGGTCATGAGTCACGACCAGCAGGGTCGTATTGGTCCTGGCTGCCATCTGGAACAGCAATTCCTCGACGGTAGCCGCGCTCGCGCGGTCAAGATTGCCCGTCGGTTCATCGGCCAGCACGATGGCGGGCCCGTTGATCAGTGCGCGTGCGATGGCGACCCGCTGCCGTTCGCCGCCGGAGAGCATCGACGGCACGTGGTGCAGCCTGTCTCCCAGTCCCACCGCCTCCAGCAATGGAAGCGCCCTGGCCTCCGCCTCGCGTCGGTCGCCTGAGGCCATGAAGGCGGGCAGCATCGTATTTTCCAGGGCGGTAAAATCCTTGAGCAGGTAATGAAACTGAAAGACGAAACCAACGACGCTGGTCCTGAATGTCGACAGCTCATCTTCCCTGGCATTTGATAGTTCGGTACCACCGACCATCACCCGACCGGCCGAGGCAGAGTCCAGCCCCCCGAGTATCGAAAGCAGCGTGCTCTTGCCGCATCCGCTCGGTCCGGTGATGGAGGCACAGTCGCCGCGCGACAGCCGCAAGTCGATGCCGCGCAGTATTTCGAGATCCTCTGCCGCGCTGTGGAATGTCTTGCGGACTCCGGTACATACAATGACCTCGTCATTCATCGCGCAACACCTCCGCGGGCATGATTCTGGATACTCGCGAGCTCGCGGCCCAGGCGGCCACCAGCGCCGAGGCGGCGCCGGCACCGCTGATGAACAGGACTTCAAGAAAGGAGAGCCTGACAGGAACATCGCCAATATAGAAAAGATCCGGCGAGAAGAACTCGAGGCCCCTGCCGTTGCCGCCGGTCAGGCCATTGAGAGCCGACGTGACCGCGCTGATGGCCGAGAAGATGCCGTTGATATTGAAGGCAACGAGCAGCCCCACGGCGAGGCCCGCGACCGCGCCGCCGGCTCCGGCCGCTATGCCATCCATCATGAAAATGCGCCTGATATCGATGGAGGCCGCGCCGAGCGCCTTGATCGTCGCGATATCATCGACGCGGCCATAGACGGTCTTGCGCATCAGATGGAATATGTTGACACCAACCACGATGAATATCAGACCGACAAGCATCAGCATCACGGTCTTCTCCATACGGAGCGCGCCGAAGAAGGCGCGGTTGTAGGTTCTCCAGCCTTCGGCGCCATGAATGCCGGCAGCCTCGAGCAGGGCTATCGCGCGCTCGTCACCATAGCGGTCGGCCAGACGCAGCCCGATTATCGGTACCTCTCCGGCGTCGAGTCCTGCCGAAAGCGTCGAAGGCAGGAATGCGAGTCCGGCATCAAAGTCATAGTATCCACAGTGATAGATGCCGCTGACCGTCAACTCGAGCATGTGGGTCTCGATGCCCGTGTCCGGGCCGGCCTGCACCGACAGCACCGATACTGTGTCGCCAACCCTGATATCGAGGCTGCGGGCAAGCTCCGATCCGACCGCAAGGCCGCCGCCGAAGGTCCCCGACCGCATGGCCAGCCGGCCGCCAAAGGCAGGATCATCGGCGATGACGGAATCGGGCACCACCTTGATTCTCAGCGGACTGGCCTTGCCACGCGCATTGACGACCATGGTACGCACGTCGACGAACTGCAGGGCAGCCCGCGAGCCTGGCACCGCCGCCAGCACCGCGGCGGCACTGGTGTGCGTCGCGGGGATGCGCACGTGGTAGCTGTCCAGATCGAGCACGGCATCGATGAATCCTATCTGGAATCCATTCATCACGCCGATGACGCAGAGCAGTGCCGCGACGCCAACGGCAATGCCTGCGGTCGCTGGCCCTAGCGATGGTCCCACATCGCGCCCCGACCGGAACCATCGCGATGCCACAAACCTGATCCATCCGAGGCGGCTCATTGGAACTGCCTTGTCCGGACGACCACGCCTTCCTTGATGATCTCTTCGGAGACTCGATGGCCATCCTCATAGCGAACGCGGGCGAACAGCGCCCCTGCGTCGTATGACTCCTCGACATAGGCGGTCGGGCCGTCGTATGTCCTGACCGTAACCACGGCAAGGCCCGACAGCGTTGCGCCGGCCGAGACGCGTTCGGTACGCAACGTGCCATCGTCATTGTGCTGATACTGGATCAGCTCGAAGCCCTGCGGAGTCTGGCGGCGCGTCTCGATCAGGCGGCCGTCATCGTCATGGCGATATCGCTCCGCCAGCATCACGGCAGTACCGTTCTGTATGCTCCGTGATATCAGGAGTCCGCGCGCAGGCCCGTCTGTCTGGTACTCGTCGGTCTGTATCGTGCCGTCGTGTCGTGTCGTGACCGAGCGCTGTACGACGCCATCCTTCCATACGCGCTCTTCGCGACCAACCAGCTCACCCTTCTGGAAGTTGACGATGGCGACGAGCCGGCCATCGACATCATAGTCACGCAACTCCAGCCGATCGGCCGTCAGAAGCCAGCTGGTTGACGCTCCCGATTCGGTCCGAATCGAACCTGAAGCGCCGCCGTCTGACTCTCGTGTCGAGACCAGCCGCCCGTCGGGAGCGTAGAGATACCCGATACTCCGCTCCGGCTTGCCATCGATCGTGGTCCGCACTTCGACGAGCCGGCCGGCATCATAGCGGTAGGACGTCTCGCGAATCGACCCACCCGCCAGCACCTCACGTTCCAACGTGATGCGCCCCGCTTCGTCGACTATCCGATCGACCGCGCCTGACACGGCCTGCGCCTGCGGCGCGGCAAGGGCGCAGGCCATGAACACCGCGATGGCGGCAATGGCGCGAAGCGATGCCGGACCGGTTGTCACGAATCGAGCCCCAGAAATTCATCGAGGTAGCGGTTTGCGTCGAAGGGACGAATATCCTCGTAACGCTCGCCATCGCATATGAATGCCGTCGGAATGCCAAGTTCGCGGGCGATCGCCAGCGCCACGCCACCACGAGCGCTCGAGTCGTACTTGGTCAGGACAAGACCGTCGACCCGTACCGCTTCGGCGAAGGCGGAAGCCTGGCGCAAGGCGTTCTGGCCGGTCGTCGCATCGACAACCAGCAGGCGACGATACCGGGAAGCATCGGCCTTGGCGGAGACGATCTTGTCCATCTTCTCCAGTTCCTTGATCAGATTCTGCTTCGTATGCATCCGGCCGGCCGTATCGGCTATGACGAGGTCGGCACCGATGGCTGTCGCGGCCTCTATCGCATCGAACAGAACGGCGCCGGAATCCGAGCCTCGTTCCTGGGCAACCACTCTGATGCCCAGGCGCTCGCCATGCGTACGCAACTGTTCTATGGCCGCGGCCCTGAAGGTATCTCCGGCGGCAAGGATAGCCGAATGCGCCTGTCCACCGTCGAGCCAGTACTTGGCCAGCTTGGCCGAGGTCGTGGTCTTGCCGACTCCGTTGACACCGAGCAGCATCACCACATTGAGGCCACCCGTTCGTGGAGCAATCGAAATGGCCTGCGCACTGGCTAGAAGCACATCCTTCAGGGCCGCGCGCGCCTCGCCTCCACTCCGGATGCCTCTGGCGGCGCACACTCGCTTGAGTTCCATGACGGCCTCATCGGCGAACGCCGCGCCCAGATCGCCTTCAACCAGGAGATCTGCCAGATCATCCCAGTCATCATCCCCGATGATATCCATGCCAAGCAGCTTGCGGATCCGATCACCAAACTTCATGAATACTCCTGAAATTGCCGTAGTGCTGCCAGGACAGCGATGAAATGGCTCATCGCGCCGTATGAATATACGAAATGAGCGCCATGACCGCATTGATCGCCAGCCCGGCGCTCACGGCCGTCGAGGCCCAGAAGGCGGCCTGCCATCCATAATACCGCGTATTGAGCGAGTCGATAACAGCCAGATCGGGACTCGATGGGTGATCGATGAGGTACTGGCTTGCCGTCTGATAATAGGTCTGAAACAAGCCACCGGAGAGCACCGGCAGCGGCAGTGAGACAACGAACCAGCCGAGCGATCGGTAGAACCTGTCCTTGGCCGTGCCGAACCGCGCATCGAAGGCCGAGCCATCCGATGGAACCATGATGATGTTCTGGTCGTCAAGAATCACATCGGGACGTATGATTATTTGGACATCGTCGTAGCCAGGCATCGAAATACGCCCGACGCGCGGATACGCGGCGGCCGGAACCTCCACCGGGGTCGAGCCGATCAGGCCTCCATCAACATGGACATGGGCGCCAGCCGGGTCGGTTGCGATATTGAAACCAATCGCTTCGAGTGGATCAAGCGACACCGCAATGGTGCGATCATCCCCGGGTTCCACATAGAATTTGACACTTCGGGGCAGATAGCCCGGGGCGCGGGCGCTGGCATCGTGGGCTGCTGCCTCGAAAAACAGATCGGTCGCGTCAGGTTTCACCGTCCCGTCGATGGCCAGCTCTGCGTTGACAGGGTTGACCGTGTAGCGTATCAGCGCGAACGGCCGGCCGAGCATCGCCTCGGCCAGTGGCCTGGACAGTGCGGCGACCGCTCCATCGATGCCGTCAGCCGCGGCGTATTCAGTCGCCTTCCAGACATCGCGGCCGACGGAAGCGATATACAGGGCGGCCTCGATGGCCACAAAGGAACCGACCATCCGCACGGAGCCGTGGACGAGCATATCGGCCTTGCTGGAGGCACAGGTCTGGGCAGGATTGTCCGATGCCTTCGGCAGCTTTCCGCCGCTGTCGGCTGCGAGCATCGTGAGCGGCATCCGTGTGGCTGGCGGCGTCGAGTCATGCCGCGGCGATTCGAGCAGCTCAGCCAGGGCACGCTCTGCCCGGCCGACGGCGTCATCGGCCGTGGCAAGGTTAGCCGCGCGCTGTGCCGGTTCGGCCGTCGACAATGCCAGAAGATCGCGCGCGGCTCGAGCCTTCGCGACCGAGGCACGAGCCGATTCAAGCTGTTCCGCCGCCTGCTGGCTGTCCGCCGCCGCTGTCTCTTCTGGCATGACGAACCGTGTCGTCACATACGAGAGCATCGAGGCAAGCTGACGCGGCACCAGTATGGCGACCGCACCCAGCGTATCGGACGCAGAGGCCGTGGCGAATTCGGACCAGGCCACCGTCAGCGTCGCGGCGGCAGCCTGCGCACGGCAGGGACCGGGAAAGAACGCTGCCAAGACCAGCAGCACGGCTACCGGGCTCCCGCGGCTCCCAGTCACGGCATCAGTCCTCGTCGTCCTCGGCATCGGCTTCTATCGTGCCGCCCTTCCAGAGGAAATGCAGATACGAATCGATGAAGGGGTCGAGGTCGCCATCCATGACCGGCTGTATGTTGCCGACAAAGAACTTGGTCCGATGGTCCTTGACCATCGTGTATGGCTGGAAGACATAGGAACGAATCTGCGAGCCCCAGGCGATTTCCTTCTTCTCCGCATGGAATTTCATGTTCTCTTTGTCTTTTTCTATGCGGTAGTAGTCGTAGAGCCTGCCCTTCAGCACGGACATGGCGACGTCCTTGTTCTTGTGCTGGCTGCGTTCGTTCTGACAGGTGACGACAATGCCGGTGGCCAGGTGCGTGATACGCACGGCGCTGTCAGTCTTGTTGACCTTCTGTCCGCCGGCACCGCCGGCACGGTAGGTGTCTATCCGGATGTCCTCCGGCCGGACGGTCACGTCGATCGTATCATCGATGACCGGCAGTACCAGCACGCTCGCGAAACTCGTGTGTCGGCGGGCATTGGCGTCGAAGGGGCTGATGCGGACCAGGCGATGCACGCCGTTCTCCCCGCGCAGATGTCCGTAGGCATAGAGGCCATCGATCTGGATCGTGACGCTCTTGATGCCACCCTCCGCCTCGATCAGGTCGACAACTTCATACGAGAAGCCGTGACGCTCCGTCCACCTGGTGTACATGCGTAGCAGCATCGAAGCCCAGTCGCAGGCCTCGGTGCCGCCCGATCCGGCATGGATGGTCAGGAAGGCGCCTGTGCGGTCGGCCTCGCCGGTCATCAATTCGAGCGTCACCGCCTTCTCGAACCGCTCGCGTATGTCCTTCAGCGAAGCGCGTATCTCGGGCTCGAGCGAGCCATCGCCCTCTTCGATAGCCATGCCGAATATCTCATCGAGCGCATCCATCGAGCGCTTGATGCCTTCCCAGGTCTCCAGCCTGTTTCGCAGAATCTTGAGTTCGCCCATCAGGCGCTCGCTCTTCTTCTGGTCATTCCAGAATCCAGGTTCGGAGGCGATGCTCTCCTTCGTCTCTATCTTCGAACGGATCGTCGCGGCGTCAAAGACGCCCCCATATCTCGAGCACTTCCCGTTTGAGGTCGGCTATCTGTGATGTCAATTCTTCAATCATGTCGTGGTTCTCCTCTGACGTGTATTCTGAACGGAAGCGGTGGCACAGGCGACGCTATGGAGCGGCGGTTCCCGCACCCCTCACGATGATGCGCTTCCAGCGATTCTCCTTGAGAATCGAAATGGCGAGTCTTCCATCGACCGGGTATTGATATATCCTGACCGTGTCATAGTAGTCGGTTACCTTGTCGATGTCTCGCTTCAAGGCGGCGACCTGCTTGTCGCTGGCACGCGAACTCTCGAAGCACGCACGCTGGACCTTTTCAAATCCATATTGAGGCAACAACGCATAGACCGCGGCCCGTGAGTCCTCGCCGCCCAGATCGCATACGACAGACACAAACATAGGCAATGGTATACGAATCGCATGAGCCGTGTCAAACAGAATGGACGACTTCGGACCTTGCATAGCAAGCGCTTTTCATGCATTATTCGCATATAGCTACGGAATATACACTCGCTCAAGGAACTCGACGTGATCAATATCAGCGATCTGAAACTCGGCTTCGGTGAACGCATCCTGTTCAAGGATGTCAACCTCAAATTCGTTCCCGGCAACTGCTACGGCATCATCGGTGCCAATGGCGCCGGCAAGTCCACCTTCCTCAATGTGCTGTCGGGTGAAATAGAGCCGGATGCCGGTGAAATAGCATACCCCCCCAAGATGCGCATGGCGGTACTCAAACAGGACCACTTCGCGTTTGCCGACGAGCGGCTCGTCGAGGTTGTCATCCGCGGCTATGCGACACTGCACGATATCCTGAAGGAACGCGAAGCGATCTATGCCAAGGAAGACTTCACGGAGGCCGATGGCATTCGCGCCAGCGAACTCGAGGGCGAGTTCGCCGAACTGGGCGGCTGGGAAGCCGAGGCCCAGGCCTCCATCCTGCTGTCGGGGCTCGGCGTGCCGGAGACTGAACACGAGCGGCTGATGCGCGAGGTGCCGGAGAGCACCAAGGTCCGTGCCTTGCTTGCACAGGCGCTCTTCGGCAATCCCGACATCCTCTTGCTTGACGAACCGACCAACGGCCTCGATCTGGACAGCATCACCTGGCTGGAGGATTTCCTCATGGATTTTCCCAACATCGTGATAGTCGTCTCCCATGACCGCCATTTCCTGAATGCCGTCTGCACGCAGATATGCGACATCGATTACGGACTGATTCGCCAGTACCCCGGCAACTATGACTTCTGGTACAAGGTATCGAAGATGCTGCAGTCGCAGATGAAGGACGAGAAGAAGCGCCGCGAAGACAAGATCAAGGACCTGAAGGAATTCATACAGCGCTTCGCCTCCAATGCCGCCAAGAGCAGACAGGCCACCAGTCGCCGCAAGGTACTCGACAAGCTCGAGGTGGATGAGCTGCAGGGCACGAGCCGCCGGTTCCCCTGGGTTGGCTTCAAGCCGGAACGCGATCCGGGCAACAATGTGGTCAGCATCCGGGGACTGACCAAGACCGAAGCCGATGTGACACTGCTCAGCAAGCTCGACCTGATAGTCAATCGCGATGACAAGATCGCGTTCGTCGGTCGCGAGCACCGCTCGAAGACGGCGCTGTTCAGAATACTCTCCGGCGAAGACAAGGAGTTTCAAGGAGAGGTTTCGTGGGGGCAGACCATGAGTTCTTCGTACTTTCCCAAGGAGAACGCCCCGCTTTTCGATTCCGATGATTCGATAGTCGATTGGCTCAAACGCTACACCACCAACGATGACGAAACCTACATCCGCTCATTCCTGGGACGCATGCTGTTCTCCGGTGACGAGGCGCTGAAACCGGTTCGGGTGCTTTCGGGCGGCGAGAAGGTTCGCTGCCTGCTTGCCAGGATGATGCTCCAGGCATCCAATTGCCTGATACTCGATGAGCCGACCAATCACCTCGACCTGGAGTCAATAACAGCCCTGAACAATGGCCTGATGGAGTTTCCCGGAGTCGTCCTCTTTACGAGTCATGACCACGAGTTCGTCAACTCGATAGCCAACAGGATCATCGAGTTCTGCCCGGGCGGTATCATCGACCGGATGATGAAATTCGACGAGTACCTCAGGGATGACCAGATCAAGGCGCTCCGCGACAAATACTATCACGGTCACGTCATAGCGGAACTCTAGCGCCCGGTCGAACCGATCGTGCGTATGAGCCGCTCATAGAACTCGATCCCCTTGGCCAGCGACGCGACCGGTATCGCTTCGTTGATGGCATGCATGCTCGCCCGCTCGGCCTTGGACAGCTCGAATGGCGAGAAGCGGTACACATTGCTTGAAATATCGCAGAAATGCCTTGCATCGGTACCGCCAAGCACGACATAGGGCGCGACGATCGCATCCGGATAGACTTCTGCCACGGTCCGCGCCAGCATCCCGAAGCGTTCGCCATCGAGCTCCGAGACCGGGCTCGGATCGCCTGGCAGCAACACGCGCATCGCCACCTGCGGGTCGGCAATGATCCCGCCGATGCGGGCGGCGGCGCTTGCCGCGGTCTGGCCGACGGCGACGCGGACGTTGACGACGGCCTTCGCCACCGCCGGCAATACATTGGCTGCCGGAGACCCCTCAAGCATCGTTACCGCGGTAGTCGTCCGGCACAGCGCATTGAGCTCACCGCCGGATGCCGCAAACACACGCAACAGGAGCGGCTCGAACAGCCACAGGTTGGCAAGCACCAGACGCAATCCGAATGTCGCGTGCGGCGCCAGCCGGGAGAACATCACCCTGGTCGCTATCGGGAAGCGCACGGGAAACGGCCGCGCCTCGATGCGCATGATCGCCCTGGCCAACCTCCAGGAGGCGCCTCTACGGGGTGGCGTCGAGGCATGGCCGCCCTGGCTCGTTACCGACAGCTCGATATCGGTAACGCCCTTCTCGGCCACCCCGAGCATGGCCAGCGGCCGCGTGATGCCGGGGAAGATCCCACGAACCACGGCTCCGCCCTCGTCGAGCACGAGCGCCGGCCTGATGCCACGTGCGGCCAGATGGCTGACGATACCCGTAGCGCCATCGCCGCCTATTTCCTCATTGTGTCCAAAGGACAGGTACACGTCATGGGCCGGTACGAAACCCTGCTTGACCAGCGCCTCTACCGCCTCGAAGGCGCAGACCATCGTGCACTTCGTATCGAGTGTGCCCCGCCCCCAGACCTTGCCATCATGTATGTCGCCCGAGAACGGTCCCCTGATCCAGCCATCCGGATCGGCAGGCACGACGTCATAGTGGGCCATCAGCACCAGCGGATCATCCTGTGAGATGCCCTGCCACCGATACAATAGCGAAAATCCGCCTATGACCGTCTTTGTCAGCGCGCGGTGCGCCTCCGGATAGAGTTGAGGCAGCAGCTCCATCAAGTCCCTGAAGCGCTCTGGATCCCAGCCGCCCGGATCCCGGCTCGATACGGTGGGAATGCGCACCAGAGCCGACAGGTGCCGCGCTGCCTCCTCGGCGTCGATCGTCAGTGCATCGGGAAGTTCAAGAGTCGGGCGCACCGCAGGCGCCCTGACAAGGAGTGCGCGCATGACGATGATCGCGACGACGCAGACCAGAAGCCCGACCATAATGACCGTCGTCACAACAGCTTCCTCGTGTACAGCAGTCGTGCCACGCCTATCGAAACGAGCGCACCGCACGGTATCAGAATGCCAACCGGAAGTGTCGGCATTGCCATGAACAGGCCTACCATCACCACGAGTGGCGCGACCGACAGTTTCCAGTTTCTGGATATGAACACGACGCCGAGCGCCCCGAACAGCGAAGGCAGAAGATTGGCGAATGCCGGCCTCAACGCCGGAGCGTTCAGAATGGGCAGGAGGTACGACATCAGGACCACACCGAGCACCAGCACGAGGTTGGTGACCAGTGACGACGCTCCAACCGCCAGGGTCGATATGATCTCGCCTTCCTTTGTCGATGGCTCGACGCCGGCCTGCTGCATTGCCGTAATGGCGGCCGGCACCTTGAGGTTGCTCAGGTTGCCGGTCACGAATCCGAGATAGGTGCCGCCACTGCCGAGCATTGGCGTATAGGTCAGCACCTCGACAACGGCGATCGGCCAGAACACGATGATGGTCGGTATGAGCCCCGCAAGCAGCTTGCTGAACGAAGGCCAGACCCCGAAATGCAGCGATATGGCCAGGGGCACACCCTGCGTGACGAGTATCGCCAGCGCCATCCAGATGCGTCCATTGCGGTGAATGGTCTCGTCATAGCTGCTCTGCGCCTTGATTTCTTTCCCGCTCACAACGCGCCCCCATTCCGTGCCATCGTGAAGAGAGCCGCCACGACCATGCCGCTGATCATGCTGACCGGCATCGCGAAATTCTCGAGCTGGCGCAAACCCGACTTCTTGATGGCGAGGCCAAAGCCGGCCATCACGGCTGCCGATGACAGCAGGGCGAGTATGGAAACGAGGCCACCTCCCAGAGCGCTGCCCAGAAAGGCGGAAATCAGGCCCATGAACATCGCGGTGATGAGGAGTCCGGACCAGACCGTATCCTTCAGCTGCGTCTTATGAATGCCGGATTGTATGCTCCTGGCAAACAGTGCTATCAGAATCATCGCGAATACCGATCCCAGTGACATCGCCCAGGCGATTGCCGAATATATGGTTGGATCGACGATGGCCTGTTTGATGGTCTGACCAAAGGCCTGTGCGGCCGTTTCGGCGGCAGGCAACTCATAGGTAATGGCACCGACGACGCTGAGCCGTATCCACGGCAGCGGCAGGCCAAGGGCACCTGCCAACGTCAGGACAGCAAGCAGTATCGCTATCGATGGCACGATCGAGAACACGCCACTGCCGACCAAGGCCTTCTTCATGGTCGCCGGCGCTAGCCCTATCCTCCGGCCTTCCCGCCATGCAGTGGCTATGAAGACGACGCTCTGCACCGTTACAAACACGGCTACCAGTGCCCCAAGACCAAACATGAAGGTGCTGTTTCGTATATCAACCATCACATCAACTCCTTGCAATCATCCTGAGGGCGAGCACTTGACCGGTATAGCCGGGCGCCGGAACGCTGTCAACGAAAAAGATCCTGCCTGGCATTGAGCCGCTCCCAGACCGCCAGAATGTGCTCGATTCGACCGTCCATCGAACCGTCGACCATCATCCTCGATGGCTCCGCCAGCCTCCAGGCCACCGACTCCCTGATGCCCTGCGCGAAGGGTATCGTCGTGCGGAGCTCCGGCACGAGCCGTCTGGCCTTCGAGCAATCGAACAGCGATGTGTATGACTTGTCGCCCAGGAGACGCTCACCCATGGCGGGATCGACCGCCGCTATGAAATCGGAAGGTACGTGGACGATGTGGGGCTCGACACCCAGGGCCGAGGCGACGAGCCGATGGATCTCATCCCAGGTCAGCGCCTCGTCTCCCGTCACGTTGAACGCCTCGCCCAGGGTCTCGGGTCTGCCAAGAAGACCGACGAGGCCGACGGCGAAGTCGCGCGCGTGGGTGATGGTCCACATCGCTTGACCGTCGCCGGGCACGACAAAAGGCTTGCCGGCCAGCATCCGAGCCGCAACCGTGAAGTCACCGGACACGAAGGCCGTCGGAATCCAGGTAGGGCCATAGGTATGCGACGGCCTGACGATCGTCGCGGGAAAGCCGTCATGCCGCCAGGCGTCGAGGAACACATCCTCACAGGCAATCTTCTGACGCGCGTATTCCCAGAATGGGTTGTCCCGCGGGGTCGATTCGCTGATCAGGTGGCTGCGCGGCGGCTTCTGGTATACCGAGGCGCTGGACAGAAAGACATACTGTCCTATCGTTCCACGGCATGCCGCAACCGACGCCGCTGCCGTCGCGGGATCGTAGCACAGAAAATCGACGACCACATCAAACGTGCAGGAAGCGACCAGTGGAGCGAGCATCGTCCTGTCGGTCACATCACCGATGATCGACGCGGCTCCCTGTGGTACCTGATGCCGCCCACGCGTGATGACGCTGACGTCCAGTCCCTGCCTGATCGCGGCCTCCGTACACGCCGCTGATATGTTTCCGGTACCGCCTATGAAGAGAACGCGCATCATCGAACCTCCCCGGCACCATCCTGCCATGCGGAATATGGATCTTGACAACCCTGATATATCAGTAGAATATCTATTGCGTGAACATGTTCGAACACATCATAGGCCATGGCACCGCCTCTGTCGACCCGTACCCAGGTACAGAGAAGGTCGTACCGCTCCGGGAACAGGTGTATGCCTATCTCAAGCATCTGCTCAACGAAGGCAGACTCAAGCCCGGCGCCTTTCTCGACCAGAAGGCCATAGGCGATGACCTGGGCCTGTCGCGGACGCCACTGCGCGATGCCCTGCTGCGGCTCGAGGCCGAGGGCTTCGTCACGATTCATCCCCGGCGCGGTGTGGTCGTCAACCCGCTCGATGTGGCGACGATCAGGAATACCTACCAGATACTCGGCGCACTCGAGGCGGCAGCGGTCCTCGAGGCTGCCACTACCTTCACCGAGGCGGACACCGACCGCATGGCCTCACTCAATACCAGAATGGCAGACGCGCTGGCACTCGGCAATTTCGACGCCTACTACGAGGCCAATCTCTCCTTTCACGATGTCTATCTGGGCCGGAGCGCCAATGGCGAACTCAGGCGGATGGCGCGTATCCTCAAGGAACGGCTGTATGATTTTCCACGGCGTGAAGGCTATCTGACCGAGTGGGAGCGGGCCAGCATCGTCGAGCATGCCCGGCTCGTCCAGCTGATCACCGATAAATCATGGCAGGAGGCGGCCAGTCACTTGCGCGACGTGCACTGGTCATTCGCGGTCCAGGAACACTACATCATGGCCTACTACTTCGCGCGCGAAGCCGCGCTCGGAACCAGCCATTGAGCCAGACAACTGGCCTTGCCTTCGATGTCCGCCGCCATGCCATGCATGATGGCCCCGGTATTCGAACGAGTATCTTCCTGAAGGGCTGCCCGCTGTCGTGCCCCTGGTGCCACAATCCCGAAGGCATGTCGTTCGCTCCGGAACTGCAGCTCCGCCCCGAGCGCTGCATTGCGTGCGGTTACTGTGGCGAGGCCTGTCCCACAGGCACCGTCGGCCACCCTGAGATTGCCTGCACGGTTTGCGGAGACTGTGCCAGAGCCTGCCCTACAGGCGCCAGGGCCTTGATCGGCACGTCCATCACCATCGACAAGGTGATGGACATCGCTACATCCGACGAGGTCTTCTTCGATGCCTCCGATGGCGGCATCACCTTCACCGGCGGCGAGCCGCTTGCCCAGTCGGCCTTCGTCGAGGCTGCCACCAGGGTTCTCCATGAGCGTGGGTACAGAACCGCGGTCGATACCTCCGGATACGCCTCCACCGAGTCGCTCCTCAGGATAGCCGCATACACCAATCTCTTTTTGTATGATATAAAATACATGTCAGATGATGCGCATCAAGAAATTTGTGGTGTTTCAAACACATTAATACATACCAACATTCGAGCCTTGGCGGACGTCGGGGCTACTGTCGTGGTCAGTGTTCCGTATGTCCCCGGATACACCGATTCCGGCGACAACATGATGGCGATAGCCCGCTTCATAGCCAATCTCAAGCCGGCAGGCCGGTCACGCCCCTATCCGGTGCGCATCCTGCCCTACCACGATGCGGCCCGCGCGAAATACGAGCGGCGGGGACAGGTCTATCACTGTGACGGCGTCAAGACTCCCGAACCAGAACAACTAGAACGCGCCGCAGCGCTCTTTCGCACCCATGACATCGACGTTTCGATAGGAGGTTTGTGATGACCACCAGAATAGCCAGGCTCAGGAAGCAGAGCTTCGAGGCCAAGCCACGGGTCAGCGCAGAACGCGCGCTGATCGTTACCGACGTATACCGAAGCGAGCCGGCATCAACCCCTGCGTCCATCATGCGCTCCAAGGCCTTCCTGGCCCTGTGCGAGCGCAAGGCCATCTATATCGGCGACGATGAGTGCATCGTAGGCGCCAGGGCCAGCGGCCCGAAAATAACACCGACATATCCGGAACTGACATGCCACAGCATCGATGACCTGCAGATTCTCCGATCGCGTCCGATGACCAGCTATGATGTTGACGATGCGACGATAGAGGCGTACCGGACGACGGTCATACCATACTGGCGTGGCCGCTCGATACGCGATCGAGCCTTCGCGTCGATGCCTGCCGAATGGATGGCATTGTACCAGGCGGGCGTCTTTACCGAGTTCATGGAGCAGCGCGCCGCCGGCCACACCGCCCTGGACGGCAAACTCTACAGGAAAGGTCTTCGCGCCATACAGGCCGACATAGCGCTTGCCAGGGCAGCCATCGATTCCAGCGATCCAAGGCGCGAAGAGAAGGAGCATGAACTCGAGGCGATGCACATCGCCTGCGAGGCGGCGATGACCTTCGCCCGGCGGCATGCCGAGCTGGCGGAAACGATGGCCGCACAGGCGACCGAGCCCGCTCGCAGGAATGAATTGCTGGTGATCGCCGAGACGTGCAGGCGCGTCCCGGCCGAGGCTCCCCGCACCTTCCAGGAAGCGCTGCAGGCGTACTGGTTCGTCCATCTCGGCACGATCACCGAACTGAATGGATGGGATGCCATGAGCCCAGGCCACCTTGACCAGCATCTGGCACCGTTCTATGAACGCGACCTGCGCGAGGGTCGCCTGACCAGGGACGCGGCCAAGGAACTGATGGCGATGTTCTGGATACAGGTGAACAATACCCCGGCTCCGCCGAAGGTCGGCGTGACCGCGGCGGAGTCCGGTACCTACAACGACTTCACCAATATCAATCTGGGCGGTCTGACGCCGGATGGACGCGATGGTTCCAGCGAAGTGACCCTGATCACGCTCGAAGTACTCGATGAATTGCGCCTGTTGCAGCCCCAGGCCAACCTGCAGGTCGCATCGTGCACGCCAGACCGTATCCTTGAGGCAGCGAGCGCGGTGGCGCGCCATGGCATGGGCTATCCGTCATTCTTCAATGCCGACGAAGTGACGCTCGCGCAGGTTTCCGCAGGCAAGAAGCTCAAGGACGCGCGCGAGGGTGGCACGAGCGGCTGCATCGAGACCGGCTGTTTCGGCAAGGAAGCCTACATACTGCATGGTTACCTCAATGGCCCGAAGCTCCTGGAACTCGCGCTCAATGATGGCATCGACATGCTGACGAGCGCACGCATTGGCCCGTCGACGGGCCATATTGATTCGTTCACCTCGTTCGAGGATGTGTTCGCCGCGTGGAAGGCGCAGCTGTCCTATGCCGTCGACTGGAAGGCAACCATCGATGGCTACCTGGACGAACTGTACGGCGCGACCACGCCGGCGCCATTCCTGTCACTGTACATCGACGATTGCGTTTCGCGCGGACTCGACTACTACCGCGGCGGCGCCCGCTACAACACCGACTATATCCAGTGCGTTGGACTGGGCACCGTGACGGATTCGCTATCGGTGATCGCGACCCATCTGTTCGGCAGCGGCAGCGCGGCAACACTGGCCGAATTGCGCGGCGCACTGGCAGACAACTGGCGCGGACACGATTTACTCAGGGCTCTGGCCCGCAACAAGACGCCCCTGTTCGGAAACGATGATGTCACAGCCGATGTTCTGGCCAAACGAGTCTTCGATACATTCATCAGCGTCATCGAAGGCGAGGATGCCCCTCGCATGTCCGCTCGAGGGGCGCCCTACCGGGCCAACTTCCTGTCGACAACGTGCCACGTCTATTTTGGCACAAAGACCGCAGCCACACCGGATGGACGCCTTGCCGGAGCCCCGCTGTCCGACGGCACAAGCCCGGCACAGGGTTCGGACACGCATGGCCCGACCGCCGTGATGAACAGTCTTGGCAGACTGGATCAGGCCAGGACCGGTGGCACCCTCCTCAACCAGCGATTCACGCCTGCCGCTCTGGCCGGCGAATCGGGTCCGCGAAAGCTTGGTGCCTTGATCAGAGGCTACTTCAGGCAGGGTGGGCACCACGTGCAATTCAATGTCGTCGATGCCGCGACCCTGCAGGCCGCAAAGGAGAGGCCGGAAGATTACCGCAACCTGCTTGTCAGGGTCGCCGGCTATTCGGACTATTTCGTCGATCTTGACGAGAAGCACCAGAACGAGATCATATCGCGGACGGCCAACGAGACGGTTTGATCAGCTGGCGACGACCGCGCTAGCTGGCGACGACCGCGCTAGCTGGCGACGACCGCGCTAGCTGGCGACGACTGCGCTAGCTGGCGACGACCGCGCTAGCTGGCGACGACCCTGACGTAGCGCTTCTTGCCGGCTCGCACGACCAGTTCTCCATCCGCATCGAGCCTGTCGGCGCCGACGGCGGCCTTCTCGTCGGACCACGCTGCATCGCCGACGACGGCGCCGCCCTGCTGCACCAGCCGCCTGGCCTCGCTCTTGCTGGGAGCCAGTCCGGCATCGACAAACAGGTCGAGCACAGGGTACCCCACCTCGAAGCGCGCCCGAGACAGGTTTGCGGTCGGCATGGCCGTCTTGTCACCACCTCCACCGAATGCCGCCTTCGCACCGGCCAGCGCCCTGTCGGCCTCATCCGCGCCATGGATGATGGCGGTCACCTCCCACGCCAGCCGTTCCTTGGCCGTGTTGATGTTGGCCGACGGATCGGCCAGGGCGCGGCACTGCCCGGCAGGCAGGAACGTGAACATCAACAGGAATTTGAGCACATCGGCATCGGATACATTGCGCCAGTACTGGAAGAACTCGTAGGGGCTCGTCATCGCCGGATCGAGGAACAGCGCGCCCTTCTCGGTCTTGCCCATCTTCTTGCCATCACTCGTCATCACCAGCGGGAAGGTCAGGCCAAAGGCCTCGGCACCCTCGACACGGCGGATCAGCTCCATGCCGGCGACGATGTTGCCCCACTGGTCGTCCCCGCCAATCTGCAGGCGGCAACCGTGCCGCTTGTACAGCTGCAGGAAGTCGTAGCTCTGCAGCAGCTGGTAATTGAATTCGATGAATGACAGTCCGGTTTCCATGCGGGCCCTGTAGGCCTCGAATGTCAGCATGCGGTTGACCGAGAAGTGACGCCCAATGTCCCGCAGGAATTCGATATAGTTGAGGTTGGCCAGCCAGTCCTTGTTGTTGGCCGAGAAGCTGGTCTTGCCGTCAAACCCGACGAAGCGGTCGAGCTGTCTGCGAAACAGCTCGGCGTTAGCATCGATTGACTCATACGATATCATCTTGCGCATCTCGCTCTTGCCCGATGGGTCGCCGATCCTGGCCGTGCCACCACCGAGGAGCGCTATGCCGACATGGCCTGCGTCGCGGAGGTGCCGCAGCGCGAAGAACGGCACCATGTGGCCGATATGCAGCGAGGGACCGGTCGGGTCGCAGCCCACGTAGAACGTCACCGGCCCTTGGTCCATCAGGGCAGAAAGCCCGTCGATATCGGTGCACTGCTGGACAAAGCCACGTTCCTTGAGGGTCTCCAAAGCGCGATTCATGCCGTTCCTCCATCATGTGATGCGATCATGTACCAGGCGATTATAGCGGCGCCCGCGATCGATGGACAAGCGGGCCAGGCCCACCGGCGGACAGAGGGCTTGCGGAGTACGACCGGTAGCGCTAGCATCAACAACATGGGCACAAGACTGCAGACGCTGGTGGCACTGCTCCAGACCGCGCCTGGCGAAATATTCATCCAGCCTCATGATGCGCCGGATCCGGACGCCATCGCCTCGGCCTTTGGCTTGCACTATCTGCTGTCACGGCACGGGCTTAAGGCGCGCATCATCTATGGACGCGAGTATGAGAAGATGGACGCGAGGCGGATGGTCGCATTGCTCGGCATAGAACTGTCGATGGCCGCAGAGGCCGCGTCTATCGAATCGGAAGACTGGGTCGTCGTCATCGATGGCCAGAGCGGCAATACGAACATGGCGGATCTGCACTGTGTCGAAGTCGCCGCGATCGACCACCACATGGTCCGGGCGGACGCGGCCTACAGGTTCCTGGACATCAGGCCGGAAGTCGGTTCCTGTTCCGCCATAATCGCCGATTATTTCTTCGAGAACCAGGAAATTCCGCCGCGTCTTGTCGCAACGGCGCTGCTGTATGGCATCTTCATCGATACCGACAGCATGACCCGCGGGGTTACCGACCTGGATGCGCTCATGTTCTACCGGCTCTATGCCTTCGCCGAACCGGAAATCTTCAGGCGCCTGCGCAGCAGCCAGCTGACACTCCGGGACTTGGCGACCTATGCCGACGCGTTCAGGACGGTCGAGATCTATGGCAGGCTGGCGTTCCTGCGTCTTGCCGACGCCGATGATTCACTCGTTGGAGCGGCCAACGACATTGTGCTGTCACTCGACGAAATTGATGCATCCGTTGCCTATTCGGTCAGAAGTGATGGCGTGAAGATCTCGGTCCGGTGCAAGGTCGATGATATACACGGCGACGAACTGGCCCGAGCGATAGCGGGCGAGCTGGGTTTTGGCGGCGGCCACGTGCACATGGCCGGCGGATTCATACCGGCCGACCGGGTGCCGCAGGATCGATCAGTCGATACGCTGATCAGGCACCGTGCCATCAGCTACATGGAAAGCAGCAATCACTGAGTGCCCGTCGCCGATCCAGTTCTGGCGCCGCGCAGAACCACGAACCAGTCGAGTGACAGGGCTGCCATGATCACGCCGGCCCCGGCGAAGAAGGCCGGCCTCAGGCGTTCGCCTATCAAGGCACCCAGTATCACGGCGAAGATTATCTCCAGATAGAAGATGCGCGAGCCGCTCGCGGCGTTGACATATTTGTAACCCCAGGTCATCAGGACCTGAGCGCCAAATACGATGACACCAAGACCGACTGCCATGGCGATGGCCGCTCCGTGCGGGGCTACCGGCAGGCCACCGGTCCCCATGGTGAGTGAAACGACGACCGGCAATCCGAAGATACACGGTGACAGGTACAACGAGACCGGGTCGTCGGTGATCCTGGCCCGTTTCAGGTGGTTGATCGCAAGACCGGCAAACACCGCCGACAGCAGGGCCATCGCATCTCCGGCCAGAGCATATCCGCTGCCGTCGTTCAGAATGATGATGCTGCCGGCGGTGCATAGCACAAGCGCCGGTATCGCGGTGGGCAACAGTCGCTGGCCAAAGAACATGCGGCCGAAGAGGGCCACGAATATCGGATAGGTATTTGACAACATCGTCGCTCGTCCACCACTGGTACGCGATATGGCCACATAGGAAAGCGTCATCGAGATTGCGCCGTACAGACCGCGCAGGAACCAGTCCCGCTTGTTGCCAATGCGTATGCCGCGTCCCGATATGATCAGCCAGGCAATGCTCAGCACGACTCCGACGGTGAAGCGCACCGTCGATATGAAATATCCGGACAGTGAGTTCGAAGCAAGACGCACCAGGGTCGTCGTGGTGGCGAACAGCAAGGCTGCGGCCAGCAAGGCCGCCATACCACGCACGTTGGCAATACGGGAGTCCGACATCGATCATGCCCCCCGCTTGACTCTGCCCTTGAGTACCAGAATGGCCTCGAGCACGCCGCCGGCTATGGCACGCGACTTGTCGGAGACTGTCAGGCAGTTCTCCGGAATGGCGCGGGGATCGACATCGGCAATCTTCATGCCGGCGGGCACCGCCATACCTGACCTGATGGAGCCCCGCACGACGCCATCGATGTTCGTTCGAACCTCAACGCGTCCTTCGGGACCGCGCACGGCTATGATCGGGTCGCCGGCCTTGACAAGATCGCCGATGGCCGCCACCTCTTCGACGATACCGGCTAACGGCGACTTGAGCACACGCTCCGCACTCCGACCGCCAATTTCACCAGGAGTGCCACTATCGGGTGCTGCCGAGCCGGAAAGAATCACGCGAGCCAGATCGTGTCCCCGCTGTGTCTCGATGACGGCATCTACATCGCCGCCGGCCTCGAAACCAGGCCCCAGCGCTATGACGGCCGGCGCCATGCCGCGGCGCGTGCCCATATTGCGCTTGGCTATGATCGCGTCGATCAGCGCGTATGGCGACAGCGCCGCGACGGTCTTGCAATCCGGATCGACGAGCACCGGCACAATGCCATCGGCCAGCGCGGCCTTCGCCTCCGCTATGCCCGGTACCCTGCGGGCCACGACCCCTTCGACACGCGTCTCGCCATCATAGATTGCCTCCGACAGCGAGACCGTCCGCCTGATCGATGTCGGCTGTTCGACCTCAAGCGCGACGACACGAAAACCGGCCGCCTTGAGCCTGATGATCGTGCCGGTGGCCAGGTCGCCGGCGCCGCGCACCACGACCAGGTCACCGTCACGCCCCGACAGAGGCGCGGCGTCGCGTCCGGCCACTACAGCCATCATCTCGGCTACGACGGATATCGCTATCTCCTGGGGAGTCTCGGCGCCCAGATCGAGGCCGATCGGAGCCCGGACGCGCCCAAGAATCTCTTCGGCCATACCCTCCGAACGGAGCATGTCGAGCAGTGTCCTGACCTTGCGCCGCGAGCCCAGGAAACCCAGGTACCTGCAGTCGGTCTTGATGAAATGCCGCAGCGCCCGCTCGTCGCTCGCATGGGTCGCGATGATGGCGCAGGTATTTCTGTCGACCGGTGCCGAGGCCAGTGCGGTGTTCATGTCCGCATCGACATACAATTCGTGGGCCATCGGGAATCGCTCGCCGTTCACGAAGTCAGGGCGGTCATCCACAATGGCGATACGGTAACCGATCGCATGGGCAGCCTTGGCAATTTCGAGCCCGACATGGCCGCCGCCGGCGATGAGCACACGGGGACGCGCGCCGAATACCTCGACGAGGACCTTCATCGCGCCGCCGCACTCCATCGGCAGGCTGGTCGCGCCGGGGCCATGGTCCAGTGCGTACTCCAGCACCGTTGGCCTGCCAAAGTCTATAGCCTGTTGTGCCTCTGCTATGACCCGCGATTCGACGATGCCGCCGCCGACGGTTCCGACGCTGGTGCCATCGGCTAAAACGATCATCTTGGCGGTCCCGCGCGGAGTCGAACCGGAAGACTCGATGATGGTCGCCATGGCGAACGGGATATTGTGCTCTGCGAGTTCCGCAGCCTTCCTGAATAGTTCCATGTAGGTGCCCTTTCGGTTCCGTAGCGGTACGACATGACCCGCTGCGGCCTGCCACTATACCAGATACCTTGTCACATCGCGAGCACCTCGGACATGAATTTCGCGGATTCGTCGATCGGACACGTCGCTTTCCAGATTCGCTATCACAACGGCGTCGACAGCCCCGGTCTCCAGGACCGCCGCGGCGACCAGTCGAGCCGCCTCGGTGGAGACCAGGTCGGCCTTGTTCAGCATCAGCATGCGGATTGCTCCTTCAGGGCTGCCCTTGAAACATCCTGGCGGCGCGGCGCTGAGGGCAGCAATCATTCCTGCATCGATACGGTGACCGAGCGCCAGTCCGGTGGCGTCCGCTATCAGCTCGGGCCTGAAGGCATGTGCGTCATCGAGCGGCGCGCCCAGACAATCCATGCCAATGACGGCACAGACCAGCCCGCTACCTGCGGGAATGACCGGCTCATGCGCCGCCGGGGCCTTGATAGGCAGGTGACGCGCGCCATCGGCCTCCACGAGTACCAGGCCCCAGTCCGCGGGACACGTATCGACCACGGCCGGATGCACGGCAACGAGCTTGCCGGCTTCTATCCCGGAGCCGGCTATGGCAACAAGACCGCCGGGCATGCCTGCCGTGGCGCGCACGGTCCGGGCGGATGGCAGGCGCGAAGCATCGGTAGCCCATGACGGGTCGGCCAGGAATACATCGAAGCGGCGGTGTTCGTCGCGCGGGTCGTATATGCGCGTCGTCGTCGTCACGAGCACCGCGGCACCAGTGGCCCGTCCATCCGAAGCCAGGGCGAACAGCAGGCTGGTCTTGCCGCCGCCACCGATTATCGAGATGCTTCGATTGCGCGGCGCGATCGTGTTGCAGGCCTCCAGCGGACGCATGTGGAAGCTCAGTGTCCGGTATCGGCACCCGACGATATGACCCGCAGCAACGAGGCTCTGCCAAGAAGGCCAGGCCGGAACATGGTGCAACGATTCCTGCCGGTGGCCTTGGAGGCATAGAGCGCCTTGTCCGCCTCATCGAGCACAACGTTGGCTTCGGCGCCGCCGCCCGGCTCGAGCATCCTGATGCCGATGCTGACCGTGATGTGCAGGCGTTCGGCGCCATTCTGAATTTCCATCGATTCAACGCCGTGCCGGATGCGCTCGGCAATGTCCATCGCCCGGTATTCATCGCAGTCGACGGCCAGCACACAGAATTCCTCACCGCCAAAACGAGCCACCGCATCCGAGGCGCGCATCGCTGACTTCAGGGTCGCGGCAAGCGACTCAAGCGCGTTGTCTCCGAGCAGATGGCCATAGGTATCGTTGAAGCGCTTGAAGTGATCCACATCGAGCATCATCACGCAGGCGCGGTTGCCCTGGCGCGACTCACGGGCCAATTCTTCCTCGAGCCGCCGGACGAAATACTCGTGATTGTACAGCCCTGTCTTCGAGTCTGTTATTGAACTGAGATGGTGCAGCCCATTCTGCAGGCCAACCGACAGGAACCTGGTCAGCCGGTCGACATACATCGTCTCGAAATCGCTGTAGTCATCGCCAACGACCTTGTGGCCAAGCACGACCATGCCATACAGGCCGCCTATGCCGCGCATCGGGAAGATCACCTCGGGTTTGAATGGATCAAGCATGGGATCGCGGCCGAGCTCCTGGGCAATCACCTCGTAACGGGCGGAATATGGCCGCTCCAGAAAGTGCGCCTTGAGGCGATGATAGCTCTCCAGCGGGACAACCTCATCGGTCAGCCGAAGATTCCTGTAGCAGAACTGGCTCAGCCGGGTGCCCCGCGGTGGCTCGATGACAAAGCCAAGGAATTCGGGCACGAAGTGCTCGAGCAGCTTCTCTATGACATAGTCCAGCATCCGTGGAACCGACGACAAGGCGACAAGAGTCGAGGCGTCCGTTATCAGCTGATCGAGTTCACGATTCTCCTTCCTGAGCGCTTCCAGATCCCCAAGCGCACCGGAGCGCTCGAGCAGATTGAACTGTGCCAGGATGTCGGAACCGGAGACGGTCGCCGGCTTGAGCTCTTCATTCTGTTCCACGCGATAACTATACGCGTTTCCGCCGGAATTGTCATGCATGCGCGGCGGCTACACCGTTTCGGACTCGACGACCGCGTTCCATGAACGCAGGCGGGACTCAATGAAATCGAGCACGGCCTCATGTTCGTTCTTGCCTCTGCCCGAGACCGGTATGGCAGGACCGAACGATACCATGACAGGCCGGTCGCGGTGCACCGGACCGAAGCCCCTGAGCACAGGAGAATTGCCCCAGAAATCGGTCTTGAGCGCCACGGGCACGACAGGCGCACCGGTTCTGGCGGCCAGCTTGACGCCAAGGCTGTTCAGTTCGCTGCGCCTGAACACATCCTTGCGGGTGCCTTGCGGGAATATGATGATCGATCGGCCTTCCGACAGATGGCGCGCGCCACCGGCCATCACGGTATCCAGATCCTTGCGGGCGTCCGTGCGGGTCACCGCTATCGGATCGCGCGCCCGCATGATGGGCCCCCAAATCGGGCCATGCATCAGTTTCTCCTTGACCACATAGGTGCAGCGGCGTATCGGATTGATCAGCCCGGGCAGCAACAGCGTCTCGAAGGTGCTCATGTGGTTCGACACGAAGACGGCCGGTCCGGTCAGGGCGCGTATGTTGTCCAGCCCATCGATGTGCATCCTCGCGCCGCAATGCTCCAGTCGATGCATGATCTCAAGCGAACTCTGTTCCCAGGCCTCATCGTCGAGCAGGCCCCGCAATGCCAGGGCCCTGATGCGGAACATGACGGCGAAGAAATTGAAATACGGACTCCATCGGGTACCCAGCAGCAGGAACTCGCTCAGGAATGGTCGTGTTTCGACCGGTGTATCGTATCGGTTCCCTGTCAAGATCTCTGCCATCATTGCCTCCCGAACGAGGCTACCATACCCCCGGTCATACCGGCAGTCAAGGAGACTCCTTCACCGGTCGGCCGCTCCACGCGCGACTGATGGCATAGAGGTGTCGTTCCACCGAACCATCAGCCTGCAGATCGACGGTACCGCCCGAGAGGTGTCCGCCATACGGCCTGATGGCCCGTATCTTGCCATCAAGCACGCCAAGCGATAGCAGGACCGTCTCGCGCGCGGCGGGGATGCCATCCATGCCACCGAAGACGAAGTTCCCCAGCGAATACGCGATCAGCCCTGCATGGTGCGGTCCCTGATACCATTCCACCGGCTGCAGCACGTGGGGATGATGGCCAAGCACCACATCGGCGCCCATGTCGATCAGCCGTCGATAGAGCGCGATCTGGGCCGCGCTGGGATTTGCCGCATACTCGGTGCCTGCATGTACCGATACAAGCTCAAGCTCGCGGTAGGACGTGGCGAGCCGCGACTGCCTGATAGACTCGGCCACGTGCTGCACCGCCTGGTCATCGGCCCACAGGAGCCCAGGGAGGCCACGCTGTATCGATGCGTCCCGCAATCCCGAGAACCCCGAGCGCTCGACAGGAAAGGCCGCCATGGCCCATAGCGACACCAGTTCTCCGCCAGTAGCTCTGGAGTACGGTCGGGACGCCTCATCCCGATTCATGCCGGCCCCCACAAACGGCATGCCGGCAGCCTTCAGCGCCGCTATCGTATCCGCGAAGCCGACAGCGGAGAAATCATAGACATGGTTGTTCGCGATCTCGACGACATCGATACCGCTCGCAATGAGCCGACCGAGCACGGTGGCGGGCATACGGAAGCGGTAGGTCTTTGGCCACTCGGTGCCGCGTGATGTCACGGCCGTCTCAAGATTGCCGGCCAATAGGTCCTGGGCGCGCATGATCGGCAACATCCGTCCGAAGACCAGGTCAGGGCCGTTGGGACTTGCCAGTAGCGCGGCCGTCTGACCGCCAGGCTTCATGTCGCCAACGGCGCCTATCCATACAAGGCCGCGCGGCGCCGTGGCATGCGGCAGGCCGGTCATATACGATGCAATGGCAGCGGCGGTTCTGCGTCCGGCGGCGCTTTCCGTGTCTTGGCCGCCTCTAACGACGCACTCGATAATAACACGCCGGCGCAGTGCATATCCCGGCTGTCCAGGGTAGAGCCCATCATAGGGCACGACAACCCGTGGCAGGCTGATATCATCCAGTGGTTCCGACTTCAGGGTGGCCCGATCCGCGGCTTTGACATCGAGCCAGTCAGCCGAAAGCGCGTAATAGCGGTCATCGATGACGCATGCCGGATTGCTGCCGCGATCCGCTGCGTCGGCAGGCTCTCCCCACTGGACCGCGGCCTGTATCCTGACGGTTGCGGTCCCTTCCGCGACAGCGTGCCATGTTGCCGGTGGAGCTGGCACTGCCACTCCGAGCCGCACCATGGACTCGTCGTACACATACAGCGTCGATTCCGCGCAGGCGCCGCAGAGCAGGCAGACCGACAGGACCAAGGCGGCACATCTCATGGAAGGAGCATACGTGCCGCCGCGGCATGGGTCAACGACCAATCGATCAGCGCGGCTCCGAATCGCTCCTCTGCGGATACAGGAATCGCTTGATCTTCTGGGTGGGTGTCTTCTCGAACGCATCGGGTTGGTGCTCGATGCGCACGATGCGCGAGAAGGCTGCGAGGCGCTTGTTCACGTCCTTCTTGATCGACTCGAGCACTTCGGCGATCGTCGTGCCACCGACCACATCCGGCTTCAGGCATACCAGGGCGGTCAGGCCTTCATCTGCGCCGTAGACAAGCGATTCCTGGACGAGCGGCGAGCTGTTCAGTTCCGCTTCCACTTCTTCGGGATAGATGTTCTCGCCGGATGCCCCTACGATCATCGACTTGAGGCGACCACGAACGAAGTAATAGCCCAGCTGATCGCGATAGCCAAGGTCGCCGGTCTTGAAGAAGCCGTCGGAGGTGCGGCTCTCCATGGTCCTTGCCTCGTCACGATAGTAGCCAGGGCCGACCATCGGGCCGCGCACCTGCAGCTCGCCTACCATCACCGAAGGATCTCCGTCCGCAGGCCGTTCGTCAACGACCCGGATCTCCGCGCCGGGCAGCGCGGGCCCAGCGGCTCGGGCCCTGGTCTTGCCCACCGCCGAAGCCGCGATGATCGGCGCTGTCTCGGTGAGGCCGTATCCGATCGCGTACGGCCACCTGATCGTGAGCAGGAAACGCTCCACCTCGGGGTCAAGCGGTGCTCCGCCGATGCCAAAGAACCGCAGGCGGCCGCCGAACGAGCGATACAGTTTCGCACCGGCCAGACGCTCGAGCAGGGGTCGCAGCCAGCGCAGGCGATAGGCCATCATGCCGTCCAGTGCCGGCCTGATCGCGGATCGATACGTCTTCTCTATCACGAGCGGCACGGACAGCACGATCGTTGGCCGCACCGAGGCGAGCGCCGGCATCAAGGCAGACGCCGAAGGCGGACGGTCAAGGTACCGTACCGACGCTCCGCTCATCATCGGTATCAGGAAGCCAATCGTGTACTCATAGGCATGCGCCAAGGGCAGTATCGACAGCAGCACATCCTGCGTATTGAGGACGATGATGGCAGCACAGGCCAGGGCATCGGACATGTAGTTGCGATGGGTCAGCATCACGCCCTTCGGATTGCCAGTCGTACCGGATGTATAGACTATCGCGGCCAGATCGTCGGGCAGGGGGTCAGGCAGCTCGATGGCCGCAGCTGACGGCTCACCTCGTTCGGCCGCGAGTGACACGAGCTCCTCGATCGGCATCGCGGTGACACGGGAGCCCTGCAGCTTGGCGCCCTGCTTCTTCGAGACGAATGCCACCTTCGCTCCGGCATGCTCCAGAATCTCGGCGACCTGTGTTGCGCGGAAATCGACGAGCAGCGGCACGGCGACCGCGCCGGCCCGCGCGATGCCAAGCGATGCTATGCCCCATGCCGGCATGCTCTCCGACAGTATGGCCACGCGGTCCTTGGGCCCGACCCCTGCCCTGATCAACATGGCGGCGGTCAGTCTCGAACATGTCTCCAGTTCCCTGTAGCTGAGCGCACGCTCGCCAACCATGCCCAGAGCGGGCCTGTCACCGAAGCTTTCGGCGCCTATCGGGGCTATCGAGGCGATGGTGTGCGTATCGTATGAGTATGGCACGTTCAATCCTCCGCGCGGTTTGACATATCGGCGCAACGTTGGTTGCACCGGTGAACATGGTTATCTGGTATGAGGCCGGCTATGCACGCAGTATGGCATCGATGCTGGACAATTCCTCCGCAGTGAAGTCTGTTCTGGATGCCGCCGCCGCATTTTCGACGATCTGCTCTGGTCTGGAGGCGCCTATCAGCGCGCTGGTAACGCGTGAGTCGCGCAGTGTCCAGGACAGAGCCATCTGGGCCAGGCTCTGCCGCCGTTCTGCGGCAATCTGCGAGAGGGCGCGCACTTTGGCAAGCAGTTCAGGCGTTACCTGTTCGGTTTTCAGGAATGGGCTGGCGGAAGCGGCGCGGGAATCGGAGGGTATGCCGTGCAGGTATCGGTCGGTCAGCAGGCCTTGCGCCAGCGGCATGAAGGCGATGATGCCCATCCCCTCATCGGCGCAGGTATCGATCAGCGACTGCTCTATCCAACGTTCGAACATATGGTAACGTGGCTGATGTATCAGACATGGCACCCCCATCGACCGCAGAAGCCTGGAGGCCTCACGGGTCCTGTCCGCGGGATAATTGGACAAGCCGACATAGAGCGCCTTGCCCGAGCGCACGGCCTGGGCCAAGGCTCCCATCGTCTCTTCGAGCGGGGTTTCCGCATCGGGGCGATGCGAATAGAAGATGTCGACATAGTCGAGCCCCATCCGCGCCAGGCTCTGATCGAGGCTGGCCAGAAGGTACTTTCTGGAGCCATGGTCGCCATACGGACCAGGCCACATCGTGTACCCAGCCTTGGTTGATAGGATCAGCTCGTCGCGGTGCGGTCCGAAGTCGTCGCGGAGCAGGCGGCCCATCGTCGTTTCCGCCGCTCCGGGTGGCGGACCGTAGTTGTTTGCCAGGTCCAGGTGGGTAATGCCGAGGTCAAACGCGGTCCTGACCATGGCCCTTGCATTGTCATAGTTCCGGTCATCGCCAAAGTTGTGCCACATGCCGAGTGCGATGGCTGGCAACCTGAGGCCCGAGCCGCCGCATCGTCGGTACGGCATGGCCTGGTATCTCTGCTCCGCGGGTACATACTGCATGGTGACTCCTTGTATGGAGCATATCATAACGGTATACATTGCCGAAATCGTCAAGCTGCTCTATCATCGATCTGCCTGCAACCAGGCAGAAGGGATGATATAAAATGGCAATCGGTGATCAGAAGAAGGTACTGGTACTGAACAGCGGCAGCTCATCACTCAAGTATGAAGTGTTCCTGATGCCCGACAAGAAGAGTCTGGGCAAGGGCGCGGTCGAGCGGATCGGCGAGGCCAAGGGAATATTGACGCAGAGCAGCCCAAATGGCTCGATCAAGAAGGAAGCGACCTTCGAGAACCACCAGCAGGCGATGCTCAGCGTCGGACAGGCACTCGTCGACAAGGAACACGGGATACTCCAATCCATCGAGGAGATCGGCGCCATAGGCCACCGCGTGGTACACGGCGGCGAGCGGTTTGCCAATTCGGTGCGCATCAACGCCGAAGTACTCGATGCGATCAAGGCGAATATCGAGCTGGCACCACTGCACAACCCTGCCAACCTGACCGGCATACAGGAAGCAGAACGGCTGATGCCCGGCGTTCCGCAGGTGGCCGTCTTCGACACCGCCTTTCACCAGACCATGTCACCTACCGCATACCTGTATGGCCTGCCGCGGGAGCTGTACGACAAGTACCGGATCCGCCGGTATGGATTCCATGGTACCAGCCATCGATACGTCGCGGCACGCGCGCTCGACATTCTTGGACGCAAGGCGGAGAACACAAACCTGATCACCTGCCACCTTGGCAATGGCGCCTCGATAACCGCCATCGAGTGCGGTCGGTCGATCGATACCTCGATGGGCTTCACGCCGCTCGAAGGCCTGATGATGGGCACGCGCTCGGGTGATTTCGATCCAGCCATACTCGGATACCTGCTTGATCGCGGATACAGCCCCAAGGACCTGACGACGATGATCAACAAGAAGAGCGGACTGCTCGGCCTGTCGGGCATCTCGAATGACCTGCGCGATCTCGAGGCTGCCAGCGAAAAAGGCATACGCAACGCCGTCGAGGCTCTCGATGTGTATGCCCATCGCGTGCGGCAGTACATTGGCGCCTACATGGCAGAACTCGTCAAGGTCGATGCGATCGTGTTTACCGGCGGCGTTGGCCAGTACGGTGTGAAGATGCGCGAGCGCATTTGCCACCGCCTGGAGAACATCGGTATCATGATGGACTATGAGGCCAACCGTGACGATGGCTCGGCCGAGGGCGTCGTATCGCAGCCCTATTCTCCAACCGCCATTCTGGTAATCCCAACAAACGAAGAATTGCAGATTGCCATGGACGCCTACGACCTGCTCTTCGTCAGGAAACCGGATTGCCCATGAGTCAGTACGACTACTTGGTTATGCCGGGGGCATAGCGCTCGATTATCTTCTCGGCTATCAGATAGGCAGCGGGGCAGAACTCGGTGTTGAAGGCGAGTCGCCCCAAAGCCCTCTGTATGTTGCGCTCCCGCGTATACGGAAAGGCTTCGCAATCGCGGGGGCGCTCATCATAGACATCACAGGCGTTGTCGGCTCGCAGGAATGGGCAGGGCATCGTCGCACATATCCAGCCAAGATCCTCGTCGCGCAGCAGGGTATCCTTGACGAATGTCTTCTGGTCGAGGCCCATCTCCTTGCACACGCGCTTGATGTCCGGTTCGTTCATCTTGGGGCCGATCGTCCTGCAACAGTTGCCGCACTTCAGGCAGTCTATTTCGGCGAAGACCTCGGTATCAAAATCGGCGACCACGTGGTCGAAGTTCTTGATGTTGAACTTGGCAAGGTACTTCATCTGGCGCTTGATGAACTCGTTACGCTCTTTGCTCTTCTCGAGCAGCTGCACATAGGCTTGATCCATGCCCCGATTGTAGCCCGGAAATGGGGGCTTTCTCAAGCATGCGCTGGCGGCGGTTCAGTCATCGCCCGCCGTCTGGGCCCGCTCGCGCGTGCGCCGCTCCATGAAGGCATAGAATCCATCCTCGGATGCGTTGATCACCCGGTCTTTCGGTATGCCTGCTGCCTTGATCAGGTCAAGGGCGAGCGGCACATTGCCGACATCGCGCCAGTAGTGGGCGTCGCTGCCGCAGACCACCAAGGCGCCCTCCTGGGCGCAGATGGCGGCCAGGTCGGAACACGAAGCCGCACTGCCCTTCCTGATGCGGAATGAGCTGTTGTTGATCTCCAGCGCCTTGCCATACCGTACCGCCGCGCGCACCACCGCCCGCTGGTCTACCGGAAACTGTGGGTTGCCTGGATGGGATATCGCATCGATCATCGGGTTTGCCAGAGCGGCTATCATTGCCGTCGTGTTGTCCGGCAGGCTCCCCGGATCGAAGCAGATGTCATGGAAACCAGCCAGCACGTAGTCAAGCCTGCGCAGCAGATAATCGGCAAGGTCGACGCCGCCTGCAAGATCCATGATGTTCGCTTCGACTCCCGAGAAGAACCGGACTCCATGAATGCGTCTGGGTATGATTCTCAGGTTGCCAAAGTGGTACGGATGCGTACCGCCCGGCATGCCCGGGCCGTGGTCGGTCAGCACGAAGCCCGCAAGGCCGCGCCGTCGGGCTCCGCGAGCAAGGTCATCGATGGTGGAAAAGGCGTGCCCCGAGGCCACGGAATGGGTGTGCGTGTCGATTCGTATATGCATGAGTGCGCCCATGATCCACGAATCGACACCGGCTGTCCAGCGGCCGGATCGAACAGCGCCTACAGAAAATCCTGGCGCTGCGGCGTAAAGGTATCGATGACGATGCTATCCTCGAGCAGGCGCACCCCATGAGGCACATTCGGCGCCACATAGAATGAATCTCCTGCACCGAGTGTCTCGTCCTTGCCGCCCATCGATACGACCAGCCGGCCGGCGACTACATAGCTCGCCTGTTCGTGCGGATGTGCATGCTCGGCGACCACGGTTCCTCCGACGAATCGTATTTCGACGATCATCATGCCGCCACCACGGGCAAGCAGTCTTCTGGTCATGCCTGGAGCCGGTGTGCTCGGATGCACGTCACTGTTGTGTACGATCATCATGCCTCCCCATCGCTTCGTTCAATCGTGCCTTCTCCAGAAACCATCATGAACGGCCGTCGCTCCAGCGAGCGGGGCCGGCCCGTCCACGGCGACCGGTCGCTGGCCGCTGGCAAACACGGTCCTGCACGGCAGGTCGAGTGTGGGATTCTCCGGATCATCACCGGTTATGGCCCGCAGGTCCGACTCGGACAGGGCATAGACGACACGGCCGATGCCCGACCAGTAGATGGCGCCGGAACACATGGCGCACGGCTCCGCGCTCGTATACAGCGTGCATGTCCGCAAGAATTCGCGGTCGTACGCCTTCGACGCAGACCTGACCAGATTGGTCTCGGCATGACCCGTGCAATCGTGTTCGGTGCCGACGGTGTTGCCGGCGTCGAGGAGGATTCGACCCTGTGCGTCGGCCAGCACGGCGCCGAATGGATGGTTGCCTTCGGCTCTTGAGCGGGCCGCGCGATCGACTGCCGCCTGCAGCAGCGCGCTGTCTTGTTCATTCATGGCCTGATTGTACCTCGTGATCGAGCGGCGAGTCCATCTCAGTTGTAGGCCCGCAGGTACTGGTCGGGAACCCTGCGCACATCGGCCGACAGGTGTCTTGATGGCCAGTACGGATCACGCAGGAGCAGGCGCCCAAGGGAGACGGCATCCGCCGCGCCGGCAAGCAGGATCTGCTCTATCTGTTCTGCGGTCGTTATGAGGCCAACGGCCCCCGTTGGCAGCCCGGTGGCCGCCCGTATCGATGCGGCCAGGCCAACCTGGTATCCTGGACCCACAGGCATCCTGGCTCCCGGGGCAACCCCACCCGATGAGACATCGACAAAATCGACGCCCTGCGTCGCCACGTCCCGCACCAGGCTTGCGCATCCTTCGACATCCCAGCCGCCTTCGATCCAGTCGCATGCCGAAACGCGTATGAGGAGCGGCATCGAGTCCGGCATATTACCCCGTACTGACCGGACAACTTCGCGTGCGAGCCGGGATCTGCCCTCGAATGACACGCCATAGTCATCGAGGCGCCGATTGCTCAGGGGCGACAGGAATTGGTGCACCAGGTAGCCGTGGGCGGCATGGATCTCGACCGTATCGAAGCCAGCCTCGACGGCGCGGCGCGCGGCATCCCCGAAGGCAGTCACGACGCGGTCAATGCCGTCGTGCTGCAAGGCGGTGGGCGTGGCATGGGAATCGTCGAATGGCTGTGCGGAAGGAGCGACCGTCGCCCAGCCGCCGTCGGCTTCGGACACGCTGCCCTTTCCACGCCAGGGCACGGCGGTGGAAGCCTTGCGCCCAGCGTGCGCCACCTGCACGCCAACCCGTGCGCCGGCACGGTGCAGCGCGTCGACGAGCGGCTTGAGGGCATCGCGGTGTGCATCGCTCCATAGTCCCAGGTCGGCAGGCGTGATGCGACCCTCGGGACACACCGCCGTCGCCTCCAGCATCACAAGGCCAACACCACCGATGGCCCGTTCTACATAGTGCCGCAGATGCCAGTCGGTGGGCATGCCATCTACCGCCGAATACTGGCACATCGGCGCCATGAACAGTCGATTCGGCAGTTCAAGACCGCGCAGCCGCATCGATCCAGAGAATAGTGAAGCCATCACGCCTCCTTGGCACGAGCCATTGTATACCATTCCCGTATCAATCGAACAATACCATGGCCATGATCGATACCCTTGCCGTATACTGGCGCGATGCTATACCGAATACAGGACAGGCATGACGCCCTCGCCGCCAGCTTCATCACCTACTGCGCCGCGTATGCGGCCGAACACGATGAATCATACATACCCGATGCCGCATGGGCGTTCGGCGACGACTATCCATCATTCGTGCTGATCGACGATGCTGGAGCCGTGATCGGCGCCGCGGCCGCCATGCTCGGCCCGTCCTTCCGCTCGGCGCGACGGGCCCGGGTGGCGATATTGCACACCTGTGCCGCACCGGCACCGGAGCACTACGGCATGCTCGCACACGCGCTCACCCAGGCGGTCGAGCCACACGCCGATGAGCTGTATCTCTTCTTTCCAGAGATCGACCGGGCCTTCCGGACGGCGCTGGATCAGAGTGGTTTCCGGTTCGACCGATCAGTCTACCTGATGGGAACGACGACCACGCGCGCGCTCGAGCCCGAGTTGCCCGCAGGATACACATTTTCACCGGTCGCGCCAGGTGACACCGCGGCGATCACCGCATTCGTCGAGGTGCGCAACCGCAACTTCAAGGAAGTACATGGCTCATCCGACTCCAGGGTCGAAGACATTCTGGAATTTGTCGCATCAGCGGAATTCCTGTCAGGGGGGCTGCTGCTCCTCCATGCACCAGACTCGAGCCCCTGTGGTACGCTACGCGTCGAGCGTGATGATGATGGAACCGCGTTCATAGGAACCATCTCGGTCGACAGAGCGCATCGGGGCATTGGTCTGGGCAAGGCGATCATCAACAAGGCCGTCTCGGTGGCCAGAGCGGCAGGGTTTGCCGAGGCCTTCCTTTCGGTCAACGCCACCAACACGGCGGCGCTTGGTTTGTATGAACACAATGGCTTCTCCGTCGCGAAGGCCATGGTCTGCTATGCGATGCGCTTGCCATGCAAAGGTTGACGAATCTATACTCGATCCATGCACCATACCTGTACGCTCACCGTTCGCACCTATGAATGCGACATGAATGGCCATGTCAACAATGCGAATTATCTCCATTACCTAGAGTACGCCCGGCACGAGTACCTCAAGGCTGCTGGCTTCGACTATGCCGGCGCCGTCAAGTCCGGATTCGGCCTCTACGTGACACGGATAGAAATAGACTACAGGCGGTCGGCGGTGCTCGATGACGTGTTGACCGTGGAGTCGAAACCGGTCAAGCGCGGCGCTGTATCCGGCGTGATGGATCAGTTCATCCGTTGTGGCGAGGTGATCGTCGCGCAGGCGCGGGTATCGTGGGTCTTCGTCGATGCGACGGGCCGACCCAGCAAGATCCCCCCGGAACTCGACGTGCCGGGACTGGCGCCCTGACAGGCTGATGCAAGCGCCGAATCAGGCTATACTTGCAGCCCCACATCAAACCAAGGAGTTCGACATCATGACCTACCAGGAAATTGTAGCCAAAGCAAAGACGAACATCGGCCCGTATTGCCGGGTGTGCCCCGAGTGCAACGGTATTGCCTGCAAGGGCATGATCCCCGGGCCCGGCGGCAAGGGGACAGGGCTCGGATTCATACGCAACTATCAGGAACTCAGGAAGATCCGCCTGGTCATGGATACGGTCTATCAGCCTGCGCCCGTGTCGACGCGCAGCACCCTCTTTGGCAAGGAATTCTCGCTGCCTGTCTTTGCGGCGCCTGTCGGAGCGGTCGGGCTCCATTACAGCAATGCCTACGATGACCTGACGTATTCCGCTGCCGTGCTTGACGGATGCAAGGCTGCCGGCACGGCCGCCTTCACCGGCGATGGAGTCAAGGATGAGGTATACAAGGGCACGATAGACGCCATCAAGGCAATCGGTGGTCATGGCATCCCGACCATCAAACCCTGGAGCCTTTCGGAGGTCGTGACGAAGGCGCGGATGGCGGAAGAGGCAGGTGCCTTCGCGTTCGCCATGGATATCGACGCCGCGGGCCTTGTCGTATTGGCCATGCAGGGCAAGCCGGTTTCACCGATGCCGGTGGAGACGCTGGCCAGGATCGTCGAATCGGTCAGAATTCCATTCATACTGAAGGGCGTCATGACACCGGCGGGCGCACGCAAGGCACTCGAGGCGGGAGCCCGCGGCATAATCGTATCGAATCATGGCGGCAGGGTACTCGACGAGACGCCGTCGACGATCGAGGTGCTCTCCGATATCGTCGACGCGGTGGGCGACCGCATGACCATTCTGATCGATGGCGGCTTCAGAACAGGCCTCGACGTATTCAAGGCGCTGGCCCTGGGCGCCGACGGAGTGCTGATAGGCAGGCCGTTTACCTGGTCGGTGTATGGCGGTGGAGCCGAAGGCGTTACACTCTACATGAATCGCGTCCAGGCAGAACTGGCGGAGGCGATGCTGATGACGGGTGCCGCGAGCATCGATGCCATCGATGCCGCAAGAATCATGTAGACAGGACCGGCATCAATAGCCGAGCACGAATCCATCCCTGGAGAATTGCACGAAGGTACCGGCGTCGACCATCGCGAAGTCAGGATGGCCGTCGACCGGTATCGATCTGACCAGATTCTGGCTGCCGGCAAGCGTTCCGGACTGAACCTTGCCATCCCGGTAGAATGCTATCGCCGTCCCGGCCTTGAAGGTGACAAGATAGGGCTTGAAGCCTATGCCCCTGGACGAACCTGTCGGCAGCCAGACAGTCGCGAGATTCTGGTCGGCGGACAATGTTCCGGTCCTGGAATGAGCATCATCGGTTGCTATGATTGCCATGCCTTTCGCTGGATCGATTGAAGAAACCACGAGAAGGCAGGATGCCGACATCTGTTCGGTATCCTGCCACCCACGTATCGATGAATGCTACTTGCAGTCCTTGTCGAGCACGGTCTTCCTGCCATCGGATTTGGCACTCTTGATCGCCTCATCGCACAGGGCGCGAACCTTGTCCGAAAGCACATCGATGACGGTTGCAGAGCACTTGAGCTCGGAAGCATCCTTGATGTACGCCTTGACCTTGGACGCTATGACCAGGGTTTCTTTTTCTGCCATACTTGCTCCTTCATTACCTGTATGCCGGAATGGTACGCGATAGCCTCATTCTTGTCGAGGCCTGATTTGTTCCGGCTATAGAAGGTAGTACCGAACATACAGGTATCCGGTGACGATGATCAGGTTGATGACCGTAATCAGCGCACCATACTTGGTAAAATCCATGAACGAAATCTTGTAGCCGCTCTTGTTGGCCAGCCCCACTGCCACTACATTGGCCGAGGCGCCGATCAGGGTGCCATTGCCGCCAAGGCAGGCACCCAATGCCAAAGACCACCAGACCGGCCCGACGGCTACCGCCCCGACCGTCGTGCCGATGTTCTGAACGAGTGGAATCATCGTTGCCACATAGGGTATGTTGTCAACGAAGGCCGAGAGCACGCCAGAAAACCAGAGCAGGGCGATGGTTGTCAACTTCATGTTGCCCCTGGTTATGCCCAGCACCCATTCTGACAGCATCTTCATGATGCCCAGCTCCACGAGTCCACCGACCATGATGAACAGCCCGATGAAGAAGAACAGCGTGCCCCATTCCACATCATGGAAGAATTCATCCACTTCCTTGCTGCCGGTCAACAACATCAAGAGCGATGCTCCCAGCAAGGCAATGACGGAAGCCTCGACCTCGAGCAGTCCGTGAAGCAGGAATCCAATGATGACCAGGCCCAGCACGATCAGGCTCTTCAAGAGGAGCGGCACGTCTTCTATGGCCTTGCTCTCATCGAATTCCATGATGCGCGCTTTTCTCTCGTTCGAGACATGGAGCTTCTTCGAGAAGAGCAGATAGCTGATGCCTGAAAGCACGACCAGCAGGAAAAGAATGATCGGCGTCAGGTTGATTATGAAATCCATGAAATCGAGCCTGGCGGCGCTGCCTATCATGATGTTCGGTGGATCACCGATCAGGGTTGCCGTACCACCGATGTTCGAGGCTATCGCGATCGAAACGATGAATGGTATCGGGCTGATGCCGAGCTCCACCGCGATCAATATCGTAACCGGAGCAATGATCAGCACGGTGGTCACATTGTCGAGCAATGCCGAGAAGAGCGCCGTAATCAGCGACAAAAGAATGAGAATCGCCAGGGGATCGCCCTTGGCGAACTTTGCCGCCTTGATCGCGACATATTGAAACACGCCTGTCTTCTTGGTGATGCCGACGATGATCATCATGCTGATGAGCAGGAAGATGACATTCCAGTCGATGACACTGAAAGCCTTGCTGGTGCCGATGATCTGAAATACGATGAACAGGGCGGCACCAAGTAGCGATATGATGGTCTTGTTGACGAATTCGGCCGAAATAAATACGTAGATGGTAACAAAGAGCCCGAGACCTATCCACATTGCTGTCGACATGATCACCCCCTCAGCACTTTATTCAGGACATCCATGACGCTGACAATGCCAACGATACGATCATCCTGGACAACGGCGATATGCCGGCGCTTGTTCTGTGTGAACTCCAGCACGGCCTCGATGATCGAGGTGCCCGGAGAGAAATGCAGCGACGGCTTCTTCATGATCTGGCTCACCGTCAGGGTGTCCTCGTTCTTGAGAAGACCCTCCAGCGGTTCGAATGTCGACAGGAACTTGAGGCTGCCTATCATCGTCGCGTAATCGGGCACGCCAACCTTGAGCATGTCGAGGATGTTTACCTCCGCAATGAACTTGCCCTGATCATCGACGACCGGCATGTAGCTGAAGCGCTGCGAATAGAATATATCGGCCAGTTCCTTCAGGGTCGTGCGCGCCTTCACGCTCTGGATGTCTTTGGTCATGATATCTGAAACGGTCAGTTCCTTTTTTATCTCTATGTCCAGTTTCTTGAACGTCTCCCAGAATTCGATTGCAGTGCCCGCGGACAGCAAGCGCCCGAATGCGGCCTCATCCTTGGACAACTTGACGAATGCCGCAAGGCTGTTCAGGTACAGGGATGATGATGACTTGTTGGTCAGGATGAGCACGAGCATGCGAATCGGCACGGTATCGGTGGGAATTGGCGTGGTCGGTACACAGATTCCTATTACCAGATCGTTGAAATTCTCAAGCCTTCCATGTGGAACCGCTATCCCCGTGGGAAATGTCGTGCCACCAAGGGCCTCACGATCGGCTACGGCGCTGACGATCTGTTCGGTGCCAACCTCAAACGAGACGCGCTTGCACATCTTCTGGATCATGCCATCGATGGCCTGGCTCTTTGTCTCGAAGGATGACCGGACGCAGATAAGATCAGGATTCAACAGGCTTGACAATTTCATGGTTCCATGCCTCCTGGCTACGATCGTAGCACTGTATCACGGCACTCCACAGAAGAGGAAGTGGAGCCATGCCAAGATCGACTCCTTCAATCATCGATGCGATCAAGGAACTCGGCATAGGCACGATACATGGCTCCACGCAGCAGTATCGTGCCATGACTCTCCGCGTATCCATCGACCTCGGGGCCGCCGCCCGCCCCGGCGGCTCCGATTCCGAGTCTGGCCGCATAGGCAAGGGTAAGCGACTCGGGTGTCAGCTGGTCGTATCGAGCATACAGTATCTGGACACGTTGTGGACCGGTCACCAGGGTGTGCCAGAACGGACTGATCGTCCGGAAGGCGCCATAGAGCGTATCCTCGCTGTATCCGGCAGACAGGAATTTCTGACGGAGCGGTGCCAGCGCGGGATTCTGCCAGAGCGCCGTCCAGTCGATCAGCGGAATCATCAGCGTCAGGTGGTCAAAACAGTAGCGCTCACCAAGGAGCAAGAGGCCTGCCGCCCCGAAGCTGCCGCCCCACCCGCCTATTCTGGTCACACCCTGGGAGCGCAGCCAGTCGACACCATTGGCCAGTTCTTCAGTCGACGTCGACACCGAACCAAGCAGATCCCGCGGATCCAGCGTCAAGAGGCCTTCTCCGGCCTTCTTGCCCGGGCTCTGCCGCTCCAGGTGAAACGGCGGCACCCAGACGAGGACGGCCCAGCCTCTGGACAGTTCGATCTCTATCAATCGCCTGATGAATACAAAGGCAAAATCAGAGACGCCGAACCCAGGCGCCCACACGATGGCCTTCCTGCCCGACCAGCTAGTACCGTGAAAGAAATAGAAGTATGAATCGGTCATCGATGCCGTCTGAGTCGGTGAGGAACCGGAAGCGGGAGCCTCGCGCGAGGGTCTGAAGCAAAGCCGCTCGCCAATGACCCTTTCGCCCCGTATGACAGGCCTCCAGCGATCAAAGGGTTCACGCGAGACCAGCCGGTACTGCACAGGCTGCGGCGCCGCGATATCGCCGGCAGCCAGGTATTTCTCAAGTTCGGCCTGTCCGGCCTTCGAAGAGGCATCTGCCGTGCCGTCCGCAATCACCTGCCTGGCAAGGTCGGTGAGCCCTCTGGTATCAAGCGACTTCTTGAGCGTGGCACAGGAGGATACGGAGAAGAGGATCATCGCCAGTACGGTGACGCTCACCAGCACGGCGAGCATCACCGGCAAACCAAGGAGACCATGCGTCATCATCGCCCCTCTTCGCGCCTCCCGGCCGGGTACGTACCGGTTGCCGAGGCGCCCGAAGTCTGATTCTTGATGAAGGCAATTTCCGTATCATCGTAGGCTGTGCCGTCGGCCCTGAATATGTCATGAAACCAGACAGCGGGCTCAGGCGCCCCGCGCCGCGAGCCCCAGGGGTACACCGTCTGTGTCTTGCCGTTAACCAGCCCCCAGTTGATGGCACCGATCCGATGGCTCCTCAGTAGCGGCAGGTTGTCTTGAAAGGTGCTGCCCTGGGTACGTGCCATATACTCGGTGCAGATCATCGGCTTTCCATAGCCTGACAACGACTGTATCTTTCGCGCCAGGCTTTCAGGCGGAGCGTAGTCATGAAAGCTGATGATGTCGGAATGGATGGCCAGGAATTCGTTGACACCAGCAAACCAGGAGGAACCTTTCCATATCCCAGCGGTCAATGGCTGCTCTGGACGAGCCTTCCTGGCCCACAGAAAGGTCCTGGCCAGCAGCCTGGTCGAGTTGGGCAGGAAACCCACGGAATTGCCCGGTTCGTTATAGAGATCCCATGCATAGATGCGACGATCTGCCCGAAATGCCGCGACGATGCCGCCTATGTAATCCTCGAGCTCGGCCCATCGAGATGCATCATTGATCAGATCCGAACCCGGCGATCTGACCCAGCCAGAGTTGTGCACGCCGGGCTTGGGAGCCGGCTGCCTGCCAGGCCTGGGGTTGTCATTCCAGCAATCGTCGAACAGCACGAAGATGACCCGCAGGCCCGATTCGTGAGCGAGGTCAAGGAAGCGGGCGATGCGTGACAAGAATCCATCCCTGTCCATCCGCCACGCGATGTCGTGCAGGTATACCCGGATGCAATTGAATCCGATCGAGCGCGCCATATCGAGCTCTCGTCCAATCAGCTCTGGATCGAAACTGTCTGACTGCCACATCTGTAGCTGGTTTATCGCGTTCGATGGAATGAAGTTGCAGCCAACCGGCCACGGCTGTGAATCGTACCATGCCCAGGCCCGCTGTGGTGACCATGCCTGTTCCGCATTCAGGCCTGCTTCCGACGCCATGACGGCGGCATCAAGATCCGGCCGATATCCCAGCCGCTGCCAGCGCTGCGTCATGCCAAGGGCTGGAGTGCCGATGTAGGCCCGCATGTCGAGCATGTCGGGCCCGCTCAGCGTCAGGCGCATGGCATAGCTCCTGCCCGTCTCTGGATTGTACAGCCTGCCACCTTGCCACGCGCCATGGCCATAGCGCAGGCCGCCGAAGAGCCTTGAGCCAAGGAGCGGCCGTGTCCGCAGCGACGGATCGGGATTGGCCGCATCCTGTTCGCCGTTCTCGAGGCCCTCCGCCAGGGTTCCACTATACCGGTCTCCGCTGCGCACGATGTCGAGGCGGAAGCGCCAGCCATCACTCATCCATGAGCCGACGATATCGTCTGCGTGCAATTCATTCATGCTCTGATGATACTGCCTCGAGCGTCAAAATGGTATGACCGGCGGACCGCGCTTTGCCACAAAATGCGCTTGACCGGACCCGATGATGTTGCTGATATTCAACTGGTATCCAATTCTCAACATCAGCGAGGACAGCATGGAATACAGAAGACTGGGCAACGCCGGAATCAAGACCAGCGTCTTGTCGCTTGGATCATGGGTAACCTATGGCAATCAGGTGGACGTCGACGCGGCGGCAGCCTCGATCAAGACGGCTTATGATGCCGGCGTCAATTTCTTCGACAACGCGGAGGTCTACGCCAAGGGCAGGGCCGAAGAGATCATGGGAGCGGCATTCAAACGGCTGGGCATCAGGCGGGGCTCCTATCTTGTGTCCACCAAGCTCTATTGGGGGCTGCATGATGGGCCGAACGAGAAGAACACCCTGAATCGCAAGCGTCTCCTCGAGGGCATCGATGGCAGCCTCAGGCGCCTGGGTATGGATTATGTCGATCTCCTGTTCTGCCACCGACCCGATCCAGACACGCCGATAGAAGAGACCGTATGGGCCATGAGCGATATTGTTGCCGCAGGCAAGGCCCTCTACTGGGGCACCAGCGAATGGAGCGCCGAGGAATATCGCCAAGCCTGGGAAATCGCCGACAGGCGCAATCTGCGCAAGCCAGTCATGGAGCAGCCACAATACAACATGTTCGTTCGTGACCGCGTCGAACGCCAGTTTGCCCGGCTCTATGATGGTACCGGCCTGGGGCTGACCACATGGAGCCCGCTCGCCTCGGGCGTACTGACCGGCAAGTATTCAAATGGAATTCCCGCCGACTCACGGCTCGCGCTCAAGGACTACAGCTGGCTCAAGGACAGTTCGCTGACTCCGACACGGGTGCAGGCGGCCGCGAACCTGGCTCCGATAGCCAAGGAACTCGGCGCAACCAGTGCCCAGCTCGCCATCGCCTGGTGCGCCAGGAACCCGCATGTCAGCACGGTAATGACCGGAGCCTCGCGTCCGGAGCAGGTATCGGAGAACATGAAGGCGATGGATCTGGTTGCAAGGCTCGATGATTCGGTCATGGCCGCCATCGACAAGGCCACCAAGGCGGCATCCGACCTGCAGCCTGATGCGTGAGGACAAGCGCACTGCCTTGCCGACCATCGCGGCGCGTCCTATGCCGAGGCTGCGCCGGAGAGTTCGCACAGGAGTGCGGCCTTGCGCCTGCGGTCGTTGCGCTTGTATTCGAGAATGTCCCCGCGCGTGACCAGTCCGACCAGGTGCCCGTCCGCAACGACGGGCACGTGGCCGACATCATGCTCGAAGAGCAGATCATCGAGTTCGCGGACGGTCATCTCGGGCGCGGCGGTGACAACCTGCCGGGACATATAGGTGCGCACCGGCACATGCATCTGGTTGCCGCGGCGCCCTTTCATGATATCCCTGAGCGTCAGCAATCCGACGAGTCTGCCGTTGTTGTCGACAACGGGCGCTCCCGTGTGCGAAACCCGCTCCAGGAACATGGACGCCTCGAGCAGGCTTGTTTCCTGCCCTATCGTGTCGACCGCCTCCGACATGATATCCGCAGCCGTAACGGCCGGCTCCAGCAGCGTCTCCAGATACCCGATGATCCGCTCGACGAGCATGCGGCCCTCATCGGTCCTGATCGTTGCCGACGCCGCCTGACGGTGTCCACCGCCGCCGAATCCTCCAAGCACATCGTTCAGGCTGACCGCCGCGTTGTTGTTGCGGCCTATCACGAGCATCTTGCCCTTGTTCTTGAAAAAGAAGAAGCCGAACAGTATTTCTCCGTGCTCGATCTCGAAGACCTGCTCGATGACCGCGCCCAGCCCCTGGGTGTCCTCTTCAAGTTCCAGGTAGCAGGTTTGAACCAGATGGCCACGGATCGATCGCTTCTCCAGCAGATTCAGAATTTCATGGAACAGCACAATCTGCTGCCGCTCGCGCAGCGGTACCAGGAAGTCCTTGACCAGTTTGAGCGACGCCCCTTGCGACAACAGGAAAGCCGCTACCTCGAAGTCCTCGCGAGCGACGTTCGGATGCGTGAAGTTGCCGGTATCGGCATATATCGCCGTCAGCGCTATCGTCGCGTCGGGCGGCTCGACAAATACGCCCTGGCGTATCAACTCAAGGCCGAGCTGGGTGGTATTGGCGCCAAAGAGCCGTTCGTGCATCACGGTCGGACGAATATCACGCAGTTCCGCCGGATGATGGTCGAACACCTCGTACGCGATCGATTCCGGATTCTGTACTCCGCGCAGGTATTCTTCTATCCTGCCCATCTGTCCGGTGTCGACGACGACGGCATGGCCAATGCTCTGGCCCTTGAGGTCGGCCGACGTGACGAACCCGAGCCGGTCCTCATACATATTCATCAAGTTGCGGGCCACCGGATGGACCAGGTAGCTCTTGACCGGAACATGATCGGGGAACAGGTAACGTGCCAGCACGATTGAGCCAATGCAGTCGAGATCCATGTTGCCGTGCCCGATGATGATATTCATGCTGTCAATCCTTGGAACGCGGTTTACTCAGTCTTGAACTGGCCAAATTTATGACGCAGCGCATCGACGATCGTGCTCAGATCGCGCGCCTGCTCGACCAGCAGCTGCATTGACCTGACAATCTCGGCCGACCCCATTGTCGCCTCCGCCATGCCGGTCGTAACACGGTTCGAGACTTCCTCTATTCTCGATGATGAATCAAGCATCACCGTGGTGCCGGCCTTGATGTCGCGGGAACCCTCTCGTATGTGGACGGTTACGTCGTTGATCTCGTTGATCGATTCAAGAATCTGCCGCCCGCCGATATTCAATTCCGATACGGCCTGCTCTATTTCGGAGAAGGCGTCGACAGTACCGGACACCTCCACCGCGATGTTGTCGAAGGCCTCGGAGGTCCTGTCAAGATTCCGGTCGGTCACGCGTACGGCATCGGAAATATCCTTGATCAGCTTCCCTATCGACTGGGACGACGTGCCGGCGGAATCGGCAAGCTTCCTGATCTCATCGGCAACGACGGCGAATCCTCGGCCCGCTTCGCCCGCATGGGCTGCTTCTATCGCGGCGTTCATCGACAGCAGGTTCGTCTGGTTCGCTATCGCATTGATGGCACTGGCCATTTCCTGTATCTCGATGATGTGGCTGACGACCGATTTGAACGTGCTCGACGTCTCGAGTATGTTGCCTTTGCCGCCTTCGGCCAGTGCGGCCAGCGCCTGCGTCGACTTCTGCTTGGTCTGGGCGATGCCATCGACGCTGTTCAGTGATGCCATCATCTGGGTTATGGCCGAAGTGGATTGCTCGACCATGGCAGACTGGCTGATGATCTGGTCGTCAACCTGGCCAATATTCCTGGTAACCTGTTCAATTGCGGAGACATTGTCCTTGATGTTCTGATCGAGCACCTCGATCTGGTTCTGGATGGAGCCGAGGTTGGCGCTGATCTCTTCTATCGCCGATGACGACTCTTCGGTCGATGCGGTGACGTTCTGCTTGATGGTATTGGTGCCATCGATCGCCTGCTTGATGTCGACGATAAGCTCCCGCATCTTGCCGGTAAACTGATTGAACGATCCTGCGACCTGTCCGATCTCGTCCTTGGTCAGGCTGGGTATGGTCACGGTCAGGTCGGCATCTGCCGCCGCGAGCGCTTCCAGGTTCCTGCCAACCGTGACGAGCGGCCTGACTATTGAACGCATCGCCAGCAGGTAGATGATCAGTTGTGCCAGAAAGAATATCAGCACAAAGACGACCAAGGGTGGAATGATCGTCTTCAAGAGCTCGGAAACCACCCGCGCTCGCGGGAACCGGATCAGCAAGGCCCACCGTGTATCCGGAATGGGAACCGCCTCCGCCATCGAAGTCTCGCTGCCGCCACCGATATCGAATGAATGCTCGGATCTGTTCACGAGCGTTCTGACCAGATCATCGACGCCCGTACCCGCATAGCCATACGAGACCAGCAGATCCTTGAGCGGCACGACGTTCTTGGGGTCGTAGAAGTATTCCTTGCCGGCAGAGGCATTCCAGAGCACATACCCGCCGATGGTGTCATAGAGCGCTATGTCGACCTTGTTGGCAGCCATCTGCGCCTTGATGATCGCGATGATCGGACTGAGGCGATAGTTGAAGGCCGCTATGCCGACAACCGTGCCTTCAAGATCGGCCACGGTCTGCGCGGCGGTGATCACAATGATGGGCTCGTCACTCTTCTCCGCCGAGACCCGTGGCTGACTGATGACCGGAATGCCGGGAGTAGCCATCGCCGCCACATAGTAATCGCGCCCTCTGACATCGAAGCCCTGAGCAAGCTGCACATCGCGGCTGATCACAAGCCCCGTCGAATCACGGCTTGCGACATAGACAAGATCGAGCGTCGTGTTTCTGGACGTATAGTCCATCACATCCCGCTGCGCATCGAATTCTGACAGGTTCCGATAGTCGTCATTGTCAAGGCCATCCGGCACCGAAGCCATCCGGGAAATGACGCGCGCGCTGAGTGGATTGGTCGCTATGGTTCGGAGCAATTCAAGATTCCGTGCCACCTCGATGTGCAGTGTCTCCCGGATCGAGGCACTGTGGGCTTCGAGCATGGCCCGCGCATTCCCGATGTCCTTGTTGAACTGCACCTCGAACAACAGGATGGCCAGTATCCCGATCAGAATGAAGGGAATGATGACGAGAAAGACCAGTGCCTTCGACCTGATGCTTGCCTTCATGACTACGCCCTCTTCAGCTTGCTTGAATAGTCAGACATGCAAAACAGCCTGTCAAGGGAAACCATCACATCATGTCGTGATCTTCCAGTCCGTCTTTATGTCGATACCGAGCACCAGCGCGATGATCATCACCACATTGGCCAGCATCCAGACGGGCGAATAGATGAAGTAGTAGAGGACAAAATCCACAGGATTGAATCGGAACCGCAATATCCTCGAGAAGCCGAAGAACGTCAGCGCGGCAATCATGAGGCCGACGGTGACGGGCAGCCAACCGCCACCAAGTATCAACTGCAGATGGGACGGCCACAGGAATAGGCCGGTAAAGATGTACAGATGCTGGGACATCATGAAGATCAGCGGCAGCAGGAAGAGCAGGCCCGTCCTTCTGATCACGAAGAATACGACGATCGACGCCAGGAATGGCAAGAAGAACAGCACCGTCGACAGGAAGAGCGCCGGAGTCCTGAAGAAATGCGTCAGGATGAGCAGAAAATTTTCCTTGATCCACAGGATGTTGTTAAGCGCCCATCGCTTCCGCTGAACGACCCAGCCCCTGACCGTATCGGGCGCTTCGTTGCGGACCTTCAGCTCACGCGGATACCCGAATGCGGCATGCAGCTGGAAGGCGCGCGCAGCGAAGTCCATGTCCTCGTTGATGACCGGTCTGAACCCGTCCAGCATCCGGAAAAGCAGCGCGCGGATGGCGCAGGCGGCACCGTTCATCGATGGCGACTTCTTCGCCAGCTTGGCCATCGTGAATGACAGCATGGCGAACGACAGGAATTCCATCGCCATCATGCGCGAGATGAAAGTAGTGGCTATCGCTTCCTTTGGAATCTCGATCAGATCGTATCGCTCCATATTCGTCGCGACCTTGTCCAGGTAGGCAGGATCGTCAGGCAATTCAATATCATTGTCCAGGATCAGGAATACATCGGTCACATGCCTGAGCGCCACCCTGTTCAGCGATTCTGTCTTGCCCAGCTGTTCATTGTTGTAGTGTATGGTTATGGCGGCGCGGTATGGTTCCAGCGCCGATTCTATCTCGGGATTGGTACTGCCATCGACGATGACGATGATTTCCTTGTCCACATAGGGCATTGCCATCAGTTTGCCCAGTATGTCTTTCGCCCGTTTCGGAACGCGGTATACAGGAACCAGCGCGGTTATCTTCATATTCCATCCTGCTTTCCGGATTCTAGCCGACCGATCGCCGTGTCGTCAATCGTGGCAGCGCCTGCGCTGCCGACACCTTGGTATAACTCGGGCCATGGTCTAGTATGGGTGAATCATGAGCAGAACATATAGGTGGGCCATTCTGGGGTGTGGACGGATTGCGGAGAAATTTGCCGCCGATCTCGCACTGTTGCCACATGCCAGACTGTACGCGGCTGGATCCAGGTCACTCGACAAGGCAAAGGCCTTTGCGGCCAAAATGGGCTTCGAGAAGGCCTTTGGCAGCTATGAGGCGATGGTGGCCGATCCGGATGTCGACATCGTGTACGTCGCCACTCCGCACGCCTTTCATCGCGCGCACACGATGCTGTCCCTTGATCATCGCAAGGCAGTCCTCTGTGAAAAGGCCTTTGCCATCAACGCGCGCGAGGCCAGACAGATGATCGAGTGCGCACATCGCAATGATGCCTTCTTGATGGAGGCCTTCTGGACGCGATTCCAGCCAAGCTACCAGCACGCGATGCAGATGATCGCGTCCGGAACGCTCGGGGCGCTCAGGATGGTCCGATCGGATTTTGCGTTCAGGGCCAATGCCGACCCGGCCAGGCGGCTGTACAATGTCGATCTGGGGGGTGGCTCGTTGCTCGATATTGGCATATATCCAGTCTTCATCGCGCTGACGGCGCTCGGCATGCCTGACAGGATTCAGACCATGGCCGCCTTCAGCCCGACCGGCTCGGAAGAGTCAATAATGATGTCGTTCCAGTACCCGGATGGCCGGATGGCTTCGCTGATATCGAGCTTCGCATCAAGCTCGCCTACCGAGGCCGAATACTGGTTTGAACACGGCTATGTGCGCCTGAACCGCAAGTTCAACACACCGACATCGCTGACCATCCAGGAAGATGGCAAGGGAGAGACGACCTTGACCTTCGCACGCGGAGCGGGCACGGGATATGAACTGGAAGCGGCCCATGTGATGGCTTGCCTCGACGCGGGCCAGAAGGAAAGCCCGCTCCTGCCGCTGTCCTTGTCGCTCGAGCTGATGGAGTTGCTTGACCGCATCCGCCACAGCGCTGGAATCGTGTATCCACACAGCGATTGAACCGGTCTGCAGTTTTGATTTATTACTAGTTTTGTAATATATTATGGCAATCCACCCGGAGGTGCTTGCCATGATCCGAAGATCGTTGGTCTCCCTTGCCGGTATCCTGCTTGCAACCGCATTCATATCGTGTCCGGCGCCGATCATGCCCGACCTGGTGACCAGCGCCAGAGATGTTCTGCCACCGACGATAACGGTAAGCGCTCCGGCCGAGTACTCGTCGTATTCCCGCACGCTGGCGATCAGCGGTGTGGTATCCGATCTTGCCACCGATAGCCGGCCCGGAAAGGTGAGCGAGCTCAGCTATGAGATCCTGTCGCACACCGCTGCCAAACAGGCCGCGCTTGCGGCAGACGGCTCCTTTGCCATAGAAGAGCCCAACGACCTTCGCGAGAACATCGTGGTGCTCCTGAAGGCGACAGACTGGAACGGCAATCAGTCTGAATACCGGCTTCCGCTGGTCTTCGCGGGCAACGAGATTCCGAGCTTCACGGCAGTTGAAGGCAACCGGCAGACGACGGTCAGTTGGGACCCCGTGCCCGGCGTAGTCTCATATACGCTCTATGTCGAGCCTTCATCGAAGACACCGGATCCGGCTGCTTCACCATCGATCCAGGCAGTCAGCTCGCCGTACACACTGGGCCAACTGAAGAACGCGTCGCAGTACAGCCTCCTGCTTGAGGGCCAAACCGCAGATGGCCGCAAGAACTACTCGGCCGTGCTTCGTTCCGTGCCGTTGTCATCACTGCATCTTTTTCCACAGGCCAGCAGTTCATTTGGTGGCATAGAGCTTCGTTGGCGCGCCGTGGCCAGCATTCCGCTCTATTCGGTGCTTCGTGCCACCAGCCCGGATGGTCCCTGGGATGATGTCTCAGGACCGGTGCCCGGCCCCACCTTCTTCGATCAGGGAGCGGCCCGCGGTTCGACGTACTTCTACGCGATCAAGCCCGCAGCGTCAAGCTCAGTGACCAGCGAGTGGGTCGAGGCATCAGTCGATTCGGTTGCATCGCGCTCCGACGCGGCGATTGCCAGCTATGACGCGGTCTCGTTTACCCAGGCATCCGAATGGAGCAACGGCTATGTGTATATCGCTGATTACTACTATGGACTGCGCGTGCTCGATGTCCGCGTTCCGGAATTGCCCAGACAGATTGCAGGGATAGCGCTGACCCAACCCGGCCACATAGCGATCTCGGGCAATTATGCCTACCTCAGCTCATGGCGCTCCCTTGTCATCGTTGATATCAGCAATCCCAGCGCTCCATTCGTCGTGTCGACCCTGGTGCTGGGACCCGACACCGGTGACTTCTACGCGGAGGGACTGGCCGTCCTTGGCGACCTGGTATTCGTGGCCGGCTTCAATGAAGGTTTCGTGGCCATCGATGTCAGCAATCGCGCTGCGCCTGTCGTACGTGGAACCTATCGAGACAAGGCGATATTCGGCCAGAATTATGATGTGGCCGTATCCGAGCGCGGATCGACCGATGTCCTCGCCGTTTCAGGCAACATCGTTTCGGCCCTGTATACCGTTTCTGGCACAGCCTCGAATCCGACGATCACCCGTGTCTCGACCGCCCTGCCATATGGAAAGTCCGCGGCCTTCAGCGGTACGGTATTGCTCCTCAGCTCGAACGCGAGCCTGTATGCCTATCAGACATCGACTCCCGCGAGCCCTGCCCTGCTCGATTCGGAAGATCCTACCGGCAATCTGGCCGCGACCGGGTCGGTGTACCTCTATGGCAATCGTGCCTTCGTGGCGCTGGGCACATATGGCTATGCTGTCATCGACATCACGACGCCCTCTGCCTTGAGAACGGTTTCGAAACGGACCGTGCCTGGCACGACCGAACAGGTATCGGTCGGCGGTGGCAATGCCTTCGTTTCCACCGGCCAGGGCTATCCCTTCCAGATTGTCGGCGCCAATGATCCGTCGTCGGCCCGCCTCATACTGACCCGCACCGACGTCGCAACTGGCGCACGGCTTGCCGCATTCCGCGATTACCTCTACGTCTCGGAGAACGGCAGCGGTGACTGGGCAGCCGCGTCCTATGATATATCGAATCCAGCCGCGACATTCCGCAGCCACGCGCCGATAGGCTACTACACCCCCTACGCATTCGCCTTCGCGGGACCGCGCAGCTATGTGGCCTCTGAACGGAGCGGCATCATGATGTGGGACAGCTCTGTGCCCGGGCAACCGACGGTGATGCCACCATGGTATGTCGGCGTCCAGGGCGGAAACGCGTGGGCCATTGCCATCACCGGCAATTACGCCCTGGTTGGGACCTCCAATTCCTGGCTCAACACGGTCGACCTCTCAAGGTCCGGTGCCTTGACCGTCGTGGGATCCGTCCAGAGTCAGGGCACACCCTCCTCGACGACCGAGATACGAGGCATTGCCATCGACGGCAATCTGGCCTTCGTAGCCAACGAGACCGCCGGTCTCCGTGTTGTCGACATCACCGATCCGGCCATGCCGGTAGCCCTCGGCGGATACGGCAAGCCGTATTCGACCGGCCAGTTTGTCGCCGTTGCCGCCGCCGGGGAGTATGTGCTTGTCGCCGACACGGTAGACGGACTTGCCGTATTCGATACGACCGATGTCCGATCATGGAGCGCCGCTGGCCAGCCAGCGACCTGGTTCGATCCCTCCCGGGGGCCGGCCTACGACGTGGTCGTCCGCGGCAACTATGCCTACGTGGCCCGAGGAGCTTCCGGCCTCGATATCTGGGATATCGCCAACCCGCTGGCACCGACGAGGTTCAGTACGCTCACCCAGTCGGGATTCTCTCCGGTAACCCTGACAGTCTACAAGGACCACCTGTATGCGCTCGATGGCGGCTCAAAGCTGTATGTCGTCGAGCTTGTCCCCTGATGCGGAGGTAGCCATGCGCTCGATTGTTTTTCGAACTGCAAGGAATGTCTTGACGCGGTGTATCGTCCTGACTGTTGGGCTGGTGGCAGTATATGCGCAGCGAACCGACGCCGATCTTGACAGTTACTATAGATTTCCATTCTCGGTCGGTGCCGGCTATACCAGCGTCCAGGCGCTATCCGGTCTGGGATCGGGATATGCGATCAAGGAGTTCGGTACCGAGTTGCGCGCACCGCTTCCATTCGCACCGACACTGCAGCCGCTGGTGCGGGCAGGAACTTCCAGCTGGCTGGCCGCCGGCAGCGCAGGCTCGGGGCAATTCGATCATGCGGAATGGTTCGGCACCGTTGGCCTCGGCTTCTCGACAAGATTCACCAAGAACTTCGAACTCGGTCTTGATGGTGCGGGCGGAGTATCCCAGAGCTACTACTCCAACCTGGCTCCTGGAACAACGGTCGGCTCACTATCGGTCGTCGCGGACGCAGGCGCACGCATCGGCCTGATACCATCATATAACATAGCGGTCGATGTCCGACCCGCCATACGGTGGGCCAGGAGCACGGGACCACTCGACGAATTCGATGGCTTCTCCTTTGGACTGGGGTTCTCGGTAGCATATCGCTTCGGTGACGATCCCGATGCGCCGACCGCCCTGATCCGCGCCCTGCGTCTGTCTTCGGGTAAACTGCCAACGGTATTTGCCGCTATGCAAAGCTACTATGCTACCAATGCATTCGCTACCGTCACACTGACGAATGAGGAAAAGTCACCGATAAGCGATCTGGAGATTGCCTTCTTTCAGCCTGGCTATATGGATGCCCCGACACCGGTCGCCAGCATACCGGTTCTGTCCGCTCATGGTTCGATCGATGTACCACTGCTTGCCGCCTTCAATCAGGAAGTCTTCCGCACCGAGGGCTCGACCCCGCTTGCGGGGGAGCTGAGCGTCAAGTACCGGTATCGTGGGAGGGCGGTCGAGCAGAAATTCCCCCTGTCCTACGATCTGATGGACAGGACCGCAATAGTGTGGGATGACGATCGCAAGGTTGGAGCGTTCATAACCCCGGCTGACTCCGCGCTTCGCAATTATGCGACCTTTGTCCGCCAGAGCCTCAAGACCGAAACGCTGGCTCAGCTCAATGCTCCGTTGCAGACGGCGGGGCAAATCTATGCGGCACTGGGCAAGCTTGGCCTCTTGTACCAGGCGGATCCATCGACGCCCTTCATCAAGGCACAGAGCGGCGCCGTGGCGGTGGACTCGGTGAGTCTGGGTCGAGCGACCCTGACCCGCGGCAGCGGTGATTGTGACGACCTCACCGTGCTCTTTGCCAGCCTGCTCGAATCGGTGGGCATGGAGACCGGTTTCATAACCGTACCCGGCCACATCTATCCAGCCTTCAATACCAGGATACAGGCCCGCGGATACAAGGATATACATCCCGATCGCGGCATGATGCTGGTGGTCAATGACGAGCTCTGGGTTCCGGTCGAGATAACGCTGGTAGGCAAGCAAACCTTCCTCGACGCGTGGCGACGCGGATCGGAGCTCTGGCGACTCTATGAATCCGACGCCGGGAAGCGGGCATTCTACAGGACGTCCGAGGCACAGGCCCGCTACAGACCGGTGGCCCTGAAGGAATCGGACCTCGGCCTCCAGTACGGTTCCAGAACCGAGCTGGCATCGGCATATGACAGGGAACTGGCCCAGTATGGCGATGATGTCCTGTCGCAGCTGGCTTCTGCGGCCACGAAATCCGGAGACAAGCGTGACTGGAATACCCTCGGCGTCGCGTATGCGCGCTTTGGCAGGATCAAGGAGGCCGAGGCATCGTTCCAGCGGGCGTTGCGCGTCGACCCGACCTTTACCAGCAGCCAGGTCAATCTGGGCAATCTGGCGTATATCCAGAAGGATTACCGCAAGGCTCTGGCAACATACCAGAATGCCTCGAAGGCTCTCGATGCCCAGGGCAAGGGCGCGAGCCTCTCGGCCCAGTTGCTTCTGGTCAACATATCGATGACCTACAACGCCATATCGGATTTCTCCGCCGCGAAGACCGCATTCGAGAAGGCGGCCGCCATCGATGCCGCCCGCGTCAGGGACTTCGCCTATCTTGCCAGTGTCGGAGCGGGCTCCGCGTCCACGAGCGGCAGAGCCGGGGAGCAGAGCGATGCTCTGTCATTCCTGAATGACGAATAGCACTCATGATGCAACCGCGGCTCGTACCGAGCGCTTCGTGACAATGGACAGCGCCACGAGCAGGGCCAGCCCCAACGACACGAGGCCGGCACCGGAAACGAATCCCGCCCTGTATGCGGTCACGGCGCCAGTACCAGAGAGCAGGAGCGAATCGATCAGGGGCCCTGTCACGAAGGTCGCGGCAAGTCCCCAGCTCAGAAAGAAGGTTGCGTTGTACAGCGCGAAGTAGCGGCCGCGCTTCTCCGGTGGTATCAGCGTCGAGGCGTACGCGTATGACGACGTGGCCACGCAGCCATCCGAAAGCCCCTTGAAGAGCGCCGCGACAAGGATGATGACGACGCTGTGCGCCAGCGCCAGTACCACCAGCGACACGATGCCCATGGTGGCACCGAACAGCAAGAGCCGGCCTATGCCGAGCCGCTTTCCCAGCATGCCCAGGAAGAAGCCGACAACGATCAGTGCCGCAGACTCGGCGTTGGCCGCCAGGCTGATGGTACCGGCCGAAGCCGCGAGGCCATCGGGCAGATTCATGTATTGCGCCCGGAAGGCACCTACGGTGTTGACGCCGGAGTTGATCAGGAGCATCGCGGCAAGGAATATGATGAACCGTCCGATACCGCCTCTGGAGCCCCGGTCATCGGCCGTTGGTACTTCCTCGGCGGCGCGGTACCGGATGCCGCCTTCCGGCATGAAGAAGAGCGGAATCACCGAGACCAGCATCACGAACGACGCGACGAAGAATATGCCGCCGGATCTGAAGCCCCAGCCCGGATACATCAAGCGGGAGCCATCGTACAATAGGCCTCCGGCCATCGCGCCAATCATGCGCCCGACCCCACCGATGCTCGCCAGCCGGCCCTGCACCGCGTTGCGCTGCCGCGGAGAATAGACATCGGATATGTAGGCGCTCCAGCCAATATTGGACATCGACCAGAATATCTCGATGACCGTCAGGCCAGCGATGATCGCAAACCCGGAGGCCCGCGGATTGGGCGCCGATGCGTGCGCATACCACATCACGACATGGCCGACGCTGGCGAGCAGCTCGCCTGTGATGATCAGGCTGCGCCTGCGCTGCAGGTGGTCGGTCAGTCGCCCCCATACGAAGGTCTGGAAAAGCACGTTCAGGATCATAGGAACGGTCTCGAACAGCGTCGTCTCGGTGACACTCAGCCCTAGATTGGATCGCAGGTACACGGCCAGAAAGGTGTAGAAAATTCCACGCCTGAACATGGCCAGTGCCTGGAACGACGACAACCCCACGAAAATTCTTGAATCGGTTTTCACAACGCCACCCTATGCCACCCTGTTCCGCCGATGGTAGCACAAACGGCCCAGCGCGTCTCAGCTGGAGGCTGTCGGCTTGTAGACGCAGGGGTTGGACATCGCGAGCAACCGGAAACCCCGCCGTTCGACTATCGGGCGGCTCATCGGCCCCGCGTCGATCGTCGCGAACGAGTATCCACGGGCACGGGCTTCCCTGAGCCGGAGGTCGAGCATGGCAGAATAGATGCCCCTGCCCCGATACTCCTTGATGGTGGAACCGCCCCAGAGGCTGGCGAACGACGAGCCTACGGAGAAATTGACGCGGGCGGCGCAGACGGGCAGGTCGTCAAAATAGGCAACATAGATGCTCTGATAGTCTGGATGGTCGCGCAGGCTTGCTGACAGATGGCCCATGAAGGTAGCGGCATCCTCGCCCCAGACCTGCCGTTCCACGATGCCGTAATCACCCATGTCGAGTGGATCATCGATGCGGCGTATCCTGAGGCGCGCATCGGGAGCCACGGCGGTGCCCAGGTCGGACAGGTCGATGGCCATGATCGCCTCGTCCTCCTCGACGACGAAGCCATGGGCCTCGAGCCGCTCCACCAGCGTGGCAGGCGCGTCGTGTGAATAGGTCTTCCACTCGAATTCCTGGCCCATCGCTCCGAAATGAGCCATCTCCGCTTCTATGGCCGCATCGGCGGTTTCCGTCCGCAGATCGGACCAGGCGATATAGGCATAGTCGCCAGCCTCATCGATCATGCGGACGAGCCGTTCTGTCGCCTCGCGCCTGAAGCCAGGAATGCGGACCTGCCTGCGTTCTTCGGTATCATAGCGTTCCAGAAGTTCTGTCGTCGTCATGCTGCTCCCTTGCCGTGGTGGCGCGGGCATGATGCCCGAAGGCCCGCCATTCGGCAAGGGAAAGAATGACTAAAGCGATCAGAAGGCCGGAACGAAACTCCCCTTGTACGTCTGTTCCAGGTATTGCCTGACCTTGTCGCTCTGCAGCGCCTTGACCAGCGCTACGATTCGCGGATCGGTCGCATCGCCTGATCGCACCGCGACAACATTGGCGTACGGGGATTCGGCGCCCTCAAGCACGAGCGCGTCACGGGCCGGAACGAAACCTGCCTGCATCGCGAAGCTCCCGTTGATGATGGATGCGGCGGCATCATCGAGCGTGCGCGGCAGCTGGGGAGCCTCTATCTCCTTGAAGATGAAGCGCCGCGGATTCTCGGCAATGTCGCGGACCGTCGCCTTGAGGCCCGCTCCAGCTGCCAGCCTGATCAGCCCCCTGCTCTGCAGCAGGAGCAGCGCGCGGGCCTCATTGGTCGGATCATTGGGAATGGCCAGTACCGAACCGGCAGGCAGGTCGGCAACGCTCCTGTACGTACGCGAGTACAGACCCAGTGGCGCAACGAATACTTGACCCGCCGACACCAGTGACAGCTTCCTGTCGGCGCAGAAGGTGTCGAGGTATGGCACATGCTGGAAGAAATTGGCATCAAGCTGTCTGTCCGCGAGCAGGATGTTCGGCGTTACATAGTCGGTCAGTTCGACGATATCGAGCCTGATGCCCTGGGCGGCCAGATCGGACCGTATCAGGTTGAGCAGATCACCATGCGGAATGGGCGTGGCGCCAACCTTCAGCGTTACAACCTTCTGTGCCGATTGGGCGAAGACGGGACCTGCGGTCAGGCTTAGCATCATCATGGCTGCTGCCAGCATTGTAGAAAGGCGTGCGATCGAACGTGTCCGGTTCATGATGAACCTCCTCTGTATATGGTTTGCCCCCATACGGGGACAGCGAGACCGGTTTGTGGATGACGGTGATAGCCTGGCTAGCGGCTGTCCTTGATCTTCCGGCTGACCGCCGAGCCAAGAGCCTGCAGCCCCTCGACCAACACGATGATCGACACTACCGCGGCGATCATGATGTCGGTCCTGAAGCGCTGATAGCCGTATCGTATCGCCAGATCCCCGAGCCCGCCTCCGCCGATGACGCCGGCCATGGCCGAATAGCCGACCAGGCTTATCATCGTCAGAGTCAGGCCCGCGACGAGCGATGGCATGACCTCGGGTATCAGAACCGCAAACAGGATGCGGCGCCGGCCGGCACCGCAGGCGAGCGCCGCGTCGATGATGCCGCCGTCGATCTCCGATAGCGATGATTCGACGACGCGTGCCATGAACGGGCTGGCGGCGATGGACAGCGGCACGATGGCCGCGACGGTGCCAATGCTTGTTCCTACGATCAGGCGGGAAAGCGGCAGCACCACAACCATCAGGACAATGAACGGAAAGGACCGCAGCACATTGATGATCCGGTCTGCGGCACTCTTCGCGTACCGCAGCAACAGCGCACCGCCTGACAGTCTGGACTCGGACATGACAAACAGGCCAACGCCTGCGGATCCGCCGACGAGCAGCGCAATTCCCGTGGACACAATGACCATGAAGAGCGTCTCGACGATCGGCCCGCACAGGAGGCTCGTTACTTCACGCATCGGCGGCCTCCCGCACGAGGCGTCTGGCGCTGTCGCTGTCCGGATGCTCGAGGACGCTGCCGCAGGAGCCATGCTCGACGATATGGCCCTGGGCAATGACGGCAACATCGTCGCATATCCGTCTCGCGACCTCGAGCTGGTGTGTCACCATCACGATGGTCAGGTCGAATCGATCACGCAGCGAACGCAGCAGATCAAGAATGGATCTGGTCGTTTCCGGGTCGAGAGCGCTGGTCGCCTCATCACTGAACAGTATGTCCGGACTGCCCGCCAGCGCACGCGCAATCGCAACGCGCTGCCGTTCACCTCCGGAGAGCCGGCTGACCGGCCTGTCTGCCTTGTCCAGGAGCCCGACCATATCGAGCAGCTCGTCGCTGCGCTCTGCCGTGTCGCGCCGGGTCCAGCCTGCCGCTTCCAGGGGAAAGGCGACATTGCCCCGAGCCGTGCGCGACGCGAACAGGTTGAAGCCCTGAAATATGAATCCGGCACGTCTGCGCGCCGACATCAAGGCCGATCCGGACAGGTGCTGTACCGGATCGCCATGATGGATCACCGCGCCGCCGTCCGGCCGTTCCAGAAGACCGGCAATCCGTATCAGCGTGGTCTTGCCGGCTCCGCTTCTGCCTATGATGCCGCAGATGGAGCCAGGAGCTACCCGAAGCGATACGTTGTCCAGCACCGTATGGCCGCCGAAACGTTTGGTGATGTTGTCCAGGCTCAGGGCCGCTGAGGTGTTTGAGACTGGCTGGAAGGTGATTGGTGGTAGAAACGATGGGGAATCTAGGGGCGGGTTTGCGGCCTCGTGCGGCCGCTGGGCATCAAACATAGGAAATCTCTGCTGTAGTTCATGGCACTTCCTTTGCGGCGTACGGTATCGCGGCGCTGTGCGGCCTGTCAAGAGCACAAGCACATCGTGGCGGTCCCGCGCTCCGCGGGAAACTCGCCGCGGGAGAATCAGCTTGACAAATGAACCCGCCACGGCAAGACTCTAGGAGAAGCAGCCGTGATCGTGAACCGTTGTGCGGTCATGCTGACAGGCAAACAGAAGGAGACAAGACATGAGAAAGTTCGTCTATGTGGCGTTGACGCTGGGCCTCCTGGCCATGGCGGTTTCATGTTCAACGCTGGCCGAAGGAGCGATCAGTGGCGCCTTGGGTGCCGTGGTTCCCACCGGCGGCGGCGGCGCCGGCGCGATAGGTTCAGCGGCGGCAGTCGTCGATTTCCAGTCGGGCGAGATTCTGGCTTCGGCCGACTCACGCACCATGTTCGATTCGAGCTTCCGTGTGGCCAAGATACTGACACCGGCCAGCGCCGCGACGAAGAATCAGGCGGAGGCGCTCTGGATCTCCGATGGCAAGAAGCAATGGGTCAATTATGTCGTCGGCAGCAGAAAGGCAACCAAGGCCGATCTGACCATAGGCGCCCCGGTCTTCTATCTTGCGGGTTGGGCCGACCACGAGAAAATTCCGGCCGATGATTACCGCAAGGACTACTGGCGGCTGGGCAACATCACCTCCGTCGAGCTGCTGTACAAGAACCAGGTCGAGATATCGGGCGAAGCCTACTATATCGAATTCCTTCGCATTCCTACCGACTCCGTCAAGTAGTTGGCGCCGGCCGGCGCCGCATCATCACGACGCAGCGCTGGCCACTCCCCGGCTACAGCCTGATGGCCAGTTCGCCGTTCACCGTTATCACATCGAAGTAGTCGAAGTAGTCGTTGTCGAAGCCTTCGCCGGTTACCGCGCCAAAGAGATATAGTTCCGGCCTGATGCCGATACCCACCCTGAATCGATCCAGACGCACGATATAGACCCCGGCGCCAATGTGCATCAGAAAGCCGCCGATGCTGTCACTGGTGATGGTGTCGGAACCGGAAATGAGCGGAGTGCGGAAATTCCAGCCCATGTAGAAGCCCCCCATGCCTGCCGACAGGTACGGGCTCAACACCGGCCAATCGGGCAAAGGCGAGTAACGCCCCTCGATGCCAGCCTTCAGGAATAGGAGCGGATCCTTGATGCTGGAATCGAGCGAACTGCTGCTCACCGCCCTGTTGACCCTGAATCCGGCATACAGGTCAAGTTCGATGTTCGGAGCAGTCTCGCCACCGGCAAGGACATCGCCATCGGCCAGAGGTTCCATGTCGCGGCTCGTGTAGTAGCCGTTGCCACCGCGGACGCCTATCCAGAATTCGGCCGGTCCGGATGCGCCATCGGGCATGGGAGCGGCCGTGGCAGATTCGCTGTAGTCATAGGCCGGGTAAGATTCCGGCTGCGGATACGTCGGGGCTCGGGGCTCGTCGGGAACCGTCCGGTCACCCTCGTAGTCATCCCTTGACTTGTCCATCGCATCCGACAGGCTGCCCCGGTACCGGGTTGGAGTCGAACTGCACGAGACAGACAGTGTCGCGAAAGACAGGGTTGCCATACAGAGACAGAAGACGCGCCGCATAGTCATGAGCCGGTCCTCCTTGTCGCATGCCATGCCGCTTGCGCCATCGAAGCCGATGACAGCCGTGGCATGGTGACGCTGCCATCCAGTATGTGTCATACTTCCAGGCGGCGCAAGCACAGCCACACCAGGTGGGGACCGCTTCTGCTGGAACAGGCAACCCACAATCCAATACATGAGGCCCTGCATGACCGCAATGATGTCTTCATTCCGCTATCAGAATACGAGCTACTACCTGTTGCCAGCCGCCGATGGCGAGAGCCTGTTTGCCTTCGACGCGGGCTGGCCGTGCTCCCTGCACGAATACGCCAGAGCGATGAAGGCCACCGGCAACAGATTCGAACAGATCAAATGGATGATGGTATCCCATTTCCATCTTGACCATGCGGGACTGGTCAGGGAGTTTCAGGATGCGGGCGTCGTGTGTCTGCTCTTTGAAAGCCAGGGTGGCGGCATCGACGCGATGGAGCGGACCATCATGCCGAAATACCGGGACTATCGGGCCATCGATCAGGCCGGATTCCTGAAGTTGAAGACATCAGAATCGCGCGCATTCCTGGCTTCGATTGGCATTCAGGGAGCGGTGATAGAGACACCGGGACATTCCGATGACAGCGTTTCACTCATAACCGATAGCCATGATGTGATGATCGGAGATCTCTATCCAGCCTCACAGCTGATGGCCGACGATGTCACGAGCCACCACAGCTGGCATGAGATACGACGGCTGGGCGGCAGGCACATCTTGCCGAGCCACGCGACGTCGTTCGTGCTGGAATGAGTCGAGGCGTGTCTCGAGGGCACGCCCGTCTAGCGTTTCCTGTTCGGGTCGTTGCGGGCAACCCAGACTTCGATCTCCTGGGCTATTGCATCGGGGCGCTTCCGCCCCGCAAGCATGTCCTTCAGGGCCGCATTGACGACGGGCGACTCCATTCTGAAGTCAATGATCTCCGCCAGAGGCGCGACCGAGAGTAGTTCGTAGGCCTTGGTCCAGAGTGGGTCAAGCGTGCCTTCGAAGTACCGAGGATCAATGGCGCAGCCGTTGCCGCCGCTCCGCTCGAATCGAATGCGCTGACCTTCCGGTCCAGAATAGAACCAGAGCCAGAGCCATGCCGCAGCGGCCTTGTCTCCGGAAAGGTCCTTGTTCATCGCATATCCCCTGACGATTGCCGAAGTCGAACCCGGTGATCCCGATTCCTTTGCCAATGCCGGGAATGTCGCGATGATGGTGGTCTCCTTGCGGTCGGGAGAAAGCGAAGCCGCAAGGTCGCCGGTACACCACAGACCATTTATGTGGTAGACGGCCTCACCGCGCTTGAAGGCCTTTATGGGTTCAGCATACTCAAGTTCGTCGATGTCATCCGGGAACATCCTTGACTCGCTGAGTCGCCGTATGCTGTCGAGGGCCATGACGAAGGACGCATCCTTGAAAGAAGCTCCCTTGCCAACCAGCGCACGAAGCAGCCAGCCGGAACCACCGGCCCGTTCTGCCAGAACCGAGAGCAGACAGGATTGCATCTCCCAGCCGTCCTTGTCTGCCATCGCGATAGGCGTCAGGCCCGCCGCCCTGATACG
>MTLC01001101.1_pt1 | contig 106844 bp, 115 predicted proteins | sample 1982451 | NCBI WGS metagenome assembly MTLC01 (sample SAMN05710165, study PRJNA340218) | biofilm metagenome | isolation source: sample SPH anode biofilm adapted to +100 mV | place: USA | collected 2012-02-03
TAGTCGTATGACCGAAACTTTGAATCTCAAGCTCTCTGAATTTAGAACGTGAGGTAAGCTTTCGTGCTAAGCAATGAATTGTCGATTATTTCAACCGCTATTGTTTTAATGTTTGTAATTGATCCTTTTGGAGCGGTACCTGTTATTCTTTCGATTTTAAAAGATGTGGATATTAAACGCAGACGAAGGATTATCATTCGTGAGATGATTTTTGGACTTGGTATTTTAATGCTCTTCCTTTTTGGGGGAGAGCTTTTTCTCAATATCTTCCATCTTGAAACCGAAGCTGTACGCATCGCTGGAGCGGTGATTTTTTTTGTCATTGGTATCAAGATGATTTTCCCTGGAGAAGAAGGGAGCAGTGGACTGTATGGCGCCTCAAAAGAGCCTTTTATGGTTCCCATCGCCATGCCGCTTATTGCTGGACCTTCAACACTGGCAACATTGCTTGTTTTAGGCAAATCCAATACCGCCTCTATGCCTTCCTTATTTGCTTCCTTGCTTCTTGCGTGGTTTGTATCCGCTGTGATTATGTACCTTTCTCCTTTTTTATACACACTGCTTCGAGAAAAAGGGCTTTCAGCGCTAGAAAGGCTTATGGGAATGCTTTTATTAATGATGTCTGTTCAGATGTTTATAGACGGCATTAGAGGACTTATTCGGACGTTTTAATTTTTACATGTAAAAGATGCCATCACTTGACCAAGTCTTTATACTCGTGTTTAAAATGTTCGACCTTAGGCGACACAACGAACACGCAGTAGCCTTGATTCGGATTATGTTTGAAATAGTCTTGATGATACGCTTCTGCTTTATAAAACTGCTCCAAAGGTTTTACCTCTGTCACAATCGGTTGTGTAAATTTCGTTGAAAACTCTTTGATAGAAGCTTCTGCTTGCTCTTTTTGTTTTTGATTATGGTAAAAGATAACCGAGCGGTATTGGGTTCCAACGTCGTTACCTTGTCGGTTCAATGTTGTAGGATCGTGAATTAACCAAAATATTTTCAAAAGTGCCTCATACGAGATAATTTTAGGATCAAACGTAATTTGCACCACCTCAGCATGATGTGTCGTTCCACTACATACCTGCTCATATGTTGGATTTTCTTTATCACCACCTGCATAACCGTTTACAACATCTATGACACCGCGTGTCTCTTCAAAAACAGCTTCCAAACACCAAAAACATCCACCACCTAACGTTGCAACTTCATAATTCATGTTAGTCTCCTTAGCAAAAGCGAAATGATTGACTCCAAAAAAAATAAGCCCTAAAAAGAGTACTTTAAACATCTTAGCTCCTTTTCAAAAGATTATAGCATGCCAATCTAAAAGCCTGCCAAGCCTTTTGGTATAACCTATTTATGTTATAATACCTCAAAAAAAGAGGCTCTCATCATGAATAAAAAGCCCTCTTTGCATCTTGAAAAAACCCGTGAGGGAGTGATACTCACGCTCAAAGGTGCATGGGTGAACAAGACAATAGCATCTTTAGAAAAAGAGATTAAAACATTTACATGTAAAAAATCTTTAGCCTATACGTTTGACCTTTCAGCCATTACTGATTTTGATACCCATGGGATTATGCTGATTTTACATCTTAGCAAACATATTCAAAGTATGAACTGTTCTGTCACTATGCTAGGTGCAAACGCCTCCTTAGAAGCACTTTTGCGTATTTGTGAACAGCATTATCCCCAAGAAGAAATCATTGAGAAAAAAGAGGTTTTTTTTATTTCTTATCTTGAAAGTATCGGAAAACAGATGGTCGATGGATATAAAACATTGGCTTCCTTCTTTGCCTTCACGGGGGAGTTATTTCATTTTGTTGTCGCTGCTCTCCTCAAGCCATTTACGATTCGCTTCAAAGCAATGTTTTATCATATTGAACAAAGCGGTGCGGGGGCTATACCTATTATTTTGCTGACATCCTTTCTTATTGGCATTGTTATTGCCTATCAAGGTGCGACACAACTTGAAAAATTTGGAGCCAATATTTTTATTGTGGAGATGGTAACCATCTCAGCCGTACGTGAATTAGCACCCTTGCTAACAGCTATTGTAGTTGCTGGCAGAAGTGCTTCTGCATATACGGCACAAATTGGGGTTATGAAAATTACCGATGAAGTCGATGCCATGAGTTCTATGGGTTTTTCACCCTGGAACTTTCTCGTTTTACCGCGCTTATTCGCCTTAATTATCTCTTTGCCATTACTCGTTTTTTTTGCGGATGTTATTTCTGTTTTTGGAGGTATGGTCATTGCCTCAACAAAACTTGATGTGAGTTTTGTTGAGTTTATTGACCGTATCAAAGAGACCGTTGCATTAAAACATCTTATTATCGGTCTGGTCAAAGCACCTATTTTTGGCTGCATCATTGCAACCATCGGCTGTTTTCGCGGCTTTCAGATTGACAATAGCACAGAGAGTGTGGGTAAATACACCACCATTAGCGTTGTCAATGCCATCTTTTGGGTTATTGCGATGGATGCGCTTATATCAGTTCTACTTACGGAGATGGGACTGTGAAGCATAATAGCATCATTGAAGCTAAAAATATTATCACTCGCTTTGGAAAACAAACCATTCATAACGGTGTTAGCTTTACAATTAACAAAGGTGAAATTTTTGGCCTCTTAGGCGGTAGTGGTAGTGGTAAAACAACCTTGCTTCGTGAGATGGTCATGTTACAAAAAATTCATGGCGGACAAATGCGCGTTTTGGGCACAAACGTTGAAAAAGCCTCAACGCATGATGCACAAAAACTCAGAGAGCAATGGGGAATTTTATTTCAATTTGGCGCACTCTTTACTTCACTCACTATTTTGGAAAATGTTACTGTTGCCATGCGTGAATATACGAATCTTCCTGATTGGCTGATTCGAGATTCAGCATTAATGAAACTTTCTATGGTCGGTCTTCCGAGTAAAGTAGCGACCATGTATCCTTCCGAACTGAGCGGCGGTATGAAAAAAAGGGCGGGATTGGCCAGAGCCTTAGCACTTGATCCCAAATTGCTCTTTTTAGATGAACCTACTTCTGGGCTAGACCCACAAAGCGCACGCGCATTTGATGAACTCATCGTGACATTACGCGATACATTGGGAATTACCGTTGTCATGGTTACCCACGATAAAGACACAATTGAGCATGTTTTGGACCGTTTTATTATTTTAGGGAATCAAAAAGTTATGTTTGAAGGCACAATGGAGCTTCTGAAACAAACGACAGATGAAGCATTGAAAAAATTTTTAAATTGAGGCAATAATGGAAAATAGATTGAGTTATATTTTGGTAGGAGCGTTTATTTTTATACTCCTCATCGGCGGTGTTATCTCCATTTTATGGCTAGGCAATTATTCCGATAAAGGAAACTTTAAATTTTACAGAGTTGCGACCAAAGAGTCTGTCTCAGGACTTAATGATAAAGCGCCTGTAAAACTTCGCGGTGTTCAAATCGGTGAGGTGCGTAGCATCACCATTAATCCCGATAATGCCGAAGAAGTTTTAGTTACAATTCGCGTGCAAGATAATGCACCAATCAAAGAAGACACTTATGCACTCATTGAAGCGCAAGGTATTACGGGGCTTAGTTACATTCAACTTCAAGGGGGAACCAATGAGGCAAAAGACCTTAAGACCGGTAATAAATCTGAAGAATATGCCGTAATTCATTCGCGTCCTTCAACATTTTCAAGGCTAGATAAAACCATCACTTCTGTGAGTGCAAAAGCAGAAATGATTTTTGAACGTGCCGATACGCTCATGAGTGAGAAAAATATCAAAAATATTGAAACCATTATCGAAAACAGTGCCAAAATCACAGAATCTACACAAAAAACATTAGCCAATTTAGAAGCACACAATAAAGAAATCAATCGTTTGTTAGAAGAATCTATCGCAGCAGTCAGTAGCATTAAAGAGATGTCTCGTTCGTTCACTTCAGCAGTTGATAACACAGGTGTCGATACAATGAACAATGTCAAAGAGGCTTCACAAAGTGTTAAAAAAGTTATGGGTGGACTAAACCAAAAAATGGAAGCAGGTGCTTTTGATATTGATATTTTAGTCAAAGAAAATCTTTTACCCCTTCAAAATACGATTCAGGAATTGCGTGTTTTGATGAATGAAACAAAAGACCTTGTTTCCAATTTAAAAGATAGCCCAAGTGATCTTCTTTTTAAGGAAGAGACGATTGCACCGGCACCAAATGAACGATAACAAAGGAGTTAAGATGAAATATGCGAGTTTAGTGCTTTTCACATTGCTATTCTTTTTTAGCGGATGTAGTGTCAAAGAAGTTGCTTTGAAACCCTACAACTATACCTTAGAGCCGATGGTAAAACTAGAACGTTTTGATACGCATACCAAAGACGTCCTCAAAATTGCGCATATTGATGCGCCTAGCGGTCTTAACTCTAGAGCGATTTTATATAAAAAAGATGGTGCCATGCAACCTTACAAATATGGGACGTGGAGTGAAACGCCTGCTTTAAAATTACAGCATCTCATTACAGAAGCATTGCAAGATCAAAACCATTTTGAGTCTGTCATTTCCGGTACGTCTATGGCATCCAACAATCTTATATTAGAATCAGTCCTACAACATTTTGAAGAAGTTTTCCAAGAAGATGGAACATCGTATGTTTATATCAGCATCCGTTTTCGTTTAGTAGAACTTAAAACAGGTGATGTGTTAGGCAGCGTTCGCATCTCAACGAAAAAAGATGTTACCAAAACCAATGGTGCTGAAGGTACGGTTGAAGCGTTTAACGTCGCAAGCAATGAAGTCATTCATAATTTAGCAAAATGGCTTAATGCAATTCGTTAGATTCCTATGAAAAAAATTGCACTGATTTTCATACTTTTGATCTCTTTTTTGTATGCAAAAGCTGATTTTAGTGAAATGAGTACCGAAGAACTCGTAGCGCTCATTGGTTATGTCGATGCCACGAAAGAAGAGCGTTTTTATCAAGAACTGGACAAAAGAGTTCCTCAAATGAGTGAAGAGCAAAAAGCCATTTACGAAGACGATAAAAAAAGAAGAGACAATGCCCAGAACTAGGCTTCTTTTATTGGAAGATGATACCAATCTAAGTGAAACCGTTTGTGAATTTTTAGAATCCAAAGGGTATGAAATCACGCCCGTTTATGATGGAGAAGAAGCAGAGAGCCTCATCTACGAACAGACGTTTGATCTCTTTTTGCTCGATGTCAATGTTCCTCTACTCAATGGCTTTGAGCTACTCTCAAAGCTTCGTAAAGAAGGTAAAACAACGCCTGCTATTTTTCTGACATCCTTAAATGCCATTGAAGATTTAGAAACAGGCTATGAGAGTGGCTGTGATGATTATCTACGCAAACCTTTTGCCCTTAAAGAGCTTCTGTTTCGTATCGAGACAATTCTAAAACGAGAGTTTTTTCATGCGCCTAAAGAGCGAATCATGATTGATAAAGGCATCGAGTACGATACGACCAATCATCAACTCTACATTAACCAACAAGCGATTCAACTTCAAAATAAAGAGGCAAAACTTCTTAAACTCTTTTTACAGAAAAAAAATGAAATTATCAGTCATGAGATGATTATGGCAAATCTTTGGGATTATGACGAGGTAGGAAGCGACGATACATTACGCACCTATATAAAAAACTTACGCAAACTTATGGGGAAAGACCGCATTGTTAGCATTAAAAAACTGGGATACAAATTTACGCTCGCGTGAGAAAAAAACGCTATGGTCGTTTTTATTTCTCTATGCTTTTTTAGCGCTCTTAAGCCTTGCATTCGTTGCCTTTTTATATTATGGGTTGCAACGGGATCTTATGTTACAGCATCAAAGAGAAGCACTTTCTAATCTAACCAATGAGCAAATTGCAAGGTTGAAAACTTTACATGTAAATTTCGATAAAAATATAACCTATCCGCGAGATGAGCGTTTTAACTCCGCTATCTACGACAGTAGCTTAAAAGAGATTTTCTCGACGCTTAATTCAAAAAATATCAATCTATACGATGACATTTATATTAAAGACCATCATATGTATTTTATTAAAGAGTTAGAATCGTACTATTTGGGGGCGCGTTATATTGCTCTTGAAGTACCAGAACCGTTAAAATGGAACAAAAAAGTCTATCGCAACCTCATTGTTTATGGCAGTATTCTTTTTGGCATTATTGTCTTAATAGGCTATTTCTTACTCAATTTATTGCTTCGACCAATGCGTGATGCCATAGCCCTTTTGGACCGTTTTATTAAAGATACGACACATGAGCTTAATACGCCTGTTAATACCATTTTATCAAACATCGAGATGATCGAGACAGATACGTTAGAAGAATCTTTACGCAAAAAAATCAATCGCATTACCATTGCTTCAAAAACCATTTCTAATCTTTATGACGACCTGACATATCTTGTTCTATCCCATCAAATTCTTTCGCATAATGAAGACGTTGAACTCAAAACACTCATTGAAGAGCGGCTAGAATACTTCTCTCTCTTATGCGAATCGAAAAAGCTTAAAGTAACCACGCAACTTCACTCCAACATTACACTCATTATTGACCGAAAAAAGATGGCAAAACTCATTGATAATATTCTCTCGAATGCCATCAAATACAATAAAATCAACGGCACGATTCATATCGAACTGAAAGAGCATTATTTGTGTATTAGCGACAGTGGGCGCGGGATGGAAGCATCAAAAACCAATCAAGCATTTGAACGTTACGTGCGCTTTGATCGTAGCGTAGGCGGATTTGGTATTGGGCTTAGTATCGTCGCTGCTATCGCTAAAGAGTACTCTTTACATGTAAAAATTGATTCGGCACTAAACAAAGGCACGCACGTGAGTATTTCATGGTAAAACAAATCATTTTCTCTTTGGTATGTATTTCTTTTTTAAATGCAAATGAAACAGTTTATGAACATAATTGTGTTCCATGTCATAAAGACATGGCTGTCAAAATTGATAAATTCTTTTACCGTTATTTGCTTAAATATAGCAGTGAGATGGAAGTCAAACGAGCCATGACAGCTTACCTAAAAAATCCCAAAGCAGAGAGTTCTATCCTCACTGATGGACTTATTAACCGCTTTGGCGTTAAAAAGAAGACCCATTTAAGTGATGATGAACTGAAAGAAGCCATTGATGTTTATTGGGACAAATACAAAATTTTTAATAAATTAAAATAGTAACTTTTTTGTTTCACAATAAATTCACTTTTTTAGTATATAATTGAACTATTATTTACATAAGGAGTAACAATGAAAAAGGTCTTAGTTCTTGCTGGTCTTTTGTGTGCCACATCTATTTTTGCTGCAGATGGTGCTACACTTTTTAAAACCTGTGCAACCTGTCATGGTGCAAAAGCGGAGAAATCTGCGCTTAACAAATCTCAAGTTATTGCTGGCTGGGATGCTGCTAAAATTACTGCAGCTCTTGAAGGTTACAAAGCCGGTACATACGGTGGCCCATTAAAAGGCACTATGATTGCTCAAACTAAAAACCTTGATGCAGATAGTATCAAAGCACTTGCTGAATACATCTCAAAAATCAAATAGTCTATTACATAAAGAAGAGGTTATGCCTCTTCTTCTCTTTATTTTCTCTTCTTTCAGCACTTCTTAATCGCCTTTACTTTATAGTAAAGCTATCTTACATTTAAAGACACATTGATGGGAAAACACCTCCAAACGGCAACCATTCTTTACGTCGAAAACAATCAAGAGCTACTTTTAACCTATGCACCGATGCTTGCTTCACTTTCCAAAAAGCTTTTCAAAGCGTTTGATGGAAATGAGGCTTTAGAGCTGTATAATCTGCATTCTCCTGATATTGTTATCATGGAAATGGACATACCTTTACTCAGTGGTATTGAAGTCGCTTATGAGATGCGCCGCATCAATCCCCAGCAAAAAATTATTTTTACCTCATCTTATGACGATGCATCGCATACCTTGCCTGCCTTGGAGCTCAATATTAATGCATACTTTGTCAAGCCTTTTGAAAAAACAAAACTCGAACTGAAAATTAAACAGCTTGAAGAACAAATTCGTTTTGAAAAGCATAATATGGAACACCATGTTATGTTAGAGCAAATTCTGCATAACCAATCGACTATTACGATTGTGACGGATTTTAAGCGTGTCAAATTTGCTTCACGCTCCTTGTGGAACCTCTTATATGTTAAAAATTGGGAACAATTTTTTAATTTCAATGATTCTATTCTTGACCTCTTTGTTGAACATCAAAATTATATTTCAGGCAGAACCGCCGAACACTTCCTTCAACAATACCATTCAAGTGATGCCGATAAGCGTTTGGTTTCCATTATTACTGAAAACGGTCCAACTGCTTTTTTTATCAGTATCGATACGCTCTTTTTAAGTGACGATTTACTTTATGTCATTACGTTAATGGATGTTACATCCTTACAAGCTTCAAGGCTCAATGCATTGTACCAAGCCACATATGATGGTTTAACCAAAATCTACAACCGCCATGCTTTTGAAACGCATCTGGAAAGAGAACTTTTACGTGTAAATCTTGACGAACGACCTTTGTGTATGGCATTGTTGGATATTGATCACTTTAAACAATTTAACGATACATTTGGTCATTTAATAGGGGATGAAATTTTAATTCAGCTCTCGCAAGAGATTCATGCATGTATTCGTAAATCAGATATTGTTGCACGTTGGGGTGGTGAAGAATTTACTCTTTTACTCCATGATGCAACACTGGTTCAAGCATGTGAACTTCTTGAACGCATTCGTTACACGGTTGAACACCTTACGCATGCTGTTGCAGGCAATATCACTATCAGCATAGGCGTTACGCAAGTAACATCTGAAGATACCGCGACAACACTCTTTCAACGTTGCGACGCAGCAATGTATCGTGCAAAATCACAAGGGCGTAATCGTATTGAATGCAGTTAAGGCTTTAGAAGCCTTAACGTCTCCACTTCATTTTATTTCTCACTCAGTTCTTATTGCTATAGTAGTTACTTTTACTAAAATTAACTAAATTTCTTAAATTTAAATTTAATAATCTTGCTCTATAGTTACTTTAAAATTATAAATTTATTTTATTATAATTATTTGTTTTTATTTTAAATAAATTTTAACATTAAATTAACACTAATATGTCATTCTTTTACACAAGGAAACTTTTAGTTTAAAATGCCGCTTACCCGAAGTGATCGCCAAACCTACATCGGGTAAGCACAACGTGCTTGTTAGAACGCAGAATAATTTTACTCAACCATGGCTTAAATATTAAGCTTCTGCATTTATTACAAGCACCTTTTTACATGTAATCGTTAAAAATGGTTTGTAAAGGCAGAGATTACCTCCCCTCTTGGTGCAACGTTATGTCACAAAAATAGTACGTATTAAGAGGCTCTGCTTTTACAAACCATTTTTAAAATCTTAAGGAGGTGTTAGGTGGAATACATTGGATTATATCCTTTATTCTATTTTCCGCAAATTGGTTCAGCTTGGCTGATGGGCATTACGGGCAGTATTCACATTATGGCGTCACATACATCTGTTGGTGCGGCTTTATTGTTTGCCTTTTTGGCACATAAAGCGTACAAAGAAGATAGGCCAGAACTCTATGAATATATGCGAAAATATGGTATGTTCTTGGTTATTTTTTCGTATGTGATTGGCTCTATCACGGGACCTGGTATTTGGTATACTGCTACAGCGGCAAGCCCAAGAGGAATTAGTGCGCTTATTCATAATTTTGTTTGGGTTTGGGCAACGGAATGGGTCTTTTTTATCGTAGAGGTTATTGGCGTTTTCACCCTCATTTATACGATAGGAAAAATTGACCGTAAAACACATCTCAAGCTAACCTATATGTTTGCTCTTGCATCTGTTTCGACACTCTTCTTAATCATCGGTATCATCAGTTTTATGATGTGGCCAGGGACAGACGCGTGGTATCAAACAGGCTCCGCAAGCGATGCTTTTTTTGGAATCAATACATTCCCACATATGTTCTTGCGTATCGGCTTTATGATTGTGATGTCAGCCATCATTGGCTTTATCATTAGTAGTAGTTTAAAAGAAAAAGAGTTAAGGGTTGAGCTAACACGTAAGCTTGCAGTTATTGGCATGATAGGTGGCTTCACCGTGATGATGTCTTTTTTATGGTATGTACAAACCTTACCGCAAAGTGCTTGGGATCTTTTCCACGATGTTCTATGGGCTCGCGATGGCATGCTAAGAATTATTGTGGTTAGCATCATCGCGCTTTATTTAATTTTAGCCTTCGTACTTCCTCGTTCTATCAACACCGTTTTAGCCGTTATTATGATGCTTGTTATCGGTGTTATCGGTGTTTGGCCTGGTGAAAAAATGCGTGAAAGTATGCGTAAGCCTTATGTCGCAGGTCGTTATATCTATAGTAATCAGCTGATTTCTCGCGATGTCCCAGGCAAACACGTCAAATCTGAAATGGCACTTGTGGCAGAAAAAGGGTTGTTAAAACTAGACCCCTTTATTCCAGAGCGTCTTAGAACCATTACGCCTGAAAATCAACTGGAAGCGGGTCAATTGATTGCTAAAATTGCCTGCTCTAATTGCCATTCCTTGGAAAAAGGCGCTAAATTCAGACCATTGCCTGATAAATTCCCAGGGCTTGATGCCGCAACGATTGAGACAGTCCTCACCGATGTGATTGCAACAGGTGTGCGTAGTTATATACCACCTATTAAATTACCAGCCGATGAAACAAAAGCGTTAGCCGCATGGCTTGCTACGCAAAACAACTAGGAGGAAATTATGGATATCGGTCTTGTTTTAAACACGCTACGCGACCCCGCTGGCGTACCATTTTACCCTATTGTATTTCAAGCATTGTACATTTTAACATGGGCATTGCATATCGCCTTTGTTCTTTTAGCATTAGGAAGCATCCCTCTTGCCTTGATAGGTTCTGCTAAAAAAGCAATTGATGAAAACTGGAAAAAGCTCAGTAGTCATATGACACAAGTTGCAAAAATCAGTGTCTCTTTACTGATTGTTTTAGGGGTTGCTCCTCTTTTATTTACGCAAGTCATTTATGATGCGAACTGGTATGTTACAAACACCATCTCTGGTCTTTGGGTCGTTGCGTTCATCTACATTCTTATTTTGGCATACTCTCTTTGGTACTGGTTTTATTATGCCAATAAAAGTAATTCGCCAATGGCAGGAGTCATTGGTATTGTCTCGTTTATTGCATTCATTGGCGCAGGCGTTTTGATGCACGCATTTGCTAACGAATCCATTCAACCCGAACAATGGATGAATTGGTACGCTCCTAATGGCGTCATAGACACTTCTGGAACGGTCTTGCACGTTGATATTCTTCGCTTAGCATTCATGGTCAGCCTTAGTGCGCCTGTTACAGGTATCTTTTTACTCAACTATGTAGATTACACTTCAAAATGCGATGGCTACACAACTGAGTATTTAACATTTGTGAAAAACCTTGGCAAAAAAATAGCCATTATTGGCTTATTGATTAGCGCTGTTCTTTTTGCCGTTTGGGTACTCACACTCAATATGTTACTTAACCCATTGGTTATTGCCATTGTATTAGCTGTTGTTGCATTGCTCTTGATGGTTATGAAGGGTGTCAATAGTTATATCACGACGCTTGTTTTAGTCGTAACAGCGCTTCTCATTTCAACACTTCGTGAAGTTATTCGTATGAATATTATGAGTAAATATGGCTATAGTATCTATGATTATCCAATGAATATTGACTGGCCAACCGTCATTATGTTCCTCTCGACGTTTGTTTGTGTCGGATTTACAGGCGTTGGATTTATGCTTACATTAGCATGGAGAGCAGGACGCACCAAAGGTCTTTATACGGCTGATGGTACCGTAACAAAGCTTGCGAATGCTACCGTTGGTATTGCCATTCTTTGGGCATTGGTATTTCTTGCATGGGGAATAGTTGTTGTCTTTAAAAATACACTATAACGTTTTACTGTAACAAGGCTTTTTGCCTTGTTACAGATGTGCTTTAACCTCTTGACGTTTTACATGTAAAATAAATTCTGTATAACCATTGGGTTGGATACGCCCTTTAAAAATCAAATCACTTGCAGCTTGGAAAGCAACGCTTTTTTCAAAATGAGGCGCCATTGGATGATAGTGCGGGTCATTGGCATTTTGCGCATCAACCACGACAGCCATTTTAGCCATCGTCTCTTTGACCTCTTTTTCGCAAATAATGCCATGATGCAACCAATTGGCAAGGTGCTGACTTGAAATGCGAAGTGTTGCTCTATCTTCCATCAATTCTACATTATGAATATCAGGTACTTTAGAGCATCCTATCCCTTGATCAACCCACCTCACGACATACCCTAAGATACTTTGAATATTATTTTCTATCTCTTGTGTAATTTCTTCTTGGCTCAAGACTCTTTTGAGAAGCGGTGGGGTTAAGATGTCTCCGACACATGCAGGAGCACGTGTGCTGATCTCTTCTAAAACATTTTTAACATCAACATAATGATAATGCAAGGCATGCAGTGTTGCCGCTGTTGGTGAAGGAACCCATGCTGTGGTAGCACCAGAGAGTGGATGTGCGATTTTCGTCTCCACCATCTTTTTCATTGCATCTGGCATAGTCCACATTCCTTTGCCAATTTGAGCACGATTGGCAAACCCAACTTCAAGCCCGACATCAACATTGTTATCTTCATAAGCTTTAAGCCAAGTACTCTGTTTCATCTCATCTTTAGGAAGCACCGGACCAAACTCCATACAACTATGGATTTCATCACCGGTTCGATCTAAAAAGCCTGTATTGATAAAGAATACACGCTCTTTTGCGCGTCTAATGCATTCATGCAAGTTAATACTTGTGCGTCTTTCTTCATCCATAATACCCATTTTAATCGTAAATGGAGGCAATTTTAAAACTTCTTCCACGCGACCAAACAGTTCGCTCATAAAAGCGATCTCTTCAGGACCATGACATTTTGGTTTTACAATATAAATATTGTGATGGATACTGTTGCGCAGTCCTTCTTCTTTTTGAACATCATGCAATGCACACAAGGAAGTAATAAAGGCATCTAAGAACCCTTCAGGAATTGGCTTATCATTACATGTAATGCATTTTGTATACATATGCATGCCCACATTTCGGATGAGAAGAAGCACTCTGCCTTTTAAGATAAGAGGCGTTCCGTCTTTTGCGATAAAGATTTTATCAGGATTTAATGCACGCTCAATTGTCTTGCCTTTATTCTCAAATGAAACGTTTAAATCCCCTTTCATCATTCCATTCCAATTACGATAAATCCCAATTTTATCGTTTGTATCGACTGCGGCGACAGAATCTTCACAGTCTTGAATGGCACTTAATGCCGATTCAATAATGACATCTTTAATCCCAGCAATCGTACTTTGTCCAATGGGGCTTTGAGGGTCTATTTGAATTTCAATATGCAATCCGTGGTTTTGCAATACAATAGAACTAGGAGAATCAAGACTTCCTGCATAGCCTACCCACTTTTCAGGCTCTTGTAGTGCAACTCTTTCTCCCGAAATAAGCATCATCGTCAAGGCATTGGAACTTAACTCAAATCGCTCAACATCTGCATAACTGCCTTGTGTTAAAGGAGCTGCCTTATCTAAAAATTCATAAACAAATTCAAAGACTTTTTCGCCACGTTTTGGGTTGTAGTGAAGCCCTTTTCCATACGGTTCACTATCTTCTATCATATCCGTACCGTAAACAACATCTAAAAGACTCCCCCATCTTGCATTCGCTGCATTGAGCGCATAGCGAGCATTGTCGGCAGGAACAACCAGTTGAGGAGCTGGTATTTGAGAAATCTCAGGGTCCATAGCACCTGAATCAATCGTGAAAAACTTCCCCATAGGCAAGAGATACCCTATCTCTTCTAAAAACGCTTGATGCTCTTCAGGTTCAAAATACCCTTTATGCGCCGAGTACCATGCATCCAATTGTGATTGCAAGACATCACGTTTGCGAATCAATTGTTGATTTCGAGGAGCCAAATCCAGAATTGTTGTTTCAAAACCATTCCAAAACTCTTCAGCGTTTACTGACGTTCCAGGGAGAACTTCATTGAGGACAAAATCGTATAACACTTTAGAAATAGCAAGTGTTCCATACTTTACTACAAGATCATTACTCATTTTTATCCTTTCTCATTTTTAAAAGGCTAACACAACTGTATGATAATAATCTGTCGTTTTAAAAAGAGTTCTTTAAGAGAGATTTTTATACGTGTAAAATCTACTCAAACCACAGATGTCCTAAGGCAAAAATCCATACAATCACACAAATTGTGATGCTTAAAAAGACAACAGCACTACCCATATCTTTAGCGCGTCCAGCCATCTCATGATGCTCAAGAGTCACAAGATCGGTCACACGTTCAATGGCACTGTTAATCGCCTCAGCCATTAATATTCCCATTAATGCGGTAAACATCAATAGCTTATACCATAACTCTAAGGAGAGCAACCATAAAATAGGCAAAAGAAGTAGTACAACTACGAGTTCAATTTTAAACGATGTTTCGGTAAAGACCAAGTCTTTAAGGCCTTTAAGTGCATACGATGTATTTTTAAAAAAATGGTATTTAGGTTGATTCCTCACCCTCTATCCTTTAATGTTTGTACAAAAGCATATCTAATTTTGGGTCATAAACATTTGTTTGTATGTCCATTAATCCCAAAATTGTATGGAAAAGATTGTCATGTGAATACGGTTCACTCGCTTTTTGTCTTAATAATTGTGTATCTATAATGGTTTTACTTTGTGAACCAAACCACAAAAGTGCTCCAATATGTGTTTGTTCAGGTGGTGCCATAAAATATGGAATACCATGCAAATAGAGCCCTTTTTCACCTAAAGATTCCCCATGGTCTGCCATATAAATCAGAGCTGTCTGAAAAGACGCATCATTTTGTTTTAAAAAGGTAATGGTCTTATCTAAAAAATAGTCCGTATATAAAATTGCATTATCATAGGCATTCCCTATCTCTTCTGGGGCACATTGTTCTACTTGGTTTGTCTGACATACAGGTTTAAATTTTTCAAATGCCTTAGGGTAACGTTTATAATACGCAGGTCCATGATTGCCCATTTGATGCAGAACAATCAAAATATCGCCTTGATGCGTATTAACATACTCTTGAAGACCTACGAGCATACCTTCATCGCGGCACTCTTCATCGCACAAAGTGTTGTTTTTACTGCTGCGATAATCTTGATATTCAACCCTTAAGGCAACACCTTTAGAATCAGAATTATTATCACGCCATAACACGTTCACGCCACTGCGTTTTAAAATATCCAACACCGTTTCCATCGATTTCGCTTCTTTATCACTGTAATGATTACGGTCTAACAAAGAGAACATACACGGTACGGAAATAGCCGTCGATGTCCCGCACGACGAAACATTTGGAAGGTTGATAATATCTTCTTTAGCTAACAGGGGGTTTGTATCGCGTTCATAACCATTGAGTGAAAAACGGTTAGCGCGGGCAGCCTCCCCTACCACAACAATGGTCAATTTTCGTCCGTCATGTGCTTTTAATGTCGCATCTGTACCAATGGGTTTAAAAACCATTGCTTTTTTAAAATAACTGTTGTAGATATATTTTCCCGTCGAATAAAGGCAGAAGGTTGGATTCGTGTAATAACGAAGCGGTTTATGCTCTCTAAAAAATGAGGTGTAAAATCGATTAAAAGAAAAAAGCATTGCAAAACCTATTAACAATGCGAGTAAGCTATATTTTACATTGTATAAAAGTTGTTGCTTAAACGTGCCGTAAGCGATGTTCTGACGATACACCCACACGGAAGGCAAGATGCCTAAAATAACAACATACGCTATTAGTTTCCAACTTAAGAGGTCAAATGATTCGTTGGCATTGGTCTCTAAAGCATTTTGAATCATCGAATCATCAAGGATAACGTTGTAAGCATTCATAAAATAATTGGTTATAGAAGAGAGGAGCAATAAAAATATCAAAAGAGGTTTTAGCGTGTAACGCGAACTCAAAAGTGTGACTAACATCATAATAAAAGAAACTAACACGATACCTAAAGAGAGCAAAAAGCCTGCATTTTCCCAAGAGAGTGTATAGATGTGTGTGACATGTTTAAAAAAAGAGATATTATCAAATAGCACTAAAAAGAGAGCTACATAAAACGTTATTCGTAAAGGTGTTATTTTTAATTGCATCCAGACTCATTTCAAAAGATTTTACATGTAAAACAATACTTTAGTTTTGTAAACAAATATTCTTCACTAAATACCATTGAATAATGGCTAGGCTTGAGTAGTTCATTTCGCGTTGTTCAGGAGGAATAGAAGAAACACGCATTTTAGATAATACAACTCCACTCACCAATGTCAAAAAAAGAAAAAGAGCAAATCCAACCCAAATATCATACGTATAGCCTATCCATACACCAACGATAAAAGGAGAAAAAGTTAATAACCCATACAGGCTATAAAGCATGACACGACACCAAAATCCTTTTAGCTTGGGCAATACTTCAATAATGGGTGGTATTTGTTCCATGGTCTATTTTAAGTTCGTAAAGTTCACAGGGAAATCAAAATCGCATGCACGAATTGCTTTAATCGCATCTTGTAAATCATCAATTGATTTGCCTTCAACGCGAACAACATCTCCACGAATAGATGCTTGCACTTTTAGCTTAAGGTCTTTAATCTCTTTAACAATTTTTTTGGCATCATCACTGGCAATAGCATCGACAATCGTAACCGTAACTTTGGTTTTAGCGCCACCTGCTGGCTCACGCTTGGTCTCTTTTAATGCTTTTGATGAGATGTCACGTTTGATGGATTCTGAGATAAGTGCTTCTACCATTGCATCCGCTTTTGAATCGCTCGTTGTGAGTAAGGTAACTGTTTTTGCTTTTTCATTGTACTCAAACTCACACGTAATCCCTTTAAAATCCCAACGGTTGGTAATGACTTTTTTAGCTTGCTCATAGGCGTCTTTAAATTTTTGCTTGTCAATTTCTGCTGTAATATCAAAACTATGTTCTTTTGCCATTTATGACTCCTTGTGTTTTAAAAATTCTTGAATATTAAGACTCACTAAACGAATCAGTTCACGCCTTGCTTCCACACTTCCCCACGCAATATGAGGCGTCAATAAAAGCCTTTCAGAGTGTTTTACATGTAAAAGTGGATGATGCTTTTGCATAGGCTCCGCTGCTAATACATCCAGTCCTACGTAAAGCTCTTTTTCATCAATGATTTGCGCCAATGCAACCTCGTCGAGAATACCGCCTCTTCCGACATTGACAAGTACCGCTCCTGTTTTCATCTGGTTAAACTCAGCGTACCCTATCAAGTTTTTTGTTTTGTCATTAAGCGGAGCATGAATGGAAATTACTTCACAACGTTGAAGCATCTCTTCAAGACTTACGCGTTCATATGTGCTATCGTTATTGGCTCCACTTGTTGAAAAATAAACGACTTTAGCGCCAAAAGCTGAAACGATTTTAGCAACCTCTTTACCAATGCTACCCAATCCGATGATACCCCAGCGTTTTCCTTTAATCTCACAAAAAGAGCGCTCTAAATGTGTAAAAATAGGGCTTTTTTGCCACTTACCCGATTTGACATAATCATCATAATATGCGCACTTACCTACTAAATTTAGAGCAAGCATCAACGTGGTTTGTGCAACAGACGCGCTTGAATACCCTGCCACGTTTTTCACTTCAATGCCCTTTTGCTTTGCATAATTTAAATCAACGTTGTTTGTACCTGTTGCCGTGATACAAATAAGCTTTAAGGTAGGACATGCATCCATCACAGCTTGATCAATAACAACTTTATTGGTTAAAACGATATGAGCATCTTCTATATGCTCTATGCGTTGTATTGTTGAGGTTGTTGCATAGGCTTTAAAGGTGCCCAACTGCTCAAAAACACTTAAATCAGCATCATTTCCGAGTGTAAGTGCGTCTAACATGACAATTTTCATTTTAGTCCTTTATACGATGTCCTACAAACTTTGAGAAGTTCTCCAAAATTAGCCCTCCTCTTCTAAAGCCCAAACCGCAACCCTCATAAGCAAAGAATACGCCTGCTTGATATGATCTTCCTTCATTATCTTTCGGTAATTCTGTGTAGGCTTGGTAAATGGGTTTAAAATTGCCATAATCCCCTTCAGTTTTTGCTATAACCTGATGTGACTCGTCGTAAATAATTGTATTAGCACCCTCGCGCCCAAAAGCCCTTTTCTCGACTTGTTTTTTCCCATGCAATGGTTCAAAAGATGTTTCCAATAAAAGAGGATGATTAGGAAAAAGGTCCCATAAAACTTTCATAAATGCTTTACTTTGAAATAAAAGTGTATATGCTGGATTTAAGATAATGGCTTGCTGTTCACGAACAATTTCATCCAAAAGCAGAGCTAAATCACCTTCGTCTATGGCTATATTTTCCCAAGGGATGAGCTTGAACCAATACTCAAAATTTTCATCCCCTTTAAAGATACCCTCTTTGCCGTTAAACCCTACCTCATCCACATACGCGAAATCTGTATGGAAACCTGCTTCATTGGCGGCTATTTGAAGCAATCGTACCGTATTTTCATCTTCAATATTACCTTTAAGTGAAGAAAATAAAATTTTCCAGCCCTCATAATAATTTGAAAACTCTTCGGTATCGCCTCCTAGAACCACTAAACGTTTAAAATTCTCTTTGAGTGCCTCAAAAACCGTATTGAACTGTTTAGCTTCATCCATGCCATTGGCTTTAAGCATTGCCCATTGAATAATGGCTGTTTCATAAAGTGATGTTGGTGTATCGGCATTAAATTCCAATAACTTAATCGGCTTTCCATCTACACCGCCAGCAAAATCAAAGCGTCCGTAAAGATGCCAATGTACATCGTTTTCCCACGATGTTTTAATAAGTTCCACAAGATTAAAAGGAATATTGAGCTCGTGAAATAGATTATGGTCAATGACATATTGCCCAGCTTCTGCGAACATGTCATAAAGTTCATTTGCCGCTTCATAATACGCTTCAACTTCATCGTTTGAGACGACAACTAACTCATCTGCCACATAAGAAGTCTCATCCAAATCCGTATGCCAATAAAAACCAATAGATTCTAAAAACTCTTTTGTCAATGGTCTGATTTTTTCAAGATGCAACATGCTTAACTTCCAAAACTTGTAGGGGCACTAGAGCTTCCACCGCTACGTGTTGTTGTGCCAGAACTTGATGAACCAAAAAAACCACTGCTTTTACTCGCACTGCTACTGGTTGATGTCGCCATTGGTTTATTAAAACTACTGGTACTACGGGTATAGGCTTGTGGAGATTTATAGGTCGTTGCACGTTGATTTTGGTAATTGGCATTTCCAAAAAGCTTGTTGCCAATCCAACTACCAATCATCGCACCAGCGATGCTAGAGAGCAAAACACCTCCCAAGCCCATTTGCCCTGAACTTACATTAGGATTGGTTAGTGCAGATGTATTATTATCAATTTTTGCGGCTTCTTCTTTTACAAGAGCATCAATTTCTGTTTGCGATAAAATACGCTCACTACCATCAGGACTACGAACAATAACACGTGTTGTAGAGCTTGGATACTCTTCAGCGATTTTATATTGACCTGGCGCAACTTCATCAACGATAACCATAGCATTTTGTGTTTTAGCAGCATCTGCCAAAGCATTTTTATTTTCATCTTTTTGATCACATCCTTGCATACTTGCAATGACCATAACGCCAATGCCACCTGCAATCATATAATCTGATATTTTACGAATATATTTCATAATCTATTTTAATCTCCTAAAATCTCTTTGAGTTTTTTTCCTTTTTTGATAAAAATCTTGCCATCTTTATCCATCACATCATTCAGTTGTCCCATTTTTTTGCTTAGAGTATCATTGATATGCTGTTTTTCTTTTTTTGAAAATCCTTTTTCTTTGAGGTAACTGCGCAAATCTCGCCAATCACTATACGCTTCAAACATCTCCTCAACCACAGGATTGCTCTCTTCTTCATCATCCATCACATCCGCTTCTTCAAAATAGGCATGGTCAGGTTCATATCTGTTAGTGCTCGTAGGCACATTGCTAGTAGATTTTGGTTCTGGAGTTAGCCCTATTTGTCTGTTAGCAAGTGATAAAATTGCTTTGAGCTGTTCATCTCTCTCTTTATAAATCATTTCGATTTTTTCTTTAGACTCTATCAGCAACCGCTCTTTATCGGCAATAAGGCGTTCTTTATCGCTTTCTAATTTTTCATTTTTAAGCTTTAATTCTTCCAGTTGATTTTTTAGTAGTTCCACATAAGCACCATCATTGATAGGCTCCATCTTACGCAATGAGGGACTCTCTTTTAGTGAAGTCTTTGTTAGTAAGATGTACTTCACCCCATTTTCAATAACACTCTGAAGTGAACCCCGTCGCAATCGATTGTAGATAGCCTCTTTACTGACACCTAAAAGCTTTGCCGCTTCAATAACGGTTAGTTTTTTTTCCATCTGTGACCCTTTTGCTAACAAAGAGAAATGTATTTAGTGCTATTATGTTATCACAGCTTTGATTAGTTTTGTTTTAGGTAGGTATTTTAACACGTAAAGAAGAAGCCAAGAAGCTAACTTCTTGGCCGTGTGTGTTAGAGTCTTGACTCGTAACGGCGAAGCATATAAAGTCTTTTAAGCTGTTTTTTGCGAGCGCTAATTTTATCTTTTTTGCGTTTTTCTGTTGCTGTTTCATAGAAACGTCTTGCACGCACTTCAGTTACAACTAGGTTACGATCAACTTGCTTTTTAAACTTACGATACGCCTCGTCAAACGATTCATTAGGATGTACTTTAATTCCTGGCATACTCTATCCACCACCTTTCTGATGAATTTAGGTATGGATTTTACCCAAATACTTTTACATGTAAGCTTAAACTAACTCATTACGACTAAATTACTTTTAAAAGACTATTTTTATAAAATTGACGATAAAAATTGAATATCTATTGACTTTCTACGTCACTTTTCAGTATACTTTTGTCACCAAAATGATAAAAAGGTGACAATTTTATGATTATTGCGCTTTTAAAAAATAGAAGTGATGATTCTCACATCACGATTCAGCAAAAACAGATCTTCAAATATGCTCATCATCATGACCTCAAAATCGATACAACTGAGATAGAGAGTTCTGATCGTTCTTTAGAGCTTGAAGATCGAAAAGAGTTTAAGGGGTTTCTACGCTCTCTTTCAGCAAACGATCACATCATTATATTTGATCTCGTAACTTTTTCGCACAATGTGGAAGAGTTGGTCAAAGTTTTTGAGTGTCTTTTAACGCGTTCTATCTCTATTCATATTGCCGATGCAAATTTATGCATAAATGTTGATTCCAAACCGCTTGTTTTATTAGAGCTTCTTGTCAAACAAAGAGAGCTCAATAAAAATATGGAAACAGAAAAAACACAAGGACGGCCAAAAGGGAGAATGTCTAAATCTAAATTTGATATTCATCGACCTTATATTATTGAATTATTAGAAGAAAAAACATCTATCAGTGAAATTGCTAAAATCTTAAATGTTAGCCGAACGTCATTGAAAGATTATGTCAATTCAAGAGGCTTAAAAGACCTTGTCAAAGCAAAACTTTCACTTCTTAAATCGCCAAATAAAGAAACAACAACATCAAAATCTACTGTTGCTAAAGAGTGCTCACTTATAAAACAACCGGTAGAACAATTAGAAGGAATTACACTATGAGTTGCAATACAGACTGCACAGTCCAACCCATTTATTATAGATACAAACGGTATTTAGTTTTTGGTATTATCACGTTTATTGCATTGATTTTACCATTTATTCGTCTCAATGGAAATCATTTCTTCTTGTTGAGTTTTGATAAAAAACAGCTGCATCTTTTATTTACATCGTTTGATATGCAAGAGCTTTATTTGATGCCGTTTGTACTCATGCTTTTCTTTTTGGGTATCTTTTTTGTTACGACACTCGGTGGACGCGTATGGTGTGGATGGTCATGCCCTCAAACTATTTTTAGAATTATCTTTCGAGATTTTATTCAAACAAAGCTTCTAGGAATTCGTAAAAGCATTAAAAACAAACAAAAAGACCCAGAAGGTGGTCAATTTTTAAAACGAACTTTTGCTGTTTTGTTATGGGCATGTTTAGCGTTTTTGGCTGCGTCTAACTTCTTATGGTATTTTATTCCGCCTGAAGATTTTTGGGTCTATTTACAAAATCCTATGGATCATACCGTGATGTACGGCTTTTTACTTGGAGTCACAGCATTTTTAGTCTATGATATTACTTCTTTAAAAGAAAATTTTTGTGTTTATATCTGCCCCTACTCTAGAATTCAATCGGCACTATTTGATGAAAATACACTTCAAACTATTTACGATGAAAAACGTGGTGGTCAAATCTTTGATGCAAAAGGTAATAAACTAGGTAGCAAGCCAGCCCTTGCAAGTGATGATTGTACAGGATGCGAAGCCTGTGTGAGAGTTTGTCCTACGCATATTGATATTCGTAAAGGTATGCAATTAGAATGTATCAACTGTTTGGAATGCGCTGATGCATGTACACCCGTCATGGAAAAACTAGGCAAACCTTCGCTTATTACGTGGACAAGTTCTAATGCTATTGAAAAAAACACTAAAACACAATATATACGCTTTAGGACAATTGCGTATGTCATTGCTCTAACTTTGGCGTTAATTGGTCTTTTTGTGATGGGAAGTAAAAAGGAGTATATGCTTCTAAACATTAACCGTACAAGCCAACTTTACAAAATGGCTGATGATGGCAAAACAGTAGAAAATGTTTATACGTTCTTATTCCAAAACACGGATAGCAAAGATCATAAATACTATTTTGAGATTTCAAATCCCGATATTAAAATCGATAAACCTAGTGAGCCTTTTCTATTAAAAGCGGGTGCAAAACAGAAAAAAGTCGTTATTCTAACTTCACTTCCAAAAGAATTGAAAGTTGAAGGAGAAGACCTTCCTATCGCTATTAAAGCATATGCGCTAGATGCTAAAGACAAAATCATTGTTGATCGTCAAACTATTTTTATCTATCCTAAAAAAAGTGATGTTCAACCATAACATTTAAAAATACGTATGCGTAAGAAGTATTGAACTTCTTACGCCCTTCTACTTTATTTCCAAAATTTTCGCATTTTCTAAGGAGTATCACTATGATTGCATCCGATCGTATAAAAAATTTTCCGATTATGATGTTTGCTATTGTGATGGGACTTTCTGGACTGACAATAGTCTATCAAAAAGCTGCAGTATGGCTTGGCTTTCCTTCTATATTGGCTTTGGGCTTAACGTTAATCGTCACTATTGTATTTTTAATGATCGCTTTTCTCTATCTTGCGAAACTCCTTTTCTATTTTGAAGAGGTAAAACTCGAATTTGAACATCCAATTCGTATTAATTTTTTTGCTGCTGCATCTATCTCATTGGTGTTGCTTTCCATTGTCTATCATGAAATTAGTCTATTTGTTGCACAGATTTTATGGTATACAGGCGCTATTCTACAAACATTCTTGACATTTTATACGATTAGCTTCTGGATCAATAAAAATATGGAGATAACACACTCCAATCCCGCATGGTTTATTCCTATTGTAGGCAATGTTATTGTGCCTATTGGAGGATTTGGGTTTGCCGATAGAGAAGTGCTTATCTATTTCTTTGCAGTAGGCATTTTTTTCTGGATAGTCCTATTACCTATCATTGTCAATCGTATTATTTTTCACCATCAGCTCGCTCAAAAATTTTTACCGACACTTTTTATTCTAATCGCTCCGCCAGCAGTAGGCGTTGTCTCCTATATTAAAATTACAGAACAATTTGATCTTTTTGCGAGCTTTTTATACAGCATCGCGCTTTTTTTTACTTTTTTATTGCTCTTTATGATCAAAAATTTTTTAAAATTACAATTTTTTATCTCGTGGTGGGCATTTACATTTCCTCTTACAGCCATAACGATTGCCTCTTTATCGGTATTCCATAAAACACATATTCCTTTTTACAGTGCTATTGGGATGTTTTTCCTGATTATTTCAACACTTGTTATTGTTTTTGTTGGTTATAAAACACTCTACTACATCTCTAAACAAGAAATTTGTATTGCAGAATAATCTTCTACAGTACCTTTTTTTAACATTCGTGTTATTTGTGAGTGGTTGTGGAAACTATTCTCTACAATCTTCTAAGCACTACCCTACTTTTATGTTTACACAAAATTCACCTATTACTTTACATGTAAATTATTTACAACAAGAAATGACTGAGTTAATGATGCAAAAAGGCTTCGCCATAAACGCCAATGCACTATTTAACCTAGTAATAGAAAGTTCATGGGATGTCCATGCTTGTGCCTTAAAGCCACTTTCATCTTATGAGAATTTTATTCGTATAACACTTTATAAAGATAGAGAAGAATATTACAAAATTCAACTTAACCAGCAAGCAACGCTTACGTTCAATGATTTTAAATTTGTGATTCAAAAAATGTGTGAGGAAATTTGTACGAAGTGAATCTCCAAACGATTAAATCGCTTGGAGAAGATTTTTACTAATTAAAGGGCCGCTTTTGCTTGTTTTACAACAACTGCAAACGCTTCAGGGTCATTCATAGCCATATCAGCAAGGATTTTTCTATCCAAGTCAATATTTGCTTTATTTAAAGCATTGATGAAACGAGAATAACTAATATCATTTAATCTGCAAGCAGCATTAATTCTTGTAATCCATAGTCTTCTAAAATCTCTTTTTTTCTGTCTTCTATCACGGAATGCATAAACAAGACTTCTTTCTAACTGCTCTTTCGCTTTTCTAAAGTGCTTTCTTCTTGCACTAAAAAAGCCTCTCGCCATCTTTAAAATTTTCTTGTGACGTCTTCTTCTGACGATACCTGTTTTTACTCTTGCCATTGTGTCTCCTTGACCAATAAAATAATGTCGGTGTCCCTAAGGAACTTGCCCTCACATGAGGGGAACATCGCAAATGAATATGAATGACTCTAGTGTCAAAAACTTGAAATTATGCTTGGCAAAGCATTAATTTTACTGATTTCTCATCGCGAGCATCTACGGTTTTAGCAACTTTCAACCCACGCATTCTTTTTGTAGGTTTTTTAGTAAGAATATGACTTCTATAAGCTGCGCCTCTTTTGATCTTATTCTTGCTCGCTCTAAAACGCTTTGCAGCGCCGCGTACCGTTTTCATTTTCGGCATGCTTACTCCTTATATTGACTCTAAAAATCAGGGAATACAAACCCCTCTGTCTTTTAGAAACTGGCTATTTTAGCGAAAAGTTTCTTAGAGGGGCTTAAAAGTATAACTTAGTGCTACTTTTTCGGGGTTACCAGCATATTGATGTATCGACCTTCTAATTTTGGAGTTTTTTCGCGTTCAGCGATATCTTCCAACATCGGCCAGAGGCTCTCTAAAACTTGCTCACCAATTTCTGGATTTGACATTTCACGACCTTTTAAAAAGACCCGAAAACGCACGTGCTTACCCTCTTCCAAGAATTCTCTTGCATGTTTCACTTTATAGTTAACATCGTTGGCAGCAATTTTAACAGAAAGTTTGATCTCTTTGATCTCAATAATTTTCTGATTTTTACGTGCTTCTTTCAGTTTTTTCTCTTGTTGGTACTTGAACTTGCCATAATTCATAATTTTACAAACGGGTGGCTTTGCATCTGGTGCAATTAAAACGAGATCTAATCCTAGCTCATCTGCTTTTGCAAGAGCCTCTTTACGGGTGATGATACCATATTGCGTACCATCATCACCAACACATCTTACCTCAGTTGCTCTGATCTCCTCGTTCAGTATGACTTCTTTGTCTTTACTCAAAAGTGTACCTCACTAAGTTTCTCCTTTATTGTTTTGATTAATGCTTCTTTCGTTAAATTATACTGTGTTCTTTCTCTTCTGTCACGTACGGCAACACTTTGACTTTCAACTTCAGCATCACCAATGACCAAAATCATCGGTACACGCATCGTTTCAGCATTACGAATACGTTTATTAAGACTCTCATTTTTAGCTGAGACTTCAACATCAATGCCCTCAGCCATCAACTCATTGGCCAATGTTTTTGCATACGCAAGATGCGCATCTGAGATTGGAACAATCACTGCTTGGATTGGGGCAAGGAAAAATGGAAATTCTCCCGATGTATGCTCAATCAAAATACCAATAAAACGCTCAAATGAGCCTAAAATTGCACGGTGTAACATGACGGGGCGTGCATGCTCATTATTGGCATCGACATACGAAATATCAAAACGCTCTGGCAAGTTGAAATCAACTTGAATCGTACCACATTGCCATTTTCGCTTTAAAGCATCTGTGATTTTAATATCAATTTTTGGTCCGTAAAACGCTCCACCACCTTCATCGATACCATATTTGATACCATTTTCGTCTAGTGCGTGTTTAAGTCCTTCTGTTGCTGCTTCCCAATATTTTTCATCACCGATAGATTTTTCAGGTCTTGTTGAAATCTCCATCTCATAATGAAATCCAAATGTTTTCATGATAGAATCGACAAAACTCAAAATCTCTAAAACATTTTCTTTAATTTGGTCAGGTGTACAAAAAATATGTGCATCGTCTTGAGTAAATTCACGTACTCTAAACAATCCATGCAGTACACCACTCTTCTCATGACGGTGAACAACGCCATACTCAAAAAATTTCAATGGAAGATCACGATAACTACGAACTTCACTTTGGAATACTTTGATATGACCTAGACAGTTCATCGGTTTAATGCCATATTCAGCTTCATCAATCACAGTAAAATACATATTTTCACCGTAATTTTGGTAGTGTCCGCTGATTTTCCATGCATCTGACTTTAAAATCTCAGGCCCTCGCACAGGTTGATAACCACGCTGTCGATGGGCTTTAAACAAGAGCTGTTCTAATTTGCTTCTTAAACGACCACCATTTGGCAACCAAATAGGAAGTCCCGCACCAACCTCATCATCAAATGTGAAAAGTTTTAGTTCATTACCAATTTTTCGGTGATCTCTTTTTTTTGCCTCTTCGATCATTGTTACATAATCTTTAAGACTCTCTTTATCTGCAAAAGCTATACCGTAGATACGCGTTAGCATTTCACGCTTTTCATCGCCGCCTAAATAAGCGCCTGCTACTTTAATGAGTTTAAAAAATCGTAGATATTTTGTATTAGGGACGTGAGGTCCACGACATAAATCTTCAAAATCACCTTGTTTATAGATGGAAACTTCTCCTTCAGGGATACGAAGTAAGACTTCTTGTTTCAAATCATCGTGTGCAAAATGTTTGACTACATCTGTTTTTGTCGTGTAAATCTTCTCAATAGGAAGTTTTGCATTGGCAAGTTCTGCCATCTTTTTCTCGATCTCTTTTAGATCAGCATCGCCAATCTTTTCACCCACACGGAAATCATAGTAAAAACCATCTTCAATCACTGGTCCAACAAAGAACTGTGCATCTTTATACAATGCCTTAATTGCTTGAGCCATTAAATGCGCACATGAGTGACGAATCACTTCTAGAGCATCTTTGGAATTATCAAACAAGATTTTGTTGTCATACGTTTTGGAAGAGACATTTGCAGTTTGCGTGTCGATGATGAGAGCACCTTCTTTATAGGCTATAACATCATTCATCATGGTAAGATCCTTTTACTTGTATGAACTCCCACACCAACGGGAGAACAAAAAAATGGTGGCCACGAGAGGATTCGAACCTCCGACCACTACCATGTCAAGGTAGTGCTCTACCAACTGAGCTACGCGACCATAACCATTTAAGAGCTGAGATTATACCAAAAAAAACTGAAATTGCAACTATTTTTGAGAGAAAAGAGCTTAATGAGGCGTATTAAATGCTCTTAGAAGCTTTCCATGAACGATAAAAAATCAGCAATACACCCAAATCAATCATCACATCAGCAAAGTTAAAAACGGCAAATTCAAATCCATAATGCCAGAAAAAATAATCAACAACACCACCATGAATAAACCGGTCATAAATATTACTGAACGCTGCTCCACCAATAAGACCAATAGCGAAACCATAAGAATGCAATAGGTTTTGATGAAAAAGAAGATAGATTCCTAGCGAGCCTACCAGTAAAAGCTGTATATACTTTAAATACTCTTCCAAAAAAGAGAACATTGAAAAAGCTACACCTTTATTATAGGTTAAAATCAGTGAAAAAAAATCGCCTTGCCAACGAAATCCATCTAGAAATAGAGTTTTAATCCATTGGTCAATCCCGAAAATAGCTACTAATGTGACCCCAAATATCAACCATGCTTTTTTATTCATTGAGAGCACTTTTGAAAAACTTTACGGTTTTTTCCATACACTCATCAAGCACAACCTCATCTTGTCCCTCAAGTAAAATCCTTAATAAATTCTCGGTGCCTGAGTAACGAATCAAAACACGTAGCTTCTTAGTCTCTAATTCTTCCATCAACGCTTCGTATCCTTTAATATCAGTAAGTGGAATTTTATTATCGACTTTAAGGTTTTGCTGCAATTGAGGATAAAGTTCAAATGGGTTGAAAAGTTTACTCACTTCTTTCTTCTCCGTGAGCACACAGTGCATAACAGCAAGCGCTGCCACTAACGCATCACCTGTTTTTGCAAAATCTGAGACTATGATATGCCCACTCTGCTCTCCACCAAAGCTAATTTTCTCTCTGTATAGGCACTCTAGAACATTTTTATCTCCCACATCACAACGATGCATTGTAATGCCAGATTGATGCAAATAATCCTCTAACGCTTGATTGCTCATAACAGTCACACAAACGCCTTTGTTAGCTAACCGATTTTGACTATGCAAAAAAGTGGCAATCTTACCAAGAAGCTTATCGCCGTGTATTGGATTGCCGTTTTCATCAACAACGACCAAACGATCAGCATCACCATCAAAAGCAAACCCAATATCTGCTCTTAGTTTTCGAACTTCTTCACCCAATTCTTCAGGATGCAATGCCCCACAATTAAGATTAATATTACTTCCATTGGGCTCATCGTTAATCATAATGACATCAGCGCCTAATTCGTTGAAAATCGTTGGGGCTACTTTATAGGCTGCGCCATTAGCTGTATCTAAGACAATGCGAAACCCTTTCAGCGTCAAATTTTTTGGGAAAGAATTTTTAATTTGAACAATGTAACGTCCAATGACATCATCGACGCGTTTAGAACGTCCAATATCAAACTCCATTTTTTGATTGCGCTCGATTAATTCATCATCAAAATAAATTTTTTCAATAGCAGCTTCTTCAGCTTCACCGAGTTTATTACCAAAAGAATCAAAAAATTTAATGCCATTATCAAAATACGGATTATGCGACGCGCTAATCATGATACCAGCGTCACAACGCATATCTTCCGTTAAAAACGCAATAGCAGGTGTTGGCATTGGTCCGATTTGCCTGACATCGTACCCAACAGCAGTCAGCCCTGAAACAATCGCATTTTCAATCATATATCCACTGCGTCTCGTATCTTTGCCGACTAAAATTTTATTGGTAATCGAATTTTTACGAAAATAGATACCTGCGGCCATCGCTAAACGCATAGCCATAAAAGCACTCAATTTTTTTCCAGCTTTTCCACGAACACCATCGGTTCCAAAAAGTTTCATTGTTGATTTACCCACTTTACATGTAAAATAATGTGCAAATTGTAACAAAACTTTTCTAATCTTTACATGTAAACGCTATAATACATTGAGTATCTCATTTAAACAAAGGTAAAAAGATGAATTTAGACAAAGTCATCTCTGGTTTTTTCTTTATTTTAGCCATGACACTTAACTTCGGCTTTTTCTATGGTGATTTGGCGGATTTAGAGTTACACAGTAAATATGAACTTTTTGCTGCCCTCGTCGTCAATATCATTGCAACGACATTGAAGATTGGTGATAAAACACAACTGGGTTCTGTTTTACTCGCGACTAGCCTTGTTGCGGATATTCAACTCATTGCTTCAGCTACCGTTTGGACAGTTGCAACGTATGCATATACCGTTGATCGTGAAGTTGCTTCTATCATTATTAGTTTAAGTGGTGGGGCACTTTTAGCTAACATCACCAGTGTATTGCTCTATATTGGAGATACGCTCAAATCAAAACGTTAAACAAAGAGACTTCGTGAAAAGTAGTTCTTTATGGCTTGTTTTACAAAGGATGCGAACGCCTTTTTTAGTCATTATCTTCACATACACTGTCTCTATCATAGGTCTTTTGCTGATAGAGGGTGTCGATAATAATGGAAATCCATATAAACTAACTATCTTTGATGCTTTTTATTTTATTAGTTATACTGCCACCACGATAGGATTTGGAGAAACGCCTTTTGTTTTTACGTATCCTCAGCGAATTTGGGTTTCAATCTCTATTTTTTTTACCGTGACCGGTTGGTTTTACAGTTTGGGAACTTTAGTTGCCTTATTGCAAGATAAACTTTTTTTGGAAGAGTTTGCTCGTGCAAAATTTAGACGCAATGTCGCTTATCTCAAAGAAAAATATATCATCATTTTGGGGTATAATTCCATCACAAGCGAAATTATTAAAAAAGCTAATGACTATGGCTTGCGTTCTGTTGTTATTGAAAAAGATGAAAGCAAACGCAATCATCTTCTCTTAGAAAACTTTACGCCACCGGTATTTTGCCTGAACGCAGATGCCCATAATCCTGAAGCATTAGAAATGGCAGGCATTAAGTCCGCTTATTGCAAAGCAATCGTCAGTCTATTTGAAAATGACGCTCTAAACCTTCGCATTGCCCTCACCTCAAAAGTTTTAAATCCCAATATTATGATGGCAATTAAATCCACAACAAAAAACCAAACGGAAAACCTTCAAGATCTCGGTGTTCAGATTATTGAAAATCCATTTGAAATTATTGCGAACCATATTCACCTCGCTATTACTGCACCCTACTCCCTAAGGCTTATTCGATGGTTTTACGGTTTGTGTAATCTTTATGATCCATTACTGCAACTTCCACAAGGAAAATACATTGTTTGTGGTTTTGGACGTATGGGGAAAAGCATCTACGAAGTTCTTAAAGCCAATGGATTTGAAACTGTTTTTGCTGAAATTGACGCACAAAAGCAAGAACGCTATACCTCTTTTGAGCATCCTAAAATTTTAATTGGCGACGGTGATGACAAAGATATGTTAAGAGAACTTGGCATAGAACATTGTGCCGCAATTATTGCAGGAACCAATGATGACACAACCAATTTGTCGATTCTCGCAACTGCCAAGAAACTCAATCCAAAAATTATAACGATTGCACGAGAAAATGAACTTGATGATTTTTCTATTTTCGAGAGCTCCAATATTGATACTATTTTTATCCCTGCAAAAGTTCTTATTAATAAAACCGTTCATGCTATTTTAAATCCAGCCTTGGATCTTTTTATTAAACATCTTTATGGATTAGAAGAAGAAAAAATCATGAGTTTAACGAAGCAACTTCTAGAAATCGACTTAGTACCACTGATTTTTTCACTAAAAATTGACCTCACTCAAGCCCCTATGCTCATAGAAAATGACTATCAAGAAACACTCACATTATCACTGCTGAGAACGTCGTTAAAAGATAGACATTTTACAAACAACCTTATTCCTCTTATGAGAATTCGCCATAAAGAGGTGACTCTTTTGCCAGAATGGAACAGTAGTATTGAAAAAAATGATCTCTTTTTATTTGCTGGCGATGCCAATGCGCAAGACCATTTAGAATACATTGCTCAAAACTATTATGAATTTCGCTATGCGCTGTATGGTACAGAAAAAGGTTTATTGAAGCTAAAAAAGAAGCAAACTCCTTGATTTAAGCCTTGAATCGCATTTTAGTAGAAAATTTTATTTTAAAATGCCCTTAAAATAAGTTCTATTTAATATTTATTTTTATATAATCTACGCCTAAATTTAAAATGAAAGGCTTATCTATGGCAAACCATAAGTCAGCAGAAAAGCGTATTAGACAAACAAAAAAACGCACTGAAAGAAATAGATTTTATAAAACTAGAATCAAAAATCTTACAAGAGCTGTAAAAGAAGCTGTAGAAGCAGGTGATCAAGCAGCAGCTGAAGTTGCGTTAAAAAATGTTAATAAAAGTTTTCACTCTTACTCTAGCAAAGGTATTTTAACTAAAAATACTGTATCACGCCGCGTAAGCAGACTTGCAAAACTCGTTAATACGCTAGGTAGTGTTGCTGCATAATTTGCGGCAACCCTCTTTCACTCTTAGTTTCCTCTCATGCTAAAAGAAAAATTAGTTCCTTTCCTTGATCGATACAATGAGTTGTCTACACTATTAAGTGATCCTAATGTCGCTAATGACATTAAGAAGATGACAGCACTCTCTAAAGAACAATCTAATTTAGAAGAGATCAAAGATAAAACACTATCCTACATTTCAACACTTGATCAAATTGAAGATAATAAACTTCTTTTGGATGATGAGGAACTTGGGGAATTAGCAAAAGAAGAGCTCAAAAACCTAGAATCTCTACGGGATGAACTGGAAGATGAAATTAGACTTCTTCTGTTACCCAAAGACCCCAATGACGATCGCAACATCTTTCTTGAAATTCGTGCAGGAACCGGTGGCGATGAAGCGGCAATTTTTTCAGCAGACCTTTTTAAAGCTTATCTTCGTTATGCAGAAAACCGTGGTTGGAAAGTTGAAGTTGTTTCACTCAGTGAAGGCGTTTTAAATGGCTACAAAGAAGTTATTGCCCTTGTTAAAGGGCAGGGCGCTTTTTCACGCTTAAAGTATGAAGGTGGCGTCCACAGAGTTCAACGTGTTCCTCTAACGGAATCACAAGGTAGAGTACACACTTCAGCAGTAACAGTTGCTGTTATGCCAGAAGTAGATGACGTTGAAATTGACATACAAGAAAAAGACCTTAAAATTGATGTTATGCGCTCTAGTGGTAATGGTGGCCAATCGGTTAATACAACCGACAGTGCTGTGCGCATTACTCACTTACCAACGGGGCTTGTTGTAGTAAACCAAGATGGAAAATCTCAGCATAAAAACAAAGATGCTGCTATGAAAATTCTCAAAGCAAAACTTTACGATATTCAACTTCAAGAACGCAATGCAAAAGAGAGCGAAGCCAGAAAACAACAAGTGGGTTCTGGTGATCGTAGTGCCCGTATTCGCACGTACAACTATCCTCAAAACCGTATCACCGACCATCGTGTTGGATTAACCCTTTACCGTTTAGATGCGATTATGGAAGGTGGTCTTTTTGATGAGATTATTGACCCAATTATCGCTCACTACCAAGCGGAATTGATGAAAGAGGCAAATTTCTAATTGATTTACTGATCGTGATCGTAAATTGAAAGGTTGTTTTGCTCTATCATCTCTCGTATCATCTTAATATACTCTTCTTTAAGCTCAGAATAATTGATCATTGTTTTTGCCGCATCCATTCCGGTATATAATTTTCCATTAAGACGTGCTTGAAAACGTTTATCGCGAAAAGCTATATAAGCATCATTGGTATTAAGATTCAACATATAAGCATTCACTGATTTTTGAAGCGATGAGAAAACGCGAATCATATGCGATTTCCCAAGTGTTCTATTTTGAGGCAATAAACCGACACCTGAATAGGTCCAGTGACCGAAGAGATTATTGGCTTCTCTGGCAAATCGACTTTTTCCCCAACCACTTTCTAGTGCAGCTTGAGCAAGAGCCATCGAAGTAGGGATGACATCAATACGTTTATAATACTCATCTCGGTCAAAAAGATTTTCAATGCCATATTTATTGCGTAAGGCGATGAGATAACCTACATTTTTCTGATTTAATCCTCGAAAGGCTCCTGGCATTGCTTGTGCAAAAAAGTTTGTAATAAAATCACGGTCTTTTTTGATTTCCTCATTGCTTTTATCCACTAAAACTTTCATTTGGAGAATAAACTCTTCTTTTTGCTTTGCGCTATCATCAATTTGATAATAATCGCTCGCAAGACCGCCTGCATACAAAAAACTCTGTGAAAAAAACAAGAAGAAGGTAAAGAAGGTATAAAAAAACTTCACGAAACTAAAGGTCCAACGTTGTTTCAAAGACTTTTTGTACCAAGCCTTTAAAAAACAGCTTATCTTCGTGCATACGTAAATATAGTTCTTCTTTACTGGTAGGATATACTTTTGCGTTTTCTCCTATCAGCTTTTCACAATAAGCGCTATAAAAACAAGCTGCCATGCCTGTGCCGCAGGCAAGTGTTTCATCTTCAACTCCACGCTCATATGTTCTTACATGTAATATACTGTTTTCAAGCGTTGCATAGTTTACGTTGGCATTATATTTAAACCGCATTTGACGAGCAATCGTTTTATCAAAACAGTTAATATCTTCGACAAACGTTACAAGATGAGGCACACCCGTATCACAAAAATGCCATGTCAAACCATTTTCTTCAAATGAGTCTCGTAATTTTTTGGGTTCAGTCATTTCTGTTTCAACACTGTCATTCTCAACAATGGAACTAATGACGCCAGCGCCTGTTAAAAAACGCATACTTGCACCAGCAAGCTGATTGGAGTAAGCATAGTGTGCACATGCTCGCGTACCATTTCCACACATCGATGCAACCGAGCCATCATTATTGTAGAATTGCCATTTAAAATCGTATTCATTATATGGTAATAACACGATAAGACCATCGGCTCCTATACCTTTTTGTCTATCGCATAATTTTTTTGCTAATTCGCTTCTATCCACTTCAATAAAAGTGTGAAAAATAACAAAGTCATTGCCACTGGCATTATATTTTGCAATTTGCATACTGTCCTCGTACATATTTGATAAATTTTTCAATCTCTTCTTCCAGAAATTTCATGTCAAAAGAGTTATTAATGAGAAAATCTGCCATAATTTTCTTCTCTTCAATGCTAATTTGTGCGTCAATACGTTTTTGTGCCTCTTCTTTGGTAAAGTTTTCTCGTACCATCAAACGTTTACGCTGAACCTCCACAGGAGCATAAACGACAGTAACCAACTTACATGAATAGCCATCACTCTCAAAATAGAGCGGAATATCAATGATATAAGGCTTTTTCTTTGCTTCTAAAAGATCACAACGTCTAAAGATTTCTGCACGAATCAGCGGATGCAAAAAAGCATTTAGCTTTTCGCGCTCTTTTTTATCATTAAAAATTAATGCTCCAAGTGCTTTTCGATCTATGACACCATCACGAATGACACGATCTCCAAAAATTTTTTCCACTTCTTTTACATGTAAAGGCAAAACTTCTTTAGCAATCTTATCCGCATCAATCACTTCGAATCCATGTGATTGAAGCAGTGAAGATACCGTACTTTTACCCGTTGCAATGCCGCCTGTTAAGACGATCGCATGTTCATACGCCATTGAATCTTCTACACCTTAGATTATATTTTATAACGATTTTAACATAGTTTTGTTAAAATCTATTAAACAATCACCTAATAAAGGCAACACTAATGAGTACAGTCAGCTACAAAGACGCTGGTGTCGATATCGACGCAGGAAACCAGTTTGTAGAGAATATCAAACCACTTGTCAAATCCACATTTGATAGCAATGTCATTGGCGGTATTGGCTCTTTTGCTGGAGCATATGAACTTCCAACTGGCTATCAGAAGCCTGTTATTTTAGGTGCAACTGATGGTGTTGGCACCAAATTAAAGCTTGCTATCGATTCAGGTATTTATGACACCGTAGGTATTGATCTTGTAGCGATGTGTGCAAATGACCTTATTTGTAACTTTGGAACACCTCTTTTCTTTCTAGATTACTATGCCATGAGTAAATTAGAAATTGATGCCGCTGTCTCCATTGTCAAAGGGATTGCAGAAGGCTGCAAACAAGCAGAATGTTCACTGATTGGCGGAGAAACAGCCGAAATGCCTGGTATGTATCATGGTAAAGATTTTGACCTTGCTGGCTTTGCAGTAGGTATTGCAGAGAAAGATGAAATGAACCGTTTGCCACATGTAAAAGCAGGAGATATTCTCATTGCCTTGCCAAGTTCAGGTGTACATTCTAATGGTTTTTCACTGGTACGTAAACTCTTTTTTGACAAATTAGGATACACATTTGAAACCGAGTTTAATGGCAAACCGCTTATCGACACACTTTTAACGCCAACGCGCATTTATGTAAAACTCTTTAAAGCACTTAAGTCTAAAATCAATGCTTTAGCCCATATTACGGGTGGCGGTATCGTTGAAAATCTTCCCCGTGTCCTCCCAGAAGGCTTGCAAGCATGTGTTTATAAGTCTAAAATCAAAACACTTCCTGTCTTTGACTTCATGAGCCAATATGTCGAAGAGAGCGAAATGCACCGCACCTTTAACATGGGCGTAGGAATGATTTTAGTCGTTAGCCCTGAAAATGTGGATGATGTTCTTGCAAAAAGTGACGGTTATGTCATTGGCGAGCTTAAAGCTGGCCCTAAAAGCGCTGTTATGCTCTAATGAGTACCATTTATATTTTTTCAAAAGCTTTTACCTACCTGGTGTTACCGCCAGGTATTTTTATTCTTTTATTCCTTTTAGCGGGAATCTATGCAAGGCGTTTTCGTCTTTTTTTTATAACCAACGCTTTGCTCTTCTATCTTTTTAGTACTTCTTATGTTGCAGACTGGCTCTTAGCACCGCTTGAAGAGCCTTATAATAAACCTGTAGAAAATGCCATGGTTAATGCCGTCATTGTATTAGGGGGAGGGCACACGCAAGGCGTCGCTAATTTACCTTTAAGCAGTGATGCGTATAAACGAATGATGAAAGGGCTTATGATCGCTAAAACAAGCAATGTACCGCTTCTTTTTAGTGGAGGAGGGGCTCAAAAAGAGTATCTTGAAAGCGATGCTTTCCTTGATAGCCTCAAAGAGATAAAACAATCATTAGAGATTGCAACGCCCAGTTCTAAAAGCCTTGGAAGTAGGGAGTTTTCCTTGCATGTTGAAGATAAAAGTCTCGATACCTATGAAAATGCCTATTTTAGTAAACTTGCCTTCGAAAAAGTCGGTTTAAAAGAGCCTACTATCTATCTTGTGACCTCCGCTTATCATATGAGACGTTCTATCAGGCTTTATGAACACTTTGGTTTTCATGTTATTCCTGTAGCCACAGACTTTAAAATAAGCCACAGAACCAAAGATATGTGGGATTATTTGCCTAATGAACACTCATTTTCCAAAAGTTATATTGCACTGCATGAATATGCTGGTTTGCTAAGTCTCAAACTTCGAGGAATTTAATCCAAGTCTATAAGGTAATCATTTCCAGATAGTATTGGGGCGATTATCTCTTTTACATGTAAAAACTATTTTCGTTTATCGTTAGTGATTTTATAAATAAAACTAAACACTTCAGCAACGGCTTTGTAGAGCATAGGGGGAATCTCTTTATTGATCTCTATTTTGGAAAGAAGTTCCACTAAATCAGCATCTTTTTTGATAAAAATATCATGCTCTTGTGCTAATTTGATAATATTATTGGCGATATCGCCTTTGCCAGATGCAACTACTTTTGGCGCATTGGCTTTTTCTCTGTCGTATTTAAGCGCTACAGCTTTTTGCAGCTTGGGTTTAGATTCACTCATATTTTAATATTAATCCCAAATTGCAGTTTATCACCGCTGAAATAGTCGTTTTTAACCGTACTAACGTCTTTATATTCAAGCATTTTTAGATTGCCTGTAATCAGCCCAACCTCGTTCAATCCACGTTTTAAAAGAGGTAATTGTTGCGTGATTTTATCTTTCAGTTCGTTCTTTTGAGCCGCCACAGAGATATCAATGTATTTTTCACGGGAGAGCATCAGCATCATATTAAGCTTACCATACTGTTCCAAATCAAGATCAAGTTGGCAATGAAACGTCTCATCATTTGTCTGTTTCATCATCATCGATCCGCCTTTAAGCCCATCCCAGCTAAAAGGGATATACAAGTGTGTTGAACTACTCACATACGAAAAAAGCTGATGATATTCTACTTGTGTCAAAAGGCGATTGGTAATTTCGTAGGCTTCTTTATTGTGAGAAGAAGAGGCTAGGGCATCATTAAGCTTGGTTAGTACGCCTTTTATATCGCTGAGTAATTCCACATCCGTTGGGTCCAAAGAGAGTTTTTGAGCCATTGATTTTCCTACAAAAAGCTCTGGCTTAATCAGCGAATGAATTTTTTGTTCTATTTCTGAGCTTTTTGCCACAAAATCTGCTGTAGAAACTGTTTTAGGGTCTAAAAGCTCTATTTGTTGTTTGATGCGATTTACGACCATTTTCAGAGCTTCTTCAACGCTTTCAGGTGCTTTCAGCGTTGTCGTTGCCAACAAGGTGGCTGTATTTAAAGCTACGGCTTCTGTTCTAAGTTGCAAAGGCTCATTTTTAATGAGCATTTCTTGATGTTCTTCGGAGCTTGTATCTTGTGTTGGCTCATTTAACAACAATTCTGCATTCGTTTTGGTTATTTTAGAAATTTCTGGCATGAGCGTCGGTTGCACGGAGGGTTCTATTTTTGTTTGAAGAGATGGCGTTAATGCACCTTTAACGAGACTCTCTTTGCTAAGGAGTTGGTCTATTTGCGGTTGTAAATCATCTAACTGCAAAGACGATAAACTCTCTTTGAGCATTTCCAATAACACCTTCACCTGTGTTGTAAAATGCTGATCGACCTTCATTGATGCTGGGTAATTTTCCACTTTAGAGGCAATGAGGTCCATCTGTTTTATTGCATAATCAAGCTTTTGCGCTGTTTGATAGATTTCTTTCATTACAGGAGAAGGCTCAGACGTTAGCTCTTGTTTCACAACTTGCCTAAATTGATCCAAAAGCGTTTTTAATGTTGCTTGTGAGTCTTTAGAAGAGAGTTCTTGTAATGTAGTGAGTTTATCAAGCAGAGATGTCACCTCTTGAACTAACGGCTGCGTTGTTGTATTGGTTTGAGTTAGATGAGATTTAACGAGCTCATTTAGCGTTTGAATTGCTTGTTCAGCCCCTTTATTAGTTACGATGTTAGCTAACTTTGATTCAAAAAAGATTCCTGAATTTTGTATTTGAGTTTGCAACATTTTGACATCAAGTTGCTCTATATTTTTCGAAAATAGTTGTAATAACGCCAAGGGTTTAGCAATAGTTGAATCAGGTTTAATGACATTATTGAGCATTTGGATATCTTCAGAAAAGTTACCCATATTTTTAAAGAGTTGATTATTTTGTAAGATTTCATAAATAGTACTTTTTGATTTTGCCTCACTAATGGCACTTCCAAGCAACTGTGTAATCACATCTTGTGCGTTATTAGGCGTTGGGCTACCACTGCTTTGTGCTGTGAGGGCTAAAGGAAGGTCTGCGCTTTTTTGAACAATCTGCGTTGCTTGCTCTTTGAGTGTTGCTTTTGGATCAAGCGTTTGTAATTGATTGGCAAGAAGCGATGTTGTTGTAATCTCCATCCGTTTCCCTCTTTAAAAGCACAATTTGGATGCATGTTTAAGCATCTAAATTATTTATTTTTCGTTTTAATTTTGACAAGCCACTCTTGTAATGTCTTTTCAAACCCTATCGGCAAATTATCATAAAAATGTAGAGGTTTTTCAAGATATTTTTGTTCAACCCATCCTCCAAAATCATGAGGATACAAATAACCTTTAGGAGATGGACTTTTAAGGTGATTAGGAACTCTGAGCGCTTTTTCATGACTCACATACGTTAATGCGTTATTAATTGCTGTGTAAGCACTGTTAGATTTGGGGCTACAAGCAAGATAAATCAAACACTGTGAGAGAATAATCCGTGCTTCGGGATAACCAATCTTGCTCACGCTAAGCAGTGTGCTACTGGCTAAGTTTAAAGCATTCGGATTGGCATTACCAATATCTTCACTGGCAAGTATAACTAAGCGTCTTGCAATGAAATCTGGGCTCTCTCCGCCATCAATTAAACGCGCCAGGTAGTACAGTGCCGCATCAACATCAGAACCTCTCACGCTTTTAATCATTGCACTAATTAAGTTGTAGTGTGTGTTATCAGAACTAACACCATCTTTTAGCGCACTCGGACGCAAAGATTTGAGCGTTTCGAGATTTACATGTAAATCTACTTTTAACGCAAATTCCAATAAATTTAACAGCGCCCTGCTATCTCCCGCACTGGAACTTACAAGGTAATTCAGCGCGTCTTCATCTATTTTACATGTAATAGTTTGTTGAACACGTTTGATGATATCCAACAAGTCCTGTTCCAACAGAGGATAAAACTCAAAAAGCATCATTCGAGAGCGGATGCCTGAGCTTAGAACAAAGTAGGGGTTTTCGGTTGATGCCCCAATGATAATGGCTTCGTGATTTTCCATCGGCAACAAGAGTACTTCTTGCTGCGTTTTGGAAAGGCGATGAATCTCGTCAATAAAAATCAAGGGCTTTTGAAGGGAACCTCGATGTTGGGCAAGAATCTTGCGAATTTCTTCTACCTTGACACTCGTTGCATCAAGCTCATAAAAAGGAAGTTGAAGCTCACCCGCGACAATACGAGCCAGTGTCGTTTTTCCTACACCTGCTGGTCCAAAGAAAAGTGCATGGCTCATAGAACCCGATTTTAGCAATTTACGAAAAGGGCTACTTTCACCACTGAGGTGTTTTTGCCCAGATAATTCTTCAATTGTCTTAGGACGAAAGAAGAGGGCGAAATTATTGATCATCGACCTCATCGACCTTTTCATGTTCTTTTTTTACATACTCAAGGTAATCCCTTAACGCTGTGTATTCACTGCCATTGAAATAACGGTGTTTACCAGGTTTTAGCATACCTAAGTCAATTTTGCCATAACTTACACGTTTGAGATCAACAACGTCCACATCAAAATAACCAAAGAAACGTCTTAACTCTCTATTTTTTCCTTCGTTAATGGTTACTTTAATCGTAGAAAAACTTGGATTGTTTTTTATAATACGGTATGAAACAAATGGCGCAAAATCCATGGCATGGATTTCACTCTTTGCATGTCCACCTTTGCGAGCATCTTCAAGAGAAAGCCCTTCCTGCATTGCTTTTTCCATGGCAGGTGTTATTAAACCATTAATCTTAACATAATAAACTCGTTCCAAATCTCCATGCATAAGAGCGGAAACAACAGAAGGAGAATCACACAGAAGCAATAAACCTTCGCTTGCGAAATCCAATCTTCCAACACTTAAATAGTGGGCAAATTGAGGCGGCAAAGTATCGTAAATTGTTTTACGTCCCCTGTCATCTTTTTTACTGACTAACTCACCTTTTTGTTTGTGATAGACAATAACTGAATAACCGTGTTTTTCAAAAAGTGCTTTGCCGTTTAATTCAATTCTATTTTTAAAACTTACTTGTGTAGCAAGGTCTTGTACAACCTTACCATCCACTTTAACAGCTCCTGATTTAATGAGTTCATCCGCTTCACGCCTTGAATAATGCGTGTTATGTGAAATCATTTTGTTGAGTCTCATTAATTCCATTATTTTATCCCTGCTTCCACTAAGTGGTGAATATGTAGAACACCCTCTAGCTTACCGTCTCTATCGGTAATAGCAACAAGCTGTATCTTATGTTTTTCAATAAAAGCTAACGCGTCACTGGCTAATAAGGATGCATTATCTAATTTTTTAGGGTTTTTTGTTGCATATTCATAAGCCGTTGCATCCATCGAAAAATCATCACGCATCAATGCACGTCTTAAATCGCCATCACTCAAAATAGCCAAAAGGACATTGTCTTTATTCGTAATTAACACATTACCCAATCGTCCTTCGCTCATGGTAATAATCGCATCTTTAAGCTTAGTATTTTCATCCACAATAGGCAAATCTTGATGCATCATCAAATCGCTGACTTTAACAAACAAACGTTTGCCCAAACTTCCACCCGGATGGAATGATGCAAAATCTTCTTTTTGAAAATTCTTTTTTTTCATTAAACAAACAGCTAACGCATCACCAAGCGCTAATGTTAGTGTTGTAGAACAGGTAGGAGCCGCATCCAAAGGACACGCTTCTTTTTCCACAGGCAACGATAAAAAGATATCGCTGTAATGTCCTAAAGAAGTATTAATAGAACGTGCCATCCCAATAAGAGGTATATTAAAGCGTTTAACATGGGGAAGTATTTTAATCAGCTCTTCACTCTCTCCGCTATAACTAATAGCTAATACAGCATCTTCCTTACCGATCATACCTAAATCACCATGCATTGCTTCCGTTGGATGCAAAAAGAAACTGCTGGTTCCGGTGCTGGCAAGAGTTGCCGCAATTTTTGCACCGATAAGACCGCTTTTACCCACACCTGTAACAATCAATTTGCCCTTAATACCAGCGATAAGTTCGGTTGCACTGCTTATCTCATCCCCTATCGTATTTGCGGCATTTAAAAGTTCTTTTGCTTCTAATTCAAGTACTTCTTGTGCTATTTTTCTGAAATCTTGCATTCATTTTCCTACATCATGAAAATCGTTGGAACGATTGTTGGGTATTTTTTAATTTGTCTGTAAATATGTTTTCGGACAACTTGACGCACTTCATTTTCGAGTGCTCGTGAATTTTCAATCAACTCTTTCTTCGCATTAATCATAAACTGATCAATCACGCCTTCCATCTCAATAGAAAACGCTTTGTCCTCTTTATCTGGCACCAAACCGTAACTAATGATTTTTGGCTTTGTAATAAGTTTATGTTCACTCTTATCGATTTGAATGACTAACATCACAAGACCCGATTCCGCTAACTTTTGGCGGTCAATAACCACGTCATCTGCAATTTGTTCATTGATTTGATTATCAATAAACACTTTACCGGTTTTAATCGTTTTTACTTTTCGCATATATTTTGCACAGAGTTCTATCTGGTCACCATCACTCATCAAGACAATATTACGTTCAGGAATGCCACACTGCATAGCTGTTTCTTTATGTTTTGTAATATGATTGTATTCGCCATGAACAGGAAGGAAAAAGCGTGGTTTAACTAATCGTAAAATTAGTTTTTGCTCTTCTTGCGCCGCGTGCCCACTGACATGTATTTCACTAAAATCTTGGTACGCGACATTCGCACCGCTTTTTAATAGAAAATTCAATACTTTTGAAACGCTACCTTCATTACCAGGAATCGCTTTGGCAGAAATGATAATCTGGTCTGTTGATTTAATTTTCACGTGACGATGCTCGTCTGTTGCCATTCGATAAAGCGCACTCATTGTCTCACCTTGGCTACCCGTTGTCACAATTAAAACATCTTTATCATTGTATTTGTTCACTTCATGCGGGTCTATAAAAATGCTTTTATCGAGTTGAATATACCCTAAATCAATCGCTGTAAAGAGGTTTCGCTCCATTGAACGTCCAATGACACATACTTTTCTGCCATATTTTAGGCCATAATCAATTGCTTGATATACCCTATGAATGTTGGAGGAGAATGTAGACATAATAACGCGACCCTTTGATTTTGCAAAGATTGAATCAAATGTCTTACCAACAGTACTCTCACTTCGTGTTATGCCCTCTTTGTATGAATTTGTACTATCACTCATAAGGCAGAGAACGCCTTTTTCACCATATGCTGCGAAACGATTGAGATCAGTGACGTAGCCATCAATAGGCGTATGATCAATTTTAAAATCACCCGTATGAATAATCGTTCCTGCATCTGTTGTTATCGCAAGAGAAGATGCGTCAATAATTGAGTGCGTGATATGAATCCATTCAATTTCAAACTCACCTATTTTATAAATTTTACGCTTCTCAACAGGTCTAAAGTATTTTTTATAAGCCTTTAATCCATGTTCATCAAATTTATTAGAGATCATTCCAAGCGGTAATGGTGTTGCATAAAGAGGGAACTGCATCTCTTTAAAAAGATACGATATAGCACCAATATGGTCTTCGTGGGCATGAGAAATAATAATTCCGGATATTTTCTTCTTAATTTGTCTTAAATAACTAAAGTCAGGTACTAAAATATCAACACCATGCATATCTTCACTTGGAAAACTCATACCAACATCAAGAACAATCGCTGAATTTTCTGTTTCAAAAACACAAATGTTGCCCCCAATTTCTCCCAATCCGCCTAAAGGTGTTATTTTGATTTTTCCTTTCGACGTTTGATCAAGTGCTATGGCGCGATTAAGGCGATCTTTGTGCATTTTTTGATTTGCATCGATTGCTTTTTTCATATCACGTTGCCATGGTTCATTGCCTTCGATGGATGTTGTTGGCGATTTATTACCTTTACGTCTTCTATTATTCGATTTTGGTTTAGGATCTGTTGCTGAGCCTTGAGAAGAGGCTACATTGGTTGCAGTAGCTGTCTGTTGAGCCTCTTGCTTTTCTGCATTAGGTTGCGTTGTTTGTTTCTTGTGTTGTCCATGGTGCCTAGGGGCATGATGACTTTTCGCTGGTTTTACATTATCAGTATTGTTATTACTGTTATTCGTTTGAGGAATCTCGTTTTCTTGCATCATTCAACCTTAATTGTTTAAATAGTAGATGATGAGACAAGACGCTTATTTCGTGAGGACGAATTGTTGTAGGAAGGTTTTGAATCTGCATTAATTCTTGAACAGATTGCTTATCATATTCAGTGGAAATATTTTTAAGCCATGTTTTTCGTGGACTTTGAAAAGAACAACGCAAATATTTTTTAAACTTTTGCAATTGTTCTTGTATCTCAAAGAGTCCAGAAAATTCACCTTTTACAAATTCTTGCCGTTTGTCAATTTTGAGAATAGAAGAGATTACTTTAGGTTGAGGATCAAACGACGTTGGATCAACATCAAAAAGCAATTCGGCAACACCAATACTTTGGGTTAATATTGCTAAAGAAGTAAACTCTTTGGTCTTTGGAAGCGCTGCAAATTTTTCAGCGACCTCTTTTTGAACCATAACCACCATTGACTTACAATGAGGGTCTTCAAGTGCTTCTAAAATAATAGTTGTTGCGATGTAATAGGGTAAATTCGCTACTAGATCATACGGTTCATCCATTAATGAACCTTTTTTAAAGCGATCTAAGACATCAGTCCATACTAATGTCAAGCTTCCCGTATCTATCTCTTTTGAGAATTTTTTTCTCAAATAAACGCACAAGTCTTCATCGACCTCATATGCTACTAATGATTTAATCTTTAGTAGTTCTTGCGTCAAATCACCTAAGCCAGGCCCTATTTCAACTAACTTGCGATTATTGCGGGGCATCGCTTGGATGATTTTTGTTAATACACTGCTATCTTTTAAAAAATTCTGGCCAAATTTCTTTTTTGCCTCTATCAATTTGTACGCCTATTTTCTAAAATTTGGTTGATTCTAGCAAACTTTTACTTACAAAAGAGTTATGCGTATCGTAATTCCCTATTTTCAGAAGTTTTTTTTAATTCTTACGCTATCATTTTTACCTATAATTTATCTTCACAAAGTGGGTTTTATGAACTATTTTGCTAAACGTATTATTCCTTGTCTTGATGTCAAGAATGGCCGTGTCGTTAAAGGCGTTAACTTTGTTGGGCTGAAAGATGCGGGTGACCCTGTGGAAATAGCAAAACGCTATAATGAAGAAGGCGCAGATGAATTGGCTTTTTTAGATATCGCGGCTAGCCATGAAGGTCGTGGTACTATTGTTGATATTGTTGAAAAAGTTGCTCGTGAAGTATTTATTCCCTTAACTGTAGGTGGGGGCATCCGTACATTAGATGATATTAATAAACTTTTACATGTAGGTTGTGATAAAGTGAGTATTAATTCTCCCGCTATTGCAAATCCCAATTTTATTGACGAATCATCAAAGCGATTTGGTTCACAATGTATAGTGATTGCAATTGATGCAAAGCGTACAGGTGATTCATGGAATGTTTTTATTAATGGTGGCAGAATTGATACAGGTATTGATGCACTTGTATGGGCAAAAGAAGCACAAGAACGTGGAGCAGGTGAAATACTACTCACATCCATGGATTGTGATGGAGCTAAAGCTGGATATGATATCCCATTAACAGAACAGATGAGTTCGATATTAAATATTCCTGTGATTGCAAGCGGTGGGGCAGGAACGAAAGAACATATCAAAGATGCTTTTTTACATGGGGCAGATGCGGCACTCGCTGCTTCTATCTTCCACTTTAAAGAGATCGATATTATGGATCTTAAACATTACCTCAAACATGAGGGAATTGCAGTTCGCTTATGATTTTATGCGCAGGGAAAAATGAGGCATTTGATTTTGCTAAACCTATTGGTATAGGTTTAATTGAAAGTGCTATCACACTTACCCATTATGTCATTGAATATAAACCGGCTTTTTTATTTTTTGTTGGCACTGCAGGAAGTTACGGGAACTATCAACCTTTTGACCTTTTATACAGCCACCATGCATCCAATATTGAGTTAGGTTTTTTAAACGATAGTTGTTACACGCCTATCGCTCATTCAATAGAAGCCGAAAAGAAATATGTTCCACGTGAAACATTGCATAGTTTTGCAACCGTAAATTCAAGCAATTATATTACAACATCTTCAGAGTTAGCATTTAAAATGCTACAACAAGGACTCGAATTAGAAAATATGGAGTTTTTTTCTGTTCTCACTGTGGCTAACTATTTTCATCTACCGTGTTTAGGGCTGTTTGTTGTGACTAATTATTGTAATGAACATGCACATACTGATTTCATAACCAACCATGAAAAAAGTAAAGAAATAATTCGTTTGCATGTCGAAAAAAATTTAAAAATTTGAGGTTTTATGGATAAATTAAATATACTTGACTTCTCCAAAGAAGAACTCGCAGAACAAATCAAACCTTCATTTAGAGCAAAACAAATTTATCAATGGATATACCAGAAGTATGTTAATTCATTTGATGAAATGAAAAATCTTCCAAAAGAACTCAAAGAAGAACTTTCATTAAAATACTATCTTGATCCACTCGCGATTGCCAAAGTTGAAGTAAGTCAGGATGGTAGTAAAAAATATCTTTTTGCACTAAAAGATGGAAATACTGTTGAATCAGTTCTCTTACCTATGAAGCAAGAACAAGTTGATGAAGAAGGGAAGTTAGTTCATCATACGCGTTATACCATTTGTATTTCTTCTCAAGTTGGATGCAAAATTGGCTGTGCATTTTGTTTAACTGGGAAAAGTGGTTTTAAGCGTAACCTAACAGCAGGAGAAATAACATCTCAAGTACTCATGATCAAACGTGATAATGCTATCGCTGAAAATAGACGCGTTAATATCGTTTATATGGGAATGGGAGAGCCTCTTGACAATTTAACTAACGTTAGCAAAGCTGTACGTTTATTTACTGATTTAGATGGTCTTTCGATCTCTCCACGTAGGCAGACCATATCAACCAGTGGATTAAGTTCTCAAATTGCAAAACTCGGACAAATGGATTTGGGTATCTTATTAGCTATTTCTCTACATGCAGTAGATGATGAACTTAGACAAAAACTTATGCCAATTAATAAGGCCTACAATATTGAGTCAATTATTAATGCAGTTAAAGCATTCCCAATAGATGCAAGAAAACGTGTTATGTTTGAATATCTTGTTATGAAAAATGTGAATGATGATCAATTAAGCGCTAAAAAACTTGTTAAACTTCTCCATGGCATTAAAGCAAAAGTCAATCTTATTTATTTTAATCCTTATGTTGGGAGTGAATTTGGTCGTCCATTGGAAAAAGATATGATAGCATTTCAGCAGTATCTTGTTGATCATGGCGTATTATGTACTATTCGCCAATCTAAAGGGTTAGATATTAGTGCTGCATGTGGACAGCTAAAAGATAAGGAACAAAAAAATGACCATTCTTGATATATCGCAAGTTTGTTTTTTAATCGTTGTAGTGATTATTGGAGTAGGGGGGATAATAAAAGTTCTCTTCCAAAAAGAGAAATAAGAGCTTTACATGTAAAGCTCTTATTGATACCTCATTATTGAGCAATCCATTCAGCCGATAGAATCTCTTTGCCTTCTAGAAAAATCTTTCCAACAAATTTATCATCTTTTTTATAACTACCTACTCCTTTTGGCGTACCACTCATAATTATATCGTTATCATATAATGTAGAAAAAGAACTAATCTCTTCTATCACAGTGAGAGGTTTATAGATCATCAAACTAATATCACCCTCTTGAACTAACACATCATTAATCCATAATTGTATCGCAAGTTTATCAACATCAGAAACTTGAATACTTACAAACGGACTCATAACAGCAGCACCATCAAAAGCTTTTGCACGCTCCCACGGTAAGCCTTTTCCTTTAAGCTCACTTTGCAATTCACGGTTAGTCAAATCAAGCCCAAAAGCAACACCACAAATCGTTCTTTTTTGAATCAAAAACGATATTTCACCTTCGTAGTGTAGTGGTGTTTGTTTGCCTGTTATTAGCTGATCACTTAGTGCAGAATTTGGCTTCATAAACAAAACCATGGAGGTTGGCACTTCATTGTTTAACTCTTTAATGTGTTCAACATAATTTCGTCCTACACATACCACTTTACTTGGAGATACTTTTTTACCATCGAATAAAACTGTTTTCATTTTTACCCTTTCATCAAATTATAAAATATCGTTTTTGCATCAAAATCTGATTCTATTTTATAAGAAATATTCTTATACTCAAAGGCGAGGGATTGTGCATGTAGAAGAAGTCGTGAACTTTTTGTAATCTCTAATTGTTCCTCTTCATCCATTTGCCCATCTAAAAACTTTTCTGCATAAATCTCATCAATCCCATAAAGAGGATCTCCAACAATTGAATGTTTCACGTGGAACAAATGGACCCTGATTTGATGTTGCCTTCCGGTATATGGAATCGCTTCAACCAAAGTTGCATCTTTGTCTGGAAAATAGTGCAGAGGAACTATCTTTGTTTGAGACGCTTTACCTCTTGGATCTACATGCACTTTAAGACGAATTTGACTCGTTTCAACATCACGCTTTAATTTTTCATCTATCATTAAAGTCGTTTCTATTTTTCCAAAGACTAGCGCCAAATAACTTTTTTGTACCCCTCGAGTTGCAAAAATATGTTTTAAATCTATCTCGGCTTGTTTGTGCTTTCCTACCAACACTAAACCACTCGTGCTTTTGTCTATCCTATGTGCAGCATTGGCGTCATTACCATAAAGAGATTTTATCTCATCATTTAAGGTATAACCATCACTCCGTTTTCTTGGATGCATCATCACTCCGCTTGGTTTTTCAAAGACTGCAAAATCATCTGTTTCAAAAATTGGTTTTAATCCTTTAGCGTCACCTTCGAAAACAACAACAGAAATAAGTCCGACAATACGCGCCGATTTTTTTAACAACTGTTCCTCATTTACAAAAACACGACGTTTATCAATAATCTTTTGCGCTTCTCCCATACTAACGTTAAACGTATCCATTAAAAAGCGAAACGCTGGCGTTGGTTTTTCAAGAAGAAATTTTTTTATTACATAAGCCAATTCAACCCTTTTTTAGTCCGAAATTGCTAAAATTACTCCATTAAAATCACACTGATTTACAGATAATCTCATCGTATTTTATCACAGAAAAATCACAAAGCATACAAGGAATAAAAAGATGGTAGAACGCTACGCAAGAGAAGAGATGAAAAAGCATTGGACAATTCAAGCCAAGTATGATGCATGGCTTAAAGTTGAAAAAGCAGCAACAAAAGCGTGGAATAAACTAGGACTCATTCCAGACAGTGATTGTGAAAAAATTGTAAAAAATGCTCAGTTTAATATTGACAGAATTGATGAGATTGAAAAAGTCACAAGACATGATGTTATTGCCTTTTTAACCAGCGTAGCAGATAGCCTAGGAGAAGAGAGTAGGTGGGTACATTATGGCATGACCAGTTCAGATTGTATTGATACTGCTGTTGCACTTCAGATGCGTGACTCTTTACATGTAATTATTGAAGATGTCAAAACGTTAATGGAATCCTTAAAAACCAGAGCCATGGAACATAAGATGACATTAATGGTGGGACGAAGCCATGGGATTCATGGTGAACCTATTACCTTTGGATTAGTTCTTGCCATTTGGTATGAAGAGATTAAACGCAATCTAAAAAATCTTGAAAATGTCATGGAAGTTATCTCCGTAGGACAAATTAGTGGCGCCATGGGAAATATGGCACATTCACCTATCGAACTCGAAGAACTTGTTTGTGCCGATTTAGGACTGACACCTGCACCTGTTTCCAACCAAGTGATTCAACGTGACCGTTATGCCGCTTTGATGAATGCACTTGCTCTTTTAGCATCAAGTTGTGAAAAAATTGCCGTAGCAATTCGCCATTACCAAAGAACTGAGGTTTACGAATGTGAAGAGTTTTTTGAAAAAGGGCAAAAAGGAAGCTCTGCAATGCCACATAAACGCAATCCCGTACTGAGTGAAAATATCACTGGGCTTTGCCGCATGATTCGCTCTTATGCGATCCCAGCGATGGAAAACGTCGCATTATGGCATGAACGCGATATTAGTCATAGTTCAGTCGAACGTTTTATATTACCAGATGGATTTATTACAACTGATTTTATGTTAAATAGACTCAATAGCGTTATTTCAAAACTTGTTGTCTATCCTGAAAATATGATGCGCAATCTTAACCTTACCGGTGGGCTTGTTTTTTCACAGCGCATTTTACTGGAACTACCTCTTAAAAACGTATCTAGAGAAGATGCTTATAAAATCGTCCAACGTAATGCGATGAAAGTATGGGAAGACCTACAACATGGAAAACCTGCATTGAACGCCAATGGCGAAAGTCTCTATCTTCAAAATCTCCTTAGCGATGAAGATTTACGTGCAAACCTAAGCGAATCAGAAATCAGAGAATGCTTTAATTACGATTACTATACTAAAAATGTTGATAAAATCTTTCAAAGGGTATTTAAATAATGCTAACTGTCCAAAAGCGTAATGGTCGCACTGAACCACTCGATATTTCGAAAATTCAAAAATATACCAGTTCTGCTATCAGAGGTTTGGACAATGTCAGCCAAAGTGAATTAGAAGTTGATGCAAAGATCCAATTCCGCGATCAGATCACAACCGAAGAGATTCAAAAGACACTTATCAAAACAGCCGTTGATAAAATTGACATAGACCGACCTAATTGGACCTATGTTGCAGCACGCCTTTTTTTGTATGACCTTTACCATAAAGTCAATGGATTTACAGGATATGGCAATTTTGCTGAGTATTTTGAGCGTGGTGAGAAAGAGGGGCGTATCGTTCTTGGTTTAAAAGAAAAATACGATCTTAAAGACTTAGAAGCGTATATTAAACCAGAACGTGATTTACAGTTTACTTACCTTGGAATAAAAACACTGCATGATCGCTACTTGATAAAAAACAGGCAAGGTAAACCAATTGAGTTGCCTCAACATATGTTCATGGCAATTGCAATGTTTTTAGCACAAAATGAGCTAAATTCACAAGATTGGGCAAAAAAATTCTACGATGTTATTAGTCAATTTGAAGTCATGTTGGCAACACCCACACTCTCCAATGCAAGAACAACACGCCATCAATTAAGCAGCTGTTACATTGGTAGTACGCCTGATAACATTGAAGGTATTTTTGACTCTTACAAAGAGATGTCACTGCTCAGTAAATTTGGTGGCGGCATTGGTTGGGATTGGAGTTTGGTTCGTTCTATGGGTGGCATGATTGACGGACATAAAAATGCCGCTGGTGGTATTATTCCTTTCCTAAAAATCACCAATGATATTGCCGTTGCCGTTGATCAATTAGGAACACGAAAAGGCGCTATAGCTGTATATATTGAGCCTTGGCACATGGATATCTCTGACTTTTTAGATTTGAAGAAAAATTCAGGTGAAGAGAGACGTCGTGCGCATGAACTTTTCCCAGCACTGTGGATCAATGATATCTTTATGAAACGTGTGGAAGAAAATGCGATTTGGACATTGTTTGATCCAGCTGAAACACCCGACCTTGCTGAAGTATATGGGGAAGAGTTCGAACGCCGCTATTTAGCTTATGAACAGAATGAAAAAATTTCTAAAGAGTATGTACCCGCAAAGGAACTTTGGAAAAAAATTCTTACGAGTTATTTTGAAAGTGGAAGTCCTTTTTTATGCTTTAAAGATAACGCAAACAAAGTCAATCCAAATAATCATACCGGGATTATTCGAAGTTCTAATCTTTGTACTGAAATTTTTCAAAATACAGCTCCAAATCATTACAAAATAAAAGTAACCTATAATGATGGAACCTACGATACCTTTGAAGAGAGTGATGCAGTCAAAGTCGATAATGGACTAACCAAAGAGGCTAAAAAGATTACTGCACTTGATTCCATTAATGGAAAAGATATCTTTATCGTTGAAAAGGAGATGATTGAAGGGAAAACGGCTGTTTGTAATCTTGCCAGTGTGAACCTCTCAAAAATCAACACCAAAGAAGATATTGAACGTACGATTCCAATTGCCATTAGAATGCTTGATAATGTTATTGATCTTAACTTTTATCCACATGCGAAAGTCAAACACACAAACCTTAAATCACGCGCGATTGGCCTTGGTGTTATGGGTGAAGCTCAAATGCTTGCTGAACAGCACATTTCATGGGGTAGCTATGAGCATTTTAGCAAAATTGACGAGGTGATGGAGGCAATTAGCTATAATGCCATTTTGGCATCATCCAACTTAGCAATTGAAAAAGGGATGTATCCAGAATTTGAAGGTTCGAAATGGAGTAAAGGTATTTTCCCTATTGATACAGCGAACGATGAAGCTAAAAAGCTTGTTGATCGCGGTGGTCTTTTTGGTTACATGTACGATTGGGAAAATCTTAGAGACAAAGTGAAAAAGAATGGTATGCGTAATGGCTATTTGATGGCTATTGCACCCACAAGCTCTATCTCAATTTTGGTCGGCACAACCCAAACGATAGAGCCTGTTTACAAACGAAAATGGTTCGAAGAGAATCTCTCAGGTATGATTCCAGTGGTTGTACCAAATTTAAGTCCTGACACATGGGGCTTTTATACACCTGCATATGAACTTGATCAAAGAGTTCTCATTAAAGCAGGGGCAATTCGACAAAAATGGATTGATCAAGGACAAAGTCTTAATATCTTTATCACGTTAGATAAAGCGAGTGGTAAATACCTCAACGATATTTATATGCTGGGATGGAAATTAGGCATAAAATCGACATATTACCTACGTAGTCAATCTCCTGAGAGCAAAATTGAAGTTGCTGATCGCAGTATCGAATGTGAAGGATGCCAATAAATTGATAATGCGATTTAGTAAGTTGTAAAATACGTTCTAAACGTATTTTACATTTACATGTAAAGGATATTGAATGAAAACGATAGGTCTTATCGGAGGAATGAGTTGGGAATCAACCCTTAGTTATTATAAATTACTCAATGAAGGAGTAAAAGAACGACTTGGCGGATTGCATAGCGCTAAAATCATTTTACACTCGTTAGACTTTGCACCCATTGCGCAAATGCAAAATGAAGGAAAATGGGATGACGCTAGTCTTGTCATTATAGAAGCAGCACAGTCCTTAGAACGAGCTGGAGCAGACTTTATTCTTTTATGTACTAATACCATGCATAAAATTGTCCCTTTTGTAACGCCTTACCTTAAAATTCCTATTTTGCATATTGCAGAAGCGACAGCACACTCTTTAAATGAAAATCATGTTAAAAAAGCATTGTTATTGGGTACCAAATTTACAATGCAAGAATCTTTTTATAAAGAAATTTTGCATTTTCACAAAATTGATGTGATTGTGCCAAATGAACAAGAGATTCAAACTATCAACCACATTATCTTTAATGAACTATGCGTTGGTAAAATCGAAACAGCATCGCACGATTTTTTAGTTCAACTCATTGAGCGCTATCAACACAATGACCCTGCACTTGATGGCGTTATTCTAGGATGCACTGAGATTGGTCTCATACTAAAGCCAGAAAGTACGAATTTACCACTCTTTGACACCACAATTTTGCATGTCAATGAAGCCATAGAACGTGCACTTGAAGCTTAAAAAATAAATATAAATTATTAATATATATTTTTAATTTTAAGATTTAATTATAGTCATTTTTACCCTTAATTTAGCCTTTTGTAGCATTAATAAAATATGCAACAAAAGGCCGTTTTTTAAATTGTGACATATTCGTTGCTTCTTAATTATTAAGTTTCTTTAAATTTTATACTTACTATAATCTTCATTACTTTTACATCTAGGACGACCATGCTAACTAAAGTACTCAAACGTGACGGCACCACAGAAGAATTTCAACCATACAAGATAGAAGATGCCATCAAAAAAGCATTTAAAAGCGAAGGTGTCACCTACGATCAAACTATCTTTGAAGAGATCATAAAACGTATTGAAAAAAAACGTGTTGCAGCCGTTGAAGATTTCCAAGATATGATTGAACAAGAGTTATATAAAGCGCGCTATTTTGATGTTATGCGTTCATTTATTCTCTATCGTCATACACACAAAATGCAACGTGAACATATCTATGGACTTAATGAAGATACCACCTATGTTAATTCTAGTCAAACGATTGAAGAGTATATTGGCAAAAGCGATTGGAGAATTAAAGCAAATTCTAATACCGGATATTCCAACGCTGGATTGGTAAACAACACAGCGGGAAAAGTGATTGCGAACTACTGGTTAGATAAAATTTACTCTAAAGAAGAAGGGTTAGCACACAGAAATGGTGACTACCATATCCATGATTTAGACTGTTTAACTGCTTATTGTGCAGGATGGAGCCTTCGCGTATTGCTAGATGAAGGGTTTAATGGTGTGAGAGGTCGCGTTGAGAGTCGCCCACCAATGCATTTTAGAGAAGCTCTTGGCCAAATGGCAAACTTTTTAGGGATTTTACAAAGTGAATGGGCTGGGGCACAAGCATTTAGCTCATTTGATACCTACTTAGCACCATACGCCTTTAAAGATAAAATCTCCTACAAAGAGATTAAAAAAGCCATTCGTAGCTTTATTTACAATCTTAATGTACCAGCACGTTGGGGACAAAGTCCTTTTACGAATATCACGATTGATTGGACCGTACCAAAAGATTTAGCAGAACAAATTCCAACATCATCACAAGTACATCTTTTTAAAAGCATCAATGATGCATCATTGCTTGAAGAGGCAAAAAAACGTGGCGTTTCCTCACTTGAAGCCATGACTTATAAACATTTCCAACCGGAGATGAACCTTATCAACAAAGCTTACTACGAAGTGATGACCGAAGGTGATAAAACGGGACAACCTTTTACCTTCCCAATTCCTACGGTTAATATCACAGAAGATTTTGATTGGGATGGTGAAAATACAGAATTACTGTTTGAAAACACCGCTAAAATCGGCTCATCTTACTTTCAAAACTTTATTGGAAGTCAGTATGTTCGAGATGAAAACGGCAAACTTGTTGAAAATCCAAAGGCTTATAAGCCTGGGCATGTACGCTCTATGTGCTGTCGATTACAACTTGATTTACGTGAACTTTTAAAACGAGGTGGTGGTCTCTTTGGAAGTGCAGAGATGACAGGAAGTATTGGTGTTGTCACACTCAATATGGCACGCCTTGGCTATCTCTACAAAGGGGATAAAAAAGCGCTTATGGAACATTTTGAATACCTGATGGACCTTGCAAAATCAACCTTAGAGAAAAAACGTGTTTTTGTACAAGAGATGTACAATCGTGGTCTTTACCCTTACACGGCGCGTTATTTACCAGGCTTTAACAGTCATTTTTCGACAATTGGCGTCAATGGTATCAATGAGATGATTCGCAATTTTACAAATGATGAGCACAATATTGCCGATAATTATGGAATGGAATTTGCTCATGAAATCTTAGAATTCATGCGTCATAAGATGGTTGCATACCAAGAAGAAACGGGCAATTTGTACAACCTAGAAGCAACGCCGGCAGAGGGTACGACGTATCGTTTTGCCAAAGAAGATAAAAAACGTTATCCAGAGATTATTCAAGCAGGAACAGGAAGAAATGTTTATTACACCAATTCCTCTCAACTTCCTGCAAATTTTACCGATGATCCATTTGAGGCATTAGATTTACAAGACGATTTACAATGCTCGTATACTGGAGGAACGGTACTGCACCTTTACATGAAAGAGCGTATTAGCTCAAGTGAAGCGTGTAAAAAGTTGGTCAAAAATGTGATCACCAATTATCGCATGCCATACATGACCATCACACCTGTATTTTCAGTCTGTGAAAAACATGGCTATATCAGTGGCGAACATGAGTTTTGCCCCAAATGCGATGAAGAGCTTATTGAACAATATCAAAAAAATGAAGGAGTAGCATCATGAGCAAAACAGAAATATTAGAAAAATTGGCAGAAAAACGAACAAAATGCATCGTTTATACACGTGTTATGGGTTACCACAGACCCGTAGAGAGCTTTAATGTTGGAAAAACAGGCGAGCATAAAGAGCGTGTTCAATTTGTTGAAAAATGTACTTGCCGATAAGGCGATTCATAGTATTACAAAATTTACGACGCTGGATTATCCCCATCATCTGGCGTCAATCCTTTGGTTTGCCAAGTGCAATATGGCGTGTCCTTACTGCTACAATCCTCAAATTGTACGAGAAAAAGGAACAATTAGCCTTGAAGAAGCATTACATTTTTTAGAAAGTAGACGCAATAGACTCGATAGTGTGGTCTTAAGTGGAGGAGAATGTACGCTTTATCCACATCTTGAAACATTTATCCACGCTATCAAAGCACTCGATTACAAAATCAAAATAGACACCAATGGCTCAAATCCAACTCTCTTAGAGAAATTAATACAGCAACATCTTATAGATTATGTTGCTCTTGATTATAAAGCGCCTCTTATGAAATATACTGAGCTTACGCACTACGGCCATGTAGAGCAGTTTGAACAAAGCTTGGCTCTTTTATTAAAAGCATCTGTGCCTTTTGAAATAAGAACAACGCTTCACAGCGATTTATTGAGTGAGAATGATATAAACACTATCATCAATGATTTACATGTAAAAGGGTATCAAGGGACCTATTATCTACAAAACTATTTACATGTAGAGCCAACTTTGGGCGCAACAAAAATGCAACAACATCAGTTTGATTTGAGCAAACTAACCGCTCTTGTCCCCATAGAATTAAGAAATTTTTGATAAAATAGTTCTTAGATTAACGTAATTAGGAATGGCTATGGAGCGCAAGAAAATATATAACCCAAATTCAAATGAAAGCCTCAATGACCGCAGAGTTTTTAGCGGAAATCCCCACGGCATTTTAAATTTTACCAAAGCCAAATATACTTGGGCACTTAAACTTTGGGATATGATGGAAGCCAATACATGGTTCCCTAAAGAAGTCGATACGACAAAAGATGTCATTGACTATAATCGCAACCTTACCGATGCTGAAAAGCGTATGTACGATCTTGTTTGGTCACAACTCATCAGTATGGACAGTTTTCAAACCAACAATTTGGCTGACAATATCAATCCTTATATTACAGCACCTGAAATCAATGCATGCCTCTCACGACAAGCTTATGAAGAGGCAAATCACTCTAAATCTTATGCCGTTATGGTTGAAGCTATTTGTGATAACACAGACCTTATTTACGAAATGGAAAAACATGACGAAGTTTTACGTCGTAAAAACGACTATATTTCAAGTGTTTATGAAGAATTGGCTGGCGATGTTACCGATGAAAAATTGGTGCTTGCCATGTTTGCCAATCAAATCTTAGAAGGTATCTATTTTTACTCAGGTTTTACAGCGATTTATGCGCTAGCACGTGCAGGTAGAATGCTCGGAAGCGCACAGATGATTCGCTTTATCCAACGCGATGAGATTACGCATCTTCTTATCTTTCAAAACATGATTAATTCGGTTCAAAAAGAACGTCCTGAACTTTTCACAACGGAACTAAAGAACAAAGTGTATGATATGTTCCAAAAAGCAGGTGATCTTGAAATTGAGTGGGGCAAATATATTACTCAAAACCAAATTATGGGTTTTACGGATGATATTATCGAAACCTATATTCACTACCTCATTGATGACCGTTTAACTGCTGTTGGATTTGAAAAACTCTACAACGCGAAACACCCTATCAAATGGGTCGATGACTTTTCAAAATTTAATGACCAAAAAACAAACTTTTTTGAAGGAAATGTTTCCAATTACAGTAAAGGCAGTCTCACATTCGATGACTTCTAATCCAATGCTTTGCGCTCTACAATTCGCTTATGAAAATCGAAGCTTTGAAGAGAATTTCGAGACGCTCAAAAGCCTTGTAGAGCAAACACCTCATCACAGCATTGTTTTAGCTCCTGAACTTTGTTTAAGCGCTTACAGCTATACGAAGATGGAAGCAGCAGCAGCATTTTCCACTTCCATAACATCCGAACTTGCTAAACTTTCTACATGTAAAACGCTTGGGCTTACAATGATAGAAAAAACAAAGACGGGTTATGTGAATAATTTCAAACTTTTTCATCATGGTAAGCTTCTTCATACGCGCGCGAAAGCAAAGCTCTTCACATTAGGAGAAGAGGAACACTATTTCAAGGCTGGCAACACAGAAGAAATCACTATCATTGACGTTGATGGAATAAAAATTGCTGTGCTTATCTGTTTTGAGCTACGTTTTCCACACCTCTGGGAACAGATAAAAGGTTCAGACATCGTTTTAGTCCCTGCATATTGGGGGCAATTACGCAAAGAGCACTTAAAAACGCTCTCTCAAGCACTGGCTATTGCAAATCAGACTTATGTCATTTGTGCGAACAGTGCTGATACGACTATGGCAAAAAGCAGCGCGATTATTTCGCCTTTTGGTCATAGTTACAATGATGATACAGCAACATGTATCATGCACCCTTTTGATTTTAAAGAGATTAAAAAGATGCGAAGATATCTTGATATAGGATTACAGTAGAATGCCTCAAACGGCTCATTTTAAAGATAAAATTCGTTTCCAAAAACACAAAAAAATGGCAGACGAAATTACTAAAATATACCCGCTTTCTCCCAATGTTTATGAAGCTTTTTGCCAAAGTGAACGTGAACTTTTCGTCCCCCAAGGCATGGCATTGCATGCCTACAGGCTCGATGCACTTCCCCTCGCATCCAACCAATGGATTAGCTCACCACTTACGGTTGCAAAGATGACAGAAGTGCTTTGTACCAAAGGAGCAGACAACGTCTTAGAAATAGGGTGTGGAAGCGGATATCAAGCGCTCATTTTAAGTAAAATCATTCGTCGTGTTTTTACGATTGAACGTATTGAAAGACTTTTGACAGAAGCCAGAGAGCGTTTTAAACTCTTAGGTATTACCAATATTCATACGCGTTTTGATGATGGACAAAATGGATGGAGAGAATTTGCTCCTTATGATCGCATTCTCTTTTCTGCTTCGATAAAAGCTGTACCAGCTAAAATTTTTGAACAACTCAAAATAGGTGGAATCCTTGTTGCGCCTATTGAAAAAGGACATAAGCAGATTATTACGCGCTTTGTTAAGACAGAAGAGGGCATCATGCAAGAAAGTCTTGACGAATGCCTTTTTGTGCCTGTTTTAAGTGGAAGAGAACATTAACTAAAAGGCGGTTAGCCTTTTAGTATTTTTTGACAATTTGTTTAATCAATAACTGAGGGGTCACTAGACCTCTATAGTCATTACGTGAAACTGTAAACAGTATATCAATACGCTCACCTTGCTTCGCTTTAACATCGTAGTTAAAAAACAGGGCTTCCAGCGCATTACTTCCTTCTTGCAAAATAAGTTTAAGATGCTGCCCATCTTTACCGATTAAGCGATCTACTTTTACAAGAATATCGCGCAGCAAAAAACTTGGCTTTGGGTTTTTTTGCCCATAAGGTTCTTGGTCTTCCAAAATTTCAAGTAACTCAAAATCAATCTGATCGGCACTGATTTCGCCTAAAAGATCACTATCGGATTCTAACTCTTCTTGACTATACTGGCTCGATGCTTTTTCAACATTGGCTTTAAAGAGTTCCAGATGTTTGACTTCAATAGAAACACCCGCCGCACCTTTATGTCCACCATAGCCCAATAAAATTTCCTCTTGGGAGCGGATCAATTCTAAGATATTGACATCGCCAACCCCTCGAGCACTTCCTTTTGCTTTATCATCTTTGATTGAAAAAACAATAGCAGGCTTTTTGAAGCGTTTAGAGAGCCTAGAAGCGACGATCCCGACAATGCCTTCATGCCACTCTTCTCCCCATGCGACGATGATATTTTCGCCCTCTTTAACATAAGGAAGCGTTGATTCAAATAAGAGGCGTTCTTCTTCTTTACGTGCTTCGTTTAAAGAGACAATATAATCAAGCTGTTCAAGTGCTTCATCGATACTTTTTGATTTTAGAAACTCATACGAAAATATAGCATCTTCCATACGTCCTGAACTATTAATCAGTGGTGCAATTAAGAAAGAGATATCATCTCCTTCAAGTGTTGCTTTTCCATAATAGCGCTTAATAGCCTCAAAAGCAGCTCTATGGGAACGATTAAGCTCAACAATACCCTTTTTGACCATCACACGGTTCATACCAACCAATTCCATCATGTCAGCCATAATAGCAATACACAGTAAATCTAGAAAACTCGAAAGATCATATTCTACGCCCATCTCTTCTTTGAGTGCAGCCACAAGATACCACGCCACTTGTGCACCACATATCTCGCAGTGTGGGAAAGCGCAATCTTCTTGTTTAGGATTTACAATGGCATAGGCTTCAGGTAAGACTGAAGGGATATTATGATGGTCTGTAATAATAAGATCAATGCCTTGATCCTTACAAATATGTGCCGCTTCAATAGCTGAAATACCGTTATCCACGGTAATAATAACATGCACATCCAGCTTCGCAACAATTTCTGGATTAAGTCCATATCCATCGGTGAAACGATTGGGAATAATTAACGAATAATCTACTCCCAAATCATCAAAAAATTGGCTTAGAATAACCGAAGATATAACACCATCAACATCATAGTCACCGACGATAGCAATACGCTCTTTCTGGCGAATAGCATCCGCAATGCGCTTTGATGCACGGGTAATATCTTTTAAAGAGGAAGGCTTAGGGATTTCGCCTAGACGGGTACAACAGTCATTTTCAAATCTACTTTTTAAAATCTGCCTAATATCCTCTTTTGTCAATAGCCTAGCCATTTTGGCGCTGTGTCAAAGCCGCTTTAGCAAACGCTAAAATGGTTTTGTTCGGATTGGTCAAACGTGATGTGAACTCTGGATGGAATTGAACACCTAAAAACCATGGGTGTCCTTTAAGTTCTACCGCTTCAATCAAACCATGGCTTTCACCACTGACAATCAGTCCAGCTTTTTCAAACGCTTCTCGATAAGCAGGGTTTGCTTCATAACGGTGGCGATGACGTTCACGTATCGTTTTTTCACCTTCATACACTTCACGTAACAACGAATGTGCTTTTGTTTCGCACTCATAGCCACCTAAACGCATTGTACCGCCTAATGGACTTTTTACCGTACGCAGTTGTTTTTGACCGCTTGCATCCATGAACGAGTCAATTAGATAAATAATAGGATTTTTACATGTAGCATTAAATTCAGCTGAATTTGCATCTTCAAGATGCAAAACATTGCGGGCAAATTCAATCATCGCAAGTTGCATTCCAAGACAGATACCAAGATACGGGATTTTATGCTCTCTTGCATAATTAATAGCCGCCATTTTACCAACAACACCACGTTCTCCAAAACCGCCAGCAACTAAAATGCCATCGACATCCGATAAAATATCTTCACATCCCTTATCTTCAATCATTTCAGAATCAACCCAACGAATTTTCACTTTTGCATTGAGGTGTGCACCCGCATGAATCAAAGACTCGGTTAGTGATTTATAAGACTCTTTTAAATCCAAATATTTTCCAACAAAAGCGATCAAAAGCTCATCTCTAGGAGCGATAACACGCTTCACTAAAATATCCCATTCATCCATATGCGGTGTAAGTTCACCCAGTCCTAACGTCTCTGATATAGGAGCTAAAATGTTCTCTTTTAAAAAGTTAAGTGGGACTTGATAAATGGTTGTTGCATCCAAACACTCGATGACAGAGTTGCGTTCAACACCACACGAAAATGCCAGTTTATTTTTTAGCTCTTTAGGCAATGGATACTCAGAACGACAAATCAGCATATCAGGCGTTATACCAATACGACGCAACTCTTGTACGGAGTGTTGTGTCGGTTTGGTTTTAAGCTCTCCCGCCGCTTTGATAAATGGAACTAAGGTCAAATGGATATTCATCGCGCGTTGTTTTCCAAGTTCGCTTTTAAGTGACCTAATCGCTTCTAAAAAGGGTAGCCCCTCAATATCGCCTACGGTTCCACCAATCTCGACAATTAAGATATCTTTGCCTTTACCCGCTTCTTTAATACGACTGGCAATTTCATCCACGATATGAGGAATAACTTGGATTGTCTTTCCAAGATAATCCCCTCGGCGTTCTTTTTCAATGACAGAGGAGTACACACGCCCGGTTGTGAAGTTATTCGCTTGAGTCAGATTTTCATCAAGAAAACGCTCGTAATGTCCTAAATCAAGGTCTGTTTCAGCACCATCATCGGTTACAAAAACTTCACCATGTTCCAAAGGACTCATAGTTCCAGGGTCTACATTGATATAGGGGTCTGCTTTGAGAATGCTGACTTTAAAGCCAACATTTTTTAATAGTGTGGAGATACTTGCTGCTGCAATACCTTTACCAAGTGAGCTTAAAACACCACCGGTAATAAAAATATACTTCGTATCATGGTTGGACATAATCTTTCCGCCTCGTTATTTTTTAATGGCAAGATTATATCCAACTGAAGCTAATAAAGGAATTATTACCTTAAGAGCATTTGTCGTGAAAATAGTTCGTTGCTTCTACGAAACCTTCGATAGAACCGCAGTCAAAGCGTCTGCCTGTAAATTTATACGCAATCACTTTTCCCTGTTTTGCAAGCTCTAAAAGAGCATCGGTAATTTGAATCTCACCACCTTTTCCAGGCTTAGTATTTTCAATAATATCAAAAATGTCTGGTGTTAATATATAACGACCAATAATCGCTAAATTGGTTGGTGCATCTTTGGGGTCTGGTTTTTCGACCATGTTTGAAACTCGAAGTACAGACTCATTTCCATCCACAATTTTTCCATCAATCACACCGTATTTGTTCGTGTCTTCTTTAGGTACTTCTTCAATGGCAACAACCGCACAACGATATTTTTCGTACACTTCAACCATCTGTTTAAGCACAGGATCGCCATCCGCATTGTCGCATAAGTCATCTGCCAAAATAACTGCAAATGGCTCATCCCCAATCAATGTTTTACCTGTTAAAATAGCATGTCCTAAACCTTTCATTTCAACTTGTCTGGTATAACTGAAGGTACAATTATCAATCAGGTTACGAATTTCGGTGAGATAACTCTCTTTTGAAGTTCCCTTGATTTGATGTTCAAGTTCATAACTCACATCAAAATGATCTTCAATAGCGCGTTTTCCACGTCCTGTAACAATCGCCATCGTGTCGATTCCAGCACTAACAGCTTCTTCAACACCGTACTGAATCAAAGGTTTGGTCAAAACAGGTAACATCTCTTTAGGCATCGCTTTTGTCGCAGGGAGGAACCTTGTACCATATCCTGCGGCTGGGAAAAGGCACTTTTTAACTGATTTAAGACTATTTATTTTACTGTATTTTGAGATACTAGACAACGTATCGCTCCTAAAAAATTTAATGTGAAATTTTAGCTTAATTTTTCTCTTTTTACGATTAGAGTGTAAAAATTAAACACCTTGATGGACACGACGCATAAAGGGATGTATTATCATGCTTTTATCATAAAAATTTTGTTACGCTATTTTCCATATGCACATCATAAAAAGGTATCTTATGCTTAAACGCATCTTTTGGACAGTTAGTATAACATGTACACTTCTTTTAAGTATTGTAATGCTTGGTATATTTATGGGGTTATCCACCTCTCTTATTATCTTCATCGCTCTCATACTTTTTATAACTACACTTGGGATACTCTATATTAAGCTTATTCAACCTCTCTCACAAGCGATTACATTACTATCTAATCTTAATTTACGCGACAAAGAGAAAAGGGTTGAAGCACAAAAAGCGTTTTTACATGTAACCAATCAAAGCAACCTTATCCAGTCACTTTTTAGTAAGCCGTATGACTTAATTGCTCTATTAATTGATTTGAGTGAAAACTACTCACAAAGTGCAGGTAAGAACTCTATTGCAACGGCTCAACTCATGTATTCTATTGATACCATGTCGCATAAACTAGAAGAGAAAGCAAAATCTATTGGAGAAATCTCTGCTTCAGCACAAAATATCTTTGAACATGTCAATCGCGTGAGTGCCAATTCGCAAGAAGCATCCTCTTTTGCAAAACTTTCCATGAGTGAAAGTCGAAAAAGTATTGCTGAACTCAATGAAATTATTGCTAACATGACCAATATCAATGTTCAAACAGCCGATGCATCTTCTAAAGTCAATGACCTTAAAGAGAAATCACTCACCATTCAAAACGTTACAACGGTTATCGATGATATAGCAGATCAAACCAATCTTTTAGCCCTTAACGCCGCGATAGAAGCCGCTCGCGCCGGAGAGCACGGGAAAGGGTTCGCCGTCGTAGCAGATGAAGTCAGGAATTTAGCAGAGCGTACCTCTAAATCAACCAGTGAAGTTACCTTGATTATTAAGCAGATTCAACAAGATACTAATGATGTATTCGCCAGTATTGAAGCGCTGCGCAACGAAGTAGGGCGCGCATCCGATAAAGTACAATTTGTGGGTGAAGAGATTAAACTTTTTATTCAAAATGCAGAAAAAATTGAAGAACAAATCGCAACTATTGCACAAAGCTCTGATTATAACAGTGATCAACTGCTCACGATTAAAGATGCGATTTCTAAAATCAGTGACCAGCTTGAATCGGGTACAAAGGAGATGAAAGCCATATCGGGCCAAACGCAAGCCATTATCACAGGGGCTGAAAGTGCTCATGAAAACTTAAGTGCATTTGCGATGGATGAATACCATGAAACGATGTATCAAAAATGCCTAGAGGCAAAAAAACAGGTTGAATCACTTTTTGAGACGGCTATTGACAGTGGCAAATTAAGTATTGATGATATTTTTGATACCAATTTTAAACCCATCCCCAATACCAATCCTCAGAAATATTCTACCAGATACGATTTATTTACCGATCAAACGTTCCCTACAATCGTTGATACACTCATGAAAGAAAACTCTGAATTACTCTTCTATGCTGTTGCAATGCATAAATCAGGATATATTTCAACGCACAATGCACGTGCACCGCTCACGGGTAATTATGAAAAAGATCTTTTTGGAAATCGCTCTAAACGCATCTTTACAGACAGTGGTGTAAGAGGTGCGAACCATGAAAAACGCGTTCTTCTGCAAACTTATCGTAGAGAAAATGGTGATATTATGCATGATATTTCAATCCCAATTTATGTCAAAGGCCGTCATTGGGGCGGATTTAGAATTGGCTATCGCCCCAAATCTTAAACTAGCTCCATAATTAATTTTATCTTTTAAGCTTAATTTTAAATAAAAATATACTTTATCACCTTTTATTTTCATGTAAAATAAAGTGTAGAAAAGTTACTTCATCTAGAATATAAAAATATTTTTTTCATGATAATTGACTTTTAATTTTTTTATTGATATAATTCCGAAAATTTAAAAGGAGCTATAAATGTTGAAAAAAATCAATTTATTAACCGTCGGTGTTGTTATGACACTTATTAATGCTCTCTTGTTTATCGCAGGTTTTGTCTATTTAACATTGAGCCAATCACTTTAATATCGTATATAACAGAAGCCTGACAAGCTACTAAAACAAGCTTGTCTAGGGCTTAATATTCTCATCCTCACCTAACATTTCACGCATTTTTCGCTCCATCCTCTTTTCAAAAGCTTCATTAGATGGCGAATCTTCACACGCAAATTTTGCCTTACCGTAAAGGACACATCCTTTATCGCCAGGGTCGCACTCTTTATGAATAATATCGCAGATTCCCTCGACATCGTGGGGACACGTCCAACCACCTTGATTCATTTTATAGCCTTTTTACATGTAATGTTTTGCAAGTGTACTAATGCCACCGACAATAAATTGCACTGCGATAGCTCCTACAATAAGCCCCATCAAACGACTGACAATTTTTTGTCCAGTAATACCAAGATAGTGCCTGATATAAATACTGTTCTTAAAAGCAAGATACACGCTTAAGGCAACAATCAGATACGCTAAGACAAGTGCCGCAATAGATGCAATACTTTCACTATGTCCACGCAAAATAATGACCGTCGCAAAAATCCCAGGGCCAAAAGTGATAGGAATACCCAAAGGAATCACTGAAAATTCATCATTTTTAATCGCTTCAGCACGCTCTTCTTCGGTTTGATTTTTAGATTCCATCGAACCTTGCACCATTTTAATCGCCGTGAGAAGTAAAATAATACCGCCCATTACTTTAAGGGAATCAATCTCAATACCAAAGAGATTAAGTAGAAAATTCCCCGTTAAAAGAACGACAAAGAAAGCAACAATAATGGTCATTGTTGCTTTTCCTGCAATTTTAGTGATATGCTCTTTGGTCGTACTTTGAGGTAGGAGCGAGAGCATAATAGCACTCACTCCTAAAGGATCCACAATTGCCATCATTGTAATGGTATGTTGCAATAACAGATTGAAAAAGTCTGCCATCATGCCTCTTCAGTTTTCAATACAGCGCCACTACTTGCATTGGTAACAAGTTGTCGATACTGTTTGAGCCAACTTCCTTGAATTGTTTTTAGTTTCGGTTTAAAGCTCACTTTACGACGTGCAAGTTCATCTTCATCAATCAATGCTTCGATGGTATAAGCATCCACATCTATAGCGATGGTATCGCCATCCTGAAGTAACCCGATAAGTCCACCTTCAGCTGCTTCTGGGCTAACGTGACCGATGCTTAAACCTCTAGTAGCACCCGAAAAACGCCCATCGGTAATCAAAGCAACATCCGCTCCCAAACCCATACCCATAATTAAACTCGTAGGAGAGAGCATCTCTTGCATGCCAGGACCACCTCTTGGTCCCTCATAGCGAATGACAACCACATCGCCTTTTTTAACCTTTCCACCAACAATACCAGAAAGTGCTTCTTGTTGAGAGTCAAAGCAGACCGCTTTACCAATAAATTGACGAGCACCAACAATGCCTGCCGTTTTGATAACACACCCTTCAAGCGCCAAGTTACCAAATAAAATAGCTAAACCACCCACTTTAGAGTAAGGATTTTCAAGCGTATGAATAATCGTTGTATCTTTGATTTCTGCATTGGAAATACGCTCGCCAATTGTCTCACCAGTCACCGTTAAATTATCTAAATATAAAATGCCATTATCACGTCTGCTAACTTCTTTCATAACAGCGCAAACGCCACCTGCACGATTGATGTCTTCCATATGTACGGTTGAAAGAGAAGGCGCAATTTTAGCGATATGAGAAACATTTTTACTAATCTCATTAATGTCTTTAATCGCAAATTTCACACCTGCTTCTTTCGCAATGGCTAACATATGTAAAACGGTGTTAGAACTTCCACCCATCGCCATATCGACGGCAAAAGCATTGCGTACCGCTTTTTCATTTAAAATATTGCGTAATTTAAATCTGTCATCAATCGCAATCTCGCAAATGCGTTTAGCAGCAGCGCGAATCAAAATCTCACGTTCTGGTGTGAGTGCAGGAATGGTCCCATTGCCAGGAAGAGCAATACCCATTGCTTCCATAAGTGTGTTCATACTATTTGCTGTAAACATTCCAGAACAACTACCGCCACTTGGACAGGCATTGCATTCAATATCAGTTAGTTCCGATTCCGTAATATCACCTTTTTCAAATTTGCCAACTGCCTCAAATGCTGTCGTTAAATCAATAGGCGTTCCTTCTTTGGTATAACCTTTTTTCATCGGTCCACCGCTAACAAATACGGTTGGAACATTGACACGAAGTGCCCCCATAATCATTCCCGGAACAATTTTATCGCAGTTGGGGATGCAAATCATTGCATCGAGCATATGCGCATTCATCATTGTCTCAATGGAATTAGCAATAATTTCACGGCTTGGAAGGGAGTAGAGCATACCATCATGTCCCATTGCGATACCATCATCGACACCTATTGTGTTGAATTCAAACGGCACACAGCCATTTTTGCGGATCTCATCTTTAATGATGACAGCATACTCATGCAAAAAGAAGTGACCAGGGATGATGTCAATATACGAATTTGCGACACCAATAAATGGTTTATTAAAATCTTCATCTTTTAGCCCAGTTGCTCGAAACAAACTTCGATGAGGCGCTCTGTTATACCCTTTTTTGACTTGATCACTACGCATCATGCTTCCTTAAATATTTTTCAGAAATTATAGCAAACCCTCACTAAAAAACTTTACATGTAAAAAAAATTACATAAATCACTTTACATTATCAAAAAAAACTGCTATACTCTCATCTCTTTTTTAAGTGCGGGAATAGCTCAGTGGTAGAGCACAACCTTGCCAAGGTTGGGGTCGCGAGTTCGAACCTCGTTTCCCGCTCCATTTAGTTTAAGTTAAAAAAGAAACGCGTTGCCCGGATGGCGAAATTGGTAGACGCAAGGGACTTAAAATCCCTCGGGAGTTTTTCCTGTGCCGGTTCAAATCCGGCTCCGGGCACCACCTTTATGATTCGGTGGCGATATAGCCAAGCGGTAAGGCATGGGCCTGCAAAGCCTTGATCCCCGGTTCGAATCCGGGTGTCGCCTCCACCTTAATACTTAAATACAATACATTCTTTATCTGTCGGGAGATGGCAGAGCGGCTTAATGCGGCGGTCTTGAAAACCGTTGAGGGTAATACCTCCGGGGGTTCAAATCCCTCTCTCCCGGCCACTCCTTTTAATTCACTCAAAACATAATCTTAACAGCAACTTCACGAAGTCCTTAGTAAAAATCCTATAGTATTATAAAAATAAAACATAAAAACTTTCCATAAGGTTTTTGATGAAAAAATGTATTTTGAAAAATCACACATCTGTAGAACACTCTTTACATGTAAAAAATTTATTTCACACAGCACTATCTTTATACCGCAATAGCCAATTTCAAAAAGCTCAAGTTTGTTTCACTGAAATATTACAAATAGACCCTCGCGCGTATGAGGCTTACTACTATCTTGGCAATACGTTAGAAGAGTTACATCAATATGAAAAAGCATTGGACAGCTATGATAAAGCGCTTGCGATACAACCCAATCATGCTGATGCACATGCACATCGTGCCGTCGTATTAAAAATACTTCGAAAATTTGATGAAGCGCTACAAAGTTACGATAAAGCTATAAGCTTAAATCCTCACTACGCAATTTTACATTCCAATCGTGGAAATATCTTACAAACGTTACATCGATATGAAGAAGCTTTGGAGAGCTACGATAGGGCTCTATTGTTGCACCCCTCTTACGCCGATGCACATTCTAATCGAGGAATTACGTTATACACACTGCAAAGATATGAAGAAGCATTAGACTGTTATAACAAAGCAATTGCGCTTAATCCAAAACATGCCGATGCATATGCAAATAAAGGAGCTACGCTTACAAAGATGCATCGCTATGAAGACGCTTTAGAAAACTACAATCGCGCTATCGCTTTAAAGCCACAGCTTGCCACCGCATATTCCAATCGTGGGAATACGTTAAAAGCATTGCAAAGATACCATGACGCCTTAGAAGATTATAATCACGCCATTGCTATCAATCCGAGATTTCCTGGGGCATATCGAAATAAAGCGTTACTTCTCTTGCTATTGGGCGATTTAAAAAAAGGGTTTGATTTGTACGAATGGCGATGGTATAAAGATGATTTTACTTCATTTGCACGCAATTTTTCACAACCCTTGTGGTTGGGGAAAGAGGATTTAAAAGATAAAACACTCCTCATTCATGCAGAACAAGGTTTAGGTGACACCATACACTTTTCTCGTTATATTGAACGATTAACTCATCTTGATAGCAAAATCATTTTTGAAATCCCAGAACCTTTATACCAGTTATTTCATCAATTTAAAGGGGTTTATCACTTTGTTTTAAAAGGTGATGTCTTACCGCATTTTGACTATCATTGCCCGTTAATGAGCTTACCTTTAGTCTTTCAAACATCTTTAGATAATCTTCCTTGTTCTATGCCTTATCTAACAGCTAATATTCACAAAAGAGATTATTGGAAAGGCAAACTCAAGCATCTCGTTAAACCAAAAATCGGAATTGTCTGGAGTGGCAGTGCTCTTCATAACAACAATCACAACCGAAGCATTGCATTGCAAACTTTATTGGGTTACTTACCCAATAAAGTTGAATATATTGTTCTACAAAAAGAGTTAAAAGAAGACGATAAATCGATACTACAAAACCATCCGAATATTCACTACTTTGAGGATGAATTAAATGATTTTACTGATACGGCTGGACTTTGCGATTGTATGGATTTAATCATCAGTGTCGATACAAGCGTAGCTCATTTAGCATGTGCCATGAACAAAGAAACGATTATTTTGCTACCCTTTGTACCCGATTGGAGATGGATGAGCGATAGAAACGATAGTCCGTGGTACCCTTCCGCACAATTGATGCGACAAACAAAAATCAATGATTGGGATAGCTGTTTGGTGCAGTTAAAGGCTTTTTTGGACGATAAATTTCACTAAATAACGATTCGTGTATTTAGAAGTTCTAAACACACGAAATGATAAAACATCTTATGATTGTTGAAGTTGTTGGAGTTGTTGGTCGAAAAATTGCTCAAGTGTCTTTTTATCTTCTGCGTTTAATTTCGATTTTTCATGCATGAACGTATAGCTTCCTAATGGCATTAAGCCATTATTGATAAGCTGTTTTGCACGTTCAATTCTTTTTATTCTTATATCCGCATTGATATTTGCCCATGTTGAGAAATTAAGCGCTTTTCTTCCCTCATCAATATGGTCAGCCATAAACCAAGAAACGGGTGCGACATTGTGATACCAAGGATATGTTGTTTCATTAGAATGACAATCAAAACAGGCTTTTTTGAGAACTACCATGACTTTTTCATCCGCTTGTAGGGCAATTCTTTCATCAACTTTTGGATTATGAAAATTGGGTCGTATAATTTGAATTACTATCGCAATAGCCAATAATCCAAAAAGTGCTTTTTTCATCAAATACTTCCTTAAAATTAAAATATCATTATTTTAACACGCAAGTATAAACAAAAACCAAATTGTTAAACATTGATGACTTCTACTTTAATAGACTTAAACGCTGCCGTTAAGATAAGTTCATCACATCTGTCACCAAAAAGAGTGTTGATGCGTGAATTGGCATGATGAAAGGTACAAAAAAGCGTTTTTGGTTGAACTTTGTCGGTCAATTTGACTGTCAGTGGCGCACTTTGCCCATACGGCGTTTTTAAAATCACTTTTTCACTGCTAAAATCAGCCGCGTCATTTTCATTGACCAATAAAATGGTCTCATCGTAACGTTTATTGAGTTTTTCACAGCGACTGGTTTGAGAAGCGTTATTGTACTGCGCAAGAGTTCGCCCAGTCGTGAGATGGTACCCTACAAGTCGTTTTTCACTCAACTCTTGCACCATGCCTCGTAGTTCATATTGGTGGTAGTGAAACCTTCCATACCCGTCTTCCGTTCGAAAGTCTAGTTGATGCAACACAGGAGTGTCCTCAGTATGCACAGGCCATTGAAGCCCACGCACGCGGTGACGCTCAAGTCTATTGTAGCTTGCTCCCGAAAAGCGTCGATACGCCACTTCGCGTACTTCATCCCAAATCTGTTTGGAATCTTTGTAGCTGTACTTTCCACCCAATTTATTCTCAATTAATTGAAGTACTTCCCAATCATCGGGCAAGTCCGATTTCACAAGCGGTTGCGAAAGATGCAGACGACGCATGGCATTGACGTAAACACCTGTTTTTTCATATGCTGATTTGACACCCACGACAATGTCTGCACGTTTTGCGATTTCCGTCATAAACAGCTCTTGGACGAAAATAAACTCCAGTGTATCGAGTGCCGCATTGACTTTATTGCTATTGGGATGCACATGCGTCAAGTCTTCACCCATATTGATTACCGCTTTAATACGCCCTTCAAACATTGCCTCCACGAGTTGCGGTGTCATCAAACCGATCTCTTTAGGCTCTTGATAATCGGGGGCGTAGTACGGAAGCATCCCCATATCGCACGCCCCTTGGACGTTATTTTGTCCGCGAAGCGGCATCAAACCCGCTCCTACTTTTCCGATGTTGCCTGTCATGAGTGCAAGGTGCGTGATTGCCATGACTGCGTATGAGCCGTCAATATGCTCCGTAATACCAAGTCCCCAGAAAATCATCGACTTTTTGAGCGCATATTCACGTGCCACCTTGGGAATCAATTTGCTTAAGTATTCATAACCTTCAATCGTTTCAAAGTATTTTGGATTGGCAAAAGGGTCGTTTAAAATCTTCTCTTTAAACGCATCAAATCCAAGCGTACGATCTGCTAGAAAATGCTCATTATAAAGCTCTTCGGTGATGATGACATACGCCATCATATTTAAAATCAGTAAATTGGACTCATGAGGAATAATGCCTTTGTATTTTGCTAAACGATGCAAGGTAATTTCACGTACATCAAATACGGCTAAATTATCGTGCTTCGTTGCCATATCGACGATACGATTGGAAATGATGGGGTGCGCTTCAGTGGTATTGGAACCGATTACAATCATAAATTCTGTTTGATAAATATCGTTGTACGGATTGGTCGCCGCACCCTCACCAATGGTCGTGCGCATCCCTTTGAGGCTTGGCGAGTGGCAGATGCGCGCACAGTTATCGACATGTGGCGAGTTTAGCGTATGGCGGGTAAATTTTTGAAGTAGGTATGAACTTTCGCACGAAGTTCGCGCCCCTCCGATGGAACAGACACTTTTTGAGCCATACTTGTTTTGAATTTCAGACAGCTTCATCGCTGCCGCGGTAGTTGCGGCATCCAGCGTTGTTTCAACCCATTCTTCATCCAACTCTTTTACATGTAAAGCGATTGCTTCGTAAATAACGGGATTTTTAGCCAGAAAACTTTTTTTAATACGCGGAATTCTAAGACGGTCAGGTGCATTGACAAACTCAAAACCGTATTTGCCTTTGATGCACAATTTACCTTCGGAAACCACTCCATCAGGGTGAGCAAAAATGCTTTGAATGGTATTGTCTTTGACATTAGCGGCAATATCACACCCCACACCACAATACGTACAAACACTGTCTATGACTTCCATCTGCTCCATGTTTTATTCACCTTTGGTATAGTAAAAATCTCCGTGAACGGATTCATTTTTAATTTTTTTAATAGCACTCGCTTTAAGCGCATCGTAACGTATGGCATCTATTTTTTGATCACACATCGTCGCTTCTTTGTCTTTACCAGAAACTTCTGTATTTAAAACTTCGCACTCTTTTTTGGTCAATCGCTTTTTAAGAAGCAGTGCCAGTTCTTCATCGCTTTTTGTAAGTTCACGCTTCTCACCCATCACCATCTGAATGATTTTTCGAGCTTCTAATTCATTTAATTTCATGCTAACCTCTTGAAGTAATTGCGCGTATTATAGCCTAACGAAACTTTTGCTATACTCCTAATTTAGTAGAGTGCTTACAGCACTCTAGGCACGTTTTCAAAGCAAAGCTCTGAAAACTACGTTAACACTGGGCAATCTTTGGCAGAACGCCCGCGCACTCTTGGTGCTTAATTTATTGATTAAAAGGTAAACTATGATTATTTACATTCACGGGTTTGGCTCAAGCGGAGAGGCGAGTAAAGCGAAACTTTTACGTGCGTATTGCCAAGAAGAGGGTATCCGTTTTATTGCACCATCCTTGCCTACGATTCCTGACCTTGCGATTAAAACACTGAGTGAACTTATTGAATCCTATCAAGAGCCTGTGTATCTGATGGGCTCATCTTTGGGTGGGTATTACGCGCTTTATCTGAGTGATAAATACAATCTCAAAGCCGTGCTGATTAATCCAGCCATCAATGCACCTGAAACTTTGGAGCGTGCTATTGGGCATGGAGTGAATTATTACGATAACTCAGCGTATGAATGGAACGCGTCGCATCTTGAAATGTTGGAGAGTTACGAGATTGAAGAACCCAATCTTGAAAACCTGCTTGTCTTGCTTCAAAAAGGCGATGAGGTCTTAGACTACGAAGAGGCGTTTGATGTTTTAGAAGGTGCGAAGATGGTAGTGGAAGAGGGTGGCACTCACAGTTTTGAAGGACTAGAGCGCCACTTTGAGAGCATTAAACGCTTTTTCGGCGTCGCCTTAAAATTGTAATATTATTGAGTAACTTAACCGCATAAAGCGTTAAAATCGTTCCAATGATGATAAAAAGGTCTACTTTTTCACCCAAAAAAATTGCGCTGAGAATAATTGCGGAAAATGGTACCAAAAAGACAAAGGAACTCACTTCCGCAGCGCCTAATTTTTCAATGCCTAAGAAAAAGATGGTATTGGCAAACGTAGACGCTGCGAGAGAGATCAACAGCGTGTTAAGCCAAAAAACACCATTAAATGAACCAAACGGTATCGCGCTTACATCGACGAAGAAAAGCCAGTCAAAGACAACAGACATAATGTACATGTAAAACGTAAACACAATCGGCGAAATCTTGGTTGATTTGGAACTAACAATCGTCAAGACCGCCCATAAAATAGCCGCCAATAAAAAATAGAGATTGTGAATCACCAAAATATGCGCCAAATCAAACGTCCAAATATGCAGCATCGTCAAAACACCCACCGCACCCAAACCCAGTGCAAACAGGTCTTTATTACTGACCTTTTTAGCGCCCATTAACGCCAAGAAAATAAACGTTAAAATGGGAATCATCGTCGTTACCATCGCACCACCTAAAGAGGCCGTACCAAACTTCGTTCCAAGGTAATAATACTTGTTGTAAAAAATCAACGCTAATGCCGCCAATACGACCAAACCAAAGCTCTTAAGGTCAATTTTGAACGAATGTTTCAACCCAATGATGATAGGAACCATCGTAATCGCTGTAATGCCAAAACGCAAGAAAATCATCTCAAAAGCACTGACATACTGTCCTAAAATTTTCACATTGACCCACGAGCCGCCCCATGCAACCATCGCAAGAAACAGTAAAAAAAAGAAAATATTTTTCTGCGTCATGTTCACTCCTTGGCGCGCATTTTACTCTTTTTAAATTGACTTATATAGAATAAAATTGCTTTTTTGCAACGAAACTTCGCCTAGGAGCGTACTTTTTTTCTTCCTAGGCGAATGTTATTGAGAAGCTTCACCGCCCACAGCGTGAGAATGGTACCCAACACAATAAACAAGTCCACTTTTTCATCTAGAAAAATGGCACTGAGAATAATTGCGGAAAACGGTACTAAAAAGATAAATGAACTCACCTCCGCCGCCCCCAGTCGTTCGATACCCAAAAAGAAGATGGTATTGGCAAAAGCAGTTGAAAGAATGGACATACAGAGCATATTGAGCCAAAAAGATGTGTCGTACGAATGCGATACCATCACACCTGTGTCAATAGAAAAAATCCACACCAAAACAATCATCACAACATACATGTAAAAACTAAAAATGATGGGCGAAACCTTCGTAGCTTTGGAGCTGACAATCGTCATAATCGCCCATAAAAGAGACGCCACTAAAAAATACACATTTTGAATCACCAAAATGTGTGCAGCATCCAAACTCCAAACATGCAGCATCGTTAAAACGCCTATTGCCCCTAAAGCAAGCGCAAAGGTGTCTTTTCGGCTCACTTTTTTTGAACGCAATAGCGCCATTAAAATAAAAGTATTAATCGGAATCAGTGTCGTCACCATCGCACCACCCAGCGATGCCGTACCAAATTTGGTGCCTAAGAAGTAATAATTCATGTATGCAATCATCACCAGAGCTGAAACAACGGCTAACGCAAAGCTTTTGGCATCAATTTTAAACGATTTTTTCAGCACAATAATAATCGGCACCATCGCCACAACGGTGATGAAAAAGCGTATAAACATCATCTCATACGCATTCACATAATGGCTGATGACTTTCACATTGACCCATGAGCCGCCCCATGCAATCATCGAAATAAACAGTAAAAAGAAAAATAGGTTTTTATTTGCCATGCAAACTCCTTGCGCGAAAGTTTACAGCTTTTTGACTCAAGAATATAGAATAAAATTGCTTTTTTGAAGCAGTGTTTTTGGGGAATAACCATAAATTTTGCGGAAATTGCGGATGAAATGCGACTGGTCACTAAATCCTGCTTGCAGTGCGGCATGGGTGAGTGAAGCGCCTTCAAGCACTAAAGATTTGGCTTTATAGATACGCTCTGAAAGAATGTATTGGTGCGGTGTAATGCCCATATGGTCTTTAAAAAGCCTAACAAAATGGTACTTACTGAGCATCGCTGTTGAAGAGAGTTCATCGAGTAAAATCTCATGGTCAAGGTTCTCATGAATGTATTCCACGACCATCGAAATACTCTTTTTATTTTTACATGTAAAAGGGTAAGGAATGGTTTTGTGTGCGTAATGCGTGATGAGATATGAAAGTGCGTCCATGAGTTTAATCTCTGAACTCATCGCCTCTTCTCTGGAATAAACACTGTGAAAAAAGTAGCGCAAGCGTTGATAGAGTGTCATGTCTTCGATGATGTGTTTTTCAAAGATTATCATCTTGGACTCGCCATACATCTGCTCGTATAAATTACTTAAAAGCTCAGTCGAGGGGTAAAAATTGGTGTATTGCCACGCGTGCGAATCACCATAATGCACCTCACCAGGGTTGATAATCCGCGTGGCATATTGATAGGCACAACTGGTTTTATGCCCATGAACCGAAGACTCAAACATGCCATCATGCGTCAGCCCAATGGTGTAGGTATCGTGAAAATGGCTCGTAAACGTGCCGTTGGAATGGATGATATTTTCAAAAACAGTGTCGTGCAATAAAGAGGGTTTCATGACAAAAGTATACTTTGAATGTGCCCGTTAAATATAGAACAAAATTGCGCTCTAGTACCGTGAAAATTTCACAGCTATCGCATTGCCTTCGATACCGCTGAGGCGATTCCATGAAGCACCTAACTTGGTGTAATGCACATAAATTAGAGCGTCCGCTCCTTTTTTCAATGCTTCTTCTTTAAGTTTGGCTTCGACCTCGGCTTGTGTTGGCTCTTCTCCCCATGGATTGAGTTTGGTCACACTCGCACTTAGCTCCCCTAAACTCTTATAAGGTCTATCGGTCACATCAAGTTCATACATCAAAATAGAAGAAGGAAGTGTCATTTTCACTTCTGTTTTTTCAGTGGGCGCAGGTGCCTTTTGACTCCAAAAATTCATAGAGAGAGAACACCCTGAAAAAAGTGCGACACAGGTTGCCATTACGATCCATTGTCTCATGAAAACTCCTTCAAAAAATAGCCAGTAGTGTACCATGTTTTTTTACATGTAAACTAAACAAGCGAAGCCTAAATCTGTTGTAAACGCCTTAAAATCATGGCTCGTGCCACAAAAATACCGCTGAGACATCCGTATAAAAAGCCAATGCCTAGACTAAAAGAGAGCTCATGAAAAAGAAGAAGTTCGCGAGCAATGATAACGCCTACAATAAATTTAATCCAAAAAATAAGCATCATCGCAACAAACCATATCCAACTACCTTTTAGGGCAAAGGCATTTTGTTCCTGCAGATAAATAACGTGGTAAAATGCTTTAATGCGAATCCCCAGAAACGACATAAGCATCATGCCAAATAACCACATCAAAAGACTAGCATTTATTCCAAACGGTGAAATGACACTGTATAAAGAGAAAAAAACCATAAAAAGTGGTACGATAAGCGCTCTTTTAAACGAGACGATATGGTCCCTGCTTTGTTGATACCCCAGTATAACCAATGCGATAAAAATTACAAACACATACAACGGAACATGCTTTATAAATTCCTGCATGACTTTCCTTCTTGAAAAGTTGAGTTAAAAGTATTATAACGCAAATCGACTTTTGCATCTTTTGTGCCTGAATTGAGATATAATAATTTACGATTAACCTTCTTGGAATAAGGTCAAAGAATGCTCAAAATACTTTTGTCTTGCTTTTATATGACAGCACTTCTTCACGCACAAAATAGTATTTCACCCATACCCAAGTTTAATCACATCCATGATGTCAAAGTCGTTCAAGCCTTTGATATTCCTACCCTCAAAGCCAATTGGAAATCACGCATTGAAGTGATGCGAATAGAAGGCGATGTTCCTATTATTGATGTGGAATCCTCCTTTAATGCTCAAAAATTCAATCCTAAAGAGTATGCCGGTTTGATGGATAAACTCCATGTAGCACTCATCGCTTTTTCACCCCAAGTTTCTAAAAAAGAGTTTGAAGACCATGCGAAAACGTGGGATGATTCTGTGCATCGTCTGATTGAAATCGACCCGTATCGTTACGTACCAACCACTACTGCGGGTATCTATCCTGTGTGGACGCAACAACCGTTGGATTTTGCAAAAGAGAGCACATCCCGCGCTGTACAAGAAGCTTATCCGTTATTGGGAGAATTTGAGTTTCGTCACTATTCTTCCCCTAGAGAAGTCAAGCGCAATGAAACCACTAGAGACGTTAGCATTCCTATTGACTCACCCGCAGCGCACGAGCTCTTTCAGTTTTCAGAACGCACGCGCATTCCTTTTGAAATTCATTATGAGATTGAAGATGGACTTTTAGTACCGCTTGAAAAAATGCTTCAGACCTATCCTCGGTCTAAAGTCATTTGGTGTCATTTGGGACAAATTCGTTATAGTGAACGCGCGAAACATTATACACCTGCGTATGTGAGGGAACTGATTGAGCGCTATCCTAATCTGCATTTCGACCTTGCCTTTGGCGATTGGAATTCTATTTATCCTCCTAGCAAAGAGCATCAAGCAACCTTGTGGAATCAAGAAAGCAAACACCTTAAATCCGAGTGGATTAAACTCATCGAGGACCATCCGTATCGCTTTTTGATCGCCTTTGATATCGGCGGTGACCGTCAAGGAAATTTAGAAGACAAAGTACGCGTTGCACGCGAAATTTTAAGCAACTTCTCTCCAAAAATTCAGGAAATTCTTGCCTACAAAGCTTTTTGGAGACTTGTGTTTCAAGAGGATTACAAATAATCCAAGGAGATACCATGCATCAGGTGATCCTAGCGATTGCAAAACAAGCAATTCAAGATGAATTCAATCATACCCACACACTCAATGTTCAAGAGATGGTGGAGCGCTATCCTGATTTTGCCAAGCCCAAAGCTACCTTTGTTACCCTCACACTGGATAAACAACTCCGAGGATGCATCGGTTCCTTAATCGCACACCGATCTTTACTAGAAGACCTTATCTACAATGCTAAAGCCGCCGCTTTTGATGATCCACGTTTTTATCCACTCTCTTTAGAAGAATTTTCACGTGTTCACATTGAAGTTTCCTTACTGAGTGAGCCTGAATGTGTTGAGTATGAGACGATTGTGGAACTTCAAAGTAAAATTAAGATGGGAGAAGATGGCATCATTTTACAAAGAGGAACGCGCAAAGCCACATTTTTACCCCAAGTATGGGAACAACTTCCTAGCTTCGAGCTTTTTTTCTCTCACTTATGCCAAAAAGCGGGATTAGAAGAAAATTGTTTACAAAGTCACCCTGATATTTGGCGTTACAAGGTTGAAAAGGTTACTTAATGCACTACTATAAACCAGAAGGCAGTCGTTTGGTGTGTCTCTTATGTGCGCACTATTGCCACCTCAAAGAGGGTCAAACGGGCATTTGTGGGGTCAATCAAAACGTCGATGGTGGTATCAAAAACCTTGTTTATGGCTATCCTATCGCACTTCATGTTGATCCGGTTGAGAAAAAACCGCTGTACCATTTTTTGCCGGGGAGTAGGGCTTTTTCACTGGGAACCATCGGCTGTAATTTTAAATGCCCGTTCTGTCAAAATTGGAGTATTTCGCAAGAAAAAACATTACATGTAAAAGAGTTTGTAGCGCCTGAACAAATTGTTGAAATGGCACTTAAATACGAATGCGCTTCCATTGCTTACACCTACAACGAACCCACTATTTTTTATCCTTATGCGCACGAGATTGCCATTTTAGCTCATGAAAAAGGCATCAAAAACATCTTTGTGACCAACGGTTTTGAATCGAGTGAAGTGATTGATGATATGACAGGCGTGATTGATGCGGCCAATGTTGATCTAAAATCTTTCAATCCCAACTACTACAAAAAAGAGCTAGGAGGAGGGCTTGAGGCTATCTTAGAGAACCTTAAACACTTTAAGCGTAATGGCATCTGGCTTGAAGTGACCACACTGATTGTTCCCACAAAAAATGACTCCGATGAGGAGTTAAAAGCCATCGCTTCATTTATCGCAAAAGAGTTAGGATGTGAAACGCCTTGGCATATCAGCGCTTTTCATCCTGATTATCACGAGCAGAGTTTACCCAATACATCGCTTCAAACGCTCCAACGTGCACAAGCCATCGGCCACGAAGCAGGACTTGCGCACATCTACATCGGCAATGTTGGACTCGAAAACCCTACACGTTGTTTTACATGTAATACCATTTTGATTGAGCGAAAAGGGTATGAAATCTCAGAAAACAGACTGGTTGAGGGCTGTTGTCCTCACTGTCATAAACCTTTAGCAGGAGTTTTTGATGAAATATAGACACAGTGCTGTCGCGGGCATGTTTTACCCCGATAGCTGTAGTGACATCAAACACTACATTGACCACTTTAGTCAAGGCATTTTGCCAAGTTCACTTGACGTGATTCCTAAAGCACTCATTGTCCCGCATGCGGGGTATATTTACAGCGGTTTTACCGCAAATCTCGCTTACCATTACGCAGCATTAAAGTGTCATGACATCAAACGCGTGATTGTCATAGGGCCAAGTCATCGCCTGTACATCGCTGGAGCGTCTATTGCGCTATACGAGCAGTATCAAACACCGTGTGGCGACATTGAAATTGACTTAGAATTTTCACATGAGCTTCAAAAAAACCACTCTTTTCTAGAATTTATGCCCTCGGCTCACGAAGAGCACTCCACCGAAGTGCAAATGCCCTTTATTCAGCACTACTTTAAGCACGCTAAAGTCGCTGAAATCGTTTATGGAGACCTCTTAGCCCAAGAACTATCACCCTTAATAGATGCGGTCTTAGCCGACGAACAGACTCTCATTGTCATTAGTACCGATTTGAGTCATTTTTATACCGAAGAAGAGGCAAATAGGCTTGATAATATCTGCATACACGCCATTAAACATCTTGATATTCATGGTTTAGCAGGTGGGTGTGAAGCGTGCGGTATTACGGGAATCAAAGCGCTGGTTCAAAGTGCGCAAAATTTTAATTTAAAACCATATTTTCTGGATTATCGTACTAGTTTTGATCGCACAAAAGATGATACAAGAGTCGTTGGTTATGCGTCATTCGTCCTTGGTTAAACCTACAAGCTAGTTTCATGCGTTAATCTCTTTTTCCTCTGTCTCTATGCTATACTTTTCGCACTTTTGACAAAGGACGAAGATGAAAGACTATTTTACAGAAAAATCAAAAACATATGAAAATGAAGCGGCACGAACCAATAATGTCAAAAATATCGGTGAAGCCATTTTAGAAAAACTAACCTACGATAAAACAGCAACACACATCATGGATTTTGGCTCGGGCACAGGACTTTTAACCGAACAAATTGCTCCGTTTGTGCGCAAAATGACAACCATTGATGTTTCCCCTTCGATGAATAAACAACTCTTCGCTAAAAAAGAGCAATTAGCGTGTGAGCTCAACATGCTTGAACTTGACTTAGTCAGCAATGAACTTGACGAAACTTTTGATGGCATCATCTCTTCGATGACGATTCACCATGTTGAAGACGTGCAAGCCCTTTTTCATAAATTTTACCGCTTGCTCAACAGCGGCGGAACTATAGCTTTAGCGGATTTAGACAAAGAAGATGGCACGTTTCACACCGAAGACATGGGTGTGTTTCACTTTGGATTTGACCAAGAAGAGTTTGCTATGTGGGCGCAAAAAGCAGGCTTTGACGATGTGAACATTGAAATCGTTAGTGTCGCTAAAAAGCCGTATGGAGACTACCCCATCTTTTTATTGACAGGGCGCAAACGCTAGAATTTTCTAAGCGAAAATCTTTACATGTAAAACCATTTTTCTACACAATCGGCACGTAAATCTCAGTCCGCAAGTTCTCAGGTTTCGTGCGTCTTGGGTCGCGGTTCAGGTACTTTTCAAACAAAGGTGTATCGCGAAGCCCAACACCCTCACTCACCACCCAATCCATAATCTGCGCATAGGTCGCTTTAAGATTTTCATACACGCCTTTGTGCAAAAACACCGCGCAGTTTCCGCCATCAAGCACCTTTTTAAAGACTTCGCCTTTGACTTCGATGCTCTCGTCCTCGCAGGTAATACACGCATCGTAGCGCAGTAAATTGTGCTCAACAAGGCTAGGGTTATCGTGCCCGACACCAAAATGCATCGTCGCTTTACCCATAATATTTTTATGAAACTTCATTCTCTGCTCATACGCAAACGCCATCAAAACATTCCATGCTTCGCACGAAGAAGTTTCATACGCGCCCGTTTTTCGCACGTAAAAAACACTCATTGGTTTAAATTCGACCATGGTAGGTTTTAGCATCACCACTCCTTTTTTCGCTTTCAGCATTGCCGCATAATCACGCGGGCTCATGCCAAAACGGTTTTTAAACGCTTTGCTAAATGAGGCATTGGTTTCAAATCCGCAGGAGAGCGCCACATCGGTGATTTTGGGTTCGGTTTTAAGCTTCCATGCCGAATAGACCAGCCTCACCCGAGCGATAAAATCGCCAACGTTTTCTCCCGTCACAGCTTTGAAAATACGATGAAAATGGTACTTTGAAAAGCCCGCCACCTTGGCTAACGTTTCAAGACTCAGCTCTTTGTCGGCGTTTTGTTCGATGTAAAAAACGACCTTATACACCAAACGAACGTAATCTTCTCGTGTACTCACTTTCATCACCCCTCTTTTACTTTGCGTTTGGAGTATTGTAGAAAAATCGAGGAAGTAAAACTACTCCGATATTGCTAAGTTTATTTTATAATTTCTTGCCGAATTTGTTGAGTAAAATTAAAAACATCCTTCCTAGTCTTTAACTCTTCGTGCCAAGATTTCTTTAACCATACATGTAATAAATCTTTATGAAATATAAAACGCGTGATTAAAAGATATTTTGCATAACTGTGCAAACTCTGGTCTTTAATAACAAATTGTAATCTTATAAATACTTCTTCGTATGCTGAATAAAGCGCCAGAAGATAAACAAATGGTAAGTATAATATTGACAATAAAATTGGAACTGTAAAATCACGTAATTTTTGTAATGTAAAAAAATTATCAAAATGAATATATATTTGCCACAAACTGTATATGATTAGAGAAAAACCTAAAAATATTGCCACACCATTTAACAATTTTTCTACAAGCTTATGTTTTTCATCACGACTTGAGATAGCAATCATTGCTCCAAGCATAAAGGTACATGGAATAAAAATTAATTCAAACCAAAGTGAAAATACATTTAGATTAACTATAAAATCAATCAATACAGTTAATTTGAAATTTTCAATAATTGCTTTTTTAAAAAACATTTTATCTTCATTAATTTTATTCAGTTTAAAAAACATAGAAAATGCACTTGTAGCACCCCAAATCAATGTTGCATTTAATTGTGAATTGTCCCAAATATGGACTCTATATAAAAAGAAAACAATTAGCAGAATATACCCAACCATTGAAAAAATACTCATCAGAATAGGTTTTGATAGAAATGTTTTTATTAAGGCTTTTACCGTATCTCTGAGGTTTTTATTTTTAATCACCCAGAAAAATATTAAAAAAATCCATAATATTAAAGCTATTTGCCTATTATCAAAGTCATTTATAAAATTAAAGATTGCGTCCAAGGTTACCTCTTCCCCTCAATATGCTCTATCAACTCCTCTATCACATCAACATAATCTTGCGCATTGCCAGTCGCTTTGGCGGAAAGTATGGCTCCTTCAATGGTTGAAGTGGTAAAGAGGGCGAGTTTGGTTGTATCGCAGGGTTTCATCTCTCCTACTGCTACCGCTTTGTCGAAAATGGCTTTGACGTTGGCGCGAAATGCACCGTAGATGGACTTCATCAGGCTATTAAAATCTTCATCGATGTTGGACATCTCTTGTACGACATTGGCGATGGGGCAACCGCGTTTGAAGTCGCGCACTGAAATGTCGCGTAGACGTGTATAAAACTCTTCCAAAAGACCACTGGTAGAAGTTTTGACATAACTGTATTTTTCCAAATTTCTTTTGAGTATAACTTCTTCAATCGCGGCGAGTGCCATCTCTTTTTTATTGGCAAAAAAGTGGTACATCGAGCCTTTGTGTACGCCCGCTTTGGCTAAGATGTCAGCAAGTGACGCGCCTTGGTAGCCGTGTGAGAAGATTTCGTCAAATGCCGCGTGAATGAGTTTATCGCGTGTATTTTCCATTGATAGTTCCTTTATGATTGGGCTGATTATACCATATTTTTCGATCACTTGACTAATCGGTCAATTTTGGTTACAATGCCACTTGACCAAACAGTCAAGGAGGTTTTATGAAACGCGCTCTCATCGTTGTCGATGTCCAGAATGAATATTTTGAAGGTGGAGCATTGTCCATCAGCTATCCACCCAAAAGTTTTGAGCGCATCAAAGAGGCGATTGCCGAGGCTCAAAAAGCGGGGATTTTTACCGTTTTCGTGCAACACACCAGCCTCAAAGAAAATGCCAAAGCCTTTGTACGAGAAAGCCACTTATGGGAATTTCACGATGAGATTAAAAGGCTCACACCTGATTTAGTCATCGAGAAAAACCATGCCAGCTCGTTCGTCGGAACGGATTTGAACTACCGACTCCGAAGCCTCGGCATCGACACGGTTGCTATCATCGGTTATATGACGCAAAACTGTTGCGACGCCACGGCGCGCGATGCTTCACAGCTTGGCTTTAACGTCGAGTTTTTAAGCGACGCCAACGGCACGCTGGCATTTTCCAACAATGCAGGAAGCGTGAGTGCGGAAGAGTTGCACCGCTCTTTTTTGGTGGCGCAAGCCTTTGGATTTAGTCGCGTTTTGACACTAAATGAATGGATACCATTACTTAAAAAGGAGAAGTTATGCCTTTAATCAATACTATCAAACCCGAAGATGCTACTGGAGAACTCGCCGCGTTGTATGATCAGATCAAAACAATGCGAGGACGCGTGGGAAATAACGCCCAACTTTTTAGCTCAAGCCCCGAACTTTTAAAACAGCAGATGAGTTTCATCGGGCATTATATGAATCACGAAAGTCTCTCCACCGCACTTTTGGCGTGCATTCGTATGCTCATCTCCGATAAAAACAACTGTTCTTACTGCATCGACTTTAACGCTTCGATGCTCATCAATCTTTTGGGCTGGACGCCAAAAGAGGTCGAAGCGATGCGCGCCGACCCAAGTGCCGCGAACCTAAACGCCAAAGAAAAAGCGATGTTGCTTTTCGTCCTTAAAGCCGTGCGAACACCGCATGACGTCAATGCCGAAGATATCCAAAAACTACGCGATATAGGCTACCAAGACTCTGACATTTTAGATGCGACCAACCACGGTGCGCGTATGTCTGCCATCGACATTATCTTTGATGCGTTTAAAATAGAAAAAGATTTTTAATTTCTAGCCATTTCTCTTAAGAGCCTTAGATATTATAATTCAGGGCTCTTAATCTCTTTTTTTCTTTACATGTAATAATACAAACTAATTTTTAAAAATAAACTTTCTATTTAAGTAAAATTTAATATGTACGTGATACCTCTGTTAGTTCACTCCTTTATAATGGTTCAAATTTAAAAGTTTAAAGGAGTTACTATGAATTTCAAATTACCAAAATCACTTGCAAAAGGTTTAGCATTAAGCCTCTTAGTTGCGACAGCTAGTTTTGGTTTCACAGAAGGCACAGATTATGTGAAACTGGAAAAACCCATTGCAAATGCAGATAAAACTTTAATTCAAATCTTTAGTTATGACTGCCCAGTTATACGCTTCGCTTGATAGCCGCAACTAAACTGAGTTTAGCGATTTGCATAATTTCCCCTTTTTTTGCTCGAGAGCAAATTTTATATTTAGTTTAAATATTAAATTTAAACTTATAGTTTCAATTATAAAGCGGCAGACTAACCAAATACTTACTACAAACTTAATTGTAGCTGACAAAAATGGCCTTAATACTTTTTTTGTTGAAAGTCACATCTCAAAAATAAGGTATAATTCGCCTAATTCTTTTAAGGCACTTTTTTTATGATAAATAACGAAATTTTTTATCTTTTTGCAATCATCTCTGTTGGCTATATCCTTGGCAATATTAAAGTCAGGGGATTTTCACTGGATGTCACCGCTATGCTTATTGTTGCACTCATTGCAGGGCACTTTGGCATGGTTATTTCTGATGCATTTCAATACTTTGGATTGGCGATTTTTATCTATGCAGTAGGACTCCAATCCGGTCCTGGTTTTTTTGATACGATTAAACATGAAGGCTTCAAACTTAATATCCTAGCTACATTACTTTTACTACTGATTTTTGGTTCTATTTTTAGTATAGGGTATCTGTTGCAAATGCCTAAAAATATCATCGATGGTATTTTTACAGGGGCATTAACGTCTGTTCCTGCACTCGCCGCGGCACTTGAAATCAAACACACACCTACTACTTCGGTTATTTTTGGTCTTGTTTATCCTTTTGGCATTGTCGCAACTGTTTTGTTTATACGCTTGTTGCCTATGCTTTTTCGTGTTGATTTACAAAAAGAAGTAGAAGAGTATGAATCAGCACAACGCAGTCGTTTCCCTGACATTTTAACACGCAACTTTCGCATCACGAATGAAAATTTCAAAACAACGCAAATCAAAAAATCTCAAATAGAAACGATGACTTCAACCGTCATTGAGCGTATGAGTACATGTACGGCTGAAAAACAAGCCATGCCTGAAATTGATGATGTCTTATTGTGCTATGGCGATGTTATCCGTGTCTCTGGGACAGAAGAGCAGTTGGCAAATCTCAGTATCGTTTTGGGTGAAAATATTAGCGAAGAACATGTCTTTCAAGATAACATGAAAGTTTTGCGCCTTTTAACCACGTCTAAAGAGATTGTCGGCAAAAAAATCGGCATGCTCAAAGAGCTTAAATCCCTTCGCGCGGTCATTACCAAAGTCAGACGCGCGGGTATTGATATTCCTGCTTATCCCGACTTGACATTACGACTTGGAGATAAACTCTACGTGGTTGCACCCGATATCTACAGTGAAAAAGTAACACGAATTATCGGTAATGACTTATTAAAATACCCTGCGGCTGATTTTTTACCTATCGCACTAGGAGTTGTTTTTGGCATTCTCTTAGGAAGTATTCCTTTTGCGATTCCGGGTATTGGCACGATTAAACTAAGCTTTGTGGGCGGTATCCTTATCTCTGCGCTTGTGCTTGGAAGATTAGGACGGGTAGGGCCTATCGTTTGGAACCTTTCTCCGCACTCAACTACGCTGTTAAAAACACTGGGGCAGCTGATTTTTATGGCAACACTGGGAACAAATGCTGGAAAATACTTGGTTGAGTCATTGGAAAACAATGGTTTTACTCCTATTCTTATCGCACTTGGAGCGTTGATTTTTTCATTAAGCGTTGTTGCGTTTATTTGTAAAAAAATGCTCAAGATGAATTTTTTAGACATTATGGGACTGCTTTCTGGCGCGATGACTTCAACACCATCACTCACGATGGCAAACAATATCACAAAGACAGATTATCCTTCGATTGCTTACGCGGCTGTCTATCCTTTAGGGCTTGTCTTGGTCATCGTACTTGCACAATTTGGAATGAAGATTATGTAACATGCAGATGAACGTCCTCACGCATAATCATTGGCTTAACAATTATGTCTTGAACAAAGAATTTAGCCTGATTGCGGGGATTTCATCGAATGCTTATCGCTATTGGAAGCGTGTTGAAGCTGCGAAATTTGATGATGCACGCGTCGTTTTCCTCCGTAAAGAGAGTATTTTACCCAAATACAAAGAGATTATCACGCAATGCACTGACCTAACAGGCATGGTACAATCACAAGCCTTTTGCAAATACACAGGTCTTGCGCCTTCCCACCTCATAGAACACAACCAATCATGCATCTACAAAGTTTTGGATATCATGGATGTGTGTGACGTTAAATTTGTCAATCTCAAAAAGTTTTATGATGACTTGGAGCTAGACTATAACTATCATATTTATATTGAGAAATGCAAATATTTTGGTCCTTCGCCTTTTGAGAAAAAAATTCAACTCTCCAACGGAATCTGTGTAGGTTATTATTGACCTAACAGTCCTCACAAAATGCAACGCGAATGTCACTTTTTCTCTGCTATAATTTAATTCTTATCAAACCTTAGGAGAAACACATGTTTGGCGGACGACGCATAGCGGAATTAGAGTACGAGAACCAAATGTTAAAGAATGAGTTGCAAAAAGTCCAAACTTCTCTTGCAAATAGTGAACAATCATATCAAGCGTTACGTATCGAAAAAGAAACAATACCCGTTGATCAAACTAAAGAAGAGTTGTTAGCAATACTGCTAGCCAGTTACGAAGATGGTATGACGTTTTTGCAAAATACCGTTGAAGAAAGCCTTACGATGCTGAATGAAATCAATACACTCAATGATGCATCCATGAAAGGCGGACAAAATGTTGAGAAGCAAACTAAAGAAATATCAACATCACTTGAGAAAGTTCAAGGTCTCACGCAAAATTTTGCCCGCGATGTTGAAAACCTCTCAGGAAGTGTCTCGGCCATCTCAGATATTATCAACCTGATTAAAGACATCTCTGACCAGACCAATTTACTCGCCCTCAATGCGGCCATTGAAGCGGCGCGTGCAGGTGAACATGGACGCGGTTTTGCCGTTGTTGCGGATGAAGTACGCAAACTCGCTGAACGCACGCAAAAAGCAACCCTTGAAGTTGAGTCAAACATTAGTATTCTCAAACAAAATACCAATTCTATGGCAGACACCAGTGAGACTTTCCAAAAAGAGTCTCAAAATTCTATGGCTATTTTAGATGGATTTTACAATGAGATAACCGTGATGTTATCTAATTCAGCAAGTATCACCAATAAATGCGATAACGTTACCAATGAAATCTCTGTCAGTAACGGTAAAATTGACCATATTATGCTCAAACTCAAAGGCTACAATGCAGCCCTCGGACGTACAAAAACAGATATTTTGGCGCATACTGCATGTCGCTTTGGTAAATGGTTCTCAGGTATTAACCAACGCTTAAATCCAAGCATTGTGAATGAAGTCAATGAACATCATATCCGTGTGCATGAAGGTCTCAAAAAAGCCACTGAAATCTTTGCCACCAACGGTAATTTACATGAAGGTATTGAGATGTTTCGAAAAGTTGAAAACGCAAGTAAAGTGGGTTTTGAAAAACTCATTGAAGGGTTTAAAGCGATTCGCAAGTCTTAATAAAAAAGGATTAATGGTTTTACATGTAAAGCCATTAATCCTCAAATAAGCACAAAATCGTTATACTTTCACACTTTAGCCATAGAGAGGTGTCCGAGCGGTTGAAGGAGCACGCCTGGAACAGGCGATGTGCCATCACGACACATCTTCACATATCTCGCCATATACCTTCTTCATTTAACTGAATTATCATCCAATACTCTACATAACAAGCTATATATGGAAAATTTTATTAGCACAAGGTTAGCATAGAAAAATTATTGGAGGTGATGATTAATAATCTCATCAATTAGCGCTGTTGTGAAAGTATCTATAGTAATCAATAAATTTATCATGATGAAGCAAGAATTTCAAAAGAATTTCCTTAAGTCCATGCCTGCATACAGTGAGGCGACCTCTTTTTCGTACCCATTGAACATCAAGGTATCTTGTTTCGTGAGTTTGCCGAGTAAGCGCTCTTTGGCTTGTGTCCATCTTGGGTGGTCAACTTGCGGATTGACATTAGCATAAAAGCCGTATTCTTTGGGGTTTTGTTCTTGCCATGTGTTGAGTGGCTCTTTTTCAACGCACTCAATGAGCTCGAGCGACTTGATAGACTTAAAGCCATATTTCCACGGTACAACAAGACGAATGGGTGCGCCATTTTGAGGAAGTAGTCGCTTGCCATACATGCCAACAGCGATGAACGTAAGAGGATGGCGTGCTTCATCCATGCGTAAGCCTTCAACATAGGGGTATTTGATGGCTGAGAAGATGCCTTTGGCTTGGTCTGGAAACATCGCAGGGTCGTAGCGTGTGGTAAACTTCACGTACTTGGCGTTGCTGTTTGGCTCAAGATAATCTAAGAGTTTATAAAGAGGAAAGCCTATCCAAGGTACAACCATCGACCAACCCTCGACACAGCGAAAACGATAGATGCGCTCTTCAAGTCCAAACTTGGCGATGAACTCTTCCACATCAAGAGATTGTGCGGTTTTTATCTCACCGCCTAAGCGAACATTCCAAGGGTTAGTCTTCATCTTTTGGGAGAGTTTGACGGGGGCACCTTTGTCCGTAGAAAACTCGTAAAAGTTGACATAGTTACTGGCTTGCTCAAACGTGTTAAGGGTGAGTTTCTGCGGGTTTGCATCAGGGGTATAGTTTAGATTCGCTTCTTGTGGTAGGTCTGCTAAAAGGTTGGAAATGGCACTACTGCTCACCAGTGCGCCCGCACCTAATTTTAAAAAATAGCGACGTGCTTCAAAAAGAGCTTCAGGGGTGATATTAGCAATACGTGAAATCTTCATAATAGTACCTATATAAGTATTTATACGTTAGGAAACTGCAAATAAAAGGTCGTTTCCTTATTTGGAATAGATTCAATCCAAACTTTAATGTGATACATTTCACACACAGAATTAACAATGTCCAATCCTATTCCGAAACCTCCAACAGTAGTACTCCTTCGTTCAAAACGCTTGAAAATGTTTTTTTTATTTTCTTCGCTAATGCCTATACCCTTATTGGTAACCGTTAAAAGATGCTCAGAAAGTTTAACGGAAATGGTTGTTTTAGGATAACTGTATTTGATAGCATTTGATAAAAGATTATGAATGACTTTTTGAATACGAGACTTATCTATATGAATAAATGTTGTTTGAAGTTGCGCAGTAATCGTATTTTCTTTTGTTGCGGCTATCTCGTTGAAGTAGCTAACGCTTTCTTGAATTAAAAGAGCAAGATCAAATGATTCTTCAAATACTTCGTCAATATCGTTAAAAGCAATATAACTTAAGCTATTGTAAATCTGCGAAATGAGTTTCGTACTAATAGAAATATGATTAATAACGCGCCTATCTGGAAAAGAACTTTGTTTGAGATTTGAGACGCTCATCATCAAAGCAGCTATAGGAGTATTGAGTTCATGTGAACTATCTTTGATGAATTTATTGAGTTTGTCAATACGCGAATGAACAGGCTTAAGCAAAAATCGACTTAAAAAATAACCCTCAATACCAACAAAAATAGAAGATATCAAAATACTTAAGGCAATAATAAAATTTAATTTGAATATTTCTTGTTCACTCTTTTTTTCATCGACAACAATATAGGCGACTTCATTGATAGGACTTGATAGCTCGTGAAAAGTGTAACGCGCAGTATCCAAATCAGAAATTTGACTATTTACATTTGAAAAAAGAGGTTTTTTCCCCTTATCTAGCAATACGACATTAAAAAAGTCTTTTGGTGGATGAAATTCATAAGGTACTTTATCCATTTCTGCTTGCATAAGCTCTTTCTCGTAGCTCATGATGACAGTTTTAATTTCCATCGTACGTTTTTCGTGAATTTTATTTGTTTCATTATTGTGATATAAAATGGCAATAATAATCATGAGAATAAGTGCTGAAGATGTATAAATGATTAAAAATCCCAATAATGCTTTAAGTTCTTCTCTATTCAAAAATATATCCATTCCCTCTAACGGTTTGAATTTTTTCTTTGCCTAAAATATTGCGTAAATTTTTAATATAGACTCTAATGGTAGCTTCACTGGGCATTTCATGGTAATCCCATAAATTTTGGATGAGTTCTTCTGAAGAAATGACTTTCCCTTTTTGATTACACAGATAAAGTAAAATTTTACACTCTTTACGCGTGAGTGTGTAGGATATTTCATCTACAAACAAGCGATTTTTAGAAACGATTAGCAAAATATTATCGTCTAATTTTATAGCTTCTTCATTGACAATATGAAACCGTTTTTGAATATTTTTAATTCTTAAATCAAGCTCTTCAAGATCAAATGGTTTTTTAATATAGTCATCACACCCATTTTCAAAACTTTTTTTTAAATGAGCGGTATCTTGAAATGCAGTTATAACAATGGCAGGAGTATTGTTTTGATAGGTACGAATTTCTTTAAGAAGGTCGATACCACTTAATTTTGGAACATTAATGTCAAGAATCAAAAGGTCAAATTTTTGATCGTTTAGTGTATTACAAGCAAGTTGTCCATCATTGAAATGAGTTGTTTGATGCATATGTTTATTCAAATGACAAAGCAGAATATCAGATAAAATAGGATCATCTTCTAGTAATAAAATTTTCATCAAATACCCTTTGGTTATTGTACCAATTATACCATAGCCTCAAGAAGCTATGGTATAGATGAAGTTTATTTCCTTCTTTCGGCAAAGAAGTAATCTAAGCTGATTTTTCCCGCACCAAAGGAACTGAGTATGCCAAGAAAAATTAGATAGTAAAGAGGAATTTCATAACCTCCATCTGCTGCACTAAAACCATTAGGCAGGTGTACAGTAATGATTGCAACAATCATAATAACACTTAGGGGTAATGAAATCCACCTTGTAAATAATCCCAAAGTTAACAAAATAATACCTAAGGTTTCAGTACCTACCGTGATATAAGCCATGGGTGAAGATAATGGTATACCAAGTGTACTAAACCAATCGGCAACTGATTGAATATCTTCTAGTTTTCGTATTGCTGGTTCATAAAATCCATATGCCAATGCGAATCGTACACCTAGCAAAATACTCGATTGTTGAATATTAACCATATTCATTTTAAATTATTTTTTTTCTCCACCGCACTTAGCAGCACCACATTTTGCATCAGCAGGTTTTTTCGCATCAGCAGACATCTTATCACCACCACACTTTGCATCAGCAGGTTTTTTCATCTCTTTTGAGTCTTTAGTAGAGTTCATGTCACCTCCACATTTACCATCAGCTGCCATAGCACCACTTACAAACATTGTAGCTACTAATAATGCTACAAGAGGCTTAACTCCAGAAAATACTTTCATGAAAATCTCCTTTTATTGGGTTTTGGATAGTGAAAGTATAATGATTTTTTGTGTAGTGATTATGTAGTTTTATTACACAAACGTTTTACAAGAGTGTGTTAGAATGTTCGGTATGAAGAGACGAACCTTTATAGCACTTATTGCTACATCACCTGTATTTTTGAGAATCAATATGCAAGCTAAAGAAATTCCTACGCATGCATGGAAAACTATTGCAAGTGTTCAAGACACTTTATTACCCAAAACTGAACACATGCCATCTGCACAAGATATCAACGCACTTTTTTATTTGGTATCGAACTGTTCATCTGAGTATTTTGATGCAAATGATTTAGACTTCCTAATAAAAGGAGCTTCTATGTTTCATCAAAATTTTCCAGATTTCTCGCATAAAGACACTGAATCTAAAAATAAAATTTTAGAAATAGCAACTGAAAGTGATTTCTTAGAAAAATGGTTATCAAAACTTATTTATTATACGATTGAAGCTATGTTTAGTGACCCTATATATGGAGGAAATACTCATGAGTTAGGGTGGACTTCAACCTTGCATACCACGGGAAATCCTCGTCCCATAAATAAATATGGAAGAAAAATATGAATTATGATATTTGTATTATAGGTAGTGGAGCTGGAGCTGGGCCACTTGCTTATGAACTTTCGCATGCTGGAAAAAAAGTGGTTATTCTTGAAAAGGGCGATATTTATAGCGAACAAGATTTTTCAAAGGATGAAATCGCTTATACGAAACGAAATATTTTTACGCCACAACTAAGCGATGAATACCATACGATTGAAACGTTGGAAGAGGGAAAATGGATAAAAACACCTACTTATGAAAATAATTGGAATTTTTGGAATGGTAGTCTTTTGGGAGGATCCTCCAACTTTATGAGTGGCTTTTTTCATCGTTTGAAACCAAATGACTTTAAGTTGAAATCTATTTATGGCATGTATGATGGAGCTAACATTGAAGATTGGCCTATAAGTTATGAAGAGATTGAACCTTACTATGATTTAGTAGAAAAAATTGTTGGTGTTTCAGGGCATGTTACCGAACATGTTCATCAAGAACCAAGAAGCACTAACACATATCCATATCCTCCTTTGGCAGAACACCCAATTGTTGAAAAATTTGACACGGCATGTAAAGCTTTAAATTTTACCCCTTTCATGACACCAAGAGCTATTCTGTCAGAATCTAAAGAGAATCGAAATCCCTGTTACTATTCTAACTATTGCGGTTCTTATGCATGTTCAAGTGGTGCAAAAGGAAGCTCAAGAGCTGCTTTAATTCAGCCTGCTTTAGCCACAGGGAATTTACATATTATAGCAAATGCATTTGTCGTAAAATTGGAAACAGATCATACGCAAAAGGTAAAGAAAGCACTCTATCTTACAAAAGAAGGTACTCAAAAAGAGATAAAAGCAAAGCTCTTTATCCTTGCAGCACAAGCGGTCGAGAGTTCACGTTTGCTGTTAAATTCCAAAAATGCAGCATTTCCGAACGGGTTAGCCAATTCTTCAGGAGCTGTTGGGAAAAATCTTCTCTTTTCAGGCGGAGGCATGGGGTCTGGGGAATTTGATTTGAGCCATTTTAGTCAAGAAGTTCTTTTACAATCAGGGCTTTTCGTGAATCGTGCTTTAAAAGATTGGTATTTCACGCCAAAATTTAAAGGCGGATTGATTGATTTTTTATTTGAGCATTCTAATCCAATTCGACGTGCCAATAGCTTGAAATGGGAAAATGATAAATTAATCTTTGGACAAAAGCTTCAAGATAAAATCTATCAAACATTTACAACAAAAAGAGTTCTTAATTTTGAAATATTTAATGATTGGATGCCTAATGATAACTGTTTTGTATCCGTTGATGAGAAATATAAAGATAAATATGGAATCCCAGTTGCAAATATACGAATAGGGGCTCATCCAGAAGATGTCAGAGTAGGAGAATTTTTAGCGACAAAAGCTGTAAGACTACTTGAGCAGATGGGTGCCAAAAATATATCATACACAATCTCTCCGTTACCATCTCAAAATCTTCAAGCAGGAGGATGCCGCTTTGGAGATAACCCTAAAAAACATGTGCTTAATCGTTATTGCCAAAGCCATGATATTTCTAACCTTTTTGTAACAGATGGTAGTTTTATGCCAACAGGAGGAAGTGTTCCTTACACATGGACTATTTATGCGAATGCATTCCGTGTTGCTGATTACATCAAACAAATATTAAAGTAGTGCAATAGACACAATGTAACTCTATGTAGCTATTGCCTTGTAAGTTTTAGTGAAGAAAAAGTGGCGGACAGAGGGGGATTCGAACCCCCGAAGGCTTGCACCTTACACGCGTTCCAGGCGTGCTCCTTCAACCGCTCGGACATCTGCCCACTTTTGTAGAAGGCGATTTTAGTCAAAAATGGCTTAAAGTGTGATTGTACTACACTAAAATAGTTAGAAAGTGTAGTTATGAAGTCTCAAAAATGCTTCGCTTTCTTCACTGTATGTTTCCACTGCCAATAAGTTTCCATGGATATTGAAAATATGCTTTTTCCCATCGGGATGGAAAAGGATATAAAGATGAATTTTCCCCCACATTGCAAGATAGCCTTGTGTCATCGCATAATGCTCTTTGATATGGTGTGCCACATAGGCTTCAATACTTTCTTTCGATTGATTGAGAAAAGCTTCTTTGGGCAACATCATACGACGCTTTGCATCCATTAATGCCAATACAAAGAGTGGTTCATTCACCCTTTTAAAGTACGTCTCCATGAAGAGATAGGGTGTTTTCATAGCTTCTAACTGTTGTATGGCATTTAATAAAGGCTCATAATAGTGCTTTTCAATCGATAAAATCTCACATAGTACCACAAGAAATGTTCTGTTTGTATGTACATAATCATAATGTGCTGAGGCGAGCCAGGTTTGCAGTGTGCTACATCTCAACAACGAATTCAACTTGGATATTCCTTTTGAAATCACATGATAACCGAGTTGTTTTAGCACCGTTGAAACTGCATGCTGTTCAAGCTTGAAATTAATTTGTTCTATTAGTTCGTGCATACTTTTTCTCCCAAGCTTTAATCAAAAATTTTTAATCTTCTGAGTATGGTATCCATACCTTATTTCTTTTTAGGTGTTTCATAGTTTTACCGCTAGCTTTAGAGTAATCTGTGTAGCGTGTTGTCCCCTCTATGATTTGTTTGATTGACGATATTTCAATTGTGCATATTATTTCTCTCATGATTTTCAGTATTTTAACCATTTCCTCTCGTGTAAAATCACCTTCTGATCGCATATTTTCTGAATATCTTTTTGATTTTTTCATTTGCTTTTGCAAAGTTATTCTTATCTCTAAAAGCTCATTTCTAGCTTTATCCTCAATTGAAATTTCACCTATTAGTCTTTTCCCTATAAGACCGTTAATATGCATAATTTCTTTGAATAACGCCTGCTCAAAAATTTGCAATGGCATGGTGCTCTCCGTGATTTCTGTTTTATGAAAAATTGCTATATCTCTAAATAAGTTTTGAGTTTTCTACCTATTTTTGGATTTTTAATCTTTTTAATAGCAGATGTTTCAATCTGGCGTACTCTTTCACGTGTTATACCCATCGTTTTAGCAATTTCTTCTAATGTAAAATCTCCAACGATGCATGCATTTGAAGAGGATCTTTTTAATTCTTCTAGTCGATTCTGTAAAGTTGCTTCGATTTCTACAAGTTCATTTTTAGCTAGCGTATCAATTGAAATTTCACCCATTGCTTCTTTTCTAAAGAGCTGTTGAATATGTTTGATTTCTTTGATTAACTCTTGCTCTAAAATTTTAAACGGCATAGTATTGTCCTTCATTTAGATTCTGGGCATAGAAATTGATTTCTATACATATATATAAAAAGCCAAGATGTGATTTTGTTAATAGTAAAAGGTGATTTTTTGATTTTTTAATGAAAAATGTAACAAAGCTACCCATTATTTTGAGTAGCTTTTCCTATTATGAAGGAATTTGAGATTAATTATTTTACGAGAGAAAGATGACTTTTGTCTTCAATTTATCCTTTTAGCCATTTTCTCTACATAGCTCAAGAGAGCCATTTTGAGTGGTTTCCCTGCTGAGTAATCCGCTGGAAGAAGTTGTTCTGCTCTTTTAGATTCTATCGCCAAATGATACCCTTCGTTGTATGGTTTCATGGTTGCTTGTTCATCTATCGTGCCATCAGCGCGTTTGATTTCACGGTAAACCGCTATAGATGTTCCACCACTTTTATTGATAAGGGAAAAAGCAGGTATATCGGTTTGTCCATCTCCAAGGAAGATCATATTTTCAAAAGGAATACGAAGATTTTTGCTCACTTCATTAACCTTAGATGGGTTATCCCCTCTTTTAGGTGAAACACCCTTTGCGATCATGTAAAGCTTTTGTGTCTTGATGGTATGACCAACAGTCTCTTTGATATATGCCAACTTTCCATGCTCATCTTCATCAAGGGAACATGCAAATATCTCTTTAAAGTGGTCACTCAAATTGTGTTCATCAAAAGCACCTTGAATCATCTCGGTAATGCCACCACTAATGCAGTAATACTCTAACTTGATGTTCTTTTCTTTGTGCTCTTCTTGCTCAACAATCATCTGCAAATCATCAAAGATAGAATGACTGCCATTTCTTCGGCTCAAGCCATCGTAAAGATTGACTTTTTTACCGTATTTGTATAGCGTTTGATTATTAAGTGCATACTTTGGGTCTCGTTTCCCATAATCAATGAAAGTTTTTAAATAAGCATGCTCCATATCATACCCTTGAGCAATCTTTTGGGCACTTTCTTCCCAAAATATTTTTGCCTCGACACCCCAATCATCAAAGATAACTTCTTGCTGGAACTTTGGGGACAGCGTAATATCAAAATCAAATATGATAGCTATAATGTTGGACATTTTGACCTCATGTATATTTAAAGTTAGTGTTAATTTTTATTTATATTCTTCTAACTCGGATTGCCATTTTTTACTAACTTCTTCTTTCTTGTCGGTAGGTAGTAGCATTGCGCCCGTATTTTTATTGCCTACTAACAATACTTCATTTTCTATTTTTAACCATAAAGTTCCTAATAACCATGCGATATAAGCATCAAGATGGTCATCAGTCATCGTTTTTTCTTTTACAGATTCGTTTTCATCTTTAATTACAGTAACTTCAACTTTATATTTTGCATTTGCCTGATTTGTGGATTCCGTTACAGCTTGTGGTTTTTCGAACTTGTCAAGTAATTGTCTAACCAATATATTGAATGTTTCTTTATTTTCTTTATAATCCCAGTCAAATTCCGTTTTAGCTTTATTGTTTTCTTTTAACCAAAGCCATAAAGCAAGGGCAGGGTGAACTTCAATAACATATTTGCCTTTTAGAGATTTTTTCTGCTTTATCGTAAGCTGTTCGGTGATAAGCTGAAATGGCAAATTAGATTGAGGAACCTCTGGCTGAAATATTTGTGGAAGCCCTAAGCAATATTGAGTAATTGACCAATGAGGACACCCAGCATAGCCCATAGTGGATATCCCTTTAACTTGAACGGTGGCATTAATCAACTGTTCTATTTTTCTTTGATAGAACGGGTTATATTTTTCTATTTTCTGATTAAAATTAATTGGCTTTCCTCCTGTTAAAGGCGCATCCCAGCATATTAATATATCTTCTTCTGAATTTTTAAATTCATCATCAAGATACTTTTTTAACTTATCAGCTTCTATTTCAGTGAATCCATCAATATCATTATAAATAACAGTTTTTTTAGAAGGAGCAGGGTCGATACCTATAACTTTCATAATTATCACCATCCTTTTTTGGACGATGATAACATTCTGCAACTTAAGTTTAATCACATATATATGATTGTTTTGAGTTTATTCTTGCAATAAAATGTTTTATGAATAATTTTAAGAATTCTGACGAATACAAGCAATATATGGATAGTTTAACTGATAAAATAAAGCTTTTTCGCAAAGATAAGAAGATAAGTCAGTTGGCACTGGCTAATATTTTAGATCAAAGCTCCACATCTTTTATAGCGCGCATTGAGCTAAGAAAAGATGGGCATAATTACAGTTTTGCCCATCTGCTTATGATCGCGAAAGCTCTAAATATAGATATTAAAGATTTAATTCCTTCTAGCTTATAGTTTCATCATCCCAAATTGATGATTCCACAAACAAACCTTTTTTTTCACTTACAATTGAATATACACTACATCTTTTATTCTTCTTTACTTCAACATATTGCGCATACGCCATAACTTGTTCAAAATTACTTGCCGTTAAGCCTCTAATAGCATTTGTTAGATCGCTTTTCGTTTTTGGTTCATGTGATTTTGCTAGATATGTGTGTACTTTTTCTGCTAATTGTTCATGAAAATTCTTGAATGATCCCATTTTGAAACTATTACTTGTATTTTGAAGCGTCTCTTCATTAAACGTGTTATGCAAAGAGTTTATAAAATAATCGGCAAGCTTTATTCCAATTTCCATGTATGTTTTGTTTAGTATAAAATCAAATTTTTTTTGTTTAAACGCACAATCGTATATCTGACAAATTACTGCATACTTAATGGCACTAGTTGCTTGACGCATGACGCTTGCAGATAAGCCTTGACCCGAGCATAATTTTGCATTTTCAAGCATTTCAACTGACTTCATATTAAACCAAGACTTGTAAACATTTTTTGCATCGTCACTAATGCAACATTCCTTTGGATCAAATGTATGAAATGATTTAAAATCTACATCCAATTGGTTCAGTACTTCAAGAGATATATTTTGAAAAATACTGGGATCTAAAGAATAATCATAATGAAAAGCTTGTAAAGGCGTCAGACTTTCAAGTGGTATTTTTATGATATTGAACCTATTTAGAAAACCACTAAGAAAGTCTGATATCTTAACATCTGAACGAAACCACTCTTCATTAGTAGCGGCAATAATCGAAAGAAATGGGTTTAAAATAACAATACTTTCACCCATTCCATGAACACCAACAATATCTTTTGAATATGGTTCACAGTCATACAAAGCTGTTATTGAGGCTTTTGTTTCCTGATTTTTATTTAATTTTGTCAAAAATTCTGATGCTTCATCAATAAGGAGTAGCGCACCATGATTTGAATTTTCTAAAAATTTTATCATTCCTTGAAAAGAAGAACCTGCACCAAGGACAAATCTGTTGGAAGCTATTTTTGTTTCTTTCGTTTGAGACTTATTTTTAGCTTCTATAGTCATTTCGAGTAATTTCTTTTCAACTTTTTCAATAATTATTTTTCTTAGAAATTTAATTGTTGTACTCTTTGAACTAATCGTACTTGGTGCGACAATTAACGTCCACACATTAAGTCCTAGCTTATTGGTTGCACCATCCATGGTATAAACACGTGAACCAATGACTGAACTCATAAAAGATAATGCCGTTGATATGATTATAGGCTCTGCAACATCAATATGCTTTGACGATTCACGGAGTAATGCGTCTATAAAATATGAAAAGTTTGGCTTATTATTCATCGTAAACCTCTAAAAATTTTCACTTTTTTTGATGCAATATATTTGTCAAGATCGTGAATATCATAAACAATACGCGAACTATGAGCATCTCCTAGTTTACAAAACTCTAAATTGATTCCTATGGTTCTCCATTTTTGTAAAGTAGATTCTGTCACACCTACATATTGAGAGGCTTCCTTTGGCGATAAATATCGTTTTACACATTCCATGGTAAATCCTCATTCGATACTCTTGAGACTTTTTCTGCCATGTGACTATTTTGACAAACACCATGACCAATTAAAGCTTGCTCAAGCAACGCTAAAAGTTCTTTATCTTTTGAGTTAGTTAGATACGTATTAATTTGATTTTGATCGCTTCTTAGATGATATGAGCTATTGAAAATGAATTTTTTGCCATTTTCGGACAGAGTTTCTGCTTGCCCTTTCTCTTGCCTATTTTTTATAAGACCAATCAGATCTTTCAGCAAAATTGTTTCTTTGTGGTGTGTGGCTTTTTGAGTAAGTTCAACATATCGTGCTTCAATAATATTGAACTTACATGTAGCTGTTTCAAATAACATTGTAACTCCTTTATTTTGTTAATAAAGGGAATCATATAATTATTGCTAAGAAGAAAATAGATGCCTGAAATATGTGAATTCATGACATGTTTTGACTTGAGAAATAAATATTGTAAGTATTTTATAATTACATTTTGTCTAAATTAAGTGTTGTTTTAATCGTTTTTGCTAACTTTCTCCTTGCTGCTATCCTCGATTCACTATGAATCAAGACTTTATTTAAATTTTTTAAAGAAAATTTCTCATCATCATTAATCGTAATATCTTTATCATCTTTATCATCATCAAAGAACGTAGCATCCTCAGCACCAAAGAACGTAGCATCTTCAATATACAATTTCATCATCAAATAATCCATGGCATGTACGGCTTTTATATACGTAGTAATACCATATTGGTGCATCAATAGATAGCAAAGTAAACATTGAAATATCTCAAGAACAACAGTTCTTCTCTCAAGTATTTTTTGTATATCTTTAAAATGTGACATAAATTTGTCTCGGCTTAAATCGATCAACTCTTCTTTATAAATTTCATTCAAGGCGTTTTCTTTATAATGCTTTGTCAAGTCACACATTGACGCAATACGATTTTTCACTAATTCGTCTTTTAAAAGAGCGTCGATAAGTTTATTAATATTGTCTGGTAATTCTAGTGGATTTAATTCAATGTAAAGCGATCTTTGCGATAACATAGCCAGCAATGGGCGATCTGTATAATTCTTGTATATAAGTTTTCGCTTAAAAAAGCTATTGAAATTTCCTTCTTCTATACACTCCATTTTTTTAAGATAATCTCCTGGATTTTCTTCTTGACACTTTTCAATGTATTTCATATCTTTTTCTTTTATCATTTGAACCAAACTATCATATTCACAGTATTCAATAACATCTACACCATATTTTTTGTACATTTCATCAGCATATTCTTCTAAATTCTCAAATTTGCCATTCTCTTTTATCCTTTTTTCAAAAGATTCTATGCAACAAAGATTACAATCTATTGTAACTTGCCTAAATCTTGATCCATTATTTTTTTCTATTGTGAGTTTTAGCTCAGCTGAAGCATTCTTATCAATTAGCAAAAATTCCCACAATAAATTGTTCAATATATTCAATTTATCATCATTTGCAGTGAGTATTTGAGGGATGCGATTTTTGATAAATAGGAGAACTTCGTTTTGTTCATCCTCGGATAAATCAACTTTATCTATGGTATTAATTATTGAATTTGTCTCTTCATGGTAAGGTAATTTACTCAATTTTTTTCTTAGTTTGCGCAATTCATCATACCGCATGAATCTCTCCATCACTATCTTCATAAATTAAAGTTTTAATTTACTACTCAAAGGAGGACTTTACAATCACATACTTATCACTAAAATAATTTTTTCTCCAAATTTCGTACTGCATTTGTACCAATATCAGGACTTAATTTTGCATACCTCATTGTTTGTGTAATATCTTTATGCCCCATAAGGTCTTTTATTGTGTAAATAGGAACACCATCTATTGCTAACCAACTTGCGAAAGTATGTCGTAATGTATGAAAGACAACTCTATGTTTTGAGTCTGCAACATCTAATCCAACATTAAATAATTTGTTTGCAACTCTTGAAAATAGGTCGGGGACATCTAATAGTTTTGTCTTAAATTCCGTTTGAAATATATAATCATTCGGCTTTCCTTGAGGCATAGCTAATAGATATTTCTGAATAGTTTCCACCATATTTATTTTTCGACTGGTTCCATTTTTAGTTTCTGGCAATGTGATGAATCCATGTGTATAGTCAATATCTTTAAATTGTATTGACAAGATTTCACCAGCCCTTGCACCCGTCAATAAAGCAATTAATGCCATTAAGTAAGTTCTATAACTTCTTTTTTCTAAATGGTCTAAAAGAAGTTTTGCTTCTTCTCTTGTTAAAAATCGCTCGCGGTTATTGTTGATATTTCGCTTATTTCTGCGCATGATTGAAACGGTATCATTTCTATCTAAACTAGCAGGATTATATTTACACTTTTCATTGTATTTTGCCAAGTTAAACATCGCGGATATAGTTTGTCTTGAACGATCAACTGTGCCAGGAGTAAGCCCTCTTGATAGCATTGCTTTCACAATAACTTCAATATCTTGTTTGGAAATAGTATCTAATGCTTTATGTCCAATATAAGGCTTTATATGGTCTTCATAGCGTTGCTCACTACCTCGTTTATCTTTATAGCTCAACTTGCTATTTTCAATAAAATCATTTGCTATTTCATCAAAAGTGACTGGACGTTCAATCTTTGGTTTGATTGTTTCGCCATGCTTGATTTGAATAATTCTTTCACTTCGTAATTGCTTGCTGTATTGTGGAGTTATCCCATCTGACTTTTTGCCAACTTTTTCCCAAATCAACTTTCCAAACTGGTCTTTATATGAAATATAATACGTTAATATTCCCTTGGTATCAACCCTTTTATAAATTCCTTCTGCAATTCTCTCTCGTTTAATTGACACCTGATTACCCCTAGAATTCAATTTATATATTTATATAAATGGGGTTATTTATCTATTTAATGGATTTAGATGCCAAATATCTTCATTAAGACATTAAGATGTTAAGACGCTATCAATAAACTTGTTGTCTACTATGTAATGCTCTTATATAATTAAAATTGATTTATTATTGATTATTGTCATTTTATTTTGAGTAGTCCTACGTCTTAATGTCTTAACATCTTAACGAAGAGGTATTTTGATATAGGTTTGGAAAATATTTTGTTATCAGTAGGTTAGCACGAGGAGATTATGCAATACAATCAATCTCACGCAAAATACGTCTTTATCGAGGTTTGGAATAATTTGATTAAGATAACAGCCACGCGCCTGGAACGCGTGTGTGGGGCAACTCACCGAGGGTTCGAATCCCTTCCTCTCTGCCAGTATGTCCTCAAACCCCCACAAATAGCCACTTTCAAGAGATTTTATATTTTAATAATTTAAAGTGTCCAACTTTTTGTCCAACACCTATCCAACACAACACAAAATACCTTTATAAAAGAAATAATGTTTATTACTTTAGTAAGAAAATTAATAACATTCCTTACAAAATCTCTTTAAAAAGTAACAATTTAGAATATTGTATAATCCTAAGAGATAAAATTTTAAAGAATTTAAATATGCAAAAACAAGAAGAAACAATAGAAATTATTTTACAAAAATTACAAGAAAAACAAGATAATTGCATAAAACTACAAGATGAGATAAATTCATTACAAGAAGAAAAAGAAATAAAAAAAGAAAAATTGCAAGAGATACAAACACTTTTGATACGGGGGAAAAATGCAAAAGAAAAAAAAGAACTACTAATAAAAACATTAGATTTGGCTCAAGAAAATAAAACATTAAAAAAAGACTATCAACATGAAGCAGCAATTAATCAATTATCTCAAAAAATGGATTTTTTGCTTAAAACAAATGAGTTAAAATTTATAAATTTTGAAACACTATACAATGAATTTTTGGAAAAGAAAAAAGCAGATAATGACATTGGGATTGAAAGTTATCAAAGCTATCAAGCCACTTTTAATTTTACAAAAAAATTTTTTGAAAATAAAAATTTAAATGAGTTAAATTACAAAAATCAAGATGATTTAAAAATCTATTTGCAAAATACAGAAAGTGAAAGCAAGGGAAAACTATTAAGTAAAGTTACTTTAAATAATCACATTCAAACACTTTCAAGTTTTTTTCATTTTGGTGAAGATAGAGAGCTTTTAGACAAGAATTTTTTAAAAAATATCAAACAATTCAGAGAAGAAAAGGTTGAAAAAGATAACTATAGTGATGAACAACTTTTAAAGATTTTATCAAGTGATATGTATAAATTTAATGCTTATAATAAACAAAGAAAGCCAATTCATAATTACTACAATCTTTTTAAAATTGCTATTTACAGTGGTTGTAGAATATCAGAAATTCTCAAACTAAAAAAAGAGAATGTAGAAACAGATAGATTTATTGTTAAAGATGCAAAAACAGAGAATGGTAATAGAACAGTTCCAATTCACTCACTTTTGAAAAAAAGGGATTTTACTGACTTGATAGATAATTTAAAAGTAAAATACACAAATGAAAAAGAAGAAAAAGAAATAATAAATTATCATACTAAAAATGCCAATAAAATATTAAAAAGGTTGGGAATAAAGTTAAAAGAAAAACAGACTTTCCATACCATTAGAGGCACTTTTATGGAAAAACTCATTAATAAAGATATTACTAAGAAGGTACTTGTACAAATGATGGTGGGACACTCTATCCCAGATGAAGACAAATTAACCCTAAAAATTTATGCAAAAAAAATTGATTTTGAACTTTATCAAGAACTTATTGAACAATTTGAATTAAAATGAGTCAAATTTGAGCATTATTTGGCTCTCAAATGGTATCATTTTAGAAAATTCCACTAAATATAGGGATTTGAAAAAAAACATAGAATTAGAGCTATTTTTAAACTAAGACTAATTTGAAAATTTTCCCCCTATTATATATATTATAAAATGGGGTACCTTTTATCCTTTTTCTCTTGGAAAAAGGCAATAGGGAAAAGTAGTTATTAATAGAGTTAGTAAACTAATAAAAGACAAAAGCTCTTTATTAAACACTAAGTTGTAAATTTTGAATATGTTAGTATTCAAAATTTACAACACAATTTGTTAACGCTTTACGTAGTAAAAGTTAACAAATTCCCAGAAAGGCAATATCTCTTGTCTTATAAAAAGTAGAATCTGCTATATATTATTAAACAAAGGGAGAAGAAGGAGAGTGTTCAAAAATCTGTGTCAGCATCGTGTAGTTCCTACAATTGTATCATA